>Ga0210389_10004293_pt1 | contig 11094 bp, 8 predicted proteins | sample IncBWH28OmetaG_FD_160127 | JGI IMG/M metagenome (GOLD analysis project Ga0210389, IMG submission 160127) | Forest soil microbial communities from Barre Woods Harvard Forest LTER site, Petersham, Massachusetts, United States - Inc-BW-H-28-O ... | reverse complement strand
ATAGGCGGAGCCCGCTGTCGCGCCCGCCGAGACCCCCATCAGCAGAAAGGCGAGCAGATAGCGGCGCCAGTAGGCGGCGCCCTGTTCCATGATCAGGCGGCGAATCAGGATCGCCGCGCCATAGGGATCGTCGGTGATTTTCTTCGGAAGTTCGGTCATCCGCGTTCCATTGACCGCGCTGGCATCTGCCCGCGCGTCAGGCTGCTGCGAGACGACTCCTTGCCCGCTATATCCGGGATTTTCAAGCCAAATCAGGGCTTGCGCGGAACCGGATTTTAGGCCGATGCGGCGTGCTGCACTTCGCCGCCGCGCTCGCGGAACAGTTTCTCTTCCCATGCCAGCGCGTGCCTGGCGATGGTCTCGAGGTCGTCGTATTGCGGCGTCCAGTCCAGCGTCGAGCGGATCCGGCCGGTGTCCGCGATCATGGTCACGATATCGCCGGGCCGCCGCGGGGCATATTGGACCGCGAAATTGCGTCCGGAGACGCGCCGCACCGCCTCGATGGTTTCCAGCACGGAGTAGCCGCGGCCGTAGCCGCAGTTCAGCGTCACCGGATTTCCGCCGCCGCGCAGATAGGACAGTGCGGCGTGGTGGGCCTGCGCCAGGTCGCTGACATGGATGAAATCCCGGATGCAGGTGCCGTCAGGCGTCGGATAGTCGGTTCCGAACACGTCGATCTTGGCGCGCTGTCCGGTGGCGGCCTCGACCGCGATCTTCAACAGATGGGTCGCGCCGACGGTCGCAAGTCCGATCCGCGCCTGCGGATCGGCGCCGGCGACGTTGAAGTAGCGCAACACGACATAGTTCAAGCCGTGCGCCGCGGCCGCGTCGTGCAACATGATTTCGGTCATCAGCTTGGAGGAGCCGTAAGGCGACAGCGGCCGCGTCGGGGCGTTCTCGGGAACCGGCACCTGGTCCGGATTGCCGTAAACCGCCGCCGTCGACGAAAAGATGAAGCGGTTGACGCCGGACTTCACAGCGGCGTTCAGCAGGCTGCGCGTGGTCATGGTGTTGTTGCGATAATAGGCCAGCGGATCGCGCATCGAATCCGGCACTACCACCGAGCCGGCGAAATGAATGATGCTGTCCACGCCGTGCGCCGCGATCACGCCCTCGACGAGGTTTTCGTCCGCGGCGTCGCCGATGAATAGCGAAACGCCCTCGGGAAGGAACGTCGAGAAGCCGGTCGACAGGTTGTCGATCACGACGACGCTTTCGCCGGCTTCCGCCAGCGCATGGACCATGTGACTTCCGATATAGCCGGCGCCGCCGGTGACAAGCACGGTCATGAGTTCACCCGTCTCCCGGCGCATGATCCGCCAAAGTGTGAGCGGTTTGGCGGCAAGGTCATGCGCCTCTGTTTGGAGGAGCGATGCTATCCGGGGCGCGGTGAAGAGTGGGTTTCGGCGCAAGTGAACTGGCCACTATGCTTAATGTTGCGTATAGGAAGTGCGCGAAACGGAGCCCGACGTGGCCATCGAGAACATTTCCGCCGGCGATCTGCAACTGATCGTGCCGAATCTGCACAGACGCTATTCCGGCGTCACCGCGACCAACCGTATGGTGGCGCCGAAACTCGCCGGACTGTTCCGCGCGGCATGGCTCGGCCCCGACGCGCCCGAAGGCATCGCGCGGATCGGCGTGACGGATCTCCTGAAGCTATGGCGGCGGCGCGCGCCGTTGATCTGGCACGCGCGGCGCAACAACGAGATGATCGTCGGCGTGCTGCTGCGATCGCTCGGCTGGCCCTTGAAACTGGTGTTCACCTCGGCGGCGCAGCGCCATCATAGCTGGATCACGCGATGGCTGATCAGGCGCATGGACGCGATCATCGCCACCAACGACATCTCGGCGTCGTATCTCAAACGTGAAGCAACGGTCATTCCGCACGGCGTCGATACCGATCGCTATTCGCCGCCGGCTAGCCGCTCGGCGGCGTTCGCGGAAGCCGGATTGCCGGGCCGCTACGCCATCGGCTGCTTCGGCCGGGTGCGCGCGCAGAAGGGCAGCGATGTGTTCGTGGACGCGATGTGCGCCCTGCTGCCGCGCTATCCCGATTTTACCGCGGTCATGGTCGGCGCGATCACGCCAGAGCAGACGATGTTCGCAAACGATCTGAAGAAGCGGACCGAGGCCGCGGGCCTTGGGTCGCGCATCGTCATCACGGGCGAGCTCTCGATCGAGGAAGTGCAGCGCTGGTACCGGCGGCTGACGATCTATGCCTTCACCTCGCGCAACGAAGGCTTTGGATTGACGCTGATCGAGGCGATGTCGGTGGGCTCGGCGCTGGTGGCCTCGCGCGCCGGCGCGGCCGAACTCGTGGTCGAGGATGGCGTGACCGGCGTGCTGACGCTGCCGGGCGACGTCGACGCGCTTGTCAGGGCGCTCGAGCCCTTGATGCGGGATCCGGCCTCCGCCGCTGCGATGGGCGAGCGCGGACGCGCGCGGGTGCTCGAAAAATTCAGCCTCGACGCGGAAGCCAGCCGGATTGCGGAGGTCTATCGAAATATTTCCGGGCAGTAGTGCGGTCTGTCAGCCGCCATCGTCCGCCTAGTGGATGATGAAGTCGCTCGCATGCAAGTCCGCGATATGAACATCCGTCAGCGTGATGCTGTCGTGATTGCCGAGATTGATCAGGGTATCGTGGCCGCCGTTCACCGACTGGAACATCGATTGCGCCTGGCCGGTCTGCGCGTCGTTCAAAAGTGTTGCCAACTGGCTGTTGCTGGTGACCGACGAGAAGCCGTCGAGTTCGAACGTGTCGGAGGTTCCGGCATTAACGATCGCTTCTGCGCCGATGCCGGGGTGGAAGACAAACGAGTCATTGCCCGGGCCCGCGATGGTGACCGAGACCGATTGGGTGGCGGCGCTGGTAGTGCCATCGGCGTGATGGTCGGCAACGCTGACATTGTAGGATTGGGTAACGGTTTGAGTGACGGGGTTGGAGGCGAAGTTGAAATGCCATCCGACCGTATCCTGCCCGTTTGCCGCATTGACGGTATCGGCGACAAAGTTCCCGAGATAGCCGGTGGCTCCATCTTGCGGCGAGACACTGACACTATGGGTATCCGTCGGATCCGGATCGCTGAATGACAGCGTGCCGTCGGCGGTATCCTGCTTGACCAAGGGATCGATGACGGTGGTGCCGCCGCTGCCGTCGCTGGATAGCGTAAATGTCGAGCCGGTATAGTCGCCGGCAAGGGTGATGTGCGCGGTGTGTTTCTGGGCATCGCTGACCGTGAGAATGCCGCCAGCCACTGTGCCGGCGTAGCCGACGGTCGTTCCGGGCCCGAATCCGATATCCCTGAGATCGAGTTGATCCGAGCCGAAGGAACTCCCGTTGCCGGTAAAGTCCACTATCTGTCCGCTGAACTCTGTGGCGTGATCGAGTATCAGCGTCCCAGTCAGGCCGCTGAATTGCACGTATGAGGAATCCACGCCGGTCAGTTCGAGCGTCGCGCCGGCGTCGATCGACGCCGGCTGGATCAGCGGGCTCAAGGTCAGCAGGGTATCCCCCTGCGCTTCGATCACCGTGGTGGAAAGATCGATCACGCCGTCTCCGTTCAGATCCTGATGAAAGCTGGGCTCCAGCGCCTCGAACGACGTGGCTGTTCCCGGCCCGGGAAGATAGAAATTGCCGGTATAGTTGCCGCTGCTGTCGGTGCTCCAGACCGCGTAAACCCCGGTGGCCGGATTCTTCCAGGCCACCTCGTATCCGTTCGCAACCGCCTCCACGCCGGTCGGCACCGCGGCGCCGAACTCGCCAACCGAGACGGGCGAGCCCTGATACATCAGTTCAGGCCCGGTCCCGCTGCTGATGCTGTCGAGAAAATAATTGTTGCCGACCTGCACCAGTTCGGTCGATCCGACCGCCTCGATCACGGAAGAGGAAGAGGTGCCAGAGGGGATGCCAATGACTCCGTCTCCGTTCAAATCCTGATGAAAGCTGGGCTCCAGCGCCTCGAACGACGTGGCTGTTCCGGGCCCAGGAAGATAGAAATTGCCAGTATAGTTGCCGCTGCTGTCGGTGCTCCAGACCGCGTAAACCCCGGTGGCCGGATTCTTCCAGGCCACCTCGTATCCATTTGCAACCGGCTCCACGCCGGTCGGCACCGCAGCGCCGAACTCGCCAACCGAGACGGGCGAGCCCTGATACATCAGCTCAGGCCCGGTCCCGCTGCTAATGCTGTCGAGAAAATAATTGTTGCCGACCTGCATCAGTTCGCTCGATCCGACCGCCTCGATCACCGTGCTGGGAATGCCGATGACCCCGTCTCCGTTCAGATCCTGATGAAAGCTGGGCTCCAGCGCCTCGAACGACGTGGCTGTTCCCGGCCCAGGAAGATAGAAATTGCCGGTATAGTTGCCGCTGCTGTCGGTGCTCCAGACCGCGTAAACCCCGGTGGCTGGATTCTTCCAGGCCACCTCGTATCCGTTCGCAACCGCCTCCACGCCGGTCGGCACCGCGGCGCCGAACTCGCCAACCGAGACGGGTGAACCCTGATACATCAGCTCAGGGCCGGTCCCGCTGCTAATGCTGTCGAGAAAATAATTACTGCCAACCTGAACCAATTCGGTCGATCCAACCGCCTCGACTACTACGGGCGTGGGAATACCGATCACCCCGTCTCCGTTCAGATCCTGATGAAAGCTGGGCTCCAGCGCCTCGAACGACGTGGCTGTTCCGGGCCCGGGAAGATAGAAATTGCCGGTATAGTTGCCGCTGCTGTCGGTGCTCCAGACCGCGTAAACCCCGGCGGCCGGATTCTTCCAGGCCACCTCGTATCCATTTGCAACCGCCTCCACGCCGGTCGGCACCGCGGCGCCGAACTCGCCAACCGAGACGGGTGAACCCTGATACATCAGCTCAGGGCCGGTGCCACCGGCAACTGGATCAAGGAAGAAGTCGCTGCCGACCTGTACCAATTCGGTCGATCCGACCGCCTCGATCACTGTCGTAGCAGGAGTGCCGACGAACCCGTGCTGGTTATAGCTGCTGTCGTTATAATATCCGGAGATCACGCCGGCCGCGTTGATTCCGAGAATATCGGTTTCCGTTGCGCCGGGGACATCGACCGTCGCAATGACGCCGCCATTGTCGACAAACCCATGAATATTGCCGCCGCTGTCGGCATAATATCCGACGATTTCGCCGGCCGCATTGACGGCTGAAACGCCGGTGCTGGTGGCGCCCGCAATGTTGATCTTGGTGATGACGCCGTTGTTGTCGACGAACCCCCAAGTGTTGTTGGAATTGTCCTGATAGTTTCCGACGATCTCGCCGCCATCGCTGATGCCGACCACGCTGGTGGCGTAAGCTCCGGGTACATCGATTGCCGTGAAGCTGCCATTGCTGTCGACGAATCCATGGCCGATCCACCCGGCGTTGGTATTGCCTCCGAGTTCATAGTTTCCGACGATCGTGCCGGCTGCATTAATGCCGGCAAGAGTGGTGATATTGGCTCCGGGAAAGGTGATCGATGTAACGACGCCATTGTTGTTGAGGAACCCCTGCCACCCGGGTTGGTTGCCGTTGTTAATCACGTAGTCGGCATAGTCGCCGTAGATCACGCCGGCGCTGGTAATGCCGTCCACGTCGGTGCTGATAGCAAGTGGAACGGCGGGGGCGGCAGCCTCTGCGATGCCGCTATCGAACGTCGTAAAGACGCCGCCGTTGTCGACGAAGCCATATTGATGATTGAGATAGGTATAATCTCCGAAGATGACCCCGCTTGCGGTAATGCCAACGCTGGTGTTGGTTGAGCCGGCGGGGTCCAAAGTGATGCCATTGCCGTTGACCAACGCAATGAAGCCGTGGAAGGTCCCGTCGCCATCGCCGTCAACATTGCCGTAATACCCAACAGCATCGCCGGAGGCGTCGAGACCTGACACACCGATATAGGTATAGGTGCCGGCAGCCGCGGGAACATCGATTGTCTTGAAGCTGAAGCTTGACATGCCGGGTCGACCTTTCAGAAGCTTTAGTTCGTCGTGCTGGTTGGTGGCGCCCGAATCCTCCCGGGTTCGGCGGGGCCGGATGGTGAAAGCATTAAATTTCTGAAAGAAATCGACCGAGCGACCCGGCGATACGCAAGGCGCGATCGGAGTTCGACTTAGGCTTGGACAGAGCCCATTTGCGCCAGGATGTGCGCGACAAACGCGTCGAGATCGCCGCCTGCGAACAGGAAACCGGGCAATCCCGCGGCTTGCGCGGCCTCGATGTCGGTCGGCCGGTCGCCGATGACAAAACTGCCGTCGTGCCGCACCGGCCAGTGTTGCATCAGGTCGAGGATCATGCCGGGGCTGGGCTTTCGCCAGTGATGGTCCTCGAGATAGCCTTCGACCGATCCGTCGGGGTGGTGCGGACAATAGCGGACGTCGTCGATCCGGGCGCCCTGGGTGGCGAGCTCGCCCATCATCCAGTCGTGCAGCGTGTTGAGTTGATCTTCGGTGAAGAAGCCGCGCGCGACGCCGGATTGATTGGTGAAGAAAAATACCAGATATCCGGCGTCGTTGAGGCGGCGGATCGCCTTGGCCGCGTTCGGCATCCAGCGGATGCGGTCTTGCGTGCCCATATAGCCGTCGTCGTGATTAATGACGCCGTCGCGGTCGAGGAATGCGGCGGGCCGCGGCGTGGCGCGGACGGTATCCATGCCGCTCATTTTTTCGCGGTCTCGCGCATCAGAGTCTGTTCGATCTCGTCGCAAATTCCGTGCGCGACCGTGAGGTGTATCTGCTGCACGATCGGGGTGTCGTCGCTGGGTGCGACCAAGAGATGATCGCAGAGCGCAGCGAGCGCTTCGCCCTTGGCTCCGGTGAAGCCGATGGTGACAAGCCCGCGCTCCCGCGCCGTGCGAAGCGCAGCCAGGATGTTCGCCGAGCGGCCCGAGGTGGACAACGCCAGCAGCACGTCGCCGCGCCGGCCGAGACCTTCCACCTGTCGCGCGAACAGCTGTTCGAAGCCGTAGTCATTTGAGATCGCGGTCAACGCCGAGGTGTCGGTGGTTAGTGCGATTGCGGCGTAAGCCGGCCGGTCCTTCTTGTAGCGGCCGACGATTTCGGCGGCGATATGCTGGGCGTCGGCGGCGCTGCCGCCATTGCCGACGATCAGAAGCTTGTTGCCTGCGCGCAGCGCCGCGACGATGATTTCGGCGATTTTGCGCGCGGCGGCGAGCAGCGCCGCGTCCTGCGTCGTCAGTTCGAGGGCGGCGAGCGAAAGCCTCAAATGGGTTCCGATGGGGTCTTTCGATTGCTGGCTCAAAACGCACCGTCAGGGTTGCGGGTTCGCGTCTTTGGTAATGATCGCGCGGAGACAGCGCAAGCGCGCGGCGGTCAGTGCGCGAGGCGGGCTCCGGCTTCGGTCAGCACGCGCCCGGCGATATCGACCACGTCGGACGCTGGAATGTCCCGCATGCAGCGATGGTCGTTCATGGTGCAGACCGGGCGGTGGCAGGGCTGGCACGGCACCACGGTTTTGGTCTGCACCGTCGCCGCCAGCCCGTTCAGCGGCGCCCAGTGATAGGGGCTGGTGGGGCCGAAAATCCCCATGGTCGGCGTCCCCAGCGCGGCGGCGATGTGCATCAAGCCGGAATCGTTGGAGATCGCGGCGTCGGCCGCGGCCATCGCCAGAATGCCGTTGCGCAGATCGGTCCCGGTGAGGTCGCGTACCCGAGGTCCGCCCGCCGCCACGATTTCCGTGGCGAGAGCCTTTTCGCCGGGGCCGCCGACCACCCAGACATCAAGCCCCCGCTCGGCCAGCAGCCGTGCAGCTTGCGGATAATAGGTCCAGCGCTTGGAGGCCCCGACCGAGCCCGGGGCCAGCGCCACCGCGCGGCCGGTGCCGAGCCCGCCCGCCTGCCGCCAGCGGCGCGCTTCGTCGGCGGGAACACGGAGCTGCGGCACCGGCCATTCCGGCGGCAGGGGCGCCCCGTCGGGCAGCGCCAGCGCGGCGTTCTTGTCGATGAAGCGGGGCAGGGCCTTCTCGCCCCAGCGCCATCGGTTGATCAGCCCGAACCTGGCCTCGCCGACAAACCCCACCCGTTCCGGGATACCGGCAAGCGCCGGCGCCAGCGCCGATTTCCAGGTGCGGGGCAGAACCAGCGCGGTGGCGTAATTCCCGGCCCTCAGCTGCGCCGCCAGCCCCCATTGCCTGGCCACCGCAAGTCGGCTGCGCGGCAGGTCCCAGACGATCCCCGATCGCACGCCGGGCATATAGTCGACCAGCGGCGCGCACAGGGTGGTGGCGAGGAGATCGATCGGCCGGTTCGGCCAGCGCTGCTTCAGGACCCGCACCACCGTGTGGCCGCGCACGAAATCACCGATCCACATATAGGGAACGATCAGGATCGGCCGGGTGTCCGCCGCGTCCTCTATCGTCACAGAATGTTCTGAATTGCTGTTCATATCTTAGGGTGGTTCATTTGGAGCCTGTCGGTAACCGCTCCCTGCTGCGGGGTAAAGGCATCATAGCGGCCGCCGTTATCTTCACCACGCCCGACGACCCAAGTTGCCTGCCGGGCGGGAGTGGGGCAAAGCTGGCATCCCACATCAAGGGCAGGGACCGGAATGTTGCTGGTGACCGGGGGCGCCGGTTTTATCGGATCGAACGTCGTGGCCGCGTTGAACGACGCGGGCCGCGCCGACGTCGCTGTTTGCGACCTGCTCGGCCATGACGGGAAATGGCGCAATCTCGCCAAGCGCCAGCTCGCGGACATCGTGCCGCCTGCGGAACTGGCGGACTGGCTGAAAGGCCGCCGGCTGGAGGCCGTCATCCATCTCGGCGCCATTTCGGAGACCACCGCGACCGACGGCGATGTCGTAATCGAAACCAACTTCCGCCTGTCGATGCGGCTGCTCGACTGGTGCACGGCGAGCGCCACGCCGTTCATCTACGCCTCGTCGGCCGCGACCTATGGCGACGGTGCGCAGGGCTTTCGCGACGACCAGTCGGTGGCCGCGCTTAAGGCGCTGCGGCCGATGAATCTGTACGGCTGGAGCAAGCATCTGTTCGACATGGCGGTCGCCGAACGCGCAGACCGCGGCGACAAATTGCCGCCGCAATGGGTCGGTCTGAAATTCTTCAACGTGTTCGGTCCCAATGAATATCACAAGGGCACGATGATGAGCGTGCTGGCGCGGCGCTTCGACGATATCAGGGCCGGCCGGCCCGTACAGCTGTTCAAGTCGTATCGCGAAGGCATCGCCGACGGCGACCAGCGCCGTGATTTCATCTATGTCGACGATGTGGTGCGGGTGATGATGTGGCTATTGGCGACGCCTGACGTCAGCGGCATCTTCAACGTCGGCACCGGCAAGGCGCGCAGTTTCAGGGATATGATGCTGGCGGCCTACGCCGCGCTCGGCGCCACTCCGAATATCCGGTATATCGATATGCCCGAGGCGATCCGCGGCAGCTACCAGTACTTCACCCAAGGCGATGTCGCCCGGCTGCAGCACGCCGGCTACAATGGCGGCTTCACGGCGCTGGAAGACGCGGTCGCGACCTACCTCAGGGGTTACCTCGATTCCGCCGATCGCTTCCGCTGACCGCGCCACAGAGTACGAGTCCAGATGTTCGATTTTGACGCCCTTTCGCATGTGATTCTCCGCCAGACCGTGCTGTGCGTCGGCGACCTCATGCTCGACGAATTCGTCTATGGCGAGGTGTCCCGGATTTCGCCGGAGGCGCCGGCGCCCGTCATCGCCGTGCAGCGCAGCGAGACCAATATCGGCGGCGCCGGCAATGTCGCGCGCAATATCGCTTCCCTCGGCGCGCGCTGCATCTTTGTCGGGCTGATCGGCGAGGACGAGGCGGGCGCGAAACTGAAAGCCCAGCTTGCGCAGGAAAGCCTGATCGAAAGCGTGCTGGTTTGCGATGCCGCGCGGCCGACGACGCGAAAGGTGCGCTTCGTTTCCGAGCATTTCTCCACCCACATGCTGCGCGCGGACTGGGAGCTGGCGCAGCCGGCTTCCGCCGGCATCGAGCAGCAATTGATCGACGCCATCCTGCCGCTGTTGCCGCGCGCCGATATCGTGTTGCTGTCGGACTATGCCAAGGGCGCGCTGACGGCGCGGGTGATCCGCAACGTCATCGACGCCGCAAAGAAGCTCGGCAAGCCTGTGATCGTCGATCCCAAGAGCGCCAACCTTGCCATTTATCGCGGCGCGACTCTGCTCACGCCCAATCGCAGGGAGTTCGCGGAGGCCACCCGCAGCCGCGCCGATAGCGAACAGAGCATCGCCGATGCCGCGCAGGACGCCATGCAGCTTGCGGACTGCGAGGCGATACTGGTGACGCAAAGCGAGCACGGCATGACGCTGGTGCCGCGCGAGGGCGAGGTCATCCATGTGCCGGCCCATCCGGTCAAGGTCCGCGACGTCTCCGGCGCGGGCGATACCGTCGCCGCGGTGCTGGCAGTGATGCTCGCGGCGGGAGCCGATTGGGAGACGGCGTTGCGGATGGCGAACGCGGCGGCCGCGGTCGCGGTCGGCAAGAAGGGCACCGCCACCGTGACATCGGCGGAACTGCGGCGAAAGATCCTGCCGCATGCCTTTCTCGCGGCGGAAGAAAAGATCATCGCGGCCGGCGGCGATCTCGACGCGCATCTTCTCGATTGGCGCAAGCAGGGACTGCGGATCGGATTCACCAATGGCTGCTTCGATATTCTGCATCCCGGCCACGTCAAGGTTCTGACCGCGGCGCGGGCGGCCTGCGACCGCCTGGTTGTCGGTCTCAACAGCGATGCATCGGTGAAGCGGCTGAAGGGCGAGGGGCGTCCGGTGCAGGACGAGCGCGCGCGCTCGGAGGTGCTGGCGGCGCTGGAGGCGGTCGATCTCGTCGCGATTTTCGAAGAAGACACCCCGGTCAGGCTGATCGCGCAAATCAAGCCGAGCGTGCTGGTGAAGGGCGGGGATTATACCCGCGAGCAGGTCGTCGGCCATGAGATCGTCGAGGCCAATGGCGGCGAAGTGCTGCTGGTCGACGTGTTGCCGGGTTTCAGCACGACGTCGCTGGTCAACCGCGCGCGCGGAGCCAAGGCGTGAGCGCGGCGGCAACAGAGTCGGTCGGAGCGTTGTTGTCGCGGCTGTGGCGGG
>Ga0210389_10004292_pt1 | contig 11094 bp, 8 predicted proteins | sample IncBWH28OmetaG_FD_160127 | JGI IMG/M metagenome (GOLD analysis project Ga0210389, IMG submission 160127) | Forest soil microbial communities from Barre Woods Harvard Forest LTER site, Petersham, Massachusetts, United States - Inc-BW-H-28-O ... | reverse complement strand
CCGCGACGTCGGATCGCGATGCGCTCTATCGGCGCTACAAATGGGCGGCCCTGCTGGGCGTCTCCTTCTGTTATCTTTTCTACTATACCGGCCGCCAGACTTTCGGATTTGCGATTCCCGGCATCCAGAAAGAGCTCGGGCTTTCCAAGGAAATGCTGGCGTGGGTGAGCGCGGCCATGCTGTGGTCCTACGCGATCGGCCAGTCGATCAACGGCAATCTCGGTGATAAATTTGGCGGACGCACCATGATGTTCGTGGGCGCCGTGCTGTCGTTCGCGGCCAACTGGGCCACCAGCTTTTCCACGACCTTCATCGGACTTCTGCTGGCGTGGGGTTTGAACGGTTATTTCCAGGCGATGGGCTTCGCCCCCGGAAGCCGGTTGCTTTCGAATTGGTGGGGCCAGAAGAACCGCGGCTTTGTCTATTCGTTCTATGTCGGCATGTCCGGCTTTTCGTCGGTCCTGGCGTACTTCCTTCCGATCGTCATTCTCGGCGGTCTCGGTCTCGACTGGCGCTGGATTTTCCGCCTGTCGGTCTTTCTCATGCTGTTCGGCGCGATTGTGATGTTCCTTACCGTTCGTGAGCGGCCCGAGGATCTCGGCCTGGCGCAGCCGGCCGATGAGCGCGGGCACGAAGAGGCAGCGGACGAGCCTGCCGCATCCCAAGCCAGCCTGTTGCGCTATCGCGCAGTGCTGTCAAACTGGCGGCTCTACGCGACCGGTTTGTCGATCGGTTTCCAGAACGCGGCGAGATATGCCCTGCTGGTCTGGATTCCCGTGCATTTCCTCGGCCCGAACTGGAAATCGGCGGCGGCCGTGATTGATCCGACATGGATCACGGTCGCGCTTCCGATTGGAATGGCGCTCGGCGCTTCAACCAATAGCTGGCTGTCCGACATACTGTTCGGGTCGCGCCGATATCCGGCAATCATCACCTATATGGTCCTTGCCGCGGTCATTGCGATTGCGATGGGTTTCGTGCCGCATGGCAGCCCGCTCGGGATTCTCGGCCTCTTCCTCTGCGGCTTTTTCGTATTTGGTCCGGCATCGTCGTTCTGGGCGCTTTGCCCGGATATTTTTGGCCGGCATCTTTCCGGGACCGCGACCGGCGTTCTCAACTTCATTTCCTATGCCTGCGCGGGTCTCGGCGAGCCACTGATCGGACGTTTTATGGACCACACCGGAGACACGTCGGTTATTTTCCCCGTGGTCGCCGCCCTATGTGTGGGTAGCGCGCTGTCCGCGCTTCTCATCAGGCGATAGCCGGCCTCGCCCGATCAGGGAATGACGACGCGGTCGATCGCGTCGGCCAGCTCTCGCTGGCTGAACGGCTTTGCAAGCCGCGGCAATCCTTCGCCTTCTCCCGGCGCCAGTTCGGCATAGCCGGTCGCGAGAATGATTGGAAATTGCGCTTTCTCGGCCCGGATCCGCGTAGCGAGTTCCGAGCCGGTCATGTCCGGCATCAGTTGATCCGTGATCAAGAGATCGATCTTCTTTTCACGTTGCAGAATCTCGAGCGCGTGCACGGCGGAAGGCGCGCTGTAAACGGTGTGGCCAAGCTCCTCGAGCAGGGCCGAAGTATTGAGTGCGACCAGCGGGTCGTCATCCACGGCGAGGATCGTGAGCTTCTTCCTGACGGTATGGGCCGCACGGGGCGCTATATCCTTCTCCTCCGAAGCCGTCTCACCCGGCGCGACCGGGAGGTACAGTTCGACTGACGTCCCGTGGCCGGGCCTGCTCTTCAGCAGCAGCTTGCCGCCCGATTGTTCGACCATGCCATGAACCATCGGCAGGCCAAGGCCCGTGCCCTTCCCGACACCCTTTGTGGTGAAAAACGGCTCCGTCGCCCGCTTGAGCGTTTCTTCATCCATGCCGGTCCCGGTATCGGTCACGCTGACGCAAATGTAGTGCCCTGCTGCCAGGCCGGGCACGTCGGTGCGTTCCGTCGCGCCGATGACGAGCGATCCTCCCTTGGGCATCGCGTCACGCCCGTTGATGGCAAGGTTGAGCAGCGCGAGCTCGAGTTGGTTGGCGTCGGCATTGGCTTTCGGAAGTGTCGAGGGGAAGTGCGTTTCGATCCGAATCGACGGCCCCAGCGAACTTTGCAGCAGGTGCGTCATTCGCTGCACCACATCGCGGACGTCGAGCGGGATGAGTTTGAGTTCCTGGCGGCGCGCGAATGCCAACATTCGTTGGGTCAATGCCGCGCCGCGCTGGGCTCCCTGAAAAGCGTTGTCGATCAGTTGCACGACCTTCGGGTCGTCGCCCGGCAACCTTTTTCGCAACAGCTCAAGGCTGCCCTGAATGGCCATCAACAGATTGTTGAAGTCGTGCGCGATCCCGCCGGTCAAATGGCCGATAGCCTCCATCTTTTGCGCCTGAAGCAGCACTTCGCGTGTTTCTTCCAGCTCGCGCGCCGCCTGCATTCGCTCGGTGATGTCCCGGGTGATTTTGGCAAAGCCCAGAAGCGATCCGTCGGGGTTATGGATCGCGTCGACCACGACGTGGGCGAAGAATCGCGTTCCGTCCTTTCGAACACGCAAACCCTCCCGCTCAAAGCGGCCCACGCGCCGGGCGATCTCGATTGTCTGCGACGGTAATCCGGCCCGCTGGTCCTCTTCAGTATAGAATCGCGAGAAGTGCTGGCCGATAATTTCCTCGGGAGTATAGCCCTTGATTCGTTGAGCTCCTGAATTCCAGCTCGACACATATCCTTCGGGGCTCAGCATGTAGATCGCGTAATCAGTGACGCCTTGCACCAGCCGGCGGAACTGCTCCTGGCTTTCGATCAAGGCAACTTCGGCCTTCCTGCGCTCGGTGAGATCGCGCGTGATCTTGGCGAAGCCGATCAGCCTGCCGGCACTGTCCCGGATCGGGTCGATGACGACAAAGGCCCAGAACTGCGTGCCGTCCTTGCGGACCCGCCAGCCTTCTTGTTCGAATTTGCCTTCACGCTCGGCGGTCTCAAGCGCGCGTTGGGGAAGTCCTGTCTTGCGATCTTCCTCGGTGTAAAAGCGCGAGAAATTCTCGCCGACGATTTCAGACTCGTCGTAGCCCTTGAATCGCTTGGCCCCCGGGTTCCAGCTCGTGACGGTGCCTTTGGGATCGAGCATGTAGATCGCGTAATCGGTGACCGCCTCGATGAGCATGCGGTAGCGGCCTTCGTTTGATAGCGAGGCCTCGAACCGATCAGTGTGCTCCACGCATTCCCCCTGGTTTTACTAAATTCCGTCACGCCAACGGAGATAAACGCCTTCAAAGCCAAGTGGTTCCCGGCGATGTCCGGCGATTGTGGCGACCGGTCCAGGGCCTGCCCCGGTTGAAATCACCGGCGCAGCCGTGCAAGGCTGAACCTTCCACCCGCCCAAATGCCTTATGCGCAAGTGCTTTCTCCATGAACGTTGCTGCCGTCGCCCCTTCGCAAATCCGCTCCATGTTACTGATGCGCGAGGAGATCGCGCTGCTCGATCTGCGCCATGAGGCCGCCTTTGCCACGGGCCATCCGCTGTTCGCCGCCAACATGGCCGCCGACCGGATCGTTCTTGAGGCCGAGGCAAGGCTGCCGCGCAAGGACGTGCCGATCATCGTTTACGATGCCGGCGAGGGCCTTGTTGGGCAGGCGGCCGAGCGTCTCGCCGCACTGGGCTATACGAACCTTCGCCAGCTCGAAGGCGGGCTTGAGGCCTGGCGGAAAGCGGGCTTCGAGATTTTTCAGGACGTCAATTCCTATGCCAAGGCATTTGGAGAGCTGGTCGAGTCCCGTCGTCATACGCCTTCACTCGCGGCGGAGGAAGTCGCCGCATTGATCGCCAGCAAGGCGGATATCAGGATTCTCGATGTCCGGCGACCGGACGAATACATGACCATGAACATCCCCGGATCCGTCAGCGTGCCCGGCGCGGAATTGGTGCTTCGTTCAGGCAGTGTCGCGCCCGATCCCGGCACCACCATCGTCGTGAATTGCGCCGGCCGCACCCGGTCGATCATCGGCACCCAGTCGCTGATCAATGCCGGCATCACGAACAAGGTGGTGGCGCTGCGAAACGGCACGATTGGCTGGACTCTCGCCAATCAAACACTTGAACACGGCGCCGATCGTCACGGTGATATCGGTTTGTCTGAAGACACGAAAGCGAGAGCGCGCGAGGTCGCCTACCGCGCCGGTGTCTTGCGTATAAGTCCGAAGGAGGCCACAGCGCTTGAGGCGCAGGCCACGCGTACGCTTTATCGCTTCGACGTCCGCACCGCTGAGGAATACTCCGCCGGGCATATTCCAGGTTTTCGTCACTATCCAGGTGGGCAGCTCGTCCAGGAAATCGACATGGCAGCGCCGGTGCGCGGCGCGCGCATCCTCCTGGCCGACGATATCGGTGTTCGTGCCGACATGACGGCGTCCTGGCTTTCGCAAATGGGCTTTGAGACCTATGTGCTCGACGGCGGTTATGATCGCAAACTTGAGGTCGGGCCGTTGCAGGTTTTGCCCAAGCCCGATCCGTCGCATCGCTACCGGCGTCCCTATGAAGGCACCGACGTCAACACCAGCGCGATGCGGGCCTATCTCGATTGGGAATATGGACTCGTCGAGCAGCTCCGGCGCGACGGCACGCATGGTTTCTTCGTGATTTGAGACGAAGGCGCCCTTGGGCCCAGTCAAATGACTGGGGTGAACCCGGCCGTAAGGCCGATAGTCTGCACGTGCTGCATTCTGCAGATTTGTTCCTATCTTCATTTCGATAGGAGTAATCCATGTCTTCTTCAGACGTGCTCACCGAACTGGCGAACGCACTCACGGCTCGCGCCGAGGCGGCCAGGAACGCAGTCGTCGCCGTCCGCTCCAGCGAGGGGCGCCACCTGACCGGAATAGTGTGGCAATCCGACATTGTCGTCGTTTCCGAACAGGCCCTGCCGGGCAAGGACGAGTTCGAACTGGTCGCGCCGGGAGGCGCGATTGTGCTGGCGAAGGTTGCCGGACGCGACTCAAGCACGAATATCGCGATTCTCAAGGCAGCCGAGCCGCTGGCCGCGCCTGCCTTCACCGCGGCTGAGCCGAAGGTGGGCGCGGTCGCGCTTGCGATCGGCGCCGACGGTGAAGGCAGCGCCAGCGCGCGATTTGGCATCGTCAATCTTGTCGGCGGCGAGTGGCACTCCCGCCGTGGCGGCTTGATTGACCGTCGCATCGTGCTCGATGTGAGGCTCGCGCCTCGCGAGGAGGGCGGTCCGGTCTTTGACGCCGAGGGCGCGTGTCTGGGCATGTCGACGTTCGGCCCGCGCGGTCAAGTCATCGTCATTCCGCATGCGACCATTGCGCGCGTGGTGCCGCAGCTCATTAGGGATGGTCATGTCGCACGCGGGTGGCTTGGCGTTGCGCTGCACCCCGTTGCAGTCCCCGATGCCCTGCATGAGAGCGCGGAGCAAACCGGCGGCATGATGGTGATGTCGGTCGTCGAAAACGGACCGGCGGCGCAGGCCGGAATTGTAGCCGGCGACATCATCCTGAGCGTCGATGGAATTGCGGCGCATCGATTCCGGAAGATCGCCAGATATTTCGGCAGCGACAGCATCGGACGCCAGGTCGACATTCGCCTGATCCGCGGCGGCGCCGTGATCACGGTAAAGACAACGATCGCAGAGCGGCGGGCAGCGTGAGCGAAGGAGCAAGAAATATCATGTCTGTCCGCCGGCTTCGGGTGGCGGTCCATACCGACGATCCGCTCCGTCGCGCGTCGCTTGGCAGGATCGTGGCTGAATCCGGTCACCTGGTTGTCGATGCGCAGGAAGGGGCCGACGTCGTGCTCGCCGACGGCGGCTACCCGTCGGGCGAAGTTCGCAATGTCGTGTCACTTGGCGTCATGGACGACCGCTCGCGCGGTGTGCTGCCACGTGAAGCGGACGCCGGCCAGATTGATGCGGCCATCCGCGCGGTCGCGGCCGGCCTGATCGTGCGGGCGCCGGCCACCCGCGAGAGCGGCTTTGCAGCTATGCGGGAAAGCGAAGGCCGCGCCCTGCTGACGCCGCGCGAGCTTGAAGTGCTCGCCGCATTGGCCGAAGGCATGACCAACAAGGCGATCGCGCGGCGGCTGGATATCTCGCTGCACACCGTCAAGTTTCACGTCGAATCGCTGTTCCGCAAACTCGGCGCACGCACCAGAACCGAAGCTGTGGCGAAGGCGGCCGAACGCCGCAGCAACGAGATCATAATGTTGTGAGTTGAAATTGAAGTCGGGTCTTCTCCGCTGGCTCGGTCGGACTGTGGCCGTTGAGCGGAGGAAGGAATAAAATCGCGATCGCTCAGGTCTTCTCCGATACAGACAGGAGCGGACCAACATGACCAGGAATTCAGAATCGGAAAACATTGTTACCGGGATTTCACCTGGAGACGGCCGGTTCGATCAAGTGAGCATCGCTCTGCATTGGCTCACGGTGCTTTTGATTGTCGTGCAGTACGGGAGTTTGTGGCTGCACGAAGCCGCGCATCACGCGAGCAATTTTTCCGCAGCGCTCTTGTCCGTGCATCGGTCGATGGGCATCGTGACGTGGATTGTCGCCGTTACACGACTTGTCTGGCGGCGCAATTTTGCCGATCTGCCGCCGTTTCCACCTGATATGCCGAAATTGCAGCAAGTCATCGCCAAGGCCAACGAGTACGGTCTTTACCTTCTGCTCCTCGTACAGCCGATCACCGGGCTTGCCGGGGTCTTGTTGCGCGGGCAGCCTTTCACGTTGTTCTTTTGGGGTGTGCCGGCGTTGTTCGAACCGAACCCGCCTGTCCGTACGATGTTCATCGAAGCCCACGAGATCGGTGCTAAGGCGCTGCTGCTTCTGATCGGCCTGCATGCCGGTGCCGCGCTTTTTCATCGCCTGGTTCTGCGTGATGGCGTGCTGCAACGGATGCTGCCGCGGCTGCCCGAGCGCACAAGGTTGACGCCGCCGCTGACGAGCCGCGCGGAATAAATCGTTAGCTCGCGAGTCGTTCGGCTGGGTGGAGGCGCCGAAGGACCACGACTCCAAGGAGGCGAAGCCTCGATATTCCGTCCCGTCGATAGCGGCTACAAGCCGGTCGCGCGATACATGAATGGCCATGCATCGCTGCCGCGGCATCCATGTAACTCCGCGCCTGGTATCCGGATTCGTCCAGCCGGGCCGGATTGATCCGACCCGGCTGGAGCTATATTGAGATACATCACCGCGCCGCCGACGAGGGTTGCGCCAAGACCGCGAAGGCGCTTGAGCCTTCACTATCAAGGAGCGGCAAAGCAATGGCCTCCCCCAAAATCGCAATTATCGGCGCCGGAATGGGCGGCATGGCCGCGGCCGGCACGCTTCGGCAGGCGGGCCTTGACGTCGAAGTCTACGAGCAGGCGCATCAGTTCGGCCGGATCGGCGCCGGCATCCAGATGCTGCCGAATTCGATGAAGGTCCTGCGCGGCATTGGCGTCGAGGACACGCTGCGCCAGCGCGCCTTTGCGCCTTACTCCCATCTCAACCGTGTCGGCGATACTGGCGAGGTCAAGCGCGAATTGCCGATGCCGGAGGATTTATACGGCGCGCCGTTCCTCTGCATGTACCGCGCCGACCTGCATGAGGCGCTGACCTCGATCGTGCCGAGCGAGATCATCCATCTCAACAAGAAGCTGGTTCGGCTGGAGCAGAACGGCGGGCCGGTCACGCTTTTCTTTGCGGACGGAACGACGGCCAAGGCCGATGCCGTGATCGGCGCTGACGGCGTTCACTCCGTGGTGCGCGACATCATCATCGGTCCCGACAGGCCGATCCATCGCGGGCGCATCGCCTACCGCGCGGTGTTCGCCTCAAACCTCCTGCCGCAGGAGATCTCGCGCTCGCGCGTCAAGTGGTGGGGCGAGGATCGTCACATCGTGATCTATTACACGACCAGGGATCGCAGCCAGCTTTACTTCGTCACCAGCGTGCCGGAGCCGGCCGACTGGATGACCAAGGAATCGTGGTCGGCCAAGGGCGATGTGCACGAGTTGCGCAAGGCTTATGCCGGTTTTCATCCCGAAGTGCGGATGGTGCTCGATGCCTGCCCGGACTGCCACAAATGGGCGATTCTCGAGCGCGATCCGCTGCCGACCTGGAGCCAGGGCAGGGTGGTTTTGATCGGCGACGCCTGTCATCCGATGACACCTTATATGGCGCAAGGCGCGGCCACCTCGATCGAAGACGCCGCCGTGCTGGCGCGGTGTCTGAAAGATGTGTCCGTCGAGGAGATCGAAGCGGCATTCAAGCGCTTCGAGGCGCACCGCAAGCCGCGCACTTCCAAAATTCAGGAGATATCCAGCGCGAACACCTGGATGAGCGGCGGCAATGACGATCCGGGCTGGCTCTACGGTTACGACGCCTGGAACGTCTCGCTGGACGAGCCTGCGCCGACGCCGGGTTCATCGCGAACATCGGCCGCGGCATGAGCGATTCCGCATCGTCGTCTGGGGGAAGCGTTACCGCTGCGGACGGAGCTTCGATCGCCTACACGCTGCATACCGCCGAGCGGCCTGCCGGCTCGCCGGCGCGTCCGCGCCTTGCGCTCATTCATTCGCTGGCGCTTGACCGCAGCATCTGGGACGGCGTGCTGCCGCTGCTAACTCCTCATGCGGACGTCCTGACCTATGACTGCCGCGGTCACGGCAAATCCACCCGGGCCAAGATGACGTACACGCCCGAGGTGTTTGCGGACGATCTCGCCAGCCTGCTCGATCATGTGAACTGGCCGCGCGCGACGGTGGCCGGTTGCTCGATGGGCGGGTGTGTCGCGCAGGCCTTTGCCGGCGTCTATCCCGATCGGGCCGAGAGGCTCGCGGTGATCGACAGCACCGCCTGGTATGGCCCGACCGCACCGAAAGACTGGCGCGAGCGCGCCGCCACCGCCGCGACCAAGGGATTTGCGGCGCTGTCGGCGTTCCAGGCGACGCGCTGGGTCAGCGATGCATTCCGTGAGGCGCATCCCGAGGTGATCCGCGGGCTTATGAACGTGTTCCTCGCCAACGATGCCGACTGCTATACGGCGACCTGCGAAATGCTGGGGGATGCCGACCTGCGGCACTATCAGCCGGCGATGCGGATGCCGGTCAGCGTGATCGTCGGGGAGGAGGATTACGCCACGCCGGTTGCGATGTCGGAGCAGATCCATCAGGCTGTCGCGAATGCGACGCTCGCGGTGCTGCCGAATGTTCGCCACATCACGCCGGTCGAGTGCCCGGCGATGATCGCGGAAAAAATTCTGGAGCTGATGAGGCGCTAGAGAGACGCTAATCGCAGGCCATTGAAGCGAGCCTGAAACATGAGTTGCGGAGGAAGCCTTTGTCAGTTGTCAGCGCGGGGTCGCGGCCTGAGTCTCCCGCCGTCTCATCGTCTTCTCCTGCCTTTAACTCCGAGGATGCCGCCGCGCACCTGATCGCGCGGATGGAGCAGGTGCCGACGTCGCGCTGGTTCGTCCGCGCCCGCATCGTCATGGGCAGCGCAACCTTCTTCGACGCCTTCAACGCATTGTCGATCGCTTTCGTGCTTCCGATCCTGGTGCCGCTCTGGCACATCACGGCGCCGGAAGTCGGCGTCATGATTGGCGCGAGCTATGTCGGCCAGATCGTGGGCGCGCTCGCCTTCAGTTCGCTCGCCGAACGCTATGGCCGCATCCCCTGCGCCGCGGCGGCCACCGCCATCTACGCCGTGATGAGTTTGGCCTGTGCCGCGGCCTGGAGCTTCAACGTTCTGCTGCTTTTTCGTTTCATTCAGGGCATCGGCGTCGGCGGCGAAATGCCGGTCGCCGCGACCTACATCAGCGAGCTCTCGAAGGCGCGCGGCCGCGGCCGGTTTTTCATGCTCTACGAGATGATCTTCCCGATCGGGTTGATGGTCACCGGCCAGGTCGGCGCGGTGCTGGTGCCGCTGATGGGGTGGCAGATCATGTTCTTGATCGGCGGCATTCCCGGCCTCGTCATCGCGCTGATGTTGTTGCGTCTGCCGGAATCGCCGCGCTGGCTGATCGGGAAGGGGCGGCTCGCCGCCGCTGACGCTGTGGTCAGGCGGCTTGAGGCGGCATCGGACAAATCAGGCGCCGCAGTCGCTTCTGCGCCCGATGTGACTTTACCCGCGCAAGTCGAGATTCCCTTGCGCGCGCGAGGCAGATGGAGCGAGTTATTGTCGCCCGACTATCGCGGCCGCACATTGATTATCTGGGTGTTGTGGGCTTCCGCCTATCTGGTCGCCAACAGCCTCAACAACTGGATGCCGACGCTCTACACCACGATCTATCATCTCAATCTTCCGCAGGCGCTGCGCGCCGCCTCGATGACCAATGTCGCGCAGGTCTGCCTGGTCCTGATTTGCGCGCTGGTGATCGACCGGACGGGGCGCAAATACTGGATGATGGGCGCCTTCGGCTGTGGGGCGGTGATGCTCAGCGTGCTGGCGTTTGGCGGCACGCAGGAGGTTTCCTGGGTGATCGTTTTCAGTACCCTCAGCTACGGGCTGATCGGATCGATCGCCGCGGTCGTCTATCTCTATACGCCTGAAATCTATCCGACCCGGATGCGCGCGATCGGGACGGGCGTTGCGACCTCCTGGCTGCGGATCGCATCCGCAATCGGGCCGACGCTGATCGGTTTCATGCTGGCCAAAGGCGGTGTCGATTCGGTGTTTCTGATGTTCGCCGTCGTCGCCATCATCGGATTGGTGGCGGCGACCCGCATGATCGAGACGCGGAACTTGCGGCTTGAGGAAATCTCACGCTGAGATCGGCTGGTCGCCTCAGGCTTGCCGCCGCGCGGCTGGCTCCGCGGCGCGGCTTTGGGGCTGATGCCGGCGGGTGATGGCGACCTGAGCCGCCTGCGCATAGAGGCTCGCGGTCAGATCAAGCTGTATGCGCGTCGCCTCGGACTTGATCGCCCAGCCGTCGAGCGCTTCCAGCATTGGCGGCAATGTCGCGGCGCGCAGGGCGGCGTAGGCTTCCGTAACGGAGCGTCCGGCCGTAGTGGCGCGATAACGCGTTTCCTTTCGCGATGAACTTCCCTCGGTTTCGATCAGGCCCGCGCGGACCAGCTTGCGCGTGGCGTATTGAAGGTTGGGAACGTCGACGCGATTG
>Ga0210389_10004291_pt1 | contig 11095 bp, 6 predicted proteins | sample IncBWH28OmetaG_FD_160127 | JGI IMG/M metagenome (GOLD analysis project Ga0210389, IMG submission 160127) | Forest soil microbial communities from Barre Woods Harvard Forest LTER site, Petersham, Massachusetts, United States - Inc-BW-H-28-O ... | reverse complement strand
CCACGATCAACGGCACCTACAATGCGTCGGGCACGACTGTGAACGGCGGAAGCGCAGATCTGACCGGGGCGGTGACGGGCCTGGGCGGTGTGAACATCACTTCAGGTACCCTGAACCTCGAGGGAGCGAGCACCAGCGCGACGAGCCTGACGCAATCGGGCGGCACGCTGAGCGGGACCGGGACGCTGACGGTTACGGGCGCTTCGACATTCACCGGCGGGACGGAGAGCGGCAGCGGAACGACGATTGCGCAAGGCGGCGCGACGTTCAACGGCGTCAACAATAATTTCACGTTGGATGGCCGGACGCTGGAGCTGTTCGGAACCAGCGCGGAAACGGTACAGGGTCAGACCATTGAACTGAACAACGGAGCGTCGCTGGTCATCGAGAGTGGCGCGACCTTCACCGATCAGGCGCCGTTCAATGGCTTCACGATCAGCCACAGCAGCGGTACGGCAGGAACGGTGACCAACTTCGGCACCTTCAGCAAGACCGGAGCGACGCAGACCTCGACCATCAACGTCGCCTTCAACAACAGCGGGACCGTCAACGTTGAAGCCGGCACGCTCCAATTCAACAGCATTACAGGCACGGGATCGCTGGATATCTTCGGCACGGCAATCCTCAAAATTACCGGCTCAGATACCTCCGGTGTGACTTTTGAACCGGGCAGCAGCGGCACGCTCGATATTGCCCAGGCAATTGCCGGTTCCACTCTGACCTTTGGCGGGCAGATATCGGGTCTGGCGCCGACCGATACAGTCGACCTGGCCGGCCTTACGTTCAGTTCGGGCGTCGGCAACATGACGATCGGGACGTCGGTGTCGGGCGGCAACACCACGGTCACGGTTACCAATAATGTGACGCATCAGTCGGCGGTTCTGAATCTCGCGGGCGACTATAGCGGCTCTGCCTTGACGCTCGCTTCCGACGGACAAGGCGGTACCAATCTGGTAAATACCCAACCATGGGCCAGCCTGGCATTCCCGGCGGTCTCCACCGGCGTTCACGTTTTCGCGCCCAGTCTTCAATTGAACTCTGTCACCAATTCGTTAGGCGCCGTCTTCTATTCGACGCCTGGCTACGATCCGGTTGGCGATCCGACCGGGCCGTATACGATGACCCAAAGCGCCCTGCCGCTCGACCCATTCCTGTTGCCCGACAATACCGGCAGCCAGACCATCGAATCGACGCTGGTGACCCTGCCGGTGCGTCAGGCCTTTATACTTCCGAGCGTCGTTCCGTCCGGTTCGATAAAGGCGGAAGGGATTGACGCCTATGTCACGCAGAACGGCGGCGACGACGTTATCAACCAGGTTCTGATTACCGGCGGACAAGGACCTAACGGTGCCCTCACCATCGGAAACCCCGTCCAAATCGAGGATACCGGAACCGGCATCATAGAGGGATTGTCCGCAAGCTTCCGCAACGACAATACATTCTCGGGTGTGCCCGTGATGTCGACTTACGACATTGCCTGGGATTCATATGCCGGCGGTGTCGATACCATCCAATTCCAGATCTTCAATGCCGACGGCACGGCGGCCTCCTCAGTCGTGACCGCGGCGACCAGTGCGAGCTTCAGTAGTTTTGCCAGCACGCCGGCCTATGACTTCCACAGCGGCGCCGGCGCATACGCCTTGGCAGAAGCTGTCACCACGACCGTGGCCACGACAAATGCCAGTCTTCACCTGACAGCAGGTCAGACGGTCGACGGTATCCAGTTCACAGGTTTCAGCAGCGGCGCGGCCGGGACAGGGCCAGCAGGGACAGTCAATTCGGCATTTACGGCCAATAATCCGCTGCTGCCGGACCTTTCCCACTATCAGGCCGGAGCCGTAAATCATATTACCCAGGAACCCGGCGGTTCTGGAGCGCAGGCGCTGCAGTTCCTCCAGGTTTCAAGCAGCAACGCCAGCAGCTACTTCATCGCCTGGAACGAATCGGTGGTGGACAGCAATGGAAGCCACGATCAGGTAGAACTGGCGGTGAGCAAGCCGGGCACAGGGGTCATTGATCGCGTGACTTTCCAGATCGCCGACGGCCTTGCGCAGAACGTCCGCGTGGTCGAGTGGTCAGATCCGAACGTGGCAGGGCAGGACGATGTTGTCCTGGCTTATGGCGATGCCTCCGGCACGCATTTGATCGAATACAGCGTCAACACCAATGGCGGCGGCACGACGACCGTTACCCAGATTGCATCGGTAACGGACCCTACGACCAGCACATTCATCGGCATTACGAACTTCGGTGATGGGCGCATTGGGGTTAGCTATGACAATGTGCTTGATTCGAGCCAGACCTCGCAGGATCTGCTCAACGTCTACGATTTCCGTACGACGGGAGTTAGCATCAACGATTCGGCTCTCTCGGACGGCCAGTCGAAGTATGTGGCCGGAACTCATTTCAACGATACCTTCTCCGGCGAAAACAACGACACCAACTTCTACTATTTCGTTGGAAAGGACACGTCGACGTCGGCTCCGATCGATCATTTCAACGGCGGTACCGGCACCGCCTGGAATGAAGCGATCTTTTCCGACGCTCGGTCAAACTATACCGTCAGCACGACAAACGGCGTGACCACGGTTACCAATATCGATCCGCTGCACGCGCATGCCGGACAGCTGATCGTCGATCAGAACGTCGAAGCGCTGGCGTTCAACCCGACGCACGATCCGGCCCCCAATTCAAACGGTTCGATCGAGGCAACAGGCGATACGCTGCTGATCTTGAGCCCGTTTGCGAACGCGGCTCAGATCGATGCCGGCGCGACGCTTGAGTTCGCGGGAGCTGATTCCGGATCGGTAACCTTCAATGGCTCCACTGGTACGTTGCATCTCGATGATCCGGCCGATTTTAGCGGCCAGATATCCGGCCTGTCGGGTTCTGACGGAATCGATCTCAAGGGATTCGATAATAACTCGATCAATGTGGCGCACACCTCGACGAACGCTAGCACCGTTCTGACGATAACGGATGCAACCCACACCGGCGCGACCGCAGTGACGATTACCCTGTTGGGGGATTACACAACCTCGACGTTCACGCACTCGGTCGATGCCAGTGGCAGCGGCGTCACTATCGTCGATCCGCCCGGCGGCGCCGGCGACCAGATCGGCGGCGTGATCATGAGCGATCCCGGACCGGCGGCCAGCCAGGTCGTTGCCACCGCCCCGAACCAGACCCTGACCGGTACCGGCGCCAGCAATTCATTCGTGTTCAACTTCGCGAATATCGGTCATGACACGGTGACCGACTTCCATCCGGGCACGGATACGCTTCAGTTCGGCGGCGCGATATTTGCCAACGCGCAGGCGGCCTTGAACGCGACGCAGGATGACGGCCATGGCAACACGATCATCACGCTCGATGCCCACGATGCCATCACCCTGTCGGGGGTTATCAAGGCCCAACTGCACGCCGCCGACTTCCACTTCTAGAGCGTTTTCAAGCGAAGTGGAGACCGGTTAGCGTCAAGAAAACGCGTCAAATCAAGAATCCAGAGCCCCGTTTCGGTTAATCGAAACGGAAAAGGCTCCAGGCCCGCGCGCAACACGCATTTTTTCGGCAAACAACCAACGTGATCAATCCGCGGCGGCGTGATATCGGAATAGCATGAAGCGGCTGAGGATATTGCGGCGCTGGTTCGCGCGGAGGATCGGGTATGCGAGGCTGATTTGCTTCGCGTTCCTGATCGGCTTCGCGCTGCTGCGCATCGCCGATCCCCCTCCGATCGAGGAACTCCGGGTCAGGACCTTCGATACCTTCCAGCGCCTCGATCCGCGCGTGAAGACCGCAAGGCCGGTCACTATCATCGATATCGACGAGAACAGCCTGGCGAAACTCGGACAATGGCCGTGGCCGCGGACCCGGATCGCGGATCTCGTCACCAATTTGACCCGGCTCGGTGCCGTCGCGATCGCCTTCGACGTCATCTTCTCGGAGCCCGATCGGCTTAATCCCGACGTCGCGGCCGACACCTTCCGCGATCTCGACGAGGAAACCCGGGCGAAATTGCACGCGCTGCCGAGCAACGATCAGGTTTTCGCCGATGCGATGCGGCACTCGCGCGTGGTGCTGGGCGAATCCGGAATCACCCAGGTCCTGACCGAACTCGACAAGACGCTTCCGGTGACGGGGCTGGCGATGCTGGGCGAAGACCCGCAGCGGTTCATGGTCAAGTTTCCGGGCCTGCTGCGCAACACGCCGGTGCTGGAAAAGGCGGCCGGCGGCCGCGGCCTGCTCACCATCGATCCCGAGCGCGACGGCATCATCCGGCGGGTGCCGATGATCCTGCAGGCGCAGGGCCAGACCATGCCATCGCTCAGTTTCGAAATGTTGCGGGTGGTGACCGGCACCGACACCATCTTCATCAAATCCGACCGGGCCGGGATCACCAGCGTCGGCGTCAAGGGTTTCCAGGTGCCGACCGACCGCAATGGCCAGCTCTGGGTTCACTTTGCGCATCGCGATCCCACGCTTTATGTCTCCGCGCTCGATGTGCTCGAAGGCCACGTCGCGCCCGAAAAGATCAAGGGCAAGCTGGTGCTGATCGGAACCTCGGCGGTGGGGCTCAACGACATCAAGACCACGCCGGTGTCCGCGGCCATGCCCGGGGTCGAAATCCACGCCCAGGTGCTGGAAGCCGCCTTGACCAGAACGCTGCTGTCGCAACCGCCTTACGCCCCCGTTCTCGAATTCGGCGCCGCGCTGCTGCTCGGACTTCTGGTGATTGCGTTCGCGCCGCTGTTCGGCCCGGTCACCCTGGTTGCCGTCGGCGCGCTGTTCGCGACGCTTCTGATCGGGACGTCCTGGTTTTACTACGCGCACGACCGCGAGCTGGTCGATTTCACCTATCCGTTGCTGTCGACCACCACGATCTACCTCACCCTGATCTTCACCAGCTTCGTGCGCGAGCAGTCGCAGCGGCGCCAGATCCGATCGGCCTTCGGCCAGTATCTGTCGCCGGCGCTGATCGAACAGCTGGCGCAGTCGCCGGACAAGCTCAAGCTCGGCGGCGAAGAGCGCGAAATGACCATCATGTTCTCCGACGTGCGGGGCTTCACCACCATCTCGGAGTCCTTCAAGCACGATCCGCAGGGCCTGACGTCGCTGATGAACCGGTTCCTGACGCCGCTGACCAACGCGATCCTGGCGCGCAAGGGCACCATCGACAAATACATGGGCGACGCCATCATGGCGTTCTGGAACGCGCCGCTCGACGACAAGGAGCACCAGCTCAATGCCTGCGAGGCCGCGCTCGATATGCTGGAGCGGATCGACGTGCTCAACAAGACGCGCGAGGCCGAGGCGCAGGAAAACGGCCTGACTTTCATTCCGATCAATGTCGGCGTCGGCCTGAATACCGGCAACTGCGTCGTCGGCAACATGGGTTCCGACCTGCGCTTCGACTATTCGGTGCTGGGCGACACCGTCAACCTGGCGTCACGGCTGGAGGGACAGACCAAGGAATATGGCTTCTCGATCATCGTCGGCTCCAAGACCGCGATGGCGATCAAGGAGAAATTTGCGATTCTCGAACTCGATTTCATCATGGTCAAAGGCAAGACGGAGCCGGAGGTCATCTATGCCGTCGCCGGCCGCGAAGACACCGCGCTCTCCGAGCGCTTTCAGAGACTGCGCAACCTGACCATCGAGATGCTGGCGTGCTACCGCGACCGCGACTGGGAGGGCGCGCTGGCGGCGATCGAGCGCGGCCGCAGAACCGACCTGGCCGATAGCCTCGGACAGCTCTACGACATGTATGAGGAAAGATTGCACGCCTATCAGGAAAGCCCGCCGCCGCCGGACTGGAACGGCGCCTTCCAGCTGTTGAAGAAATAGCCGCGCCTCGCGCGCGCCGCTAACGGTTTGAAAATACTTGTTTTTTCACACCGGCCGCCTCGTTAGCGGAGCCGCTCTGCGCACATGCCACGCCAAGACTTGGCCCGCTCGATACAATGGGCATCGGGCGGCGTGCTATATGGCGATACCAGGTGCGGGCCACAGCCGCGCGACGGCCAAGGGAGAAGATGCCGCATGACAAGACCCACACAGAAGGAGATCAAGGCGATCGCCGACGTCGCGGGCGTGCCCGCCAGCGCCGACGACGCCGCCCGAATCGCCAATTCCATCGGCCCCGCGTTTGAGGGTTTTGCCGCGGTCGGCGGCACGCTGCCGTTCGATCTCGAGCCCGCGAGTTTTCTGCTCGTGCAAGCCGCCACACCTCGCAAGGCCGCGAAATGAACGTTCACCGGAAAACGACCGAACCCGCTCTGTTGTCGCTGACCTCGGTCGCGAAGGCGATCGCGGAGAAGCGCTTGTCATCGCGCGAGGTGACGCAATCCTGTCTCGATCGCATCGCGCAGTGGCAGCCGCGCCTCAATGCCTTCATGGCGATCGAGACTGAGGCCGCGCTCGCCGCGGCCGATGCCGCCGACGCGCGGCTTTCGAAGGGCAATAGCGGCGGCGCGTTGCACGGCGTGCCGCTGGCGCACAAGGATATGTATTACGACGCGGGCAAGGTGGTCACCTGCGGCTCGAAAATCCGCCGCGATTTCGTGGCGACGACAACCTCGACCGCGCTGCAGCGGCTCAAGGATGCCGGCACGATCCGGCTGGGCTCGCTGCAGATGGCGGAATTCGCCTATGGACCGACCGGTCACAACGCCCATTACGGCGCGGTGCATAATCCCTTCGCGCTCGATCACATCACCGGCGGCTCGTCGTCGGGATCGGGCTCGGCGGTCGCGGCAAGGCTGACCTTCGCCGCGCTGGGCTCGGACACCGGCGGCTCGATCCGGATGCCCGCGCATTTCTGCGGCGTCACCGGATTGAAGACGACCTGGGGCCGCATCAGCCGCGCCGGCGCGATGCCGCTGTCGCAGTCGCTCGACACCGTCGGGCCGCTGGCGCGCACATCGGAGGATTGCGCATTGCTGCTCGGCCTGATGGCGGGCGCGGATCCCGAAGATCCCACCGCGATCACAGGGCCGGTCCCGGATTACATGGCCGCGACACGCGAGCCGATCAAAGGCCTGAGCATCGGGGTGCCCACGGCGTTCTATGTCGACGATCTCGATCCGGAAGTGGCCGGCATCCTCGACCAGACGATCGCGGTGCTCAAGCGCGAGGGCGCTGCTATCGTCCAGGTCGAACTGCCGGACCAGCGCCAGCTCGCGGCGGCCTGTCAGCTGGTTCTTGCCACCGAAGCCGCCGCGTTCCACAAGCGCTGGCTGATCGAGCGCTCCGACGATTACGGCGCGCAGGTGCTGATGCGGCTGCAGAACGGGCTCGCAATCCCCGGCGTCACCTATATCGAAGCCTTGCGCTGGCGCGGCCCGGCCTTGGCGGCGCATCTTGCGGCGGTGGCCGGCGTCGATGCCGTGCTCGCGCCGGTGGCGCCGGTCGCGGCCCCCACCATCGCCGAAAGCGACGTCGGCAACAGCCCGGATGCGGAGAGTGTGATCCAGCGGCTGACGCGGTTTACCCGCCCGATCAACTATCTCGGCCTGCCGTCGCTTTCGATCCCGGCAGGTTTCACGCGCAACGGCCTTCCCGTCGGCATGCAGCTGATCGGCCGTTCGTTCGACGAAGCCGCGCTGCTGCGGATCGGTGCTGCGTTCCAGCGCGCCACCGATTTCCACGCCAGGGAGCCGAAGTGACAAATCTCGCCGGGATCCGCGTCTCGCCGGGATCCGCGGCCTCGACACTCGCTTCACCGGCGAACGCCCCGTTTATGCCGTGAATGATCTCAAAATTGGAGTCGTAACATCGGGCAATTGTGGATAGGTTTGGGCACAGCGCCGGGTAATGGCGCACACCAACGGGGGGAATTTTCCTATGATGCTGTCCAACGAGGGACTTCTTGTTATCCTGTTCGTCGGCCTGATTGCGGGCTGGCTGGCCGGAAAGATCGTGCGCGGCGCGGGCTTCGGCATCATCGGCGACATCCTGATCGGCATCGCCGGCGCGTTCATCTCCAGCCTGCTGTTTCCGAGACTCGGCTTCCATCTCGGCACCGGCCTCGTATCGGAGATCATTTATTCCGCGATCGGCGCGGTCGTGCTGCTCCTGATCGTGCGGCTGGTTCGAGGCGGCGGGCGTTTCTGACGGCGCGCGACCGGTGCGCTCCCTCGCCCCGCACTTCGCGGGGAGAGGGTTGGGGTGAGGGGCTGTCTCCACGAATGCCGACGCCAAATCTAATAGCGTGCCTCGCCCCTCACCCGGCGCTACGCGCCGACCTCTCCCCGTGAAGGACGGGGAGAGGTTAGGGAGTTCCGTCGGCGGCTGCCGTCGGTTTACTCGACAACCTCGACAATCCGGTGGGTGCGCGGATCGACCAGGACCGTGCGGTCGTTCACGACGGTGTAGCGATATTCCCGTACGCCATATTCCGGCGGCACGTCGTAATAGGTGACGCCTTCTTCCGGCAGCACGGCGCCGACCCGGACGTCCTCGCGATATGCATAGGACGGAACATGCCGCTCGACCACGTAGCTGCGAAAGCGGGGCCGCTGGTCGACGCCCAGCACGCCGGCTACGCCACCGACTACCCCGCCTATGACGCCGCCGACGACGGCGCCGACAGGGCCGGCGGCCCTGTCACCTTCTCTCGAGCCCCGCTCAACTCCACCGGGAACTCCCTGCGCGTAGGTCACGGCAGGCAGCGCCAGTGCGGCGGTAACAGCGGCAATTCCAATAAAACGGCGGATCATGATATCTCCCGATGGGTTCGGCCAAGGTGTACAGAGACAAGCCCGCGGACCCCCGTTAGGTTCCGGCTGCCGGGCCCCGCCGGCGGGCCAAAGGGCGGCCATAGCCATTTAGGTTAATGTGACTTCAATGGACGCTAGCCGCAAAAAACGGTAAGATCGGCCCTCGCGCACCCGTTGAATCAGGGGTCGCGCGAACCCCTTGGGAAGAGATCAGGATTGATGGCAGCCGTTCCCGGTGTCCGGCGTTCCGAACTCGGTGATGCGCTGCGCGCCTGTCGCAGTGCGTTCATCGGCGTCGGCGCCATGAGCTGCATGATCAACCTGCTCTATCTGACCGGCTCGCTGTTCATGCTGGAGGTCTACGACCGGGTGTTGCCCAGCCGGAGCGTGCCGACCCTGGTCGGTTTGGCTATTCTCGCCGCCGGATTGTACATGTCACAAGGGGTTCTCGACCTGATCCGGGGACGAATCCTCGGCCGGATCGGAACCTCGCTCGACGAAGCCCTCAATGCCCGGGTGTTCGACACCGTCGTGCGGCTGCCGCTGACGGTGGGCGGACGCAATGAAGGCCTGCAGCCGCTGCGCGACCTCGACAATGTCCGCTCGTTCCTCGGCACCATGGGGCCGGGCGCGTTCTTCGATCTGCCGTGGCTGCCGTTTTATCTCGCGATCTGTTTCGCGTTCCACGTCATGATCGGCCTGACCGCGCTGATCGGCGCGATCATCCTGGTCACGCTCACCGTCGTCACCGAGTTCATGTCGCGCGCCCCGGCGCGCGAGGCCATGGGACTGGCGGCGCGCCGCAACGACCTGGCCGCCACCAGCCGGCGCAACGCCGAAGTGCTGGTGGCCATGGGCATGTCCGGACGCCTGGGCCGGCGCTGGAGCGAGGCCAACCAGAATTACCTCTCGGGCAATCAGCGCGCCAGCGACGTCACCGGCGGTCTCGGCGCCATCGCCAAGGTGCTGCGCATGACCCTGCAGTCGGCGGTGCTCGGCGTCGGCGCCTACCTCGTGATTCACCAGGAAGCGACCGCCGGCATCATCATCGCAGGCTCGATCCTGAGCGCGCGGGCGCTGGCGCCGGTCGATCTGGCGATTGCGCACTGGAGAGGTTTCGTTGCCGCGCGGCAGAGCTGGCATCGCCTCAACCGGCTGCTCGAATCGATGCCCGCGCGCACCGCGCAGACGCTGTTGCAGAATCCGTCGAGCCGGCTATCGGTCGAAGGCGTCAGCATCGTGCCGCCGGGCGATCAGAAGGTCATCGTCCAGGACGTGACGTTCGCGCTCGCCGCCGGCAACGGACTGGGCATCATCGGACCCAGCGGATCGGGCAAGTCCTCGCTGGTGCGCGCGCTGGTCGGCGTATGGCAGCCCGCGCGCGGCAAGGTGCGGCTCGACGGCGCGGCGCTCGATCAGTGGTCGTCCGATGTACTCGGCACCCACATCGGCTATCTGCCGCAGGACGTCGAGCTGTTCGCGGGTTCGGTCGCCCAGAATATCTGCCGTTTCGATCCGGACACCAAAGCCGATTCCATCATCGCGGCGGCCAAGGAGGCCGGCGTCCATGAGATGATCATCAAGATGCGCGACGGCTACGACACCCAGATCGGCGAGCAGGGCTCAGCCTTATCGGCCGGTCAGGCGCAGCGCGTGGCGCTGGCGCGGGCGCTCTACGGCAATCCGTTCCTGATCGTGCTGGATGAGCCGAATTCCAATCTCGATAGCGAGGGCGACGAGGCGCTGACGCGCGCGGTTCGCGCCGCGCGCGAGCGCGGCGCCATCGTGGTGGTGGTGGCGCACCGGCCGATGGGGATCGAGGGGGTCGATCAGCTTCTGGTGCTCAAGGACGGCCGCGTGCAGGCCTTCGGGCCGAAGGAACAGGTTCTGGGACAGGTGCTGCAGCAGCGGGTTGCGCCGCCCACGCCGATCAAGATCGTCAGCGATGGCGGAGTTGCCAAATCATGAGCGATGCGGAGAAACAGGGCGCGCAAGGGTCGATCCGGCTGCATCTGATCATCGGGCTCGCCATCGTCGTCGTGCTCGCCGGCGGCCTTGGCGGCTGGGCCTCGACCGCTGAAATCTCCGGCGCGCTGATCGCGCCGGGACAGATCGTGGTCGAATCCAACGTCAAGAAGGTGCAGCATCCGACCGGCGGCGTGGTCGGCGAAGTGCTCGCGCGCGACGGCGACCTGGTCAAGGCCGGCGACGTGGTGGTGCGGCTCGACGACACCGTCACCAAGGCGAGTCTTGCCATCGTCACCAAGAACCTCGACGGGCTGTGGGCGCGGGCCGCGCGGCTGCAGGCCGAACAGCAGGGCATCGACAAGGTGGTGTTTCCGCCGCAGCTGCTCGAACGCGCCGGCGATCCCGAC
>Ga0210389_10004290_pt1 | contig 11096 bp, 12 predicted proteins | sample IncBWH28OmetaG_FD_160127 | JGI IMG/M metagenome (GOLD analysis project Ga0210389, IMG submission 160127) | Forest soil microbial communities from Barre Woods Harvard Forest LTER site, Petersham, Massachusetts, United States - Inc-BW-H-28-O ... | reverse complement strand
GCGATTACTGGTCTGGCGCTGATGATATTGCGAACAACGGCAGCGATGAACAGCCTGCTCGTTATCCATCTTGCGCTCGTCTCAGCGCTCTTTGTGACGTTCGCCTGCGGCAAGTTCGTACATGGCATCTACCGTTCCGCCGCTCTGCTGCGGAGTGCTCTGGAGCAGCGCCGTGGCAATGAGAGCCAGCACAGCCGCGAACGTTAGCCACAGCGCGGGCATGGCGCGGCTCCCCGTGAGGCGAATCAGCGCGGTGGAAATCGCCGGTGTGAAGCCCCCGAAGATTGCAGTCGCCAGGCTGAATGCCAGTGAGTAACCGGTGGCGCGCACGCTTGCGGGCATGATCTCCGTGAGGAACGGAACCATGGCGCCGCTTGATGCTCCGAAGATCACGGAGAACCACAGTTCCACAAACAGCAGCCTGGGCACGGAAGGCGCTCCCACGAGCCAGATGTAGAGAGGAGTGGCCGTCAGAATCGCCGCCAGACATGCAGCCGTGAGTACCGGTCGCCTGCCCACGCGATCCGACAGTGCGCCCATCGTCGGCACGAGAACAAAATTCGACGCTCCCACACAAAGCGTGACGAGAAGGTTTCCCCGGGCTGAGAGATGAAGCACCGTTGCGCCAAAGGTGGGCGTATACGCAGTGATCATGTAAAAGGTCACTGTGGTGAGAACGGAAAGCATCATGCCCAGTAAGACCAGGCGCGCGTTCCCGAGGATGGTTGCCCATATCTCGCCGGCCGAAGGATGATGCTTGCGGGCGAGGAAGACTTCGGTTTCCTGCAATGAACTGCGAACCCAGAAGAGGAAAGGAATCAGCAGACAGCCAACGATCAGCGGAGCCCGCCATCCCCAAAGCGGCGCGATCGTGAGGCCAAGAAGTGCGGCAAACATCACCGCGGTCTGCTGGCTCGCCGACTGCCAGGCGGTGTAGAAACCGTTATGCCCGGGAGTCGCGATTTCGGCCAGATAAACCGATGCCGCGCCTACTTCTACGCCCGCGGAGAATCCCTGCACCAGCCGTCCCGCGAGGACTAACAATGGTGCCGCGATGCCGATCGTTCGATAGCCAGGCACGCAGGCGACGGAGGCGGTGCCAACGGCCATCAACGCGAGTGTGAGAATCAGGCCGCGGCGGCGTCCACGCCGGTCGATGTAGCTGCCCAGCACGACCGCGCCAAGCGGCCGCATCAGGAACCCCGCGCCAAACGTCATCAGCGAGAGCATCAACGATGCAAAGGGGTTCGAGGCAGGGAAGAATGTCCGGCCGATCTCCGTCGCATAGTAGCCGAAGACCATGAAGTCGTACATCTCGAGAAAATTCCCGATCGAGACGCGTACGACGGAACCGGCTGCGGAACTCACGAGTGTTCACACATGTACCGCTAAACCCTGGGACGAATGTGTCGCAGGCACTTTGCCTGCCGGGCCGGGACTCATCCCGGCCCTTGTTCGTCGGCCCAGGCGCCAGACGCCCCGATGAGTCGGGGTGCGGCGCGCAAGAGTGCATGCGCCACGGTTTGGATGAAGCCCTGGCCCGACCAATTGTCACTTCCTTGATGATGCAAACGTCAGGTTATTCGAGAAAAACGGCAGCACTTTCTCCTCGAATCGTTGTGGAACCCTGTTGGTGTGATCGCCCTCATAAGTCTCAAATGTGTGCGGGACACCCATGCGCGTGAGGGTCTCATCCAGAAGTTTGTTGCTCGCGGCGAGCGTATCCTGCAATCCCACCTCAAGGCCAATGGCATGCATCTTCTTGAGATTCGGAATGTACTGATCGACCATGGCCAGCGGAGCGTTTGCCGCCCACCGAGCCACCACGTCCGGCTGAGGTTGCCCATCTTTTGTGGGAAGGTCTGCGAAGAACGGAGGGTTCTTCGGATTGGGCGACCACGCCGCGGCTTCCGCGAGGAGCACGACACCGCCGCGGCCGCAGCCGCCCTTCGCTTCCGCGGCGCTCTTCAACTTTTCGAGATCAGCCCCGCCGCGTCCGCCCGGATTCAGGCTGGCCGTCAGGCAGCACGAACTCATGGCATAGAGGCTCGAGAAAACATCCGGGCGCTTCATGCCGATCCGCATCGTGCCGTATCCGCCCATGGAATGACCCGCGAGGCCGCGGCCAGATCGATCGGGCACCGAGCGGTAATGACTATCGACATAGGCCACCAGATCGTCGGCAATGAATGACTCCCAATCGCCGGTCGTCGGCGAACTGGAATACATGCTGCCGTTGAAAAGCGTGAAGGCGTCCGGGTGCACGAGGATCATTTCCTTCGCGGTGTTCATCCCGATGTCCTTGTCGGCCGTCTCCGGTACCTTCATGATGTTCCAGTAACGCTCGGCATCGAGCCCATAGCCATGGAGGAAGTACACCACCGGATAGCGGCGGTTCGGCTGTTTCGCATAGCTGGGAGGAAGGTAAATGTAGACGTCGCGGTCAGCCGAGTCGCCCTCCAGATTTCCTTCGAGGGATTTTCCGTGGACCTTGATCTTCTCCACCGTTCCCTGCGGCCACACCGGCTTCGCAGCGGAATCCGGCGCGCTGGATGGCGCCTGCCCGTAAACGCTGAAAGCGATGCAAAGGGCGAGCACGGCGGAGCATTTCATTTCGGGCGTTCCTCCGGGTTGATTCTATCGCGTTGTGTTATGATCGCCGCACCAGCGGATGGCTGATTCCGTTTACAGCCCGGCCATTTCAATCCGCCAATCGGATTCTTCAACAGTGCCGCGGCACTCTGCCGTAGTGCGCGTGACTCACTGGATCAATACGATCAGCTTCATTGGACTCGTAGTCAGTGGAATTGGAATTCTGCTGGCGCACCCGCGCTTTTATTGGGGTGAAACCGGTGGGGTGGGCGGTCCCTCCCTGTTCGATCTGCCGCTGCCGTTCATGCTGGGTGGCCCTTCGGGGTGGGGCCGATACCTGCACCTTCAGTCCGCGTGGCTTTCGATACTGAACGGGATGGTCTACGCGGCCTCTGGTTTTGTCAGTCGCCATTTCGGCCATGGGATGGCAACGAGTTATAGCGTGACCCAGCGGAGCACCTACCTCTCCGTGATCTTTGTCTTCTTTCCGCTGATGATCTGGACGGGGCTGGCGATGTCTCCCGCGATTACCTCAGTGTTCCCATTTCTCGTCGACGTGCTCGGCGGCCATCAGACTGCGCGGACCCTGCATTTCTTCTGCGCGATTGTTCTCGTGATGTTCGCCTTCGTCCACATCGCCATGGTCTGGCGTGCCGGTTTTCTTAAGCACATCGGCGCGATGATCAAGGGGGAACTGTGAAAAGGTCACTTTCTCGCCGCAGGATGATCGCCGCGGGCATCTCTGGTGCCGCTGGGCTGGCGGTCGCAGCGAAGCTCGCCGACCGGTACGGACTCATCCCGCCTGACTGGGGCGGCGTCTGGGGACCCGGCGAAACATTGACCTACGCCTCCCAGCGTATTCTCACCGCGCACCATTCGATGGCGCGTGAATTCAAGCGCAGCGACATATCGAAGGTTGCCCAGGTCAGTGGCGACCCACCGAGACGCGATCCTTACCAGATGCTGCTGCGTGGCGGATTCGCGTCGTGGCGGCTGAAGGTCGATGGCCTGGTCGCACGGCCAGCCTCTCTCTCAATCGCGGAATTGAAGCGGCTTCCACAGGCGTCGCAGATCACCGAGCATACGTGTGAAGAAGGATGGTCGTACGTCGCCGAGTGGACCGGAGTCGCTCTTTCAACCGTAATGAATCTCGTTGGCGTTCTGCCGGCCGCGAAATATGCGGTATTTTTTCCCTTCGACGAGGGCTGGGACAGCGTGGATATGGCTGACGCCTGGCACCGTCAGACTCTGATTGTTTACGCAATGAATGGCGAGGACCTGCCGCCGGAACATGGCGCACCAGTGCGCATGAAAGTTCCCCGGCAGCTAGGTTACAAGAGTGTCAAGTTCATGTCGCGGATCATGTTCACCGACACGCTGAAGCATATCGGCAAGGGATTGGGTTCATCTTCGCCCGAAGTCGGCTATTCCTGGTACGCCGGAATCTGAAGGATCGCACGCGATGAAGAAGCTCGCGCTATTGCTTGCCGTGGCGACATTGACGGTAGCGCAGGAGTTCGAAGTAGCTTCAATCCGTCAGGCCACTGACGACAATGATCGCAGCAGCGATGTCGACAACGGCCGCTACCGGGTTCATAATCTGACGCTCAAGACCCTGATTTCCAGAGCATGGGACGTCGATGAAAGCGAGGTGTCCGGCGGACCGAACTGGGTGGAGTCGGACGTCTGGGACATCAACGCGAAGATTCCCGCCGAGTACGCTACGAAGCGTTCACAGGATCAATTTCTGCACATGGTGCAAGAACGGCTAGCCGACCGATTCCAACTGGTGATTCATCGTGATCAGCGTCAGATATCCGGCTATGCACTGGTCGCGGGAAAGAGTGGACAGAAGATGACGACCTCGAAGCAGTCGGGGGACGGCTCCGGTTTCAGTTCGCATAACATGCATCTCAAAGCCACAAATGTCACGATGGAAGCTTTCGCGCGGCGTCTGTCACGCGATCGCGATATCGGTAAGCTCGTCGTCGACCGGACCGGATTGACGGGGAAATTCGATTTCGAACTCGAGTGGTCGCGGGGAGATGATCCGTTAGACGACCGCCCATCCATCCTCACCGCGCTTCAGGTACAACTGGGCCTGAAACTGGAGTCGGCGAAGGTTCCGATTCAGGCCGTCGTGATCGATCGCGCCGAAAAACCGCAGGAAAACTGATGAATTGTTGTCGTTGTCGTGAGTCCGGGGTGAAGTCAGTCGGAAAGCCGGATGCTCGAAATGGGCGCGTCCGGTTTGATGAGCGGGGCTGGGAAACGGGGCGGCGCCACGGCGTCAGCGCTTGCGCCCGGCCTCGACTCTACCAGACCAAGCGCCGGGAAGAGTCCCGGCGCGGCAGGCACGAGTGCCTGCGCCACCGTGCCTACACCTTTCCGATTGCGCGTAGACGCGGGCGTCAGCCGCGTTTTCCGGGGAACGCACCTTGCGTGCGTGTACATCATGAGTCGAGGAACTTCGAAAACACTACGCTAGCGGTCCAGAATCTTCTCTACTGCCTTCGCCAAAGCGCGGAATTCGTCCTTCGACGCCGCGGCGCCGGCGAATTCGCGCACCGTGAGGCCGTAATTCACCGCTTCAGCCACGGCGACGCGCTGAGTGATCCCCGGCAATACCTTCTTCCCCATGCCTTCGAGTTCTGACGAGAGACCGCGCCCCAGATTGGTGTTTGTGACCCGCGACGGCACGAAGCGGATGCGCGGCTTTTTGGATCGCCGCTCGGCGCGCGCCTTCAACGTGAGCGAAAGCGCGTCTTTGATCGCGAGCATGTCCAGCGGAGACGGGCCGCAAGGGAGCAGCACCAGATCGGCCGCCATGGCTGCTTCGTAGAGTGTGTCCGTCATGCCCGGAGGCGTGTCGATCATCACGATATCGGCTTTGCCGGCAGCCTTGCGGGCGCGGGTTTTGAGCTCTTCCGAATCTCCTTTATGAATGCGCTCGATACATTTTGAAAGGATGCCTTCGCCCAGCGACGCCCATCCGGCAAGGCTATGCTGCGGATCGGCGTCGAGCACGATCACGCTGCGCCCCATATCGACGAACTCGCCCGCCAGATTGCCTGCGATAGTCGATTTGCCGATGCCGCCTTTACGTCCTGCAACCGCGATAATGCCCATCAACCGGATTGTCCCTCAGCGTCCCGGCGGGATGAAAGCAAGGCGAACAATCTGCTGTTCAGTGCGGGCGATCATCCGTGTCCACAGCGTCTCCGGGTCGGAATCGAATGCGAGATCGACGCTGCGGTCGAAGATAAACCAGCCGCCCAGGCGCATCTCGTTTTCCAGCTGGTGCGGACCCCAGCCGCAATAGCCAAGATAGACGTGGAGGTTGTTCGCGTCGCGTTCGCCGAGAGCTTTCTCGAGCGCCGCTTTGGCCATAAGCAGATGGATATCGCCCAGAACCCGATCGGCGCCGTCTGGGGTCTTCGGCGCGCGGGCGAGCGCCATGACGGTGTCAAGCTCGACGGGCCCACCAACATACACGGGCTCGGAATGCTTCGCCGCGGACTGGAGCTCTTTCAACACGCGGGAAACCGGCACCTCGGTTCGCCGATTCACCATCAGACCGACTGCGCCGCTCTCGTTGTAACGCGCGAGCAGAATCACCGAATCGGCAAAATGCGGGTCGGGCGGGTTGCGAGGCGTTACGAGGATTTTGCCCTGGGCCAGATCTTCGGGTTTTCTCGACTGCGCTGTCAGGCAACACGCAGCAGTGAGAAGCGCGACAGTCGGCCGCAGCAGCATCATTTGCCGACCAGATGCGGACCCGCCTTGTCGTTTTCGAGGCAGATGAATTCGATCAGATCTGTATCGAGAAGGACGCGCTGGTTCACCGTGACCGTCCACGGCTTCGTGTATGCCTTCGGGTCATCGATGGTGACTTCGATCTGGAGATGGCCGTAGTCGGGGCGGCGGAAGCGTTCGATGATTCTGCCGGATTCGGTTAATGGGCTGCCTTCGACATCAAGCCATCCGAGGTCCCTGAAGTGGGCGGACTCGACAACGAGCGTATCGCCATCCCAATGGCCGACGGAGTAGCCGTACCACCATGGATCGGGGTCCTTCGGCATGGTGCGGCCGTCGAGGAAGACCTGCCGCAGGCCCGAATTGGCCTCGTACATGATGACGACCAGGTTCGGCGTCTGAACGATTTTTCGCGGCTGGCCGTGGGTATGAAGCTGCATCACGCCGAGGGGCAGACAGTGCGCGTCGGGGTTCTCTTTGCTGTTCTGCTCGACGCGCTGGCGGTGCAGTTCCGCGGCCCAGGGCGTGAAAGGCAGGCCGTCTTTGAATGATGCGCCAAGGTTCCAGAACTGGCTACGGCGTACGGCGAGCGGGACGATGTTGTCTTCCTTCGAGGGCGGTTCGGGCGGCGGCGTTGGCGGTCGTTCACCGGGCGGCCGCATGTACTGCCAGATTCCGGAAAGATCCGGTTTGCCGTCAGGTGTTTTGGGCGTGGGGCCGCTCAGGTTCGGCTTGCCGTCGGCTGTTTTCGGAACGGCTGGTGTCGGCCAGGCAGGCCACTGCGCCAGGAGGCCTGGAGCGCCTGACAGAACAGCCACTGCGAGTATTCGGAGCACCATTCAGGTGAATTACATCATCGGCAGCGCTTGAACGCAATGGCCGGTTGCTGTATTCTCGCTGACATGCGTTGGATCTCTTTTGCTCTTCTTGCCCTGTCTGCTTCCGGGCTTCATGCACAGCCTGCCGCTTCCAAGGGGGTGGGTGGGCAGGATATGTTTGGCCCTTACGATGTGGTGAAGGGATGGCCCAAGGACATCTCGACGATTCCAGGCAACGACAAGTGGACCTGGGGCGCGGGGCAGAGCGTCTACGCGGAGAGTCCGAACCGGGTGTTCCTGCTGTTCCGCGGTGAGCTTCCGAAGATCTCGCGGCCAAAGACCAAACTCGTGCCGGACTTCGGTCCGAGTATTCAGTTCCCCATTGGCCGATTGCCGTGGCGCGACGCGACCGTCGCAGCTTTGCCCGGCGGCGGGGCGGCGGGTTCGACTCCCGGGGCTCCCACCGACGGATGGCTGGGCACGGTCGGGGTGGATGCGAAGTGGGAGAACTGCATCACGATTGCGGATGCGAACGGGAACATCGTCGAGCGATGGACGCAGTGGGATAAGATTCTGCAGCGACCACACTTCGTCGCCATCAATCCTTACGACCCGGAGAAGCATGTCTGGATCGTGGACGATCACATGGGCGTGATTTACAAGTTCTCGCATGACGGCAAGGAACTGGTGCAGACGATCGGCACGCCGAAGGTGACCGGGGCCGATGGCACGCATTTCAACCGTCCGACGTTCCTTGCGTGGCTGCCGGACAGCACCATGTTTGTGTCGGATGGCTATAACGGAACCCGTGTGGCGAAGTTCGACAAGAACGGGAAGTTTCTGCTGGATTGGGGGATGAAAGCGACGCCTCCGGACAAGCGGCCGGGCTACATGAGCAACGTGCACGGCATCGCGGTGGACCCGATGACCCGGCGCGTGTTTGTGAACGATCGCGGCGACAAGCGCATTCAGGTGTTCGATGAAAACGGCAAATATCTGTACGAATGGAGCATGGGTGAAGATCCTTCGGATATCCACCTGATCTATATCGGCGCCGATCGCACGCTGTGGGCGGCGGACCGCGGCACGTCCAAGATGCTGCATTACGACCTCGAGGGCCACTTCCTGTATTCGTGGGGCACGTGGGGCGATTTTCCGGGCGGCCTCTGGGGTGTCCACGGTTTCAGCGTGGATCAGGACGGCAATTTCTATACCGCCGAAGTGGACAGCGGACGCGTGCAGAAGTTTCGGCCGCGCCCGGACGCCGATGCCAAAAAGCTGATCAGCAAACCGGTTTATTCGGCCTGGAAATGAAATAGCGGATCAGTTGGGAGACGGTTTCTCCGCGTGATCAATCACAACGGTTTCCACCGGCCCTCTTGTCTTTTCCAACTTAAGGCCGAGTTCGGACAGGAGAGGCGCGAAAGAGGCCGAAAGGTCGGCATTGCTGACTTCTGAATCCGTCAGAGGCGTCGGTTGGCGGTAATCGAACGATCCGCTGAGCTCCGTTTGATCGCGGACGGGAGCATGAAGAACCCAGGTAGCGGCGAATTTTGCCAATTGCGGCATGGTGGTTGCGAAGATGAAAAACCTACCGCCTGAAAAGTCGATTTCCGAGAGGTCCGGATTTGTGGTGAGAGTCACCGCAACGGATTTCTCCGGCTGCAGCCGAATCGGCTTGCCACTCTTCTCGAGAACATACACCGTGCCGGTTCTTGTTTCGGGATGGAATTTGAATTGAAACCGATCGATCAGGAGCGCGAGTAACATCGAGCACAGCCGCTTGTCTTCAATTGCCCAGCGGGAATGCCTAAGGTTTGTGACCGGGGGTTGGATGTTCGCCGGAGGTTTGGTTCGACGTCATAGAAGTCGTTTTCCATCCACGAATCGCCTCCTGGAATCTGCCACCAGGACACGTCCAAGGCCATGGCGACCATGGTCTTCAGGGGTAGGCCGGTGATGAGAATTCTGCCTCCCGGATAAATTCGTAGATCGGTGTCATGGCCGTTCGGGTTGGACGGTTTTACCGTGGCGACTTCGAATTTCGGCGTGGCGGCTGCGACAGGGATGCCGGCGAATATCAGGCTGATCGCGACGAACAGCGCGCGCACGGCCCCATCCTACTACGGCGCCAGCGTACTCGTGTAAGCGGCGATGGCCAGCATGTCGTCCTGCGACATCTTTTCGACGACCTTCTTCATCGGTGCGCCGGCACTGCTGGTGTTGGCTCCGATCTGGAAGTCGTAGAGCTGACGCATGACGTAGATGGGATGGATACCAGCTACGCGCGGGATGTCACCGAGGCCTTTTAGTCCGTCGCCGTGGCAGATCGCGCAGTTGTTCTTTTTTACCAGTTCTTCGCCCTTCTTGATGCTGCCTGTCGGCACGTAGGCTATGAATCCGGAATGCGGGTCGCGGCTTTCGACTCGCGCGGGATCCTGCGGCAGCGTCATGATGCGATTGCCGAGGGCTTCGGTGCCGCCGCCGGGGAGGGGAAGGCGCATGCGGCCTCCATTGACCCAGGTCTTCGGCACTTCTTTCGCTTCGACGACTTTGTACCAAACCTGTGGCTTCAGAGCAGCGAAGTATTTCACGGCTTCGCGCATTTCCTCGTCGGGGATTCCGGCCGCAATGTTGTTCATGCGCGCGGCGCGCTGCGAGGCTTCGTAGGCCATGGGATCCTTGCGCAGATCGTGCTTGAAGTCGGCCATCTGGCGCACCATGTACTCATAAGGCTGCCCGGCGAGATCAGCGGATTCCGGATGACCGGAACCGGAAATCAGGTGACACGAACCGCAGGCCTGCGCCTGGACGCCTTTTGTCAGGAGACGGGGCAGGGGACCGTGCTCGTCGGGGAACCAGTCGGGCGGGCTGAACTGGTCGTCGATCTGCGCTTGCGTGTAAGCCTTGGCGCTGCCGGTGAGGTGTTTCGGCGCCTTGTCCTCAGTGGCTGGCGGCGCGTTCTCGGGAACCGGATATGCCCAGACCAGCTCCTTGCCGGATGGCTGCTGGGACCAGGCGATTGCACCGAGCGTAACCAGCAAACCAGCGAGCGCAAGGTTCTTCTTCATACGACCTCCAGGATTATTCACTCTACTTTATTTCCCATCTTTACTTTATTTCCCGTCTATGGAAAACGCCAGAAGCACGTTGCCCTGCATGCCGTTGCCTGAGTAACCGGACGTGACGTAGAGCATGCTTCCGGCGATCGCGGGGCCAACGCTGTTGATGGAGCCTCCGTGCGCCTTCACGCCGTTGACGGTCGGGAAGTCCTGAAGAGTATCGAAGTCCCAGATGATTTTGCCAGCGGCGGCTTCGTAGGCACGGATGTGTCCGTCCCAGGAGCCGAGAAACACGACGCCGGGAATCGCGGATACGGGCGCGGGCTGAGCAGAGCTGCAGTTGGGTTTGCCGAGACATGCAGGCTTCGGCGCCGGCGTCTGCCAGAGCTTTTCGCCAGTCGCCAGTTGGAGGGCAACGAGACCACCGCCGACTTCCGGCTTGCCTGCGGCGAAATCGGAGATGCCAATGTAAGCGGCACGCTCGTCACTGGCGCCTCCCCACATGGTTCCTCCATTGACGCCACCCGCGGCGATTTTTTGTTTCCAAACGATGGCGCCTTCGTGGTCGGGATCAATAGCCCAGACCGTGCCGCCCTTATCGCTGGTGACGAGGATGCGTTTGCCTCCAGGGAGCGAACGCAGGGTGCCGGAATTGCCAAGGTCGGAATCGATGATCGGCGATCTGGGACAGTTCGTTTTGTCGGCGGTGGGGCCGCAGGCAAAGTTCCAGGAATCATCCGCGGTGAACTGGCGCGACCACAAGAGGCGCCCGGAGTTCATGTCGATGGCGAGGATCGCGTCGCTGGTGGCCGTGGGCGGTTTAGAGTAATTGACGCCGGTGCCGGTATAGAGCACCTTCTTCTGCAGG
>Ga0210389_10004289_pt1 | contig 11096 bp, 9 predicted proteins | sample IncBWH28OmetaG_FD_160127 | JGI IMG/M metagenome (GOLD analysis project Ga0210389, IMG submission 160127) | Forest soil microbial communities from Barre Woods Harvard Forest LTER site, Petersham, Massachusetts, United States - Inc-BW-H-28-O ... | reverse complement strand
AATCTTCGCGCTCTGCTCGGACAGGCTATAGCGCTTGTTCGATGTGGCGTCATAGGACTTGGTATAACGATTCGCAAGTACATTCACGATGACAACCGCGGTTATGACGACCAGGACGTAGACGGCCGCATACGCTGCGTACCTCGTCTGTCTGGCTTTCAGCAACTGTAGATTCACCTACGACCTCCAGCGGAGAGATTCCATGGAACGGGCCGTGAAGAACAGTCCCAGGAAAATCACCGTCACATAAAAGATGGCATCCTTCAAGTCGAGCACGCCTTTGGCGAAGGATTCGAAGTGCGTAATGATCGACATGTAAGCAAGCACTTGTGCCCAGACAGCGGTCTCGTATCCAGCGACCCAGCCCAAAACCCAGAGCAGCAGGCACACTCCAAAGGTCGCGGCGCCGGCAATGATCTGGTTCTTGGTTAGCGTTGAGATGAACGTACCAATCGCCAGCAATGCGCCTGCCTGTAGCAACAATCCGAGATAACCAATCGCCAACGGCTTCCAATCAGGCTTGCCATACTTAAAAAGAAATGCAAAGTTCACCGCCGTAACCAGCAGAATGCAAGCGTAAAGACCGACTGCCGCCAGCCACTTGCCCAGGATGATTTCGCTATCGCGGATCGGCGAAGTTACGAGCAGCTCGATCGTGCCGCTGCGTTTCTCTTCCGCAAACAGCCGCATGGTAATCATGGGGATGAAGAACAGGCCAACCACGCCGACATTAAAAAGCAATGGCCTTACGATCATCTCGTTCAGATTCATCGGATACATCTGTCCCCGCATCTGCGATTCCATGGCGACGTAAACGAATTCGCCCAACGAACTCCAGAAAAAGTAGCCGAAGATCAGCGCAAACATCGTCAGCAGCAGGTACGCAATGGGCGACGCGAAATAGCTGCGCAGCTCTTTCCGGCAGATGATCAAAATATTTCGCATTTACTGTGCCTCCTTGACTGCGCCTTCTTCTGGTGCAGCTTTTTCCGCGCCGGTGAGTTGCAGGAATATCTCTTCAAGACTCATGGCCGCGGGCCGCAGCTCGTTGAGATCCCAACCGGACTCGACCACAGCACGCGCCAGATCGCCGCGGACAAAGCCTTTCCCGCTTTCGACCTCGAAGCTGCTGCGGTTCTGTAGGTTCTGCTTGGCCACGACGCGGCTTACGCCAGCAATCTGTTCGAGCCGCCGCTGTACGGCTGCGAAATCGAGGATGCCATTGCGTCCGCTGACTTCGACCACGACTGATTCTGCTCCGCGAGCGCGATTTTGCAGGTTGTGTACGGAGTCCGTCGCTACTAGCTTGCCCTTGTTGATGATGAGGACTTGCTCGCAAGTCTGCTCGACCTCGGGCAGAATGTGAGTGCTGAGAATGATGGTGTGATCGCCGCCCAGGCTCTTAATCATATCTCGAGTCTCGTTGATCTGCTTGGGATCGAGACCGGCAGTGGGCTCATCGAGAATCAGCACGTCCGGATTGTGAATGATCGCCTGAGCCAGACCCACGCGCTGGCGATAGCCTTTCGAAAGTTTGCCGAGGAGTTTGTTCTTTACATCGGCGACGGCGCAGCGATCGCAAACGTAATCGACTCGCCTGCGCAACTCGGCGCCCGAGAGCCCTTTGAGCTTGCCCACGAAGGTCAGGTATTCGCCCGTCTCCATTTCTGGATAGAGCGGCGGCGTTTCGGGCAGATAGCCGATGCGCTTTTTGACTTCGAGCGGCTGCTCCAAGACTTCGTAGCCAGCGACAGTTGCGCTGCCCGACGTCGGCGGCAGAAAACACGTCAGCATGCGCATGGTTGTGGTCTTCCCGGCCCCGTTCGGCCCAAGAAAACCCACGATCTGACCTTTTCCAACCTCGAATGAGATGTGGTCGACCGCAGTATTCCGAGCGTATCTCTTCGTAAGCTGTTTAACTGTAATCATAGAGGTTTATTGCAAGGTATCTGGGTGTGCAGCGCCTGAAACTGCCTCACTCTTGAACAGTTCAATGCTGAACCTATATGTTAAAAATCTAAGGGCGGCGATGTCAAATCCCGGCAGCGGATATTTTCATCCCCGCGGGAGGATTCATGAAGTATCGAAGGCTTGGCCGCACTGGTGTCGAGGTCAGCGAAATCGCCCATGGACTCTGGGGAATGAGCGGTTGGATCGGGTCCGATGACCGTCAATCCTTAGAGGCTCTGCAGTTGGCCGTCGACCTCGGCTGCAATTTCTTTGATACCGCCTGGGCCTATGGCGAAGGTAAGAGTGACGCTTTGCTGGGCAAAATCTTATCTGCCAACCGCGGGAAACGCCTTTACGCAGCCTCCAAGATTCCACCCTTCAACAACCAGTGGCCGGCCTCCCCGAAAGACAAGTACCGTGATGTCTTTCCCTCTGAACACGTCTTCAAATATGCCAAGCTCATTCGGGAGAAGCTTGGAATCGACTCCATTGACCTTCTGCAATTTCATGTCTGGGACGATAGCTGGGCTGGCGAAGCGGAATTTCGCGACACGGTGGAAAGGCTGAAGCGGGATGGATGGATCCGCTTCTTCGGGTTGAGTCTCAATCGCTGGCAGCCGGAGAATGGCATCAGGGCGATGCGGACCGGGTTGGTGGATGTCGTACAGGTGATTTACAACATTTTCGATCAATCGCCAGAAGACAAACTTTTTCCTGCCTGCCGGGAACTAAACATTGGAGTGATTGCCAGAGTCCCTCTCGATGAAGGCAGTCTGGGTGGCAAGATGACGGCGGAAACCAAGTTTCCCGCGAACGACTGGCGATCGAAATACTTCAGCCCGGAAAATCTCCAGCAAACGCTAGCACGGGTGGAGAAACTGAAGCCGGCGATTCCCAAGGACATAAGTCTGCCGGACGCAGCGTTGCGCTTTATCCTTTCGGACGCGACGGTGAGTACGACTATCGTAGGAATGAGGAAGCCGAATCACGTCCGGCAAAACATTGCGATGAGCGATGCCGGGCCGCTCGACGACGGACTACTTCAGACTCTGAAGAAGCACCGCTGGGACCGCACGCCGCAGCCCTGGTCAGACTAGCATGGTCACACTAGCTCGCTGCTATTGAGCACACCCTCAGTCGTGATTCGACTGGCTTTGCAAATTTCCTCTGCAACCTTGACCACAGCGTCACTGCCATGGACTGGGCCTTCCGCTGACATGACCGAACTGGCAGCCAAGGTGAAAAGCAGAGCATCCTCCTGCTTGTCGAAGTAAAGAACCACCTGATTCGCTGCCATGTGCCCTACCTCCTACTGATTGTTCTTAAGAATCATAGGCCGACTTACGGGGGGAATGAGGTTATCTCTTTTGGTGCGCCCTACTCAGTAGGGCAAGTTGTCCAGCTTTTGGACAGCCCTGCCAAGCAATGAATGCTGATGAGCGCTGCCCAAGCGCTTCCCGGCCTGCGTCACAGGGCACGGCTCGAAAATGCTACATTGGAAGTTTGCAATGTCTGCCCCTGAATCGCAATTCGTCAAGGCTTGCAAGCTCCAACCGGTTGACCGCACGCCGGTATGGTTCATGCGGCAAGCTGGCCGTTACATGCCGGAATACCGCGCCGTCCGCAAACAATACTCGCTGATCGAGATTTGCCAGAAGCCGGAAGTCGCGGCCGAGGTGACCATCACGGCCGCCGAGGCTCTCGGGGTCGATGCTGCCATTATTTTTGCCGACCTGTTGTTGCCGCTGGAAGTTATGGGATTGCCTTTCCGCTTCTCAGCCGGAGAAGGGCCTGTCATCGAGAAGCCGTTACGGACGAAAGAAGACATCCGCCGCCTGCGCACCGACCGTGCGGCTGATCTGGGATACGTTTCCGACGCGGTGCGCCTGGTGTGCAAGCATTTTGGCGAGGGTCTGCCGGTGATCGGGTTTTGTGGCGCGCCGTTTACGCTTGCCAGTTACATGATCGAAGGCGGCGGATCACGCAACTACGTCCACGCCAAGAAAATGATGTACTCGTCGTCCGCGGTTTGGGATGAGTTGATGCGAAAGTTGGTCGCCGTCGTCTCCGAGTATGCGGCCCAGCAAGTTCATGCCGGAGCGGACGTCATCCAGATTTTCGACAGCTGGGTTGGCTGCCTCAGCGTCGAGGACTATCGTCGCTACGTGCTGCCGCGCACTACCGAACTAGTGAAAGCGCTACAAAGAACGGGCGTGCCCATAATTTATTTTGGGACGGACAGCGCTACCCTTCTGCCCTCGATGCGAGAAACCGGCGCCGAAGTGATCGGGCTCGACTGGCGCATTGCGCTCGATGACGGCTGGGGCAGCGTTGGTTTCGATTGTGCCGTGCAGGGTAATCTCGATCCGGTTCTGCTGTTCGCGGAATGGAAGGAACTGAAGTTGCGAGCCCAAGACATTCTGCGTCGCGCGGCTGGACGCCCCGGACACATTTTCAATCTGGGTCACGGCATTTTGCCGGAAACTCCGGTTGAGAATGTGAAAGCACTGGCGAAGTTTGTGCAGGAACACTCGACCAGGGTCATCCCTGCGTAGCAGTCAGGGGACTAGAGATTGGCTGACCCAAGAAAAAACGCCGTCCTGCTGCTTGCTCATGGCAGCCCGGACTCTGTTGCACAAGTCCCGGACTTTCTCCTGCGGGTAACCGGTGGGCGGCCGCTTCCGCAGCCAGTTGTGGAGGAAGTGAAGCACCGCTATGGTCTGATTGGCCGCTCTCCGCTAACCGAATTGACGCTGAAGCAAGCCGAACTTCTGGCGGGTGAATTGGGCATGCCAGTGTACGTTGGCATGCGCAATTGGAAGCCGTTCATCGCCGAGGCAGTTCGCGCCATGGCCTCCGATGGTATCGAGCACGCCGTTGCCATCTGCCTGGCGCCACAGAATTCACGGACCAGCGTCGGTCTTTATCGCTCCGTCCTCGCTGACAACGAAGCTTCCTTTAGCGTCGATTTCGTCGAGTCCTGGCACGATCATCCGCTATTGATCAGAGCCTTTGCCGAGAAGCTGCGTGCCGGACTGGACCGCGCCCGTCGCGAGGCACAGATGCAACAAATCCCGATTATCTTTACCGCGCATAGTGTGCCTGAGCGCACGATCGCGGAGGGCGATCCCTATGAAGCCAGGCGAAGGAAACTGCTTCGCTGGTGGCGCGTGAGGCCGCGCTGGCTTCGGGAGACTGGACGTTCGCATTTCAAAGTCAGGGCATGTCAGGTGGAGCGTGGTTGGGACCGCGAGTTGAAGATACGATTCTCAGTCTGAAAGAAAAAGGTCATCGCGACGTTTTCGTTCAACCCATCGGATTTCTGTGTGACCATGTTGAAGTTCTCTACGACATCGACATCTACTTCAAGCAATTCGCGGAGGCGCAAGACATGCGGTTGTGGCGCGCCGAGTCCTTGAATGATTCGTCGTTGCTGGCCGCGGCCCTGGCCGATGTCGCCAGAACGCGGCTCTCGCAATCACTGCTAGCCAGTAAATGAAGCGGATAGCCATCATCGGCGGCGGAATCTCCGGATTGTCAGCTGCCTTCGCGCTGGAAAAGCGGCGCCAGGCTGGGGCTTCGCTGGAATACACTCTGTTCGAGGCCAGTTCGCGTCTCGGCGGAGTGCTAGTGACCGAGTGGGCGGATGGCTGTCTGCTCGAAGCCGGACCCGATTCATTTCTCACGGAAAAGCCCTGGGCCAGCGACCTGAGCCGCGAAGTCGGACTGGGCGATCAACTTATCGGATCCAATGATGCCGATCGCAAAACCTACATTCTGGTGAAGGGCAGGTTAGTCGTGATGCCCGACGGCCTGATGTTCATGGTTCCGACGAAGATGACGCCAACGGCGTTGTCGCCGCTGTTTTCCGCGCGCACCAAAATGCGGATGGCGCGCGAATGGTTTCATCCTCCACGAAAAGCCGAGGCTGACGAAAGCGTCGCTTCGTTTGTGGAGCGGCACTATGGGAGCGAAATGGTGGATCGTCTGGCTGATCCGTTGCTTTCGGGCGTGTACGGCGGTGAGGTCAGCCAACTCAGCGTACGCGCCGTTCTGCCACGCTTTGCCGAGATGGAAGCCACCCATGGCAGCCTCGGCCGCGCCATGCTGGCCGCGCGCAACAAAATCGCACATGCTCCAAAGGGCCCAACTAAGCCGCTGTTCACTTCTCTGAAGGATGGCATGCAGCAGTTGGTGGACGCGGTGGTTTCTCGGCTGCCTGCATCTGCGCTTAACTCCAGTACCCCAGTGCAACGTGTTCAACCGCAGAATGGAGGCTGGGTAGTTTCCGCAGGCTATGCTTCGGATGAATTCGACGCGGTGATTATGGCCATACCGGCGCAAGCGGCTGCGGAGTTGCTGGGGATGGCCAGCGCGGGGCTTGCTTCTGAGCTCCGCGGCATCCGGTACACCTCGTCAGTGACTGTAAACCTCGGCTACGACCGGAGCGTGCGTTCGTCTCTGCCACCGGGTTTCGGATTTCTTGTGCCCCGCAGCGAGGGCCGGCACATGCTCGCGGCCACGTTTGTGCATAACAAGTTTCCACACCGCGCCCCGGAGGACCGCGCCCTGCTCCGCTGCTTCATTGGCGGCGCTCGAAACGAACACGTTTTCCAGGCTCCGGATGAAGAGATCGTCCGCATTGTTCGTGAAGAGCTTGGCCAAATCATCAAGCTGACGGCGGATCCACTTTTCACTCGCATTTATCGGTGGAACGGTGCGATGGCTCAATACGGAGTCGGACACTTGGAGCGGTTGCAGCGGATTGAAGGTCTGCTGCAGAAGCTTCCCAGCTTGGCGCTGGCGGGCAACGGATACCGCGGAATCGGAGTGCCTGATTGCATCCGATCAGGAAGTGAGGCCGCAAAGAGTGTATTGCTCTCCGTCGGATTGGCAGAAGTAAGGCCAACTGGACTCGCCTCCTGAAGCAACCCAGTCAGCCGAATTACTCCCGTAACTATCAGTAACGCTCTCCTGTTGCGGAAACAATCCGCTTCGTTCAGGGTTTAGTACATAGTGGGGGATTTGTATGAGCAAACCAATTCTGAGCGCGGCTGCGATCGCGGTGTTCGCATTTACTCCGCTTTGGAGCCAACAACAAGCCCAGAGCGACATGTCCAAAATGAGCGCGTCCGAAATGCACGACATGCCGGGGATGGGCAACGACGGCAGCGCTCACGCCATGCAATCCATGGAAGGCCGACACATGGATATGGGCCCGCACATGAAGATGACCGCGCTGCGCGATCCCAAGCCAGGCGATCAGGAAAAAGCCGACCAGGTGGCCGCAGCCGCTCGCAAGGTCGCGGAGAAATACGTGGACTACAAAGCTGCTCTCGCCGACGGCTACAAGATTTTCATGCCTAACCGCCCGCAGAAGCAATATCACTTCACAAATTACTGGTATGGTTTCGAAGCGAGTAAGCGCTTCAATCTCGATCATCCCACTTCACTGCTCTATGAGAAGCAAGGCGAAGGCTACAAGCTGATCGGGGTCATGTACACTGCACCCAAGAACACTGGCGAAGAGGAGCTCGACTCTCGCATCCCGCTCAGCATCGCCCAGTGGCACGCGCACGTGAACTTGTGCCTGCCTCCAGATGACAAACGAAGTGAGATGGGCGGACCGAATCCTCAATTTGGCCTGCGCGGTTCAATCACAACCAAGGAAGCTTGCGATGCCGCCGGAGGCAAATTCATGCCACAGATCTTCGGTTGGATGGTGCACGTTTATCCGTTTGAACAAAAGCCGGAAGATGTCTGGTCAGTCGAACGTCAGGCCCACAATCACGTGGACTAGCTGTGGGCTTCGACGGAGCACGGGCGTCCCAGCCCGTGTGTTTGGCAAAGCTGGACGGGCGAGACGCCCGTAGCTCAATCGAAGATTGCTCAAGTCGTAGCAGCTTCTTCAATCGCCTCCCGCAACTGCTTCACAGCCCAATCGATTTGCTCGGCGGTGATCACCGCCGGAGGGGCAATCAGCACATGATCGCCTAACACTCCGTCCACGCATCCTTGCATCGGATAAACCAGCAGGCCTCGATTCACCGCCGCTTGGGCTACGCGACCGGCGAAATTCAGTTCTGGGGTAAACGGCCGCTTCGTAGTTTTGTCCGCGACAAACTCCACGCCCCACAGCAATCCGATCCCGCGCACATCGCCAACCGCCTTTGCGTCGCGCAGGCGTTCGAGTGCTTGGCGCAGGGTCGCAGCCGTCGAGCCTCGACTCTCAGAATCGGCTGCCTGCACGAGTTCTTGCTCTTGGACACGTGTAAGGACGGCTCTCCCTGCAGCCAGCGAAATCGGGTGTGCGTTGTAGGTAAAACCGTGCAGAAAGGCTCCCGATCCGTCAGCGATCGCGCTGGCCACTCTCTTCGAAACCAGGACCGCACCCAGCGGCGCATAACCGCTAGACAATCCCTTGGCCGCCACCAAAATGTCCGGCGCGACGTCCCAATGCTCGAGCGCAAAATTTCGCCCTGTACGTCCCATGCCAGTCATGACTTCATCGGCGATCAATAGAACTCCATGCCGCCGGCAGATCTCCGCCACCGTCTGCAAGTAACCGGATGGCGGCACGACGGCACCCAGAGTTGCCCCGCTCACTGGTTCGACGATGAATGCAGCCACTTCTCCGTTTGCGGCCTCGATCGCCCGCTCCAACTCCGCGGCGTACTCCTCTCCGCAGTTGCGGCAGCCATCGGTGCAATCAAACGCGCAACGATAACAATACGGAAATCCCACGTGCGCGAATTCCCGTACCATCGGAAGATAGATCTCACGCCGCCGCTTGTTTCCGGAGACTGACAAAGCCCCGAGGGTTGACCCGTGATAGCTTTGCCCGCGGCTGATCACCTGATGCCGCTTGGTTTGTCCAATCTCCACTTGATACTGCCGTGAAAGCTTCAATGCGGTTTCGATCGTCTCCGACCCGCCGCAGGTGAAGTAGACACAGCCGCCCTCGAAATTCTTTCCGGCGAACTCGAGCAATTCCGCCGCATACTCTTCCGCCACTGGAGTTGTGAACTGGCTGCTGTGGACAAACTCCAGTTGTTTGGCCTGAGACGCCATCGCTGCTGCGATCTCCGCCACCCCATGTCCGATGAAATTCACCGCGGCAGATCCAGAGAAGTCGAGATATTGTGTGCCGCTCGCGTCCCACAGATAAACACCTTCGCCGCGCACAGCAGGAAGAAAGGTTTTGCGGAACGAACGCCGCAGAACGGCGGAAGCCGAGGAAGCATCGATCGCAGCGGAATCCGGCACGCCTCGGATTATCGGGCGTCTCGCCCCCAGGTGTCAAAACATCAATATCCACGTGGGGACAGCCGCCCCCGGCTGTTATACGAGCGAAGCTTGCCATCGATTGCGTTTCGAGGAACGCAGGCGAGTACAAGAATGGACTTTGACGCTCTGCTTCGCGGAGCTGCGCTCCGCGCGACGGCCGGGGGCGGCTGTCCCCACGCGAGTATCGCGAGACGAACCACGCGGCCTAATAAGAGAGAAGTAGCCGCCGTGTAGAATCGGCCTTGGATGGCAACTTCGGCAAATGGTCCTGACAAACCGATGAGTGTTTCGGCCCGCTGGCTGCGCCTGTTCCGGCCCTCTCACCAGCACACTGCATTTTCGGCGACCGTGCTGTTGATGACCGCGATGGTATTCTCGCGAATCGTCGGCTATTTGCGCGAGGCCTATACCGCGTGGGCATTTGGCGCCGGCCCGACGACCGATGCTTACATCGCCGCTTTTCAGATTCCCGATTTCCTCGCCTACCTGGTCGCCGGCGGCACGATTTCCATCACCTTCGTTTCCATCTACACACGATTCCTGGCGGAAAAGAGGGAGGACGACGCCCAAAAAACCTTCTCCGTAATCATTACCGTGATGACGCTGGTTTTGGGGATTGGCGTCATTCTGGCGGAAATTTTCGCTCCTCAGATCACGCGGCTCATGTTCCACAACTTCAAGCCAGAGCAACTTGATCTTTGCGTTCACCTTACCCGCATTCTGCTGCCTGCCCAGATCTTGTTCTACGTCGGGGGAGTGGTTTCCGCGGTTTTGTCTTCGCGCCGTCTCTTTCTATTCCCAGCCCTGGGGCCGTTGGTTTACAACGGGTTCATCATTCTTGGAGGCGTGGCGCTTTCGCGTTCGTTCGGAATTGCTTCACTCGCTTACGGAGCGCTGGTCGGCACTTTCGTCGGGCCATTCCTGATCAACGCAATCGGAGCCGCCCGGGTAGGCGCTGGTTATCGCATCTCGTTCGATGTGCGCAACTCAGCCTTTCGGGAATGGGTTCGAATGTCGATTCCTCTCATGATCGGAGTCTCGCTGGTCAGCGCCGATGACTGGATTCTCCGTTATTTCGCTTCGGATTCTCCCGGCGCAATCAGCCACATCAACTACGCCAAGCGGCTGCTGGCCGTGCCGATTGCCATTCTCGGACAAGCTGTCGGTCAGGCTTCCCTGCCATTTTTTGCCCGCCTATTTGGCGAAAAACGCATGCAGGAGTTTGCCGACACGGTCAATGGATCGGTCTATCGTACCGCCGCCGCTGCGCTGCTCGCCTCAAGTTTGATGATGGCAGCAGCACTCCCGACGATCGATCTGGTATACCGACTGCCGCACGGACACTTCGTTTTCTCTGACTCGCAAGCCACCGCCACGTACTTTTTTTGGTTCTCGCTCTCGCTGGTGTTCTGGTCGGCGCAAGGACTTTACGCGCGGGCATTCTATGCAGCCGGCAACACGCTTACACCCATGGTCGCCAGCAGCCTGATCACAATCGCATCGTTGCCCATGTATCGGGCGCTGTACCATGCCTTCTCATCTGTGGGACTTGCGTTGGCTTCTGACCTGGGAATTGCAGCCAACTGCCTCGCTATGGCGATTCTGTTGCACCGGCGCAAGCTGGTTCCGTGGAATGAATTGCAATGGGGAGAGTTGGGGAAAGCCACCATCACGGCAACTGCAGCGGGGCTGCTAAGTTATCGCATCGCAGGCGCAGTTGTGGTCTCCGGCAGTCGCATCGCCGACGTCGAGGCTCTGGCTCTAATCTGTATCACTTGGGCGGGGGCGGTCGCAGCAGGACTGTGGCTGACACGGTCTCAATTGCCCGGCGATCTGCGCCGTCGAAAAGGAACAGCTCT
>Ga0210389_10004286_pt1 | contig 11099 bp, 11 predicted proteins | sample IncBWH28OmetaG_FD_160127 | JGI IMG/M metagenome (GOLD analysis project Ga0210389, IMG submission 160127) | Forest soil microbial communities from Barre Woods Harvard Forest LTER site, Petersham, Massachusetts, United States - Inc-BW-H-28-O ... | reverse complement strand
GACGCGCTCTTCCAGCGACTTGTTCCAGTCGATCAATTGATCGGTCTGCTCCTGCAGTTTGGTCGCCTGCTGCTGCACCACGGAGTGGGCGGAGGAAAGCTCGCGGCCCTTCTGGTCGACTTCCGAAAACAGCCGCGCGTTGCGCATCGCCAGCACCGATTGATGCGCGAAGGTGCGCATCAGCCCGATCAAATTGCCCGAGAATTCGCCGGCGTTCTTGCGCAATACCACGAGCGCGCCGAGCACGCCCTGCTGGTCGACCAGCGGCACCACCAGCACCGAATTGAAACCGGCGGCGACCGCGACGTCGCGCAGCAGATGATCGGCGGCCTGCGACAGATCCGGGATCGCGATCGGCTCGCCTTTGGCAGCGGCCTCGCCGAGCGCGCTGCCGGCCTCGTCGATGGTCAGATGCGCGCCCTCGGTGGCGCGCGCGATGCCGATCGCTTCCGTCAGGTTGAACTGATGTTTCGCCGCGTCATAGCCATAGATCAGCACGGCGTCGGCTTGCGTGATTTCCAGCGCGCGCGCGGCGACCTGCGGCAGCACGGCGTTGAGATCGAGCGAGGAGGCGACCGCGCGGCCGACTTCCTCCAGCACCTTGAGCTCGTTGATCGAGCGCGCCAGATCGCGCGTGCGCTCCTCGACCTTGGATTCGAGGCCCGAATAGGTCTCCGCGAGCTGGCCGGCCATGCTGTTGAACTGACCGGCGAGTTCTTCCAGCTCATCGCCGGTGGAGACGTCGATGCGATGGCTGAAATCGCCGGCGCCTAGCCGCCGCGCGCCGCGGCGCAGCGCCGTGATCGGAATCAGCATCCGCCGCGCCAGCACGATGCCGGCGAGGATCGCGACCGCGAGCCCAAGCGCGATCAGGAGAGCGATCCGCAGCAGCTGGTCGCGGATCGGTGCCAGGGCCTGCGCCGTCGGCTGCTCGAAGAACACATACCAGCCGAGTTTCGGCAACGAACTCGCCGCCGTCAGCACCGAATGGCCGTCGGCATCCTCGCCGGAGGCGAGCGGATCGCCGCCTTTGATCACGCTGTCGACCTGCGGCAGTTTTGCGAGATCTTTGGCCACCTGCGGGCCCTTGGCCGAACTCGCCAGCACGCGGCCCTTGGCGTCGACCACATAGGCGAACGCCGCCTTGCCGACCTGGGCGTCGCCGAGGAAGTCGGTGAGGAAACCAAGGTCGACGTCGGCGATGGTGACGCCGGCGTTGAAGCCGGAATGCGACACGCCGATCGACATGAAGGGCCGCGAGCTCCTGAAGTCGGCGGGCGCGCGGCTGACGCCGCGGGCCATGGTTTCGGTGAAGCGCGGGTCGCGGGCGAGATCGGCCTTGCCGGCCACCGCGGAGGTGCGCGTCTGCCGCAGCAGCTCGCGGCCCTGGCCGTCGAGCAGCGTCAGCTGGCTGATCGGCGGCACCTGGTTCAACAGCTTGGCGTAGTCGGCGCTGTGCTGCTGCAGGCTGTTGGCGCTATTGGTGGAGTAGGCGCTGGTCACCCAGCTGATCTGGCGCTCGAGTTCGGCGATCGACTGCTCGATCCGCCGCGCGGTGGCTTCCGCCTTCTCGCCCATCGCATCGGTCAGCGCGGCCTTGGTGGCGCGGTAGCTGATCCAGGTTTCCATCGCGCCGTTGACCGCGAGCACGAAGACCACCAGCCCCACCAACGCGAACACGTATTTGGCGAACAGGCCCTGGCGGAGCGGCCAGATTTTATCCCAAACCCCGATCATCCGGACCCTCGGAAAAGCTGCCCTGTGGCCGCCGATATTCACGGCCGCCCTGTTTTCGGCCGGAGCCTGTCTAGCACAGATTAGCCACCCCCGGCCGCCCCCCAGCCAGCATGGTTAGCCGCGATTTTGGGCAGTCATTCTTCTCCCCTCCCCCGCGCAGCGGTGGGGAGGGGTCGGGGGTGGGGGGTGGCACGGCATATTCTGAAGCCGCGAGTCTGCGGAGGCGCCCCCACCCCCGACCCCTCCCCGCCACGCGCAAGGGCGCGTGGAGGGAGGGGAGAAGAATAGTGTGGCGCGATCGCGCCCAGCCAACAGCCGTCATTGCGAGCGCAGCGAAGCAATCCATGGCGCAGCGAATGCAGCAAGCGAAGATGGATTGCTTCGTCGCAAGTGCTCCTCGCAATGACGATAGACACACCTCCGCGATCTCGCCGCACGAATTTTTTGCGCGAGGTATCCATCTCTTCCGCCCTCCAGACAAAGGGCGCGGGGAATGCCGGGCGGCCGATGCGCCCGATAGCCGTGTGTGCAATGGTAGAGTAGAACGCACACACGTTAGCAGGTCACACCGGAATCACCCGGCACTCCCCACGCAATGGTTTACGGATTATACGTGCGCTCCCCGGTGCTCGGGCTTTTTGGCCACCGTCACCGGCGGAATTGCTTCCGCCAACTTGACACCAGCGTCGAGGTGTCAGGACTACACGACTTCTCCGTCCGCAAGAAAGCGCCCTCGTCAGAAGCGCCACTTGCGTCCACCGCACCCCGCCCCGCGTTTCGCGACGATCATGATACGCCCCTTTGAGTGGGACGGGATGGCGGGAATATAGGTGTGATTTTCTTTCTGAAAAACAGAAATATTTTTTCGACAGGGACTGGACAGGGCAAATCAGATTGATTTGGTTGAGGAAATTAAATTTTTGGCGCAACGGTTTTTGTGCAGGGGGAGGCGCAAAAAATGCGAACGCGCCTCTTCACTGGGCATTGGCAGAGCCAAATCAGATTTTTTGGCGAAGGTCCCATTTGCGCGGTGTGAAGACGATCTGGCCATGTGAACGGTCCATCACAAAACGCCACTGGTCGATAACGTCCCGGCCCAGCAGAGAGGGGAACCGATGATTGTGTGACGTAGGGGCCGAGATCTCGATATCCAGAAGATATGAATATACGAAGCGCCTGTCCGAGAAAGATAGAACGACCTGTTCGGTAAATCCCTTTGCCGCGCCGCCGATACCCTCGCTCGTAACGGGGTTCCGCAATGTCCCGAAATTTACGCTCAGCTTTTTGCTGTCGGCAGGCATGAACACAGTGCCGTCGGCGCCTGTGTCGACCAGGAACGATACCAACCCTCTCAGGGATAGACGCGGGAATGAAACACGGGCTTCAAGATAGGGCGCACCGGAGGTATTTCCGAATCTGCCCTCCAGCATGGGATCAAAGAATCAGTTTTCGGCCGCTGGTATCGATATAGCGAATGATCGTGTCGTTCGGAGAGAGTCCCCTTTTCCTGAGCTGAGCGATAAGGGCACTGAACGACTTTGCGGACGCGCGAACGCTGCCGTCGTGAATTCCGACCCATTGATTTGGATGCTGATCAATCAGCCGCGGGTGATCCGACGACAACAGCCGTGCCGCGCGAGAAAATGAACGCAGTTCGCGATCCATCTGCTTCGGGGTTACGTCCCGCAGATAAGAAGCAAGATTTTTTTTGGCTAACTGGGCCAAGGCCGCTCTCCCGAAGCAGGTAACCTACCTTCATACAATATAGCTATTCGCGCCAAATATGCAAAATATGATCGTGACGGCCGTTCCGTGGCGGTGGGATAGCGGCCGCGAAAGATGTATATCTGGACAATCACAGCGATGTCCGAGGCAAGCCATGTCGATGACAAAACGCAAACCGGCGACGATCGGCGAAATTCTGGTCGAGGAATTCATGAAACCGCTCGGCCTGGCGCAAGGCGCGCTGGCAGAAGCCATGGGCGTGCAGCGCAAGCACGTCAATGAGCTGTGCAACGATCGTCGCAACGTGACCGCGGCGACGGCGCTCATTCTCGCCCGCGTGTTCCGCAACAGCCCGGATTTCTGGCTCAACGTGCAGCGGCGAAGCGACCTGTGGGAAGCGATGCATTCACCGCGCCAACGCAAACGGATTGAGCGCGCGCGACCTTTGACGGACGCGGCGTGAAGTGCCGCCACATCGAGCACGGCGGAAAATTCTTTCGGCAAGGAAGGCGAAGTTGCCTCAGGCGGCGCCGGCCACCGCGCGCACCGTCTCGCTAAAGCTACTCGTCAGATGCATGGTCAGTTCCGTCCTCCTGGGATCGCTCGCGCGCCTGACCCGACGCGGGCAACGCCATCTCGGTCCTCAACTCAGAAACACGGGCGGCAACGCGCGTCTTGCGTACTTCGGAGAAGCGCTCGGTGAGTTTCTCGAACAGGCGATGTCCGGTCATTATCGTCAATCCTCCGCCAGAACGTAAATGCGGCGAAGCTGTTTGGCTATCCTCTCGATGCGCCTCACGCAAGATGGATGGCGCCGCCGCATGCCAGCGTTCATCACCACCGACCAGCCGGACTCATGGGCATGGTCCGGAATGACCGCGATCGCAAAGCCATCGGGGCATTCGGAAAACCGCTGCAGCCGTTCGGCGATCAGCGCGGTCAGGTCCGTACTGGAAATCCGGGTTCTTGCCATGGGCGCACGGGCGGTTCGAGCTCCCGCAAGGCTACACTATCAAACGTATATTACACGTTAAAGCGTGTAGACGCATTTCGGCCGGAATGCATCATCCTGTTCGATGGGAAGGCGAAGTCCGGCGCAAACGAAGCGGTTCATGGCCCGGAATATCCGGCGGATGCGCCAGGAAAAATCCTGGTCACAGCACGACCTCGCCAGCGAGGCCGGCGTGCGGCAGGCTCTCATCAGTTCGCTGGAAGTAGCCTCGGCCAATCCGACCCTGGAATCCCTCGAGAAGGTCGCAGGCGCGCTGAGCGTGTCCGTGGCCGAGTTGTTGTCCGGCGGCGAATGACGGCGAGCCGTCGGGGGCGGCCTGCAGCAGGTCGCTCCAGCACGGGATCAAAGAATCAGTTTTCTGCCGCTCGTGTCGATATAGCGAATGATCGCATCGTTTGGAGAAAATCCCCTTTTCTTGAGCCGAGAGAGAAGGGCGCTCAATGACTTCGCGGTGGTGCAAGTACTGCCGTTATGAAGTCCGACCCACTGCTCCGGATGTCTGCCGACCAACCGCGGATGATCCGACGAAAGTACCCGCGCCGCGCGGGAAAACGAACGCAGTTCGCGATCGATCTGCTGGGGGTTTACGCCCCGCAGGTAACCGGCGAGATTCTTTTTCGCTAGTTGCGCCAAGGCGCCACTCCCGTGCTTTCAACTTTCCCCGCGCCCTTGCGTCTCGGCGAGTTCGCTAAAATTGACGATGGTCACACTGCCTTCGGGAAACCGCGCGGTGATCTCCAGCGAGCCGCCCAAGGCTTCGATATAGCGCCGCAGGTTGCTGACATAGATGTCGGCGCGGCGCTCCAGCTTGGCGACGGCCGGCTGGCCAACCCCGAGTTCGCGCGCAAGCTCCTCCCGCGATCGCTCACGCGCCTGCCGCAGCTCATGCAAGGCCATCTCGGTCTTCAGTTCGGAAACACGGGCCGCAACGCGCGCCTGGCGCGCTTCGGAGAAACCCTTGGTGAGTTCCTTGAACGGGCGATGTCCGGTCATCGGATCAAGCCTTCCTTCTTAAATTCCTGGATATGGACGTCGTAGAGCTTGTCGGCGACGGGGATCATGCGATCGTAAAATCGGCCATCCCCTGTCTTGTCGCCGCCGATCAGCAGGATGGCTGCGCGCCGCGGATCGAAGGCGTAGAAAATACGAATGGGCCTCCCGCCCGCAACTTCCCGCCGGACAATCACGTAGTTCACCTGCCGCTGCTGCGAACACCGCATCCCGCCCTTAGCGTTTCGTTCGCGCCTTAGTTCTCGAAACTCTGGCTCCTGCACCTGGCCTTCTCTTCACCGCCTTTCTGGTCCTTTTGCGCGGCATAGCATCTATCCCAATTACCGCGACCGTGACTTCACCGACGGCGTTGCGCTTCAGTTTTGAGGCGACCGCATTGAGATAGCTGATCATCTCTGCGAAGGATAGCATATCTCCAGTCGCGGGATGCTTCCATCGTTTGCTGGAATGATTGGTCACCACCAGAAGTCCGTAACGGCGATTTGCGGGCCGCAAGTAATCCGCGGCCAGTTGTGCGGAAAGCGCATGTTCGAGTGTCGTGGCGCGCCACCCCTTGTTCCCGTGTTTCGCTTCGATTGCGACCTCATCGATCGAATGCGTTGAGAACATCAAGATGTCGGGCTTGTTTCCTTCGGCTATCTCGGTTTCGCGCCCGGCATGATATCGCCCCCGCGCTGCAAGCACCAATTGCTCTGTCAGATATTTCTGCACGGCGTCTTCATTTTTTGCGGTCAAAAGGACCGGTTGAGAGCTGGCATCACCATGGTCGAACCGCCAATTGATCTGGTTCAGCACGGATTGCGCCACGCGGTAGAGCTGAGCGCCCGTCTTTGGCGGCAGCAGTCGGTTAATCTCGAACCCGATCACTTCGCTGGGCGTCCAGGCCGGCAATTCGGAATCGCGATCAGCCATTTGGCGCGCCAATTGGCGAAACCAGGGTTTGCGCAGCTTCATCGCGAGCCGCCGCATGGTGTCGTAAGCCTCAACCCCGCGACTGTCTGTCAAGGCCTTAAGGATAGCATTGCGCGCGCGCTCCCCAACGTCACTCCATGAATGATCATCCTCCTCATCGTCGGCTGGAGGGTCGCTCGCGGGTTCGGCATATCGGTATCCTAGGAGCAAGAGCTCTTCGAGTGAAGAAACGGACGCTCCGGATAAGGTCCGACCGGCCACTGGGTCACGATCGCCAAAGAGGATTCCAAGCGTGGTTTCCACTAGTTCATGCCGTTCAGCTTTTTTGGTGACCTCGATCCACGCCGTCAACTTTCGCGTAGCTCCAACGAAGTCGACAAAGAACAGCAATCCAAGATATCGAGCTGCCCATTTCGCCTTTATTCCTTGATGTACGGCGAAACGGGCCTCAGCCATCGTGCGAACCTCTATAAGCTGTTCGGGGCTTAAGGGTTCGCGCAGCAGCATGTCGATGCCGCGGTCCAGCAGATTAAGAGTAGCGGGTTCATGGGCAACGATGATCTCGAACATCGCGTTCCGAAGCTCGGGATGTAACGATGTGCTTTCTTTGGAGAAATGATAGAGAAAGTAGTTGGCGCTTGCTCCGTCGCTAGCCCATTCCCTTACGAATTCGTTGTGCGCTATCGGAACGATCGTTGCGGGATCGATTTTGAGCAGCGCATCCATCCAAGGGGGATACCCCTGTCCCGATACGGCTCCGTGTAACGCGGCACGCCGGATTTCATCGCCAGTTAAGCAGTCTGCGAACTTCGGATCTTCGCCGGCCTCGATATTGAGCCCGGCGACGGAAAGTATCGTGACCCATTTGACCGTGGATGTGCCACCTTCCTTGCGAATCGGGCTCTCCGGCTCCACGACACGCCAAAGCGCTTTCATTCCGTCACGATAGTTTTTGGCTACGGCGACGCTGAAGGCCGGCTCAAGCAGTCGCCAGTCAGACGCGCCGGTGGCGTACTCTTTCCCAGTCTTCTTCGAAAGCCACGTGGTCAAATTCAAAAGCCAACCGACCGGCGCCTCCTTGGCATTCGTGACGCGTGACAGCCCTTGCGGATCGGCTATGATCTTGTCGCGGAATTTACGCCAACTTTCCTTGTCTTTTTCGCGTTTCGTGGAATTCCTTCGTTGCCAATCGGCGTGGTCTGCCTGCGATTTCCGGTATGCGGCACTTGGTTTCGGCGGCTTGAGTTGTCGCTGGAGGTCTACGCGCAAAGCCGCGTTCTTGCCGATGAGCTTACGTAGCCTCGGCGCATGCACTTTCAATTCGCCGCCGAGAAGGTCCGCTATAGCGCTTAACGCGACCCGTCGGTCATCTTCAAAAGCTTTACTCGCAAGGTCTTGTTCGAGCCATTTGCGATCCCGATCAGCGAGCTCCCATAAAGCAGCGCCGCCAATGTAGAGGAGGTGATCGACCTGTTGGCTCTCCTTCTTGTGAAACTTACGAACCTCCTCGACGTCATACCAGAATAATGCGCGGTTGACCGAGGCGTTGTCGCGAACCAGCATATTCAGCGCGGGTTGTTCGCTTTTCCGATGGGTTCCGCGTTCCGCGCGCTCCACAACGGACAGTAATTTTACAAGCCCCTCGGACGGCGCTCCGCCACGAAGAGCGGTGACGCTGGCATGAGCCACGCCGCCCAGGTGTTTGGCTAGTTCAACCTGTTGCTTGGAGACACGCCGATAATCTTCAGCAAAAGGCTGCTCAAGACACAACGCCGCCAGCCTATCGATAAATTCGGGTCTATCGGCGGCGGGGCACGCATCGAACAAGCCATCGATCTCATAAGAGAAACCCTCTATCGTGAAACGTCTCGCTGGCTTTGCCTTTTCGATGACTTCGAAGAGTTGTTTGACACTGATATACTTTGGAAAAAGCACCTTGGAAAAGCCAGAAGCACACTGCGACCCGGCTCGTGGAGCGCTACTAATAAAGGATTTCGCAATTGCTTTCAGTTCGTCGTGGGCCTCGCAAGCGACGAGCGCATCGACCGCAAGCACGCGCCAATATTCAGATGCTTTCTCGTCGTTGGCCAGCTTGATGGCGAGATCGGTGCAGCCTTTGATTCTGCCTTCCCGAACAAGGCGAATAAGATCAGCTCGGAATTCGGGTCGCAGATTGATGTCCCACGCTTTGTGAATAGCGTCGGACAAGGTTGAGCTCGCAAACATCCACAGTGCACGCCGATCGATACTGTCGTCGGCGACATCCCCGTCGGCATGACGGCGCGCGAGATGCAGCAAGAGTCTTGATTTTATTTGATCAGGTAAACTGCCGGGATCACCTTCTTTCAGCAACAGCATTGGATCGCGGTCAACGATCTCATCGCGGATATCAGGGCGCCAGAGTGCTAACCAAGCGGCTGTGGCGCGAAGCGATGGAGCGACGGACTTCACACCATACGAGATCGTGAACAGCAGGTCGAAGATTTCGGCGGGATCGCATCCTGCTTCCAAGAGGCGATGAAGCCACTGAGCCGCGAGGTATTCTTGGGTTGAGCGATGGTGAAAACGTACCCGACCATAAGTTGCAGGTGCAAAAATCCCCCGGCGCAGTAGCGCGCTGATTTTTGGAGTAACCCAATCGCTGAAGAGATCGTTCGCCTTGACCGCCCCCGCGGCGAGCGAAGGATCGGCCGCGCCGCCTGGTCCTGCGAGCGTAAACGATTTAGCAAGCGTAAGTCCCGCTGCGAGCCGTTGCACTCCTTGGCGTGCCTCTTCTTCGGTCAACTCGGAACTGTCGGGGCGATAGGGATCAATCTCGGCCAACTTCACCTTTACGGTCTGTTCCGTCATCTGCAGAAGAGATCCGAATCCCCCTTGTGTTTTCCAATAACGAATGAGTTCAAGGACATCGCCGGGCCGGTCAGCGATGGCATCCAGACCATGTTGGTTGACCGCCCTGAGAAAGGCATCGACGTCCGGAAATTCTTCCGCCTTCGCCAGCATATGCCGCTGGTCGTCGTTCAGCGGGACAAGTCTAACGATGGTCAAATCAGGAGCCGCGTCGGCTTCATCCTTCTTCGGTGTCGCACTCTGTTGTTTCTCGTACGCGAAAAACGGATCCAGCAACGCGGCGTCTGGATCATCGCTTTGAGCGGAGGGAGGCGCTTCCTTCGGCACCGGCAAAATGCTGAGGATCGTGGTTCGATCCGGCTCGCCTTGCCAGTCGCTTACGCGACACGAAACAAGAATATGTGCCCGGCCGAGTGACGGGCCGATAGAGGCAGCGAGGCGGAGCAACGCGTCTTTGAAGCGTTTGTGGTTCAAGCGGGCTTCGTCAACTGAGTCGAGGAAGAACCACGCCACCTCATCGCCGGCTCTCCAGCGATCTAGCGTGGCCTGCTCATCCGGCCTTACGAGGAAGGCCTGATCGACGAGGTTCTCAACCGTGGTGTCGAAGGCGAAGCTGCCCTTGGCACGCAAACTAGATGCAGCGTGCTTAAATTCCTCGGACTTCCCGCTTAGGGCCTCAGCGAGCAGAACCACGCGTTTGCGTTCCAAGAGCCCCGCCCAACTCAACCAGCCAGCATAACGCTGGCCCAAATTGTGGCCGATCGAAAGATTAGCCTCTTCGTCTTTATCAACGGGGATGAAGGAGCGTTTAAGGTCGACAAAAGGCATGGGGAAAGGAATTTTGGCGGGTTAAGGGAATGTGTCGCCTACCAATGATAGGGCATTTTGACTCGCGCCAGACGTTTCTCAACATTAAGTTGTGGGGAATTTACGGTCGTTACGGTTTTGAACCCGGGTGCTCCAGCTTGGTCTGATCTCCTTTCCACGCAAAGTATGCCCATACACCCTATAACTAACTTGCGCTGCTTGGCTCAGAAGCCAGTCTTCTGATATCGATATCTCCGACATTGGAACAGGAACGCCGATGCATCACCTCACCTTGCGAACCTGGCTCCCCCTCGCCACCCTCCTCTGCGTCGCCCTCGCCGCCCCCGCTTTCGCCGCGGACGACGCCGACGCCCCCAATGGCGCCACCGTCACGGTGCTGAAGGCGGCGAAGGCCTGCTTCGGTGATATCGTCGAGGTTTCGGGCATCGTGATCGCGCGGGAGGAGACCGCGGTGCGGCCGGAGCGGCAGGGGCTGAAGGTTTCGGAAATCCTCGCCGAGGCCGGCGATACCGTCACCGCCGGCCAGAATCTGGCGCGGCTGACGATCCCCGACGGGGGCTTGCAGGTGGTGCAGGCGCCGGTGGCGGGGCTGATCTCCGCCTCCACGGCGGTGATCGGCGCGCTGGCCTCGGGCAAGGGCGAGGCGCTGTTCACGATCATCGCGCGCGGCGAATTCGACCTGGTCGGCCTGGTGCCGACCCAGAGCCTGTCGCGGCTCGCGGTCAACCAGACGGCGCGGATCAGGATCATCGGCGCCGGCGAGGTCGACGGCCGGATCCGCCGGATCGCGCCGACGGTCGAGCCCAACAGCCAGCTCGGCCAGGTCTTCATCGCGGTGACCGGCAACAAGCGGCTGTTGGTGAATTCCTCCGGGCGCGCGATGATCAAGACCGGGCAAAGCTGCAATATCGCGGTGCCGCTGACCGCGGTGCTCTACGGCACCGCCGGCACCGTGGTCCAGGTGGTGCGGCGGCAGCGGGTCGAGACCAAGCATGTCGAGGTCGGGCTGATGTCCGGCGGCCAG
>Ga0210389_10004282_pt1 | contig 11103 bp, 9 predicted proteins | sample IncBWH28OmetaG_FD_160127 | JGI IMG/M metagenome (GOLD analysis project Ga0210389, IMG submission 160127) | Forest soil microbial communities from Barre Woods Harvard Forest LTER site, Petersham, Massachusetts, United States - Inc-BW-H-28-O ... | reverse complement strand
CCGCTGAACAAACCAAAGGATATAGACATCTCTCTTACGGATGCACTTATTTCCCGCACCTCGTCACTGAGGGACAGCGGGCGGGCGCAAATTTCACTTTCTGAGTGCAGCGCATTGCTCGGACATGGGCTCAGAAAACATCCACAGGGGTCAAGCAGAAACTACCCGTCGGGCGGTGCTCTCTTCCCGATAGAAACATACTTGATCGCCACATCATTGGAAGACGCGGGTCCCGGAGTCTTCCACTACAACCCAACGGCTCACGTGCTGGAAAAATTATGGGACTTACCGCAAGGATTCAGTATGAAAGAATGTATTCCGAATCCTGATTATCTGTCCCCTTCTGTATTATTAGTATTCACTAGCGTGTGGGGACGCTCTTCTGCAAAATACGGGGATTTTACCTATGGCCTCGCACTTCTCGAGGCGGGCCACATGTCTGAAAATATTCTTTTGCTTGCAACCGCGCTGGACCTTGAAGTGCGACCGATGGCGGGATTTGACGATGCGCGTATCACTGAGCTGCTCGATATCAACAAAGAAAATGAGCAGCCCGTACATACCGTCACGCTTTCAAAAGAAAACGACCGGTCCTGAAGACCGGCCGCTTTTCGAATACGCCGCTGGAGATTGATCAGGCCTTCTTGGGGGCCTTCAGAGACATCGGGCAGCTCGCGGGATACACCCCGTTGCCGTCCCATCCCGGCCAACCGCCGGAATTGGGCTGCTGCGCACAGCTCCGGTTGCAGTCCTGGAAGGACCTCGTACATTTGGCAAGGCTCCAGCCAAGGTTCTTCCAGTTCGGGTGGACTGACGGGCCAACCTTGCACGCGTCGTAGTGGTGCTGGCAGGAAGGATCGGAGGGTCCCGCGGTCGCCGGACCGAAGGCGGAGAAAACGCCGAGCATGGCAACAGCAGCCAGAGCGGCGCGAATCGAAGCTTTCCGAGACATTTTTGGGTTCTCCCTTGGGATCAGGTGAGGCCTGGGCTTTTTCGCCTCCTCACTCAAGAATAATATAAATTGATTAAAGATATGTGTCAAGGCAAACCGCTGTCCGTGATAGAGTTATTTTACGGACTTTTTCATATGGATATCCCGAAAACACCCCGAAATTCTTTGCGCAAACCTCAAGACATCGAAATGTATGCTCTGTACTATGCCCCGCGGTTTATAAAGGAGTACTGGCAAGCGAAGCGACTGCGGCAACTCATCAAACACGCCACCCGAAACATCCCGCTGTACCGGGATCTACTGGCATCAAAAAAAATAGATGTGAGGCGTGTCAGAAAGCCCACGGACCTTAGACTTCTGCCGATCATCACGAAGGAAACATTCTCTGGCAGCAGCGTCGATATGTTCGTCGACAATAGCCGAACAATGAACCAGGTGTGGTCTTCTACTTCTGGGACTTCGGGCAAACCGTTCTCATTCATTCCGGGACTCTCGGGAGATTTAACCTATAGTGATTTCATTTCATTCCGGTTCCTTCTTTCTTACGGATGGTACCCGTGGGAAATCTCAGAAATAAAGATCGCGCGTATAAAGATGCACCGGGATAATCGAGAAAATAGATTCTTTGTCTCGGTGCAAGAATTTTTCTCGGACCCGGATGCATCGATTGTCCGAATCGCCGAATTCAAACCACTCGTGCTCGAGGGCTTCCCTTCCGTCTTGCTTGAACTTGTTCGAAGAGTGGAGGCAAACCCCTCACTACCAAAAATTGCTCCCCGATTTGCAGTTGTTATGGGAGAAGTGCTTACAGTCGCCGCACGCGAGCGCATTTCAAAAGCTCTCGGGTGTGAGGTCTACAACCGCTACAGCACCGAAGAGATGGGGACGCTTGGGATGGAGTGCGGCCAGCATGACGGATTTCATCTCATCAACGATGTGGTGCTCGTAGAGGTAACCGACGACACAGGCGCTCCTGCGGCGCCCGGAGAACAAGGAAAGATTCTGCTTACCGATTTAAGTAACTTTAATATGCCGCTCATACGGTACGACGTGGGAGATAGCGGCTTCATCATAAAAGACGCATGTGCGTGCGGCCAATTAGCCCCAAGAATCAAGATCGCCGGGAGGCACTCCGCATCGCTTTCTTTTGGGGCGCGGCGGATCTTTCATCTCGAATGTGCCGCTATTTTCGAAGCATTCTCGGGAATAGTTCTGCAATATCAAGTCGTTAAACGCTCTGATTCAGAGCTGCTATTGCGTCTTGTAACAAGTCGCGAATTAACGGAAGCGGAAACGCTCGATATTACAAAAGCCTTTCATGCCATAGCCGGAGAGATACGCGTTGTCCCTGAGAGAGTAAAGTTGATTGAATCCTCCCCTACAGGGAAAAGCCAAACAATCGTCGATATGAGCGCGGTGTAGGACGAGATGGTATCGTGTACACACGATACAAAATCTACACATATGCTCGTCGAGAGAATACTATTGAAAAAAGGACTGCGCAGCGACTCCATCTGGGTCTCGAAATGGACGTATCGCAAGCCGTTCATGTTTATTCCGATATTTCTGGATACCTGGGCGCTGATGCGCAGTCAGTACTGGTCGCGGGAAAAAATAGACGCACTCGGACTAGCGCGTTTGCGAGCTATTGTTCGAGGTATAAAAAAGTATCCGCTCTGGAAGGAGCGTTTTGAGGAAGCCGGCATCGATCCGGCGAACATGACGTTCGAAGACCTGGAAAAACTTCCTCTGCTTACAAAAAAAGATTTTCAATCAAGAGATATAAAGAATTACACGGACCCCGCTCGACTCCATCTCGCATACAAAGACTTTACCTCCGGCTCGACGGGCAGCCCACTTGAGCATTACGTCGATTTCGCAAACGAACTCCGATGTTTCGCGATGAACGAACGCATCTTTTTAACCGCCGGTGCGGGGAAGCGGTATCAGGTCATATCAATTCGTTCCAACTTTAGACTGGGATTTGCGGTCAGAAGACACTTCTTGTTCTTTACTCGGGCATTCAGTGCCATCCAGTACCGGCTCGACGAATTCATCGAGTATGTAAAGCGGTTCAAAAAAGGATTCATCGTTTACGGCTACACCTCGTGGCTCATCGAACTGGCCCGGCAGCTCGATGAGCGCAAATTGAATCTTCCGGTCCGAGCAATAATCGCGACAGGCGAGGGTATCAGCGAAGAACTTCGGACATTCATTGAAGAGTCTCTGCATACAAAATTTTTCCATTCGTATGCGAGCCGTGAGCTCGGTTGGATTGGATATGAGTGTGACCATAAACGAATCCACCTCACGGAAGAATGGGCGTATGTCGAAGTGGTGGATGAACGAGGAGTGCGTCTGCCCAACGGCGCACAAGGTCGAATTGCAGTCACGACATTTGACAATTACTCCATGCCTTTCATTCGATATGAAATAGGCGATTACGGAGCTATTTCCGATGAGCCGTGTCCTTGCGGCCGTACGCTCAAAACAATCTCTTTCTTGGGAAGAGTCGTGGAGTACATCGATGTGGGCGGTGGTCACATGGTCTCACTCTTGGATATTGCGCCTGCATTCGACCGATTTCCGTACACGGTTTCCCAATTCCAGATTGTGCAGAACGGGCCATTTGATTTCACCATGCGCGTGGTCCCAGCCGCCGCATTTGAAAAAAACAGGGCATGGCTGCATGAAAACCTGGTACGCAGACTTCATCCGAAGGTTCGTATCGTGTGGGAGATTGTTGAAGATATTCCGCGGGCGCGCACCGGCAAGGCAATTTATTTTGTTCGGGCACAGAATGTATCATAAAAGTGGTAGGACAGTCTCTTTTGTGCCAGTATCTAAGCTATGAAGATGGCGGAACAGATACTTCTCAAAAAAGGTATTCGCAGTGACTCAATCTGGGTATCAAGGTGGTTCTACCGCAAACCATTCCTGCTCATTCCCCTGTTCCTCGATGTGTGGGCACTAAAGCGCAGTCAGTATTGGCCGCGAGCGCGGCTAGACGCGCTTTCTCTTGCACGACTCCGCGCTTTCACCCGCAACATCAATACATATCCGTTCTGGAGGGAGCGTTTTGAGCATGCGGGCATATCTCCTGAAGCGGTTACACTCGCAGATTTGGCAAAGCTTCCCGTACTTACAAAGAAAGATTTTTCTGAGCACCCTTTGGAAACATATACCGATACGGCCCGTCTGAAACTCGCGTACAAAGATTTTACCTCGGGCTCTACGGGGAGTCCGCTTGAACATTACTTTGATTGTTCATCAGAATTGCGGAGCTTCGGAATATGCGAACGGCTTTTCATAAGCGCGGGCGGAGGCATGCGATACCCTGTCGTTGCGATACGCTCAGGTCCCCGTATGGGGTTCGCCCTCCGGAAACAATACATGTTTTTCGTTCGGTCCTACGCAAGCATTAAATTCAGAATTGACGCTCTTATAGACTTCTCGAAACGCTTCAAGCGAGGACACATTCTGTATTGCTACACCTCGTGGCTGACAGAAGTCGCAAGACTCATCGAAGAAAAAGGGGTGAAACTTCCCATTCGGGCAATGATTGTGACCGGAGAAGGAATGGGCGAAGTGCAACGCGCTCATGTAGAAAAAGTAATGGGTACGCAACTATACAACGCTTATGCTACACGCGAATTAGGATGGATAGGGTTTGAATGCCCGCAGAGGAAAATTCATTTAAACGAAGAGTGGGCGCACGTGGCAATCGTCGACGAGCATGATCGGATGTTGCCGTTCGGCACTAAAGGACGAGTCGTCGTCACCACGTTTGATAATCGCTCCATGCCATTTATACAGTATGAGAACGGGGATACGGGTATCATTTCGGATGAGCCTTGTGGCTGTGGTCGCACACTTCGAACCATTGAATTTTTGGGGCGGACTTTGGAATTTATAGAGGTCGGCGAAGGTCGCATCGTCTCACTCTTGGACATATTCCCTGTGTTCGATCTATACGCACACACCGTTTCCCAGTTCCAAATCGTACAAAACGAACCATTGGATTTTACGTTGAGAGTCGTCCCGGCAAGTTCATATGAGGCAAATAAGACGCGGCTACAAGAAAATCTTGTGCGAAGGCTCCACCCCAAGGCCCGGATTACTTGGGAAATTGTGGAGGATATTCCGAGAGCCCCGAGCGGTAAAGCGGTCTACTTCGTGCGGGCCCAAGCAAAAAAATCATGATCCTTTTGAAGAACCGGCACAACCTATCGCATATTCGGATATATATAAATCTTTTTCGTTCCGCGAAAAGTCTCGAAAAAGGGCAAGGAAAGCATCTCCGAAAGTTGGTGGCACATGCCTACGAACATGTTCCCTTGTGGCGAGACATGTACTCAAGACTCGGGGTCTCTCCAGAAGAAGTCACGGGCATAGAGGACTTGAAAAAGTTACCCATTACTGACAAACACACCTATCGTGGAAAAATGTACGAAGAATGTCTCGACAATAGCGACCTCAATTTCGGAGTTTGGCGTTTTACCTCAGGAAGTACCGGACATCCGTTCTCCGTTCTGACCAGCAAACATAGAACCTGCCAATTTTGTGTGAATATTCTCCGCTCACGATTTTTGATTTGGAACGGGACTCTACCCCATCGACTTCGCGATATGCGAATTGCGCAAATACAAACAACCCCGGAGCGCACACTGACCAGACTCACTATCGCACTGGACCGGTACCGGGAAAATCCGGCGGCAGTCATCGAGGAAATCGTTTCATTTCGACCGCAGGTGCTCGAAACGTATGCTGCGCTCATATTTGACTTTGCGCGGGTGATAGAGGCAAGTGGACGCGCAGACGTCAACATCCCGTATGTAATTACCTATGGGGAAATGTTACGACCGGCAATGCGCGAATACATCGAGCGAATACTGAAATGCGAGGTGTACGACAGGTACGGTCTCGAAGAAATGGGGGTGTTGGCGGTTGAGTGCAAACAGCACCACGGCCTGCATACGTATAACGATTTCTTCATCTTCGAAATTGTTGATGAAAAGGGCGAGCCCGTTCCTCCGGGCGTATCTGGCCGCATAATCGTAACGGACCTCTACAACTACAACATGCCGTTCATTCGGTACGACACGGGCGATAAAGGAAAAATGTTACCAGGGCCGTGCCCGTGCGGAGTATCGCTTCCGCGATTACTCATAGATGGGAGAGAGTCTGTATTTCTTTCTTTTGGGTCCAGAAATGTCCACCAATTCGAGCTCGACGAGGCAATTATCCACATATCTGGAGATATATTCCAATTCCAATTCGTAAAAAAATCGGATTCGGAACTCCTTATCCGTATAATCCCCGGTGAAACATTCGCGCAAAAAACAATTCCCGACATACGAACCGCAATCCAGGCGATTGCGGGAAACTCCGTAGATGTTCATGTAGAACTTGTCCACGATATAAAGCGAACAGCTCGCGGAAAAATGCCTATCGTCCTCGATGAATCTTGATTGCAAAACATCTCCATGTTTAAACACTTTCTGCACAAATTGAAGTCCGCCCGATATTACGCAATCCATCAATCTTCTCGTCGCAGCATCGAAGATTGGCAGCTGGAAAGACTTCGCACCCTTGTAACACATGCCTCAAAACACATTCCTTTTTACAAGGATCTCTCAACGTACGCTCACCTTCGGCCGGAAAGCTTAAAAAAAATAGGTGATATAACTCAACTACCAATTCTCACGAAAGATACCTTCCGCAACAGGCCTTTTGAGGAATATATTGACAGCAGTCGCACATACCGGGGTATCCCGCTTGGAGCAACTTCCGGAACGACCGGTAAGCCATTCGTTTTTGTAGGCGGTACCAATTTACTAAATTTTCAGCGCTTCCGATTTCTGCTCTGGCAAGGTATCACGTTGCATAATCTATCAAAAATAAAATATGTGTATTTGAACAAGGCGACAATCGCAAACCCCTATCGATTGTCGATTCCTGGAATGAATCTTTCGGCGTACGCTGAGAGAACTCTTAATTCTATTGAGAATTTTAGGCCCCTCATCATAGAGAGCATGCCTACTATCCTGTTGCGACTGGTGGAGGTTATGAAAGCAACCGGCCATATGACGGGCGTGCGGCCTACATATATTGTCTCTTTCGGAGAAATGCTCTCCCCCCATGCTCGCCGTATCATCGAAGCGGCCTTAGGGGCAAAAGTGTATGACCGGTACGGTATAGATGAAGCGGGTGTTATTGGCATCGAATGTGCCTTCCATGACGGATTCCATATCAACGTTGAGTCCATAATCGCGGAGGTGGTCTCAGAAGACGGCACTCCCCTGGCTGACGGTGGGTACGGGAAGATACTTGTAACAGATTTGAACAACTTCCATACGCCCTTCATCCGCTACGATACGGGCGACTATGGGAAACTATTGTGGAAAAAATGCAGATGCGGTCTTGAGTCACCGCGACTTTGGGTGCAGGGGCGGTATTCCGCATACCTTGTATTCGGACAGAACATAATTCATCACGAGGAGTTCAGCTTCTTACTTACTGATTTCTCGGACCAGATAATCCAATACCAGATCGCTAAGCTGAGCGACGCGCTCATGGAAGTCCGGCTGATAGCCACACGCGATGTCACAGCCGCAGAACGTGAGGAGATACAATCGCGACTCGGAAAGCTTGCGGGCGAGAAGGTAGAGATTAGGGTAAGAAGAGTCGAAAGTATCCCATCTATGGAGAGCGGGAAACTTCAAACCCTGATTGACGAGTCCGTCAGCCCAGAAGGTCGATAACCTACCCGAACCTGAAAATTGACGGGCATGACGAAGCGCGTTAGGGTCTGTGCGGGATAAGCATAGGTATTGCGTAGCGAACTCCTGGGAGACTGCGGACAATCCCGTGTAAACTTCCGCTCCCACCCGCATAAAGAGGAGTAGCTTTATGCGAAGGAAAGGGATAGTGCTGCTGCTGGTTGCGGTCTTCGCCGTAACCGCGGCACACGCTCGAGAGGGCGTGCGCGCTAGCTACCCGACAAAGGTAGCCTCTGGGTCCAAACCGGAGCCGAAGTGCAAGAGTGTATGCCCAAACACCGGACGGTGTCTTGTCTGGTGAATAAGCGTCGCTCTTACCAAGGGTAGCGTTGCCGAGTAGTGGCATACCCGGGTCGGCGGGCGGAGTAGTGACCCGCCCGCCGGCTTTCCTTGATTCTTCAGAAAGGAGTTCGTATAGTTCTCTTAGGCTGGCTTACACTGAGTCTGCCACATATGCATCCCCTCGGGTGCATATTCCAAAGAGGGGCGGCACCGAAAACTACTCCCGGTGTCCGCCTTTCTCTCTTTTTATACAAACAAAACGCCGCAGTACTGCGGCGTTTTGTCGTGAGTGTTTCTCTACTTACATCATCTTTACGTCGATGGACACACCCGAGGGAAGGTCGATGTTGGTGAGAGCTTCGATGACTTTCGGGTCGGGATTGACGATGTCTATCATGCGCTTGTGGATGCGCATCTCGAACTGCTCACGGGAATCTTTGTCGATGAAGGCGGCGCGGTTGACGGTGTACTTCTTGATGTCGATGGGAAGCGGGACGGGACCGACGATGGTGGCGTTGTGTCGGGAAGCGACGTCGATTATCTGCTTGACCGCGCCGTCGAGGACACCGTGCTCGTAAGCGCGGACCTTGATGCGCAGACGGTGCGTGGTGTCAGCCTTTTTGGCGCGGGGGGAAGGTGCAGCGGAAACATCACCCGCCACCTTGGCGGTTTTAGCACGCGGAGCCCGTGCCTTTTTGACTGTCGTTTCCGCTGTCATAGAACCCGCAGAGTATGCACTACGCCGGGAAAAAAGGCAATATCCCCTCTCCGGGCGATTTAAGCGACGCTTCTTGGGGTGAGCCTATTTCGTAAGAATGTAATGGAACGCGAGAGCATCCCTTTTCGCATAAATTCTGGAGGCACGAGACTTTCTCCGTGGGCGCCAAATACATTCTTTTCCATAGAGTCGAGCGTTTCCGTATCTAAGTGCGAAAAGTGCGCCGAGAAAAGTTCCATTGCGACAGTGTCGTTGTACTCGCCCTCAAGAGAAGCTCGGTGCATAGCCACTATCATTTCCTCGGCGCTTCCGACGCACTCAAGGGGTTTGAAACCCTCAAGGCCCAACAGTTGCTTGAACCAGGGCAGGAGCTCCGGCTTGGCATACAGATTCTCGCCGAACATATCGAGAAGTGTTTTTTTCGGAATAAATGCGGAAAGGCAGGCAAAAATAAAAATACACTTCGGACATGAATTGCACCAATAGGCTCGGCCCTCTCTGGCAGTAGCTTTGCTTCGAGACGTGAAAAAATTCAGATTACAGCTGGAAAATGCAAAAAAGTATTGCGGATATGCTACAAAACGACGCACCATTTCTATCTCGGAAAACTGACGTAATAGAGAAAACGGGATAATATCCTGTGAGATATTCGAAATGATGTACGCGCGCGTCAGGTATTCCGCTTCTTTTGACTTGCTCCACTGGTGATTTACGTCGAGTCCCAGGTACGTGGTGTGGGGTATATCGGCACTCGATTCGTTTGAAAAGACGATGTATCGGTAGTCAAAAAGAGCGGCAAGAAGTACCGAGGTGAACATATACATCATTAGCAGCGGGTAGCCGACCGGCACTTGTCGAGAATATCGTGTTTGGTAGATAATCGGATGCCTCTGAAGCTTCACATATATGAACGGCCTACCGATCACCCGCATCGACAGCTCTTGCATACTCGTATATCCCACAACGAAGAGGTCGAAGGGCATGCCTTGTTCACGTAACATCTCTGCCGAAACAGCGGAATCCTTTCCGCCGCCTTGCGCCAAAAGGGCACGTCGCCGGCGCGGAAACGGAGTCTTTTTTCCGGGCTCTTTAGGCTTTTCGCTATACGGAAAAGATATGAGGCCTCTAAAATCTCTTTTCGACAGGTAGAAAAACTCCGCCAGACCTTTCTCATACACGGCATTCCAAAAATCTGCTTGGGTTTTATCAATCTCGAAGTCTTTGATGCGGAGACTCGGGGCACAATGAATCTTCCAATAATTTACTCCGAGTATGAGAGATAGGCTTTCGCATAACGGTTCGAGAACATCCTTCGGTACGCTGTCCCACATCTGCGCACTTGCGCCGGTAACCGTCAGCACGTCTTTGAAACTCCGGCTGCTACCGTCTTCCAGCTCGACCTCATATTCGAAGGTGAGCGTGGAATTGTTCTTGTCGAGCGCGTACGAACCGAACGTGAATTGTTTCGCCGGAGGCATTGGAGAAGGTTTCCTGCCAGCGTCTTGTAGAGGCTGCGCGTTCGCCTGTCTCGATTCTGTATTGTCTGGCATGGTCAAAATCCTATCACAGCCGCTCAACTCAAGGATAAAACACTTATAGAAAACGTGCCGGCTTCAACAGAAAATTAGTACGTCCTACGCTTCCTTGTGCGTTGTCTTGAAGACGCGGTGGATTTCAAAGACCATCCCGGTGGCGCGGCCAAAGATGATGCCGAAAATAAGCGCGAAGACGAAGGCTTCCGCCCCCGCCCCAAAATAATCGGCGAGTAATGTGCGTGCCCCTATTTCGAACACGATATACAGCCCGATGAGACCGTATCCGAACCTGTCCATTTTGCTCGCCTCTACCACCTCCTCTTCTTCATTCCATTCTACGCGGCTCATGCGAGAAAATACATAAAACCCCATCACAAATCCGACGATGGCAAGTGCAAGTGCAATGAGTATGTTTGCGCCTTGGTAGACATTGAATGCGACGAGGGCGAGGAGGATGAACGCTATCACGAATAACATACGGACCCGCGTTATGAGCCGGGTGTGCAATTTACCCTCTTGGCGCAGGATTGCTACCTCCTTCAGTATGTTTGGCATCCGGCCAGTATATCAAAACGCCTCCCTCAAAAACCTTTGTGAGATTTGAGAAATTTCTTCTCAGCTGCAGTGCTTGTGCGTCCGAGGATTGCATTGCGATGGGGAAATCTGCCGAAGCGGTCGATAATACGTTTGTGGTCTTTTGCATACGAATTCGAGCCTTTCTCTCCGAGCGTCGAGAACAGCCTGACCGATTCCCGCTGCAACTTCTTCGATTCGCTGTGCATGAAAGGCATATAGAGAAAGTGGCGCTGTGCGACCGGGAGTTTCCTGTCCGCG
>Ga0210389_10004281_pt1 | contig 11103 bp, 12 predicted proteins | sample IncBWH28OmetaG_FD_160127 | JGI IMG/M metagenome (GOLD analysis project Ga0210389, IMG submission 160127) | Forest soil microbial communities from Barre Woods Harvard Forest LTER site, Petersham, Massachusetts, United States - Inc-BW-H-28-O ... | reverse complement strand
CGAATTCACCGGGAAGACCGGGATGTTGTTCATGCCCGTGCGCCATTCCTCGCCACCGGGTGGCAGGAAGCGTAGCGCCATGCTGCGCACCGTTGCTGGCTTATCCGGCTGAAAGGGCATCCCGCCGGCGAGCGCGAAGCGGCCTACCACCGGGACGCGTCCGGGTCCGAAGACCTCGGCTTTCGACAGCGCCGCGGCCTGCCCGCTGCTTTCGAACCAGCCGGTGACGCAAACGCCTTTGGCATGGTTGCGGCGGAATCCGGCGTGAACGCCGTTGGCGTCCTTGAAAGCCGCCATCATTTTGTCCTGGGTCAGCCGTGCCGGCGAGAGCCAGCCACCCGCGTACGCGAACGCCCCGGCCACGCCCAGCATCACCGCGCCGATCGCGCCCAGCCGGACCAGCACGCCGGCATTACCTGCTGGACCTGATGCAAACCAGAATGGCTTCATACTCATCGCGGCCTCGCTGACCGTCCGTGTCCTGCCGGCCCGCGATGCCAGTCTGCCCGGAGCGGCTGGGCTCAGCAGACTTCGAGGCGTCATCATTTGACGTCCTGCCGTCCTTGCAGACACTGAGAATTGCAATTCACCGACGCAAGGGCGCCGCACTCTAAAATTTTGTTTATCGTGGCGCCGTTTTTTTCGGGAGGCTGCTTCACCCTGTTCAGGGACAGGGAAGCTGTCTTGGCTGCCATCGTCGCTGCGGGCGCACGGGCTTTACTGGAGTGTTTCCGCTGTCGGCACATCGCGACATTTCCTGCGCCGCTGGAACTTATTGGCACGGAGTTAGTTCTGACGCGGTCCGCTGTGGCGGATGGGCACTTTTGAAGCGTACCGCAGCTCGACTCGATCGCACTGATTGTTCGAGCAAGTGATAGCTTGGGCCAGGATGGTTCTTGGTCCTAGATCCCTGGAATGCTCGCCATGCCGCGCATTTCGATCCATCGTATCCTCAAAGCCAACTCCGTTGGCGACAGCTAGCCGGTTTTGCACCACCGCACGGGGGGGTAGTCATGTCGTCAGCGTTTCGCTCGTCAATCATCTCGCATGTGGCAGCGATTGCGGTCGGCGCCGTTGCCGCGACAGCTTATCTGACTGTCCATTCGGCCAGCCGGCAATCGCTCGCCGCTTACGTCTCCGCGATCTGCGCGAAGTCGTTTGGTTCTGCGTCCTCTGCGGAAGCGCCGTACCTGGCCGAGAATGTCAGCGCAATGACAAAGATGATGATCGAAATGGGCATCAGGCCATCAGGCGATGTCGATACCGACTTTGTCGCAATGATGGTGCCGCACCATCAGGGCGCAATCGAGATGGCGCAGGCCGAACTGCGTTACGGACGCAATGAGCCGCTCCGGCGCATGGCTCAGGAAATCATCGTCACCCAGCTGCAAGAGATCACTGCGATGCGGTCGTCGCTTGGCCAGGCCTTGCCGCCCCCGGTACCATCGCCTGATCAGATCCCGCCAGCGGCGATGAACGATTCGAAATCTGAAAATGCAACACGCCTGGTAAAGGAGCCGTGATATGCGACGCAACGTCATATTGGCCGTTCTGTTGGTTGCGACGGGTCTTGTCGATGTCCGCTATGCCTCGGCCGGACAGGCTCCCGCGGCCGCGTCCGACCCCGATATTCCCATCAGCCATCGAGATCGCGTCTACTCCGCTGAACAGTTCTCGAACACCGTCTCCGTCACCGATCCCGTCGACAACAAGCTCGTTGGCACCATCCGCCTTGGCGATCCGTTGCCCGCCAATCTCAGTCCGCTCTACAAGGGCCAGTTGTTGGTGCACGGCATGGGGTTTTCGCCCGATCATCGCACCATCGCGGTCGTCGCAATTGGTTCGAATGCGGTGAACTTCATCGATACCGCGACCAACAGCGTGAAGCACGTTACCTATGTCGGGCGCTCCCCGCACGAAGCGTTCTTTACGGTGGATGGCAAGGAGGTGTGGGTGGTCGTCCGCGGCGAGAACTACGTCTCCGTGCTCGACGGCACGACTTACGAGGAGAAGACGCGGATCACCGTTCCCAACGGTCCGGGCATGACGATTTTCTCGCCCGACGGCAAATACGGTTATGTCTGCTCCTCGTTTACGCCGGAGACCGAAGTCATCACCGTCGCCGATCACAAGATTGTCGGCAAGGTACCGCAAGCGAGCCCGTTCTGTCCCAACATCGCCGCAACGCCGGACAGCAAGCAGGTCTGGTTTACCCTGAAGGACACCGGCAAGACCCAGGTGTTCGACGCGCAACCGCCGTTCACGCTCCTGAAAACCCTCGACACCGGTCCGATCACCAACCACGTCAATATCGTACGCAATGCCAGCGGCATGTTCGCCTATGTCACGATCGGCGGGCTCAACGAAATCAAGGTGTTTCGCACTGACAATTTCGAGCAGGTCGCAACCATTCCGGTCGGCAAATTGCCGCACGGTATCTGGCCGTCCGGGGATGGTACGCGGGTCTATGTCGGCCTTGAGAACGAGGACAAGGTCATCGCGATCGATACATTGAAGAATGAAGTGATCGCGACCAGTCCGATCGGCCAGGCTCCGCAAGCCCTCGTCTACGTGCCCGATGCCGTACCCGCGGTGACCGAAGGTCGCGGAACCAGCAACTTGCAGCCGCTCGGCATAGCCGGCCGATCGACGGACCTGTGGCTGGCGCCGCCCGCGTCAAGGATGGGGGAAAAAGCACCCACCAGCGTTTCGCTGTCCGATCAGGGACTGGTGCAAGTATTGGAGGCCGCGGTCACCGGTCTCGAGCCGGGAAAACCATACCTGCTTGCGCTTGCGAGTGAACCGTCGGGCACCGGCGTTCTGGAACCACTGCAAGCCTTCATGACCAACCCCGCGGGCGCAGCCGTCGTCAATGCAATCGGACCAATCCGCCAGGTCGTGCGCGGCGAGGACAAGATCCCGCGTCGCTACCTCGTGATCCTTCCCGGCACCTCCGATGCCCACGGAGCCCCGGTCCAGGTCCAACGGGAATAAAGAGTCCCGCCGGCGTGGAGCGGATTTGTGTCGCTCACGGCCCAGCTCGGCCAGAATCACGCTACCGTCCATGGCGGCCTGCCCGGATTGAATTGCGCGCCCGGTTCTCGGCTGGGCCGGGGTGATGAAGTCCCCCGACCGTCAAAACCGGCCTGAAAGGGCCGTGTTTCCATTGACATTCGCCCTCCCCATGGCCTAGAAACCGCGCGTCCCGGGCGGCTGAGCCGCCGGCGGGATGAAGCCCATTTTTGCAATTTCGGCCTGTCGAGCACGGCCTTTCGACGCATCAGGATTGTCACCATGAAAGTCCGTAACTCGCTGAAATCGCTGCGCGGTCGCGATCGCGACAACCGCCTGGTCCGCCGCAAGGGCCGGGTCTATGTGATCAACAAGGTCAAGCGCCGCTTCAAGGCGCGCCAGGGCTGATCGAGGCCTTTCGTCCGGCCGGTCCAAATCTCCCGCAAAATTCACATCTTCACGGGCCTTTGACGCCGTTGCTGCTTTGCAGCGCGTTTTTCCGCGTCTAGACTTTGCCGATGGCAGTGAGATTCCCAGCCGCAATTCTCTTGACCGCGCTGATGGCGATGGTGCCTGCGGTGGCGTCCGCCCAGGATCCGCATGCCGTGCCGAGGCAGCAGAAGAAGCTGCCGGAACCGCCGAGCAAGCTGCCCAAGGTCGGCGCCGACCGCGTGCGCGGACTGGACTTCCTGTTTGGCGCGCTGAAGGCCGCGCCCGATGAGGCCAGCGCCAAGCATGTCGAGGCCCGGATCTGGGCGCTGTGGCTGCAAACCCCGAGCGATACCGCGGCGCTGTTGATGATGCGCGCCAAGGCCGCGATGGATGCGCAGCAGATGGAGGTCGCGCTAAAGCTGCTCGATGCCGTGGTCAAGTTGCGCCCCGATTATGTCGAGGCCTGGAACCGGCGCGCGACGCTGTATTACCTGCAGAACGACTACGCCCACTCGCTTGCCGATATCGAGCAGGTGCTGGTCCGCGAACCCCGGCACTTCGGCGCGCTGGCAGGGCTCGGCATGATCATGCAGGACCTCGGCGACGAAAAGCGCGCGCTCGATGCCTTCCGCCAGGCGCTGGCGATCAATCCGCATCTGGAAAAGGTGCCGGAACTGGTCAAGACCCTGAGCGAGAAGGTCGAAGGCCGCGACATCTGATCGATATTTGTATCAACTCCCTCGCGAGCGGATTAACCACGATATCAGACGGTCCATTGTGAGCTGGAACGCCTTTCGCTAACCCCCATTTATTCGCGTGTACTACCCGCGTCATGGGAGCGAACCGATGAAAGCCCTGATATTGGCCGGCGCGATGATGGTTGCGATCGGGACGGCTTGTCTGGCGGACGGGCTCTATTGGGTGGTCGGCAACAGCGCGACCGGCAAATGCGACATCGTCACGTCCAACCCGATCATCACAGGCGATATCTGGTTCGAGGACGGGCCCTACAAATCCCTCGCCGACGCCAAGCTCGCCCGCTCGACCATCAGCGCCTGCCCGGAGAAGGATCCCTCCGCCGACTGATGGTGGCGGCGAAAATCAATGCAGGACGTGGTCGCCGCGCTCGAACGGGCCGCCAAGGGCTACCGCCGCGTAGAGTTGCTGCAACTCCGCCTCAAGCTGCTCGTTGACCAGAAGCAGTGCCTTCAGCGCGCCGTGGACGTCGCCATCGCAGTTCGCCACGATCTGGTCGATGGCCGCTTCGACCGGTCTGAAACTCATCGAAAACCCTCCAATTCACCCCGAGATAAATCTTTGACGCCGGACCAGTGTTCCTGTGGATTACGTGGATTGGCGGCCGCCTCGAATGGGTGCCCGCGTCAGATGGCAAAAGTGCGTTGGCCTGATGTCGTTATATGAAGCTCCTGATGATGCTTATATGACGGTGCTTGCTATACCCCGGGAAAACGCCTCGGTCGCGAAACCCGGCGGCTGTAAAACCGTACCTCAGGGGTGCCCAAGGTCATCCGGACTTTCCAAATGATATCAATCTTTGTCGTGGCGGCGCTGGCGATGCTGGCGCTGATCACGCAGGCCGGTGTGCTGGTGCTGCAGCGCATCTTTCCCGCGCAAGGCAGCATGGTCGAGGTTGCCGGTGCAACCGTCCACGTCCTCGATCTCGGGCCGCGCGATGCCGCCGGTCCACCGGTCGTGATGATCCATGGCGCGAGTTCCAATCTGGAGGCGATGCGCCGGCCGCTTGGCGAGCGGCTCGCGCAAAACCATCGGGTGATCCTGATCGATCGTCCGGGCCACGGCTGGAGCACACGCGCGCGTCCGGAGGATTCCACGCCGGCGATCCAGGCCGCGATGATCGAGGAGGCGCTGGCAAAGCTCGGCATCGGGCCGGCGATCCTGGTGATGCATTCCTGGAGCGGCGCGCTCGGCGCGCGCATGGCGCTCGATTATCCCGACCGCGTGGCGGGGCTGGTGATGCTGGCGCCGGTGGCCTATCCGTGGCCGGGCGGGGTCGGATGGTACAACCGGCTTGTCACCACGCCCGTGATCGGCCCGCTGCTCGCTTACACCATCACGCTGCCGCTCGGCGTCTTGCTGGCCGGGCCCGGCGCGCGCGGCGTATTCCTGCCGCAGGCCATGCCGGAGCACTTCGTCCATGACACCGCGACGCTCTTGGTGCTGCGGCCGCGCGAATTCCTCGCCAATGCCCGCGATCTGGTGACGCTGAAGGCGGCGGTGGCCGAGCAGGCGCCGCGCTACAGCGAGATCAAGCTGCCGGTGGTGGTGATTTCGGGCGAGGCCGACAAGACCGTCTCGACCAACATCCATTCGCGGCCGTTCACGCAAGCGGTGAGCGACGCCAAACTGATCGTGTTGCCCGACGTCGGCCACATGATCCAGAACGCCGCGCCCGAGCTCGTGATCTCGGAGATCGACGCCATGACCGGCACCATCGTGCATCGCACGGCGGCCGCCGTGAACCAGGGCGGGTTAACGGAGCATTAACGGCCCGCGGAAATCAGCAGCAGTTTTATCAATCGCTTACGTCTTTCGCGTATTTTGTTGCGATGGCCGAAAGTCGCAGAGCGCCTCGCCATTTCGTTTTGAAGGCCGGAACGATCAAGTTCGGCGGCAACGCCGTCGATTGCCTGGTCCGCAACCTGTCCATGACCGGAGCGGCGCTGGAAGTATCCAATGAAACGGGGATACCCGCGAGGTTCATGCTGATCGTGCCGAGCGATGGGCTGCATCTGGTCTGCCGCAGCGTATGGCGCAAAGCGCACAGAATAGGCGTCGTGTTCGGCTGAGACGCCTTTAAGGCCTTTCCGGCTTCGGCACAGGCGCGCCGGCCCTAATTCGCCTTGATGCCGGCGGTTCGGATCACCTTGCTCCACTTCTCGGTATCCTCGGCGACGAAGCGCGCGATCTCAGTGGGCGAGTTTATCAGCGCCGAATAGCCGAGCGCGTCGATCCGCGCCTTCAATGCGGGATCGGCAAGGCCGGCGTTGATTTCCCTGTTGAGCCTGTCGACGATCTCGGCGGATATGCCTTTCGGCGCGCCCAGCCCGAGCCAGCTGGTCGCCTCGTAGCCGGGCACGAATTCGCTTAACGTCGGAACGTCCGGCAGGAGGCTGGAGCGCGTGGCCGACGTCACCGCCAGCGCACGCAGCTTGTCCGCCCTGATATGTTCGATCGATGTCGACAGCGTGTCGAAGATCACCTGGATCTCGCCTGCGAACATCGCCGTCAGCGCCTGCGGCGAGCCGCGATAGGGCACGTGGACCATGTTGACGCCGGTCATCATCATGAACAGCGTGCCGTAGAGATGCTGCGGAGTGCCGACGCCGGCCGACCCCATGTTGATTTTGCCCGGATTGGCCCGGGCGTAGGCGATGAATTCGGGCACGGTTTTGGCGGGGAATGACGGGCTCACTTCCAGCACGCCGAGCCCGCGGACGATGCTGGCGATCGGCACGATGTCGCGGATGAAGTTAAAGTTGAGGTTGTCGTAGAGCGCCGCGTTCCAGATATTGGCCGACGTCATCAGCAGCAGCGTATAGCCGTCCGGCGTCGCGCGCACGACCGACTCGGTTGCGATATTGCCGGCGGCGCCGGGCCGGTTCTCGATCACGAAGGCCTGGCCGAGCCGCTCCGCGAGATATTGAGCGATCAGGCGCGCAAAGATGTCGGCGGAGGTGCCGGCGCCGAAGCCGACGATCCAGCGCACCGGCCGCGCCGGCCAGCTTTGCGCGCGAGCGATGCGTGGCGCGACCGGAAGCGCCGCAGCTGTCAGATGCAGGAGTTGGCGGCGGGAAAGTCCGATGGCGATGCCCCCTCGAAGGCGGCAAGGCTATCCCAATCGCGGCGCGGCCGGAAGGCGCTGATGATGAGACCTTGGCGCCTGAAACCTTCATGTTACTGGAAATCCATTCCGGACAGCACCAATCTGGGAAGGGGGGCAACGGTCATATCGTCGCCCTCCTCTTCGACTGGGTGCGGCTCCTTCCAATCGGGGCCGCCCAGCGAACGAATCGCCGTGGTCATGTATCCGTCAGCAATGTCGTACCAACCGCTTACGACGTGCGCGCGATCCGCTTTGATATTTATAGCCCCATCTTCCCGATACGATTGCGAGTAAGCCCTTAGAGCCCGAACCAGACTTTGCTGGTGGTTATACGCTTGCAATGTGGCACGAACCTGCTCCGGCAGAAGCATTCCCAGGCGTTCTATGTTGGCGTCGAACACCTGTCGAAAAATCAATGGGTAGAGCTCGATATGTTTGTTCGACTGTGGGCCTGGAAACCCCATATCATGCAAGGCCCTCGTCTGCTCTCCCAGCGCTTTTCTGTATTCCAGGAGTTCCTGTTGAAGCGCGACGCATAACGCCTTCATCTCACGCTCCCGGGTAAGGCGCTCGGTCCTCCTGGCCAATGCAGCATTGACCAGTAAGGTGAGCATGACGCCACCGAACCCCACTAACGCGCCGATCAACGTTTGCCACCGGCTGAGAACTTCCAAAGTATCCTCCTGCCGCTTATCTCCTGCAAGAAATGATGGCCCGCATCGGCGAACGTCGCTTCGTTCACCGATCGCCGGGTCCGAAGAGTCTAGCAAATAACGTCGGCTCCCGGTAGCGCCCCGCCGCCGTCCGCTCGGGCTGTGACAACCGCCATGCCTCACGCAGCTGCCGGCGCAATTCGCAGAGGCGCTGCCAACTGTACGCGTGGCCATCGACGATGATGGTGTCCGGCCTGGCTCGAGGTCGGCGCAAGGGAAGGCGGAGCCACGCTCAGTAACTTATCCTGACAGTCGAGCCGAAAACCTGAAGCGCAGATCGTTTTGAATTTCGGCTCTCGACCCTTGCGGTCCTTTGTTGACATGGCGGTCGAGGTAGCCTTCTATCCCTGCATGATGACGATCACGCTCAGCTCCGGACTGTATTACGCGCCGCTCCCTTAGCGGCGGGGTGCTTGTCATCTTTCAACCGCTGCTTCGCCAGCGGTTGCATCCGGCAGGACACCGTTGGCCTCGCAGCTTTGCAGAGGTCAGTCAGTGTCAAACGACAGCGATACCCATTCCCAGCCGTTCGTCGGCATCATCGGCTTTGGCGCGTTCGGGCGCCTGATGGCTCAGCACCTCAGGCAGCATTTCGTGCTGTGCGCCTATGATCCCGCGCTGCCGCTTGGGGTCTTCCCCGAGATGCCCGACGTCATGCTCACCAGCCTACCTGCCGCTGCGAGTTGTCCGGTCGTCGTCCTCGCGACGCCGGTCAACCGCCTCGAAGAAGCGGTCGGAGCGATCAGCCCTCATCTGCGGCCGGGATCGCTGGTGCTCGATGTTGGATCGGTGAAGACGATTCCCGCAGAGATCATGAGGCGGGGTCTCCCCGAACAGGTCGAAATCGTGGCGACGCATCCGCTGTTCGGGCCGCAAAGCGCCCGCGATGGCATCAAGGGGCTGAAGATCGCCGTCTGCGCGATCCGGGGCAGGCGCGGCCCCCGTGTGGCCGCCTTCCTCCGCAGGGCTCTCGGCCTGAGCGTCGTCATGACAACGCCCGAAGCCCATGACCGTGAAGCTGCGACGGTCCAGGGATTGACCCACCTCATCGCCAACGTGCTCGTTCAGATGGAGCCTCTGCCGACACGCATGACGACAAGGAGCTTCGACCTGCTGATGCAGGCCGTGAGCATGGTCCGGCACGACGCGCCGGAGGTCTTTCAGGCGATCGAACGCTCCAATCCGTATTCCCAGCAAGTCCGCAGGCGCTTCTTTGATCTTGCATCCGCCCTCGATGCCGAGCTTGCGGATATCCCGTCGCAGATCCGCTCCCCACCCCGCTGAGACGCCTCCAGTCCCCGTCTTACGAGCGACAACGCCGCGCGTCTCGAAACCATGAGGCCACGTCAATTGCTTGATGCGGCGCGCGCGGTGCCGTCGGCGCAGGAGGCGCCGACGATGTGGCAGGCTTTGCCGCGCTTGCCGCATTCCTCGAGCGCGGTCTGCCGCGCCTTCTGGATGTCGTCGCGCGACACGATCGACCAGCTCGCCGGAGACATCGCAAAGGCGCCGCAGGAGGTGCCGAAAAAGCTGATCTCGGCGCCGCATTGCGCGGGCTTGCATTGCGCCCGCGCGCTGGCCACGGCCTCCTTGCGCGACGCCTGGCCCCACGCCATGCCCCATTGGCCCGCGCTCTTGTCGTAGACGATCGCGCCCCAGGGTTTCAGGCCGCCGATTTCGCGCAACCTCGCGAGCAGGCCCTGCGTGATCTCGCCGGTTTGCGGCAGCTTGCTTTGCGCCTCGAACTCCCGGATCGTCGCTCTGATGTCATTGGCGCCGGCCGAGGCCGGATCGAAATTCAGTTCGTAAAGCCGGTCCCTGACTTCCCGCAGCGAGCCGGGATCGTCGATCGCGACCTTCTCGTCGGGCGCCGACGCGATCGGCCTCGCAACCGCCACCTTGAACTGTTCGAGGTCGATCCTGGCGATGTCCGCGAACGCGCCATTCGGGTAGCGCTTGAGATAGGCGTCGAACAGTTGCGGATTCTTGCTGTCCTTGATCGAGTTCCAGAAGGTGACCTCGACATTGTCCTGATCGGTGCGCCCCGCGGACGGGGCCGTGGCCAGCGGCGGCTTGAAATAGAAGTTGCCGTCGATCGGCGAGGACGACACCCACGGCTGCTGCGCGCCGCCGGTCGCGCGCTTCACCGAGAGCCCGACCTCGTTGAAGGTCTGGAAGATGTCGAGCCCGGCGCGAACGATCGTGGCCGCCAGCGCCAGGGTATAGGGGCTGTCGCCGCCGCTGCCGTCCTGCGCGACGTTGCCGGGTTGCGTCGCATATGAAATCAGCGTGCCTTCCGGCGCGCGCATTTGCGCCAGTCCCCCGCCGGAGGCGCGCAGCGCCCGCCCGCCGAACGGATTGTTGCGGCAGGCATCGAGGATCACCAGGTTGAGCCGGGTGCCCGCACCCTGCATCTGGCGCAGCACCAGATTGATGTCCAGCATCTGGAAATCGACATCGGTCTCGCGCGTCGGATTGGCATTGACCGGCACCAGGTAGTTGGCGCCGCTCACCTGCACGCCATGGCCGGCATAATAGAACAGGGCGACGTCGGCGCCCTGGATCTGCTGCCCAAAATTTTGCACGGCCTTGTCGAGCGCGGCCTTGTCGAGATCGAACTGCGCGCCGCCGCCGATCAGCACGAAATCGAGACCGGCAAGCGTTTTTGCCATCAGCGCCGCGTCGTTCTTCGGATTGTCGAGCGGCGTGACGCTTTGGTAGGCCGAATTGCCGATTACCAGCGCGAACCGCTTCTCGGCGGCGGCGGGCTGAGCGAGCATCGACGAAAAGCAAAAGGCCAGCGCCGCCACCGGCAGCAGCCGGCCGGATTCCCACGCGCGCGCGGCGAACCGCGAACTCACCAGGAAGCGTCCCATTTGGAACTGGCCCCGTTTGAAATGGACGCTTCGCCTGCCGCGTGATTGCCGGTGCGCGATCCCGTGTAACTTCCGCTCGCCGCGCCAAAGGCCGGATCGTCGGTGCGCTCCATCTTCATGGAATTGCCGGTGAAGGCGGTCACGACGAATTTCGTGACATAGCCGTGGCTCCAGGTTCCCCGATAATTGCCGCCGCCGACATTCT
>Ga0210389_10004280_pt1 | contig 11105 bp, 6 predicted proteins | sample IncBWH28OmetaG_FD_160127 | JGI IMG/M metagenome (GOLD analysis project Ga0210389, IMG submission 160127) | Forest soil microbial communities from Barre Woods Harvard Forest LTER site, Petersham, Massachusetts, United States - Inc-BW-H-28-O ... | reverse complement strand
CGACGACGTCGGCAACGTCATGGGCAAGCCGACCGACTTCTGGGGCCTGAAGGGTCTCATCGGCGTCAATTCCGTGGCCGCCGACCCGACCAAGGGCGTCACGGCGGTGGACATCCCGTTGGCCGGAACATTGCCCGCCACCGTGTTCGTCGCCTTCCAGCTGATGTTCGCGATCATCACGGTCGCCCTGATCTCGGGTGCCGTGTCCGATCGGCTGAAGTTCAGTGCCTGGCTGGTGTTCGCCGGACTGTGGGCGACATTCGTCTACTTCCCGGTCGCGCACTGGGTCTTCGCGTTTGACGGATTTGCCTCCGAGCACGGCGGCTGGATCGCCAACAAACTGCACGCGATCGACTTCGCCGGCGGGACCGCCGTCCATATCAACTCAGGTGTGGCCGGCCTGGTGCTGGCGATCGTCCTGGGCAAGCGCCGCGGCTGGCCCACCACGCTGTTCCGCCCGCACAACCTGCCGTTCGTCATGCTCGGTGCCGGATTGCTGTGGTTCGGCTGGTACGGCTTCAACGCCGGATCGGCGACCAGCGCGAACGGCGTCGCCGGGTCGACGTTCATGACCACCACTGTCGCGACGGGCACGGCGATGCTGAGCTGGATGCTCACCGAGCGCATCCGCGACGGCAAGGCCACCACGCTGGGTGCGGCCTCGGGCATCGTGGCCGGACTGGTCGCCATCACACCGTCCTGCTCGTCGGTCAACGTGCTGGGTGCCCTGGTGATCGGCTTTGTTGCCGGTGCATTGTGCGCGGTGGCGTGCGGCCTGAAGTTCAAGCTCGGCTTCGACGACTCGCTCGACGTGGTCGGGGTGCACCTGATCGGTGGCCTGGCCGGCACGCTGATGGTCGGTCTGCTCGCCGCTCCGGAGAGCCCGGCCATCAACGGCGTCACCGGGGTATCGAAGGGCCTGTTCTACGGCGGCGGTTGGTCGCAGCTGGAACGGCAAGCCGTCGGCGCGTTCAGCGTCCTCTTCTACTCGGCCACCGTCACGCTGATCATCGCTTTGATCCTGAAGTACACCATCGGGATTCGTCTCGGTGCGGAGGAAGAGAGCTCGGGCATCGACGAGGCCGAGCACGCCGAGAGTGGATACGATTTCGCTCTGGTCACCGGTTCGGTGCTTCCTCCTCGTGCGCTCGTGGAGGAAACTCGTAACGGCCAGGAGGACATAGTGGGCGCCAAATTGGAGGCGGAGCACAAATGAAGCTGATCACCGCGATCGTTAAGCCGTTCACCCTCGACGACGTCAAAACCAGCCTGGAGGACGCCGGCGTGCTGGGGATGACGGTCAGCGAGGTCCAGGGCTACGGACGGCAGAAGGGCCACACCGAGGTTTACCGCGGTGCCGAGTACTCGGTCGATTTCGTGCCAAAGGTGCGGATCGAGGTTGTCGTCGACGACTCCATCGTCGACAAGGTCGTGGACAGCATCGTTCGGTCGGCGCGTACCGGCAAGATCGGTGACGGCAAGGTCTGGGTCAGCCCCGTGGAAACCATCGTGCGCGTGCGCACCGGTGAACGCGGAACCGATGCCTTGTGACGCTAGCCGCAGATTGCTGATCCGACCCGGACGGGCCGGGAGGGCCGGGAGGGTATGAAACCCCACCCGCCCGACCCGTCCGGGACATCGGGATCGCTGGAGAAAACGGGGACAGGAAGCGCCAGCGGGGCGAGCGATTTAGCCGCCTCGCGGCGCCAACTGCTGTCTGAGGCTGTTGAGCTGGATGCGGCCGGGCTGCGGCAAGCCTGGCTGGAGCTACACGAGGCGTGGCTGACCGCCAGGGCGGCAGAGATCGGGATCACCGACGACAGCGGCTTCGCGATCGTCGGGATCGGCGGCCTGGGGCGTCGCGAGCTGCTGCCGTATTCGGATCTGGACCTGATGCTGGTGCACGACAACAAACCGACCGATGTGCTGGAGCGGGTCGCGGATCGGCTGTGGTATCCGCTGTGGGACGCCAACGTTCGGCTCGACCACAGCGTGCGGACGGTGTCCGGTGCCCTGAGCGTCGCCAACACCGACATGGTGGTGGCCCTGGGCATGTTGGACGCGCGCCATATCGCCGGCGAAGCGCGGCTGTCGACGGAGCTGATCGGCGGGGCGCGACGGCAGTGGCGCACCGCGATTCGTTCCCGAATGGATGAGCTGGTCGAGATGACGCATGCCCGTTGGCTGCGTTGCGGCCGGATCTCGCAACGGGCCGAGCCGGACCTGAAGTCGGGTCGCGGCGGCCTTCGCGACGTCCAACTGCTCGACGCGCTGGCGGTCGCCCAGCTCATCGACCGCCACGGCATGTCCAACCCGAACGTGCCGGCGGGTTCGCTGGACGCCGCGTACCTGACGTTGCTCGACGTGCGCACCGAGCTGCACCGCGTATCGGGCCGCGGACGTGATCTGTTGCTGGCCCAGTTCGCCGACGAGATCAGCGCGTCGCTGAATTTCGGCGACAGGTTCGACTTGGCGCGCAGGCTGTCCGGCGCGGCCCGCACGATCGCCTACCACGCGGTGACCGGGCTGCGGACGGCCCAGAACGCGCTGCCGCGGCGCGGCGTGTCGGCCCTGGTGCGGCGGCCGAAGCGGCGACCGCTGGACGAAGGGGTCGTCGAGTACGCCAACGAAATCGTGCTCGCCCGCGATGCTTCGCCCGAAACCGACGTCGGTCTGGTGTTGCGGGTGGCCGCCGCGGCGGCCGACAACGGATTGCCGATCGGCGCCGGCACGCTGAGTCGCCTGGCGGCCAGCGCGCCAGAGATGCCGATTCCGTGGCCCGGTGAGGCGCTGGACGACCTTCTTGTTCTGCTCTTCGCCGGTCCCACCGCGTTGGGGACCATCGAAGCGCTCGACCGCACCGGGCTATGGGGACGGTTGCTGCCCGAGTGGGACGCGATCCGCGACCTGCCGCCCCGCGACGTCGCGCACAAGTGGACGGTGGACCGTCACGTGGTCGAGACCGCGGTCAACGCGGCGCCGCTGGCCACCCGGGTGGCGCGGCCCGATCTGCTCGCCCTCGGTGCGCTGCTGCACGACATCGGCAAGGGCAGAGGTGTCGATCACAGCGTGCTCGGGGCCGAGCTGGCCCTCGAGATCGCCCCCCGGCTGGGCGTAGCGCCCGCGGACGTGCAGTTCCTGTCGAAACTGGTCCGCCACCACCTGCTGCTGCCCATCGTGGCCACCCGCAGCGACCTCAACGACCCCAAAACCATCGAAGGCGTCGCGGAAGCCCTCGGCGGGGATCCGCACCTGCTCGAGGTGTTGCACGCGCTGACCGAGGCGGACTCGAAGGCCACCGGCCCCGGGGTGTGGAGCGAATGGAAGGCGTCGCTCATCGCTGACCTGGTGCGTCGTTGCCGGATGATGATGGCGGGCGAGCCGCTGCCGCGGGCCGATCCCACCACGCCCCACTATCTCGCACTGGCCGCCGACCACGGCGTGCACGTCGAGATCACGCCGGGTGACAGTGCGCGCACCTATCACGTCGTGATGGTCGCCCCGTACCAGCGGGGATTGACGTCGAAAGCCGCCGCCGTGCTGGCGCTGAACTCGCTGGGGGTTCATTCGGCCACGGTGAACAGCCACGAAGGCGTCGCGATCACCGAGTTCGTGGTGTCACCGCACTTCGGCTCGCCGGCGGCGGCCGGTTTGCTGCGTCAGCAGTTCATCGGTGCCCTCGCCGGCGATATCGATGTCCTCGGCATGGTCAAGAAGCGTGCCAGCGAGGCGGCCAGTTCGGCGTCCGCCCGGGCGGGGGAGGTGGTGGCGGGCGTCCCCGTGACACGCTCCACCGCCCCGCCGCGCATCGTGTGGCTCGATACCGCCGCCGAAGGGCAGCTGGTCCTGGAGGTCCGTGCCATGGATCGGCCCGGCCTACTGGCGCTGCTGACCCGGGCGCTGGAGAACGCGGGAGTGGACATCGCCTGGGCAAAGGTCAACACGTTCGGGTCGACGGCGGCCGACGTGTTCTGCATCGAGCTGCCAACCGAGGCCTCGGAAGAGTCGGGCGACGCGGTGTCAACCGCACAAGCGGCCGTGGAGAAGCAGCTGCTGGCGGTGTTAGGCGGGCCCGGAGAGGTCACCCTTAGCTAGCTGCCTCGCGTGTGCTCGGAATTCAGCTGCCGCAGCGCCTCAATGCGGGCCTGCAGCTGTTCGCGGGTCGCCGCCGCGATCGGTGGGCCGCCGCAGCGACGGCGCAGCTCGCTGTGAATCCACCCGTGTGGTTTGCCGGTGCGGTGGTGGGTGGCCGACACCAGGTTGTTGAGCTCGCGCCGCAGATCGCGTAGCTGGCCGTGCATCGATATCGACAGGGCGCCGGGTTTGGCCTGTTCGTGCAGCCGGGCCCGCTTTTTGAGCTGCTCGTCCTGGCGTCGGTGCAGCAGGGCGCGCATCTGGTCGGCGTCGAGCAACCCGGGGATACCGAGGTAGTCCGCTTCCTCGTCGCTTCCGGCCGGGGCGGCGGTACCGAAGGAGGAGCCGTCGAAGATGACCTGATCCAGCTCGGCGTCGGCTCCCAACGAGATGAATCCCGGGTCCGTTTCGCCCTTTTCGGTTTGGGTCCGCACGGCGGGGTCGCCGTCGAGGGGGTCGTCGCCGGATTCGCGGTGTGGCTGGCCGAGCACGTGATTGCGCTGCGCCTCCAGCTCGCTCGCTAGCTGCAGCAGGTTGGGCACCGACGGCACGAAGATGCTCGCCGTTTCCCCCGGCCGGCGCGACCGCACGAATCGGCCGATGGCCTGCGCGAAGAACAGCGGCGTCGAGGCGCTGGTGGCGTAGATTCCCACCGCCAGCCGGGGCACGTCGACGCCTTCGGAGACCATGCGCACCGCGACGAGCCAGCGACTGGTGCTCTCGTCGAATTCGGTGATGCGGGCGGACGATCCCGGGTCGTCGGAGAGCACCACCGTCGGCGCCTCCGAGGTCGCCCTCGTCAGCAGAGCGGCATACGCGCGGGCCGCGCTCTGGTCGGAGGCGATGATCATGCCGCCGGCGTCGGGCACGTGCGTCCGCAGCTGGCGGAGCCGCTCGTCGGCGGCCGCGATCACCGCGGGCATCCATTCGCCCGCCGGGTCCAGCGCCGTGCGCCACGCCCGCGCGGTCTGCTCGGCGGACAGCGGCTCACCCAATCTTGCCGCGTGCTCTTCGCCGGCGCTGTCCCGCCAGCGCGCCTGACCCGAGTAGGCGAGGAAGACCACCGGCCGGACCACGCCGTCGGCCAGAGCTTCGGCATAGCCGTAGGTGTGATCGGCTTGCGAACGCAGCAGCCCGTCGGCGCCGGACGCGTAGGTGACGAACGGGATCGGGCTGTCGTCGCTGCGAAAGGGTGTGCCCGTCAGGGCAAGTCGGCGGGTGGCGTCGCTGAAGGCCTCCCGGATGGCCTCGCCCCACGTCTTGGCGTCACCGCCGTGGTGGATCTCATCGAAGATGACCAGGGTTTTGCGCTGCTCGGTGCGCACCCGGTGCAGCGTCGGATGCGAGGCGACCTGGGCGTAGGTGACCATCACGCCGTGATACTCCGTTGAGGTCTGGCCGCCGGTGTTGGAGAACCTCGGGTCCAGGGCGACACCGTGGCGGGCAGCGGCCATCGCCCACTGGACCTTGAGATGCTCGGTGGGCACCACAACGGTGATTTGTTCGATGGCGCGATGGCTGAGCAGCTCGGCCGCCACCCGCAGCGCGAACGTGGTCTTTCCGGACCCGGGAGTGGCCACGGCGAGGAAATCACGCGGCTGGGCGGCAAGGTACTTCACCAGTGCTCGGCGCTGCCAGCCGCGCAGCGGCACGCCGCCGCCGCTGAAGCCGGCACCGTTCTGGACGTGCGAGCCGGTGTCGCTGCCCGATTGCATCGACACAGCTCCCCCCGTTGACGCTCCGCGCGCCGCCCGTTCACCGGCACGTGCGGGTGCCGGCGGTGCGAAAATCTTGCTGTCCGCGACACGGCCGACGCGGCCGATGGCGGGTGTGAAATGTAGCATGCCAACGCTTTTCGGCGCAGCAGCGACTCGGGGCCGGCTAACGTGCGTGGTGACCCGCCGCGCCCGGCTCGGACACCGGAAGCCGCGCACGCGCGGCACCATTAGGCTGACGGGGTGTTTGAATCGCTGTCCGACCGGTTGACCGGTGCCCTGCAGGGGCTGCGCGGCAAGGGCCGACTGACCGACGCCGATATCGAGGCCACCACCCGCGAAATACGGCTGGCGCTGCTGGAAGCCGACGTTGCGCTGCCCGTGGTGCGCGCGTTCGTGGGTCGGATCAAGGAGCGTGCCCGGGGCGCCGAGGTCTCCGGCGCTCTCAACCCGGCGCAACAGGTCGTCAAGATCGTCAACGAGGAACTCATCGGCATCCTGGGCGGCGAGACCCGCCAGCTGGCGTTCGCCAAGACGCCGCCGACCGTGGTGATGCTGGCCGGTCTGCAGGGTTCCGGTCAGACCACCCTGGCCGGCAAATTGGCCGCCTGGCTGCGCGGCCAGGGACACACGCCGCTGCTGGTGGCCTGCGACCTGCAACGGCCGGCGGCCGTCAACCAGCTGCAGGTGACCGGTCAGCGTGCCGGGGTGCCGGTGTTCGCACCGCACCCCGGGGAGTCGCCGGGATCCGGCCCCGGTGACCCGGTCGCCGTGGCGTCCGCCGGGCTTGCCGAGGCCCGCGCCAAACACTTCGACGTCGTCATCGTGGACACCGCGGGTCGCTTGGGCATCGACGACGAGCTGATGGCGCAGGCCGCCGCCATCCGGGACGCCGTCGATCCCGACGAGGTGCTGTTCGTCTTGGACGCGATGGTCGGCCAGGACGCCGTCGCCACCGCCGAAGCCTTCCGCGAGGGCGTCGGCTTCACCGGCGTGGTGCTGACCAAGCTGGACGGCGACGCCCGCGGTGGCGCCGCGTTGTCGGTCCGCGAAGTGACCGGCGTGCCAATCCTTTTCGCATCCACCGGTGAGAAGCTGGAGGACTTCGACGTCTTCCACCCCGACCGCATGTCCAGCCGCATCCTGGGCATGGGCGACGTGCTGAGCCTCATCGAACAGGCCGAGCAGGTCTTCGACGCCGAGCAGGCCGAGGCCACCGCCGCCAAGATCGGATCCGGTGAGCTGACCCTGGAGGACTTCCTGGAGCAGATGCTCACCATCCGCAAGATGGGCCCGATCGGCAACCTGCTGGGCATGCTGCCCGGCGCCGGTCAGATGAAGGAAGCACTGGCCCAGGTCGACGACAGCCAACTCGACCGGCTGCAGGCCATCATTCGCGGGATGACCCCGCAAGAGCGGGCCGACCCCAAGATCATCAACGCGTCGCGTCGGCTGCGCATCGCCAACGGCTCGGGGGTGACGGTCGCCGAGGTCAACCAGCTGGTCGATCGCTTCTTCGAAGCCCGCAAGATGATGTCGTCGATGATGGGCTCGATGGGCCTGCCTGGATTAAGCCGCAGGTCCGCGACGCGCAAGAGCGCCAAAGGCAAGGGCGGGAAGAAGGGCAAGAAGGCGGGACGGGGACCCACGCCGCCCAAGGTCAGGAGCCCGTTCGGACCCGGCATGCCCGCCATGCCGCCCGGATTCCCCGATCTGTCGCAGATGCCCGAAGGCCTCAACGAGCTGCCGCCCGGGCTGGCCGACTTCGACCTGTCCAAGCTGAAGTTCCCGGGCAAGAACTAGCCGCGCTGTGCGCATGCGCGTGCGAGGTCGGGCGCTGCCCGACGAGACCGAGGTCGAACTGTCGATCGTCGACGGCCGCATCAGTGCTGAACCGGTCGCCGGAGCGGACACCGTTTTTGACGGCGGCTGGATCCTGCCCGGTCTGGTCGATGCGCACTGTCACGTCGGGCTCGGCGACCCCGGCGAGATTCCGCTCGACGAGGCGATCGGCCAGGCCGAGACCGAACGCGACGTCGGCGCGCTGCTGCTGCGTGACTGCGGTGTGCCGACCGACACCCGCAGCCTTGACGACCACGACGATCTGCCTCGCATCATCCGGGCCGGAATGCACCTGGCCCGACCCAAGCGCTATCAGGCCGGCTTTTCCGTCGAGCTGGAGGACGAGTCCCAGCTGCCGGCAGCGGTGGCCGAACAGGCGAGGCGCGGCGACGGCTGGGTCAAGCTGGTCGGCGACTGGATCGATCGCGGCGTCGGGGACCTGGCCCCGCTGTGGTCCGACGACGTTCTCAAGGCCGCCATCGATACCGCACACGCCCATGGCGCTCGCGTCACCGCGCACGTCTTCAGCGAGGATGCGCTGCCCGGCCTGATCAGCGCCGGCATCGACTGCATCGAACACGGCACCGGGCTGACCGACGACACCATCGCCCTGATGCTCGAGCACGGAACCGCCCTGGTTCCCACCCTGATCAACATCGTCGAGAACTTCCCGCGCTTCGCCGACGCCGCCGCGCGCTACCCGGCCTACGCCGCCCACATGCGCGACCTGCACGCCCGCTGCCCGGGGCGGGTGGCCGCAGCGATAGATGCGGGCGTGCCGGTATACGCCGGCAGCGACGCAGGCAGCGTGATCGCGCACGGGCGGATCGCCGACGAGGTCGAGGCGCTCAAGGGCGTCGGGATGAGTCCCACCAGGGCGTTGGGCGCCGCGTGCTGGGATGCCCGTCGCTGGCTCGGCCGGCCCGGTCTTGACCACGGGGCGTCGGCCGACCTGGTGTGCTACTCCCACGATCCGCGGCTGGGTCCGGCGGTCCTGAGCCGCCCCGATCTGGTGATACTGCGCGGCAAGGCGTTTCGGACCTAGGGACGGCCCGGGCACCGGGCAGGCGCGGCGCAGCGGCGGCGGATAGTATCGCGGGATGGCGTTGGCCAGCGGCGCGACTTTCGCCGGTTACATCGTGTCGCGGAGGCTGGGTTCTGGAGCGACTGGCGCGGTCTACCTCGTCCAAGATCCCCGGTCGGTGCGCTGGCGCGCGTTGAAAGTTCTTTCGCCGGCGATGTCGGACGACGCTGAATTCCGCCGACGATTCCGCGCGGAAACCCCGCTAGCGGCAAATCTTCGCCACCCGAACATTGTCGAGGTGCACGAGCGCGGCGAGTTCGAGGGCCAGCTGTACGTCGTCATGGAATACGTCGAAGGGATCAACGCGGCGCGGCTGATGGCCGATCGATTCCCGGCGGTCTCGCCGGCGGGCGATGCGCTAGCGATCATGACCGCCGTCGCCGCGGCTCTCGACCACGCACACCAGCGGGGGCTGCTGCATCGCGACGTCAAACCCGCCAACATCTTGTCGGTCGGCCGGGTCGAAGGCGAACAGCGGGTGGTGTTGACCGACTTCGGGATAGCCCGGCAAATCGGTGAACCGTCCGGGACCGCCGGACGGCACGTCCCGGTCGGGACAGTCGCCTACGCCGCGCCCGAACAACTGACCGGTGCCGACATCGACGGCCGCGCCGACCAGTATGCGCTGGCCGCTACCGCATTTCACCTGCTTACAGGCGCGCCGCCGGTGGCGTACTCCGATCCGGTCGCCGCGGCCGACCACCTGCTCAACAACGCGCCGCCCAAGCTCAGCGACCAACGTCCGGAGTTGGCGCATCTCGACGGCGTGTTCTCGCGGGCACTCGCCAGAACACCCGCCGACCGGTTCGGGAGCTGCCGCGAGTTCGCCGAAGCAGCCAACGAACGGGCGGGCGTCGCCATCGGCGATCGCAGTCCCGAATCCGTCCTGGTCGCCGAGTTTCCCGGCTATACGTGGCCCGAGATCGACGACGCCGACGACCTCGGTCCGCCCGCCACCGTCACACCAACGGCCCGGAAACCGGCAACGCCGCGCCACGGCCCGAAGCACGCGGCCCTGGAGCCCACCGAACCCACCGTGCCCAACGTGGTCCGTCGAGTGAATGACCTTCCCGCGGCGCGCGCGCCGGTTACCCGGGTGCCCGCGGCGACCCCGCCGTCGAGGCGTCGGCCGCGCAAGACCCTCTTGGCCGCCGCGGCACTGGTGCTGCTCGGTGGGATGCTCGCCGTCGGCTTCGTCGTCGTGCGCAAGGCCAACATGACCGGCAGGGCGGGCACCGAGGCGGCCGCCAGTCCGGCGGCGGCCGTTCCCGTCGCCCCCACGTCCAACGCCCCGTTCGTCGCGCCCGCTCCGCTCGACGGCACGTACCGCGTCGAGGTGCAACGCGCGAAGCAGACGTTCAACTACACGCCTGACCCTCAGGCGCCCGACATGGACACCTGGTTGGACGTCCGCACGTCCTGCACGCCGACCTCATGCACCGCCGTCGGCGTGCCCCTGGACGACGGCGACCACACGCAGGCGAAGTCGGCCGGTGCGGCACCCGTTGTCTTCGACTTCATCGACGGTCGTTGGCTGTCGCGGCCGGAAAACACGACGTTCCCTTGTGTCGGGTCCAACGGAACACAAGGGACGCACGCCACCATGCAGGTGCTGTCGCTGCGGCCGCAGCCGTCGGGTGGGCTCGTGGGTGAGATGACGGTGACCGTGCAAAGCAACGAGTGTGGCCAGCAGGGGGCCGTCGTCCGGGCCCCCGCGGTGGCCGACCGCACCGGCGACCCGCCGCCGGATGTCGCGGTTCCCGACCCGGCAACGCTCCCAGGCGACACCGCGGTGCCGACCAGCGAACTGCCCGGGCCGCCTCGCTGATCCGGCGGAAACCCACCAGTGGTTTTGGGCGGTGCCGTCGTGGCCGGGAGAAAGATTGCGAGTGCTTGCTATCTAATGGTACGGTTGCCGTCATCCGGCTGTGAGGAGGAAACGGTGGCCTACGACGTGATCATCCGCGACGGGCTCTGGTTCGACGGCACGGGCAGCGCGCCGCAAACCCGCACGCTCGGCATTCGCGACGGCGTGGTGGCCGCGGTGGCCGGGCCCTCCGACGCGCCTTTGGACGACGCCGGTTGCCCCGAGGTGATCGACGCCGCCGGCAAGTGGATCGTGCCCGGCTTCATCGACGTGCACACCCACTACGACGCCGAGGTGCTGCTGGACCCCGGGCTGCGTGAGTCGGTGCGGCACGGCGTAACCACCGTGCTGTTGGGCAACTGCTCGTTGTCGACGGTCTACGCCAGCTCCCAGGACGCCGCCGACCTGTTCAGCCGGGTGGAGGCGGTGCCGCGCGAGTACGTGCATGGCGCGCTGAACTCCA
>Ga0210389_10004279_pt1 | contig 11108 bp, 14 predicted proteins | sample IncBWH28OmetaG_FD_160127 | JGI IMG/M metagenome (GOLD analysis project Ga0210389, IMG submission 160127) | Forest soil microbial communities from Barre Woods Harvard Forest LTER site, Petersham, Massachusetts, United States - Inc-BW-H-28-O ... | reverse complement strand
CTCGGTTCCACCCGCGCCGCTGATAGCGAGCCAAGAATTTGTAACGGAGCACCACCCCTCTTTTCGGCTGAAATCATATCACCGATTCACAAATACGACAATATACCGCTCGCTATCAGGCCCGAGCATCCTTTCGATTTGAAAACTTCAGGCCCAGGTTATTACTTTCAATTCGACCGGCGATCTCCTGATCACATTCACTGACGGCGCTTCGTCTTGGCGGAATGGTACCGAAGGCCGTTGCCAGAACTTCGGTTCGACGAATCTCGTCCGTATCCTACTCGCATCGATTAGATTCTCTAGCACGCGACGCTTTGCTCAGACACTATGAAACTCATACCAGGCTATCGTCACGCCAGCTAATGCAACGCCGTTCTTTCTTGACCAAACGATTTTGCCCTTGATGACCAACTTCACTGGGTTTTCATCTGCCAATCTAACAGGCCAGTCCACTTCTAGCTCGACGCTCAGACCCCACGCCAGAACACGATCAATGGCTAATAAGATGCCACCCCTGCTCATGTTTACCGTTTTTCCACTCCCGGATATCTCTATGCCGATTACTCGATAGCGAACGCCATGCTCGATGCCGTAGCGCTGGAAAGCACGCCGCTCTTTTTGGCTGGTTGTAGCTTCTAAAGACATTGCCATCCGTCGCCACGAGGAAACCGTCCCCGGAAAGTCCCCTCACTTGTGGGATTGTTCATCGGAAATAACGCTAACAAGTATCACGGTTACAATACCGTGGGCTATCTAAAGCGAGGACAATTTCTTCGACGCTGAATTGTAACGGCGCCACATGGGTTTGCTAAATTATCGATAGTGTATGTAACATCATGATATTTCCGTCGGCTTTTTTGGGGTCGAAGGAAACTGTGAGGTTTACTCCGGCTGAGAGAAACTTCAAGGGAAATCTTCGGACGATTGGATCGATGAGGCGAATGCCGCTACCGGCTAAGGGGAATTAGCGTGTGCGGTGGCTTTTCTTACAAAATCAGGCGGGCGAAGATTGATCGTTACCCCCATTTGGGCCTGGCAATCCCCGCAAAGGTTCCAATCCATATCCCCCATCGGCGGTCATTTACATAGGCCTGCCCTGTGAATTAGCCTAGGACGAAAGTACCAATGATTGAGCAGCCCAACAAAGCGATCTATGATAACGTGCCAAACGCACAGATGACGCTGGTTTCGAAAACACCGTGCGAAGAAGTTCTGGCGCCGTATACAACGATTACGCCACTTGTGGCCCTCCAACTCTACGCATGTACCGGGCAGCCATCGGGAGTGATAACATCGCTTCCTCCGAACGTGACGATGGTCATATGCGGCACATCCCGCTTTGCGACACGCATGATCGAAGTATCGTGGCAAGGTGAACGCTATGCCGTCTTTGAGGCGGATTTCAAGGCTCGTTCTGTTTCGGAACCAACTGGTCAACAACCGACTGAGGTAGGAATTCTTCAAGGGATGTGAGAGGGGCGAACCCAGGCTAGTCAAAGACTGAAGCGAAATGGGTCGTCACATCGGGTCCGGGTGAAGTTTCTCTTAGTGACAATCACGAAACCATGAGAGAGCTGGTAAGGAAACGATGACCACACCGACAAGGCTAATGGTTTCCAAAGAATTAATTGGGGACCGACTTGTGTGCATGCTGGAGCATATTCGATGTGGCCGCGCGGAGCAAGTACTCCTGCACGCCATCCTCTTCGCCAATGTATTAAGCCTCGACTGTCCGGGTGCTCAAAAGTTACGCGATACTGTACAGGAAGCACAGGCGCTATTCATGCGAGGCAAAGGCCATCTGGCCGAGCAGCGGCTAGAAGAAGCGGTACCGTTCTGGACGTCTGGGCAAACGTATCGAGTGATGGCTGCAAGAGCATAATTGTCACACTGAGTTGGCGCACGCTTTCTTGCTCCTAGGGGAGTAATGACCTTCGTATCGGGCGCCGGCCTGTTCATGTTCTCACTATCGATTGCGTTCTGGCTCATTGAAGTTTTCCTCGACCGGGTTGCGGTCGTGACATTCATCACTCCGGTTGGGAAAAACAGCAAGCTAAATCTTCGGAGACTAGGCCGACGAGAATCTTCGGAGATTAGGCCGGGGGCGAGGCGAATGCCGGGTGGACCTAAGGCGGATTTGGCGGGCGCAGTCCCTTTTTTAAGAGGACGACAAAATCAAGCTGAGGTCCGAAGCGCTCCAAGGACCAGTAAGAAAAATGGAGCGTCCGGCAAAAACTCAGAGTGCTAATCCCGCTCCAGCGCCAGGAAAGAATGGCAGAGTTTGGACTGCTGCGGCGCGGGAAGCGCAGGCCGAAAGAATGAAGGCGCGTTGGGCAAAGCGGAGGAAGCAAACGGCCAAGAAGAGCTAGATCGGACCTAGTCCGTTTGCCGCTTGGTCTCCACTCGCTCCGCACGTTCCTCAATGTCCTGCATGAAGGCAGCGGCCACGATGCCGTCAAACAAAATATCGACCAATCCAGACTCCTGAACCTGCCCGTGGATCACTAAAGTTGATCCAGCGCTGATACTGATGAAAGAGAAGGCAGCACCAAGAGTGATCAATGAAGTACCACTCCGTTTACGACAAACTGCCACGAGCGGGTCCTTGATTCGATAGTGGATCATGCGGAAGGATTATATGGCAAGTGTACGTGATGTGAAAATGCGACCAAGGTCTTACCAGGGAGCTTACTAGGTAGCGGCCGGGACTTTGAAAATCTTATTTGCGTTGGGACATCTCTGAACTGGCGGCCCTGCTGGAGTGTCAGCGCAGAGGTTACAAAGAGCGGCGTAAGCTATAATCACCGACAAGCAATGTACAAGGTAACGATCCAATCAACACCGGTCTCGGAGACCAACTGGAAGGTGGTAGCGACCGGCACTTGGACGCCTGGGCAGCACCCACAGCTTGCCGAAGAATTCCTTTCCGCCGAAGTGGTCGAAGCACTGTTCAATGTTACCCCTTCGGCAACGGACCAATCTGGCAGGAATCAAGTGCAATGCGGCGATACCCTTTACGCCGTGGTATTCAGAAGACTTTCAAGGTAACCACTTCTAGTCATGCCACAGGAACAAGACGCCGGATCGCGGAGACTCAGAAACAAATCCTTGCAGGAGTGGTTCTGGTTGTCAGAACACCTCAGTCGGCACCACCATATACTCTGTGGAATTGATCGGCAGAATGCACGATTTCCAGTCGGAACGAACGGGCCGAGGCTATATTTGGCTGAGCGGGGGTAGATCCGGGTCTCCGGCAAGTTCTCGGGCACAATCGAGAGCATCGCCACGTTGCGGAAACGCTCGATGCTGTTCATCCTCATCAACGGTCCACGTTCCATCCTGATGTCGCGCGATATGGCAAATCCGCCCTGAAGAAGTGACTCGGATCTCCTCTCTGTCGTTCCCGAGACCAAAAACGTCGTAGGCCACAACCCAAAATTAAATCGCCCGCAACCTGACTGCTATCCATCCATAGTTCTACGTAGGGCCGGTACCTTGCCCCGGGAAGCTGTCTTCGAAAAAGAGAAACGGTACGAAAGGGTGCGAATTAGGTCTCGGCCCAGTCAGCCTCTGGACTAGCCCAGTTCTGGATCATTCTCTTGACCACGTTCTCAAACTCCTCGAAATCGATGGGCTTATGCACGAACTCCCGGACGCCAAGCTCCTTTGCCCTCTGGATCTCACTTAGATTTGACGAAGAACTGAAGACAACGACTGGTGGCTGGAGCTTGCATCGTTCCAGGAGATCCAGGCCCGAAACTTTCGGGATGTTCAGGTCTAGGATTATCAGATCGGGTTTGAATCCTGGATCGGCCAACACTTGTAGGGCCTGCTCGCCGTCCATGGCGACCCGGAGCCGTATTGGCACAGTTGCCTGCGAAAGGGCCTGCTTGATCAAGAGGATGTCGCCGGCGCTATCCTCGATCAAAAGGATCTTCTTCGCCAAACAATAAGCCTATAGTGGTTGTGGACTCCTAATGGTCACTTTATGTTTCAAAGTCTTAAGCGTACTTTGATCGACCAGTCTGCCATGTATTACGACCGCCAGGGACATCCGCCATCCTCAAGGCAGGACCTATCGTAGGCAAAGGTCCTGCAATCCATTACGGGTTAAACCGATGAGCCGGTTTTCCGGTGAAGCCTGGGATGTTGATCGGATGCGTAGTGACTAGCGGTTTCCGTTGTCTCGGACCAATGCTGGGCGTGCCCATCCTTCACAGCCCTTGGCAGTAGCAGTCACCACCAAAAACCAAGAAGATTAAGAAACGATCTACAGTGAGAGCCTTCTCCCACCGATATGTCTCGTCTAAGGAGAGACGTATGGCAACCTTGCCGGTGGATGGCTGGACCGTAGGATCTATTCGCAACACAAGGGGAATCTCGCTGGAAGAGATCTCCAAGAACACGAAGCTGAAAGTCTCGACCCTGAAGGCCATCGAAGATGGCAATTTCGAGGTCTTGCCCGGTGGCATTTACAACATCAGCTACATTCGCCAGTATGCCCGGGCTGTCGGAATTGAGGAGAGCCCACTCGTACAGTTTTACCGTGCCAGATACTCTGGTTGCTAGGCGCAATGGCATTGCGGCCAGCGCCTTCTTCACGTATGCCAAACTGATGGACCAGAACGAAGCGTGCCGCCAAGGAAGAATGGTGTTACTTCTCAACGCTACTGCAACTTGCATCCCGCCATCTTTTGCCTGAACCAAGCAAATCGCTATCCATTCATCGACCGGTTCCAGCCCGTCCGATCCTTAAGTTTCTCTTCGGGCACATTGAATAGCTGAAAAATAATAAGCGCCACGATACCGATGACGATGGGGTCCACTGTCTGGATTCTGATTCTTCGGATAAGCCTCATCAATGGATCAAAGGTGCTAAGAACTGGGGCGATCACCTTGGGGGAGTCAGCCCTTGACTCTACTGCAATGGTGATAATATTCATGCACCGGGTGCTTCCATGATCCGGTGGGCTCAGGTGTTGTCCATGGGCCCGGTGGCGAAGCCTGCTATACGCTTCGCCGCTCAACTTTTCTGATCTAGAACTTTCTGGCGATCCAAATTCCGCAGCTTGGCAGTTGCACGGCCGTTCTAATGACCGGTGCCATCTTTCTCGTGAACGATCCACCTCTCAATCATGGCGCGAACTGCATCTTTGTAAGCGGTCAAGCCCATTGGTTTCTGAACGTATTCAGCGGCACCTAAAGAAAACGCCCGATCAAGATCAACATCATTCCAGGAGGCACTGAAAATCACGACAGGGACATTCTTCCGTGGATTGCGCTCCAACACGATGTGGCCTGAAATCAACGGCAGGCTCAAATCCAGAATTATTAGCGACGGCTCAAAGGACAGGTCTGAAAGCATGCTCAAAGCCTCTGCGCCGTCCTGGGCGATATGGAGTGTGGCTCGGAATGGCAATTCGGCAACTACTTGGATAATCACAAGCGCGTCTCCACGGTTGTCTTCTACAAGCAAGATGTCACTTTCCGGCTTCTTGTTCGGTGACTCTGCCATAGACTCCAAAAAAAGACCCGCCGTATGTCTAACGGCGGGTGAGCATGAAAAGGAACAAACTGTAGAAACCGCTTCGAGATGTGCAATGTAAATATCGGATGGCCAGACAATTCCTTCAGTGTTTGAATGACAATTCTGGAATAATAAATCGCCTAGTGAGTCTGTACAGCCAGAGCTGTATTACTTTTCTAAGACTGGCAAGAGGGCCCTAACACTTCCTTCCGGTGATGATATGCAGACGCCCTGGTTTGCAGATCGGTCTGGTAACGATGCCGGTATCGTATACGTGCCAGAGGCAGAGATGACAAAGGCGCCAGATGGCTCAACATCGCACGATGCGGCTTCCCAAACCTTCGCCTGCACTCCCGGAGTCAATCGCGCCTTAACCACGATCGTACCGCGCTGCCATGCAACCGCCAGTTCGGGGCGAACTTGGACGAGAAGTTGGGAGTTTGATCCTGACGATGATTGTGCCAAGCTACAAATGCAGAGCATCAAACCGATAAGGCATGTCCGCACTAAGCATCCCATGGTTTACAAATCTCAGATCAACGAGTCGCTGCCAACTGGCAGTAAACATTGGCTGTTCTTTCACGGTCCGATAGCGTTATAGAACTCGGCTCACACAGGGCCTGGGGTAGTGATGACGTTCTCAAGCTGTGCCACCGGCTATTTAAAAACTCTGTGAATCAACATTCCGTTCGGGTTTCCGAACACAAGTGACTAAAGCCTCGCCATTTCTGTTCTCACAGATGGAGTTTAGTCCGACTATTGCTTCTAATGTTCGGAAGTCAGAACAGGCAATACAATCCACTGGGCTTTTGACTTCCACCGTACCATACAGTAGAGACGGTATCGGATCTATGCAATTGGTTTTCGGAGACTTAAGATCTAATGCTCATCAAGTGTAGTGACGATGTCTCATCTGAATCTAATCCTCGCCGGAGGATGAAATGATCGATTGCCAGCCCGACACAGTTCTCGATGTCTTTGTTGCTAGACAGCCCATCTTTTCCCGCAATCTCCAAGTATACGGCTACGAATTGTTGTACCGTGGAACAACAGGAAATTCGTTTGATGGCACTTCTGCGGACGTAGCCACTGCCCGCGTTATCGCCAATTCCTTTTTGACAATTGGCGGCGAGAAATTATTGGACGGCAAGATTCCGTTCATAAACTTTGACTCAAGCCTTCTTCTGAAGTATGCTGCCCTCCTGCCGTTTCCGACAGCCGTTGTCGAGATCCTTGAGAATGTGGAGCCCACCGAGGATGTTCTTGCGGCATGTCAGGATCTCAAGAGTAAAGGCCACCAACTGGCGTTGGATGATATCGAATCCGAATCACGTATTGAACCCTGGGTGGGTCTCGTCGACATCGTGAAAGTGGATTTTCTCCAGGCTGGCACACGAGCCCGGATAGACATCGCTGCAAAATGCAAGAAGTACAAGATTCATGCACTCGCAGAGAAGCTTGAAACACGAGCCGAGTTTGAGGAAGCGGTTGCGTTGGGCTACGAATACTTTTAGGGATATTTCTTTGCGCGTCCCACAATGGTTCAAGGACGTGCTATGTCGGAAGCAAAACTGATCCTCATTCAGTTGCTCCGCGAAGTCAACCGCGATGATCTAGATTTCGACCGTCTTGAACAATTGACGCACCGCAATGTATCACTGGTTTACAAGCTGCTCCGGTTTGTGAATTCGCCATTGTTTGCTTGGCGCTCTAAAATCAAGTCTGTTCGCCACGCTATGACCTTGCTGGGTGGCGAAGAACTCCGCAAATGGATATGCTTACTCCTGGTAGCCGGGCTAGGATCTGATTCCGTTCCCCAACTGTTGGTTGACTCATTAGTTCGTGCCCGATTTGCGGAAGTTCTTTGTCCGAAGATGCGCTTGGGCCAGAAGAAGGCATCCGCATTTCTTTTAGGCCTGATGTCACACTTGGATGCCCTTTTGCACCGGCCAATGAAAGAGATTGTCGCAGAACTGGATTTGGAGGAGGATCTCTCCAACGCGCTGCTTGGTCGGACTAACAAGGCCAACCAGTTGGGACAACTTTTTGAATTGATTCGAGCTTATGATGAGCCAGACTGGACTAGGGCGGCCGGCATCGCCCAGAAATTCAGTGTCGGTATGGTTGATCTCTTGACAGCGTACGTCCAGGCTGTCGAATGGGCCGATCTTGCTGCGAAGGCTTAGATGCTAGGCGTTAGACATCACTCGCCGGGCTAGCGTTCTGCAACCCAAGACAAGCAATAGTGAGAGAGCAGCAACGTATCAGTCCACTGGCGGTAGGTTGCAACCTGATTGAGCGCGTGTTGCGAGTGGACTAACCCCAGGTATTCCGCACGTTTCGGAAATGTGGAAAGTTGAGATGAATATCCCTAGTAGAGTTCTTAGAACTGAAGTTCTATACCAGAACTTCAGACAGCGTGGGACTAAAGTGCTTTATCGCCTATGCCTGCCGCGTGGACGTGATAGCAATTCAGTCCCAGCAAGCACATAATCCCAGATGGAAAGAACCGCGGGGGGTACCAATGACCATTAGAAACGATCAAAAGGGTTATGTGCTAATAGCGACAGCAATTGGGATGACGGTGGTCATTGGTGCAGCAGGACTGGCGGTGGATATCGGCCGTGCGTATATTGCCCGCAGCGAGGTCCAAGCCTATGCTGACGCAGCGGCCATTGCCGCGGCTGCACAGTTGAACGGGACTTCGGCGGGGATCAGCACTGCCCAATCGGCCGCACAGAACCTGCCCAACAAGTGGAACTTTGGTACTCAAAGTTTTTCTAACCCAACCATTCAGTTTGCCCAGCCGCTGACCACGAATCTCAGTCAGCCGGACCCGACCACGTGGACCACGTCTCCGTCCACTGGATCGAACTATCTTTTCGTCCAGGTCACGGCCACGGTGAATGTTCCAATGACTTTGATCCAAGCCGTTGCGTCCCAGGCAACCATGGCAGTCAGCGGCACCGCACAAGCCGGACAAGTGATGGTCACGACTTACCTGGATGGACTACTCCCGTTTTCGCCAATCGCGCCAAATGGAACCGATACGGTGAACTATGGATTTCAGACAGGACAGGACTATACGATTCGGTATCCTTCCGGCGGCGCTCAAAACGCTAACAACGTGTGTCCCGGCGACCAGAGTGGGACGTATTGGCAGAGTTTACCTTCGCAGGATCATGGGTTTTGGGGAAGCAACAGTTCGGCGGTTTTGCGGGGCGAGATTGTGGATGATACCGAAGCCGCGCCGATCACTATTGGTGATGCCGTTCCCATGGTTGGTGGTAACCGAAACACTGAAGGTGCCGCATTGCAGTCGCGGGTAAACGAGGACAGTGATCCCAATTCCGCCAACTACGCGACTTATGAAGCAGCAGGCCTTGGCAATGGGCGCCGCGTGATTGGGGTCCCGGTGAATTCGGGAGATCCGAATTTTACAGCGGTTGCCGTACGGGCATTCTTCCTCTTGAACAATTATTCCAATATCACTGGCAGCACCCCAATCTGTGCGGAATATATCGGGACCTACAAGCAGACTGGCACGGGGACAGCGGGCGCAGGTACGGGTGCGGGCGGATATCTGGTGAGGCTTACGCAATAAAACGCTTATGGCTTCTCAAGTGTTTTTTGAGACGCCTGGGAAGGAGAACTACAATGGATGCTTCGATAGTTCGTATCATTTGCGTAATGGCGGCGATTCTGTTGGGTGGGCTGGTTGTGCTCCGACGCAAGAAGAAAGCTGAATAGCTCTCTTCCCCTCCGGCTGATTTTGTCGGGTACATCCATGAGAAGGCCGGTCAGTGTCAAGTCTTTTTGTGTAAATCTTTCTCCTTCGTTCAGCCGTCTCGGTTATCCTCGCTCCTCCCCGTGTCCGACAGCGTTGCTCAGCGGGGGATACACAAGGGGGCGGCAGCCCTCTTGTGGGGGGAGCCGGCAGCATCGATGCATGCTAGCGTGTTTTTTGCTGGCAGGCAGCGTGCTTCCGGCGTGGGGGGAACCCGCCCCGCCCCGGCTTGCCCTTGGGGGAAACGGACTCCCCACCATTTGTCAAGTGTTTTTTGAAGGGTTGGTACCCTTCAGAGTGGCTTCCAAGCGCGGCAAGCCTTAAGCTGACGGGGATCCGACCGACTGGCGTCGCGCTGGATCGTAAGTCGTGCGCGACCTCAACATCGCGCAAAGAAGTGCCAGCAAACGATCGGCGAGTCCTCGCAATGCACGACCATGAGTGTGTCCTTTACTGCGAAGGCGGTGATAGTGTTCACGACTCCTTGAATCGCGTTGCATGCTCACTCGGGACCAATGATAAACCGCGTTGCGCAGGCGAAGATTGCAGCCGTACCGCATCAGCACGGTTGATTTCTTGCCACTCTGCCGGGTTATGGGCGCAACTCCAGCGTACGCTCGCAAAGCGTGGTAGTCACGGTCGGCAAGGAGCTGGGGGGCTTCGGCCAGCATGGTGGCGGTTACGATACGACCGACTCCTGGAAGAGAGAGGAGTACCTTGACGTCCGGCAGAGGTTGGTCGGAGTCGCCGGGTGCACTGAGTTCGTCGAGTATTCGCTCGATGCGGGCGCCAATCGCCAGGCGTTGCTGATGCAAAAGCCGCAGGTGCGGTAACAACAGCAGAACATGTTCACTGGCCGCCTCGGTCGTGCCTGGCGCGAGGGAGAAGCTGCGGCCGCGGAGCGCGGCAGCAACCTGCTCGGCATCGAGTCGTCGGATGCGCCAGTCGCGGAGAAGTTTCTCGATACGTTTCGACGTGAGTTTGACTGCTTTGGCAGGGGTGGGCGCCAACTCGACAAGAGCCCAAATCCAAGGTTCATCGGCGGTCTTAGAAAGCTGCAGCACATGAGGGTAATAGCGCTGGAGTTGCTGGCGCAGTTGGCAACAGTGGCGTTGAAAGCAATGATTGAGCTCCTCATCGAGACGTGTCAGCTCGCGCAAACGAACAACGCTGGGATCATTGACAGAAACGGCGCGGAAACAATGATGATCGGTGCGTAAGGAATCGGCCAGCACGAACGCGTCCCGCCCGTCATCCTTGGCGCCGGCTGGAAAATAGCGATCGCGGAAGCGATCGAGTTGCTTCGGATTTATAGAGTACACGGAAAAACCGTGCTCCAGAAGTTCTTCCACTAGCGTACCGTGCGGTACCTCGATGGCAATGGCCATCGAAGAGGCCGGCGCTGCGGTTAGAGCCGAAAGCCAATCGAGGAACTCCGCAATAGCGTTCGCAGTGTGCTGCACTTTGCGCTCCTCTACGATCTGGGCCTCAGCGTTGAGAACACAAACTACATGGGTTTGACTACCCCAATCGATGCCAACGAAAAAGCGACGCGTGACTACCGACATTGGGACCTCCTTAAAGATGAACTTGGCCTGCCGCAACCAACGTCTTCCCTGTACTGGCGTTCTCGACGCAACTCCCCACGGGACTTTCGGCTGCGGCCAAACCGATAGGGCGCTGCTCCGCACCAGGCACTCACTCCTGTGCTGGGAAAGGGGGTGGCGCTCCTACCGGCCTGGCCAAATCAACTTAAGGCTTACCGCACTTGGAAGCCACTCTGAAGCGTACAGG
>Ga0210389_10004278_pt1 | contig 11111 bp, 9 predicted proteins | sample IncBWH28OmetaG_FD_160127 | JGI IMG/M metagenome (GOLD analysis project Ga0210389, IMG submission 160127) | Forest soil microbial communities from Barre Woods Harvard Forest LTER site, Petersham, Massachusetts, United States - Inc-BW-H-28-O ... | reverse complement strand
GTAGAAAAAGTAATGCTGCCTCTGCGAGATGGCATAACTTTAATAAGAAAAAAATAAATGCGTTTTTATTTCATCATATTGTTATTGGTTAGCTGTAGTAATACATCCTTTGTGCAAGATGATGGAAAAGAAGAAGCCATGGTTTGGCAAAAAAACAGAAAATTAACCTGGGGTGATTATCAAGGTAAACGACAAAAAAGATTTGCAGCAGCATCTACCGTATATAGCATGTATAGAAATGTATCTAAAACCTCATCAGGAAATATTATAGCAAGCGTTAAGGCTCTTTTTTGGCCTAAAGATTCGTGGAAAAGCAACTGGATTGATGACGCTTTATTAGCACATGAGCAAAAGCATTTTGATATTGTAGAACTTTATGCTCGAAAACTGAGGAAACAACTCTCTGAAATAAAAGTACATAGTGAGGAAGACGCTCAACAAAAATTAGATTCGCTAGACAAAATAATTGACGCTGAAATGGATGCTTTTCAGGATAAGTACGACGACGAAACTAATTTTTCTATGGCGCACGATGCACAAATGAGTTGGATAAAGAAAATAGATGCCGCTATTGATAGCTTATCGACCTATCAAAACACAGAAGTTAAGTTAAAAACTGCTTTTTAACAGGTTGTTATTCATAAACAAAGCGTTTTATTTTTTTAAATGCCTTATTAAGACTCTATCTTTGTATTATGTTTAGGAAAGTATTTTCTGTTGTAACTAATAAGTATCTGCTAACTATTGTTGGTTTGGTAGTGTGGCTTACTTTTTTTGACAGAAACGATATTTTTACTCAATACGATTTAAGACAACAAGTTTTAAAATTAGAGAAAGAACGCAACTACTATCTTCAGGAAATTATAGCCAATAATCAGGCAATTGAAGAACTACATACAAACCAAAAAAGTTTAGAAAAATTTGCCCGTGAAACATATTTGATGAAAAGAGACAACGAGGATATTTTTGTAATTGTAAAAAAATAAATGGATTTACCTTCCTTTTTTGGCAAAGCTAAATCGCAAAGCGCCACTAACAAAGCCTTCTTAAATAAATTAAAGTCAAAGAGATTCCGAAATCTCGATGATGTTTTTCACGTAGCACACGAGGAGGCTTTTGAAAAAATAGATTGTTTAACCTGTGCCAACTGTTGCAAAACTACCAGTCCTATTTTTTATCAAAAAGACATTGAGCGCGTGGCAAAACGCTTGCGCATGAAACCTTTTGAGTTTATAGAAAAATATTTAAAAATAGATTCGGATAATGATTATGTATTAAAACAAGCCCCCTGTCCATTTTTAGGTGATGATAATTATTGCAGCGTTTATGAAGACAGGCCAACTGCCTGCAGAGAGTATCCGCATACGAACAGAAAAAATATGTACCAAATTTTAGATCTTACTTATAAAAACACCCTAGTTTGTCCGGCTGCACTTAGGATAGTTGATGACATAAAGAAAAAACTAGACTAAACTTAATTTTCGTGAAAAAGATTTTGTTTGGTAAACACCCGTACCGGATAAATGGCCGCTATAAACCCGGTAGATAAAACAGTTGCCATAATTAACACAAAATCACTAAGGCGGACTTCAATAGGATAAGCATCTACAATATAGCCTTCTTCAAAAGATACAAAACCAAAATGCTGTTGAAGTAAACACAAGCCGTAGCCTATTAAAATACCAATAGATGCTCCAATAAAAACAATCATCAAGCCTTCAGTCATAAAGATTTTCCGTATTAAACTTGCGTCAGCCCCCATAGCAGAAAGGGTTTGCACATCCTTTTTCTTTTCGATAATTAACATAGTAAGCGCACCAATTATATTAAAGGTTGCGATTAATAACACAAAGGCCAGAATAATAAAGGTCCAAAGTTTTTCGGTCTTCAGGGTTTTAAAAAGCACGTCGTTTTGCTCGTATTTGTTTTTTAACTGATATTTATTTCCGGTAATTTTCTGGATTTCATTTTTTACAATATCCATATCAGCATTTGGTTTTAAACCAATCTCCAATGCAGTAACAGTACTTGCAGGATACTGAAGTAACTCTCGTGCAGTTTCGTAACTCATTAATCCATAGGTAAAATCAAAATCATCATTGATGGAAAAAAAACCTGTAGCGTGGCATTTTTCTTCATTAAAAGCATCTTCAGGATTTATACTAGCTGAGTTACCACGCTTGGGACAAAAAACACTAACCGGTGTAAACACATTACTTAAACTAACTCCTAATCGATATGCTACTCCTTTGCCTAACACAAGCTGATTGTTTTTTTCAGGGGAAAAATATTTTCCCTCAACCACCAATGTATCAAAACGGGTAACGGATGTAAAGTTTTCATCTACACCTTTTATGTGGGTGATTTGTAATTGGTCGTTAAATTTAAGCAGCATGTTATCATCTAACGTTTTGCTTATATAGGCTACTCCATTTACATTTTTTATATCTGCCATAAAAGCATCGTTAGCTGTAAAAACTTTTCCACTAACGGCTGTAATTTTTATATCTGGGTTAAAAGAGTTGTACAAAGTTTGCACCAACCCGGTTAAGCCATTCATGCCCGAAAGAATAATGATTAGCGCACTTGTGCCTACAGCTATAGCAAGCACCGATATCCAACTAATAACCGTTATGGCATTAGTTGATTTTTTTGCTACAAAATACCTGCGGGCTATGTAGAGTGCTACATTCAAATACTTATTTTTTTAGAAGGTCTTCTATGCGCATAGCATAATCCAAAGAGTCGTCGATATAGAAAACAAGAGAAGGCACAATGCGTAATTGTTTACCCACCATATTTCCTAATCGTTTACGAATTTCGTTAGTGTGCTCAGTTACGGTCTTTAAAATATTTTCTTTGTTTTTATCCATTATACTTAGATACACTTTTGCCAGGCCCATATCAGGTGTAAGGCGCACAACGGTAACGGTAATAAATGCACCACCAAAAAGGTTGCGTGCTTCGCTTCTAAAAATTTCAGCCAATTCTTTTTGCACTAATTTGCCTACTTTGCTTTGTCTAATACTTTCCATAAGAAATATTTAAAAACCCAAAGATAAGCATTCCTAACTTGTTTGTCAGAACACTCCATTAGGTTATTTTTTAAAGTAAAATGCCTCGTAAAATAATAGTGGCGGTGGTAAAATAAATAATTAAGCCGGTTACATCAACCAAAGTAGCTACAAACGGGGCTGAACAAACAGCAGGGTCTAACTTAATGCGTTTTAATAATACAGGAAGTAAGGAGCCGGCCAAATTACCCCACAGCACCACCCCCACCAGGGTTGAAGCCACAGTTAAACCAATTAGCATCCAATGCGGACCATAAATAGTAGAGAAAGAAGACCAAAGGGCTACTCGTAAAAAACCTACCAAGCCAAGTAATAAACCCAATGCTAAACCAACAGCTAACTCCTTTTTTAAAATACGCCACCAATCTCTGAAAGAAATTTCGCCTAATGCCATAGCACGTATAATAAGTGTTGATGCCTGAGATCCCGTGTTGCCTCCACTAGAAATAATAAGGGGTACAAAAAGAGCCAGTATAACTGCTTTCGCTAACTGGCCTTCAAAAAAACCCATAGCAGTAGCCGTAAGTGTTTCGCCTATAAAAAGTATAACCAACCAGCCCGCACGTTTTTTAATCATATTTAAAAACGACATACTCATATAAGGCTCATCAAATGTCTCTATACCCGCCATTTTATGCGCTTCATCCGTTTCTTCATCACGAATTACATCCACCACGTCATCAATCGTAATTCGCCCTACAAGTCTGCCAATGCTATCTACTACAGGCACTACAACTAAATCGTATTTTTGCATTATTTCAGCAACATCGGCTGTGTGGGCAGAAGTAGTTACCTGTATAACATCTCTATCATAAATTTCTTCAATGCGTGTATCGGGTCGTGCAATTAGTAGTTTTTTTAGCGATAACATGCCCACTAATCGCTCCTTATCATCAACTACATACACAGCATATAACACATCTACACTTTCGGCTTGTTCTCTAATTTCATCTATGCAAGCCGTTACACTATCAGAGTGATTAACCCGCACCAGTTCTTTAGCCATTAAAGAGCCCGCAGTATCTTCTTCAAAAGAAAGCAGGTGGGCTATATCGCCGGCTTGGTCAATGTCCTCTATATGTGATAGTACTTCTGTCTGCCTGTCTTCCGGAAGCTCGTTTATTACGTCAGCAGCATCATCCGAGTCAAGATTATCAATCTCTTCAGCAATTTCTTTACTCGAAAAAGAGGCTAGTAATTCTTCACGTAATTCCTCTCTCAGCTCAATTAAAACGGCTGATGAGGTTTCTTCGTCTAAAAGTTCATAAATGTATTGAGCCTCTTTAAAATCGAGATGATTTAGCGTTTCGGCTATATCGGCAGGAAATAAATCATGCAAAAATGCTTGTATGCCCTTATTATCCTGGTTTTCAACCAAAGATTGTATCTCGTGGATTAATTCGGTGTTTATTTCGAACTGCATGGCGGCGCAAAGATAGAAATAACCTTAGTTACGCAAATTAAGTTTTGTAAAAAGAAAGCGTTTTGTAAACTTGTACCAAATATCTACATGGTGATTTTTCGCAACTATTTATTCGCTTTTGTTTTTCTTGTTTCGCAAGCACTGCTGGCGCAAAAAAGTTTAAATAACGATGGCATATCTTCTTATAGTTATGATTCGCTAAATATGCTTATTGTAAAAGGTATAAATGCTTTTAGAATTGCAAATGGATTAGACACGATAGAACGTAACGATATACTTACCAAGGCATCTGTAATAAGCTCGTCGGCCATGGCAAAAAATCAAAACCTTGGCATTAAAGAGTTACCAAAAACCACACCTAAAAATTTAAAAAAAGCTGGCGCTACTGCACATGGACAAGAGTTAGTTATTCTTAATCCACTTGGTAAGGGCATAAACCAATTATCTCCTGCGGTTATTGCAAAAGCTGTACTCGAAAAATGGACCACGGGTAAAAAAGAAAAAGATATTCTTTTAAACCCGGCAAACACATACATAGGACTTAATTGCGTGAGCGATGAGGGAGACAAACGGGCATATATATCTGCTATGTTTGGCAATTACCAAAGTTTTAATGGCGGTGTAAAACATAAAGCAGAATTAAAAGTGCCATTTAATACTAAATCAAAAAAACTAAAAGACCCCGACCCACGTAATTGTAAAAACTGCGCCAATTTTAAAGATTACGAAAACTTACATAATGGTTTATTGGTTGAAGACGGAAAAGTTTATTTAGAATACAGCAACATACGCTACCTAAAAAAACTATTAAAACGACCTACTGATGGGCTTGCGGTTGATATTGTACAAAAAGACCAATACAGTAGTGCCGATTACAACATTATGGACAATAGTGTGCGCAACAAAGGTGTAATGTTGAAGCTGATAAAAAAAGATAAACTGTTTGCTAAAAACTTAGTGCCTTTGGATGACCCTAAAAAGAAAAATAAAAAGCCTAACAAGTTGCGAGTTGAGATGGGTGTTTTCCCAAAAGGAATAACGGGCGATTATGAATTGAATTTATTGATTATACAAAATGGGTTTGTTTGTAAAACCGTGCTGCGCTCTTATATGGAGTATACAGACAACGAAGCGAGTACCCCAATAGAAATGCTGCCAATGACTGAAAGTCTTGCTGCAATAAAACCTCCCTACGAACCAAAATCAGAAAGCGCTTTATTAACTTTCAATATTCCGTTTGAAAAAAACAAATCAGAATTTAAACAAGAAGATGTAAAACCATTTGTTGATGCATTGCACGAACCCGATTTTAATATTGATGGATTATATATATACGCCTACTCATCCATAGAAGGAGATTCGGTTAATAATGCAAAGTTACAACGCAAGCGGGCAGAAAGTGTAACAAAGGTGCTAGAACAAATGCAGCATAATAAAATATCGCCTATTATTGTAACAAACGATTCGTGGGGATTATTTCAATTAGAAATGGAAGATGGCAAGTACGATTACTTAACCAAGTTAAGCAAACACGAAGCCATTGATAAAATAAACCACACCAAAGGTTTAGCTGAAGAATTGGAGCCTAATTTAGCTAAAGAACGTTTTGCACAAGTGGTAATGGATGTTACATACGACATTAGCGGGGCAAAAGAAGAGAAGTTTTGTGTGGTACAATTTAACCGCACGGCAAAAGCAGGTAACAGCAAACAAGCTTACCGAATAATGGATTACATAGCTGAAAAAGCAAAACAAAAAAAATATACGCAAGCAAGTTTAAGTGCTTTGGAAATCCCGAACGATGCAAAGCTGGTAGGTTTACAAATGAACAAGGTTTACTACAACTATGTTTTAAACAAAAAAGTTGTAAGCGATGAAGATTACAAAACCATACAAGAACTTCAAAAAATTGATGGCACAAATAACACTATTAATTACAACGCGTTATTTTGTAAAATACAAGTAGATAGCACACTTGGAAGCAAGAGCGACCAAACCGATATGCAAAATAAAATTGATGCGCTATACAAATCAGACATCCCTAAAAAATTAGTAGATGGCTTAAACATGGAGTGGCAATTTAAAATAATGGATGCTATTGATTCTGTTCCGGGTGCAGAAGAACAAAGACAAGCTTGCATTGATAAAATAAAATCGTTCTATAATTTTAAAGAAGGGGGTAATAAACAAAATGCACTTAAACTTGCGTACGCTTTTGCCCGCGGCAAAGACTATAAGTTTGCATCTGACTTTTTAGAGCCTTACTTAAATACAAAAGACATAAAAGTGCTGTATGCTTATGTAGCTATTGCATCGCACGTGCCCGAAAAATTCTTCTCGCATAAATTTTCGTATGCTTTAAATGAGGTAAAACAAAAAGACCTTGCTAAATATTGTAAACTTTTTGGTAGTCCGTTTTTAAGTTTTCAAATAATGGACAATCCCGATATTAAAAAAGCATATAGAGAATCTAATTGCGGCCAATAATTGATTAAACTTGCAACATAAAATAAGACAACATGGATAACAAAAATTATAAATTTGGAACAAAAGCCATACACGCAGGTGCCGAACCAGACCCAACTACGGGTGCTATAATGACGCCTATTTACCAAACCTCAACTTACGTACAAGAAAGCCCAGGTAAAAATAAAGGCTACGGTTATGCGCGCGGAAAAAATCCAACACGCGAAGCACTGCAAAAAAACATAGCCGCTTTAGAAAATGGCAAACATTGTATTTGTTTTTCAAGCGGTATGGGGGCAACCGATGCCGTAATAAGAATGCTTCGCCCTGGTGATGAGGTTATTACAGGCGACGATTTGTATGGCGGAAGCTACCGTATGTTTACTAAAATATATGAGCCTTATGGTATAAAATTTCACTTTATTGATTTAAATGATGCCAACAATATTTCTAAGTATATAAATAAGAATACCAAATTAATTTGGACAGAAACACCTACCAACCCTACTATGAAAATAGTAGATATTGCTGCTTGTGCTGCCATTGCAAAAAAGAATAATATTTTATTGGCAGTTGATAACACATTTGCATCTCCTTATTTACAAAACCCATTGGCTTTAGGAGCTGATATTGTAATGCACTCGGTTACAAAATATTTAGGTGGGCATAGCGATGTAGTTATGGGGGCTTTAGTTGTTAACGATGACAAACTACACGAGCAACTTTATTTCATTTTAAATTCATGCGGGGCAAACCCAGGCCCTATGGATAGTTTTTTAGTTATGCGTGGCATAAAAACTTTGCATATCCGCATGGAACGCCATTGTTTTAACGGAAAAAAAGTAGCCGAATATTTAAAAACACATCCAAAAATTGAAAAGATTTATTGGCCCGGTTTTACAGACCATCCTAACCACGATATTGCAAAAAAACAAATGCGCGATTTCGGAGGAATGATTTCAATTGTGTTAAAAAATGCTTCGTTAGGTGATACATTCAAAATAGCATCTTCATTTAAAGTTTTTTCTTTAGCTGAGTCTTTAGGGGGAGTAGAATCACTAATAAACCACCCCGCAACAATGACACATGCTTCCATTCCTAAACCGGAACGTGAAAAAGCAGGTGTGGTCGATAATTTATTGCGTTTAAGCGTAGGAATTGAAGACATAGAAGATTTATTAGAAGACCTGAAACAGGCTTTATCCTAAAAAATTACCGTTTATGTAAAAAAGTTATTTCAATGTTAAAAAGTTGGAATTGCTTTGCTATTATTGTAACTTTGAAATAATAAAATTTAAACCTCGACCAAATGAAAAAATCGTACAAATTAATAACGGCAAGTATTTTTGCTGCATCTGCTGTGTTTGCACAACAGCAGCAAATTATTCCGTGCTTTTCGGATGAAGCAACAAAGTATTATTTTGATAAACATCCCGAAGAAAAAATACGCTACGATAAAGAGATGCAGGAAGCTAAATTTACCCCTGGGTATCTTGACAAATTAGCTGCTCAACGTGGTAATGGACAAAATCAAGTATCTAATAGTACTTTCCCTAATGTAGATACTATCCCCGTAGTATTTCACATTTTACACCAAGGAGGAATTGAAAACGTACCAAACTCTTATATATATCAAGCATTAGCTGAGGTTAATCGTGTTCACACAAAAACTATCCCGGATGTTGCTCAAATTGACCCACTTTTTCAAGGTGTTTCAGGTGCTAACAATTATGTATTTCAATTAGCTTCCAAAGACCCTAGTGGAAATTGCACTAACGGTATAGTTCGCCACTATGATTCTAACACATACTGGGATCAAACAAATCCTAATTACGCTTATACATGGGATCGTACAAAATATCTTAATATTTACATTGTAAAATTTATTTGTACAGGTCAGCCATGCCCTCCTACAAGTACCTCTGGTGGAATTGTAGTTGGATATACTTATTTACCCGGCACTGTATCTGCGGCTATGGATGTAGTTGTATACAACTATCAATTTATGACTGGAACTAATGCTCGTTCTATGGCGCATGAATTTGGTCACTGGTTAGGTTTAAGTCATACTTTTGGGCCCACCAATTCGGCCGGAGGAACTACTTGTACTTCATCCAATGATGATAAATTAGCTACATCAGCCCCTGCTGTTGCTTGTGTAGGTGTTACTGACGATACCCCAAAATATCAAGGTGCATTTAGTACTTGTCCTGCAAGCTCACCAAATGCTTGCGACCCAAGTAATTCAGCTAACGTGCAAAACATTATGGATTATTCTTCTTGTCCTAAAAACTTTACAAACGGGCAAATCACTAGAATGCATAATATAATGAATTCAACAACTGCTAGTAGAAACAATGTTATATCGGCTGCTAATAAAATTGCAACAGGAGTTCGTTATCCTCATCCTTGCGTTCCTGTTCCTAATTTTCATGCAAGCGCTAGAGTTGTTTGTACCGGTGCCACCGTTACATTTAGTGATAGTACTACTAATACAATAACTACTGGTTTTAACTGGAATTTTCCTGGAGGAACTTTTGTAAGTGGTTCTAGCGCTACTGATTCTATGCCAAAAGTAACTTACGCTACACCAGGCACGTATGCTGTATCATATACAGCTAGCACAACCACAGGTGGAGCCCCTATCACAAAAAATTCTTATATAACTGCCGTATCTTCAGTGGCAGCTTATAATACTTCTTTTACAGAAGGTTTTGAAACAGCTACTGTTCCCGGTACAGATTGGAGTGTATCGCACACACCTTCTACCGGAGTAGATTGGGCAGCTACAAGCAGCGCCAGCGCTGCAGGCTCAAAATCAATAATGATTGATAACTTTGCTAACCCGGCAGGTGATACCAGTACTTTACTTAGCCCTAGCTTCAATTTAGCTGCCATTGGCTCTCCTACTTTAAAGTTTAAAATGGCATATCAACAAAAAGCAACTACTAACTTAGATAAATTCCAAATTTATACTTCTATTGATTGCGGAGGCACTTGGGTTTCTAGATTTGCACGCAGCGGAACTGGTCTTCAGCCTACAACAGTTACCGGACAAAGCACTACACCTTTTATCCCATCATCAGGTCAGTTTGCAACTTATACAGTAAACATTGGCTCTATTGCATCAAGTACAAATGCTATGTTCCGCTTTGTGTTTTATTCAAGTGCAACTTCTCAGGGTAATAATATTTACTTAGATGATATAAATGTATATAACACAACTGTTGGTATAAAAAACATTGAAACAGAAGTGGGTTTAGAAATTTATCCTAACCCTTCTTCGGGTAATGTAAATATTGCTTTTGGTTTAGATGAGAGACACAATATATCTGTTTCTGTAATTGATATGCTTGGACGAGTTGTTGAAACAATTCCTTCACAAAACTACCCAAGTGGTCAAACAAATATTACTATTGGCAGTAAAGCTCACTATCAATCAGGTGTGTACTTTATCAATATTGATATAGATGGTCAACATATTTCTAAAAAAATTATTGTTCAGTAATTAGTTAAATTAAATACAGAAAGGCCAATCAAGTTTATTGATTGGCCTTTTTTTATGTTAAATTCTATCGCTCACCTATTTTTTATTGCTTTTAGTACTTTAATTCCCTATGTTTGAAAACATTAACTTAAACCCTAACTCATGAAAAAAATAAATTACGCAATGTTTGTTTTAGCTTTGGGAGTAAGCTTAGCTAATGCTAAGCCTGTTACACCAATTTCAGCGAAAACAGTAGCAGAAAATTTTTACAAGAAAAACTCTACTAAAATAGTAAAGTCAAGCACATTGGTTTATACAGAACTTTCGGCATCTGGACTTCCTATATATTATGCATACAATATTAATGACGGTGATGGGTTTGTTATCGTTTCGGGCGAAGATGCCGTAAAACCTATTGTTGGTTATTCAACCGAAAATAAATTTGTTGCCCCAACATCAAAAACTAGTTTTAATTTTTGGATGGCCGAGTTTTCAAATGGCGTAAATGCTTTAAGAATAAACAATGTAGTTGCTGATGCAAAAACAGCTAAAGAGTGGGAAAACTATACGCTAACCGTTTCAAATGAAAGACAATCAGGTAGCGCTAATTCAGTAAGTGTTAACACAACTTCGGTTACGCCACTTATGCAAACAACCTGGA
>Ga0210389_10004277_pt1 | contig 11113 bp, 10 predicted proteins | sample IncBWH28OmetaG_FD_160127 | JGI IMG/M metagenome (GOLD analysis project Ga0210389, IMG submission 160127) | Forest soil microbial communities from Barre Woods Harvard Forest LTER site, Petersham, Massachusetts, United States - Inc-BW-H-28-O ... | reverse complement strand
GACGCCGCCCAGCGCCTCGAACGGGTCCCCGAAAGCCGTGAACACCGTGGTCGTGATGGAAATCATCGAGAACGCGAGGGCGAACGAGGTGAAGCCGCCGATCGACCGGTGCAACTGCTGCTTGTAGCCAAACTGGGCCAGGTCAGCATCCGCCGTGTGGGATGCGCTACCGGCCTCTGCAATGTCCATGCGGACTCCTTGGGCAGGGGTTAGGGAGTGGAATGCGTAAGTCCGTGCGAGCGCCGCCGTAGCCGCTGACCGCTTAGGGAACACTCCTTGCGGCAAGCCGGTGTGAGATGGGGGTAAGCGCGGTCGCCGCGTCCAGATGGATCTGGTACGCCTCCGCGTACCGGTCGCTGAGCGACCTGTCGGGTTCGACCGGATCTCCGATGGTGACCAGGTTCCCCGTCACCGCCCAGTCGGCCTGCAGACCGCCGCCGACCGCGGCCGCGAGCGCGGCGCCGAGGGCCGCGCCCGGGTGGTCGACGACCGGCTCGAGCACGACCCCGAGCACATCGGCGAGTATCTGCTTCCACACCCGTGACCTGCTGCCGCCGTTGCTTACCCGCGCGGTCTCGCCCAACTGAATGCCACGCTCGGCGAAGATTCCGGCATGCCGCCGGAAGCCGTATGCGATGGCCTCCAGGATCGCCCGGTACATATCGCCGCGAGTGTGGCCGAGATGCAGGCCGAGGAACGCGCCGCGCAAATCGGGATCGTGTAGCGGCGACTTTTCCCCAAGGAAGTACGGCAAGCAGATGAGCTCCGCCGGCGCCGCGGCCGCGGCTTCGCGTTCCAGATCCGGGATCGGCACGTCACCCGCGACGGCCTGGAACCAGCGGATCAGGCTGCCGCTGGTTGCCATGCAGCCATTCGGGAGCCACAGTCCGTCCCGCGGGTGCGCGTCGAGGTACAGCCGCTCGTCCACGAATACCTGGTCGGTGACGGCCAGGATGTCACCCGCGCCGCCGAGCTTGACGAGCCAGTCCCCGGGACTGGCCAGCCCGGCGGCGTAGGCACTGAGGACGTGGTCCGCTCCGCCGACCACGATCGCCGTCCCGGCGCGCAGCCCTGTCTGGCTGGCGGCGGCCGCGGATACCTCACCCACGACGGTGCCTGGCTGGGCGGCCGCGGGAAGTACGTCACGGCGGATCCCCGCGGCGTCGAGCACTGGCTGCAGGAGTGACCCGTCGTCCAGCGCGTACAGCCCGCTCTCCAGCGCCCAGTTGCGTTCCACGTGCGGGCGTGCGCCAAGCGCCACGGCGAGCCAGTCATAGGAGCCGAGCACCATCTTGGTGTTCGCCCATACCTCTGGCTCGTGGCGGGCGAGCCAGAGCAGGGTCGGCGCCACCGACTGCTGGGTGAGCGCCGACCCGGTCAGGGAGACGAAATCCAGACCTGGGAGCGCGGCGGCGAGCTCGCGCACCTCGTCCTTCGCCCTGGTGTCGTTCTGGAGGATGGCGTGCCGGAGGGGGCTGCCCGAGCCATCCACCGGGATGACCGCGGGCACCATGCCGGTGGCCGAGACGGCGACCACGTCCGCCGCGGTTGCGCCCGCCTCGCTGAGAACCTGAGGCACCAGGGCGCATACGTTGCTCCACCACTGTGCGGGCTGCGCCTCCGCCCACCCCGGATGCGGGGAGCTGAGCGCGGTCGGCTGGGAGGCCACTGCCACGACGCCCTTCAGCGGATCCGCGAGGACCGCTTTGGTGCCGGTGGTCCCGACGTCGAGCCCGAGAACGAGGGAAGCCACGTTAGGCCGAGCGCGCCGCGTCGACGAACCGCTTCGCACGGTCCGGGTCCACCGGGTTCCAGGTGTAGCCGTCCACCTTGAGCGAGCTGCCGACGATGCAGCCGTCCGCGTACTTTAGGTACTCGCCGATCGTCTCGGCCCTGGCGCCCGTGTTCAGCAGCACCGGGATCTTCGGGTCGACGGCCTCGCGGACCTCGGCGATGGTGGACACGTCGGGACCGGCCCCCGCCATCTTCCCGGAGACAAGGATCACGTCGGCGAGGCTGGAGACCACGGTGGACGCGGCGACCTCGGCCGGGTCACGGCGCCCGATGCCGGACGCGAACTCGGGCGTGATGTTCATGCACACCGCGAGGTCGGGAACGTCAAGCCTGCGCCGCTCGCGCAGCAGGTGCGCGGCATCCGGGGAGAACAGGCCCATGTCCGACTCCCAGACACCGGTCGCGACCTCCCGTATGAAGGAGGCGCCGGTGGCTACCGCCACCGCCAGGGCACAGCGGGCGTCCCAGAGGAAGTCGACGCCGAACGGAACGTCGGTCGGACGGCACTCCGTGACAACCCTTGTCATGGCCGCCGCGCTCTCTAGCCCGGCCTGCAGCTCATAGGGCCTGTCGTTCTCGTTGCAGAAGAGCACGGCGTCGAACCCCGCGTCCAGCAGGATGTCCACGTCCCGGCGGACGCTCGACACAGCACCGCTCAGCCCGGCAGACGCGTCGTACAGCGGCGTACCGGGCAACGCCGGCACGTGCGCCATGGCGATCAGCGGCTTGCCGTTGGGGAAGATCTTGCGGAAGCGGGACACTTCTTACTCCTGAGGCTCTCGGTACTGGTTGCCGGCGAGACTACAAGCCCATATGTGAGTTGTAAACACTTTTCTCATGGTTTTTCACATCACATACCAGTCCTGGGCATCCTTTGCGTGAAGAAGTCACAGATGGCTACACTTACCCAGTGATTCCCTCACAGCGGCGGCATGCCGTGCTCCGCCGGCTGACGACACATGGTGAAGTCGGCTTCACCGAACTTGCCGAAGAGTTCGGCGTGTCCGAGATGACGATCAGACGTGACCTGGAGACGCTCGAGGCAGACGGTCTGGCCCGACGCGTCCGCGGCGGCGCGATCTCCGTGGTCAGCAGATCCTACGAACCGCCGCTCTCGGTACGCGCCACCACTGCGTCCGCCGCGAAGGCGGCGATTGGCGCCGCGGCCGCGTCCTTGGTCAACGACGGCGACACGATCATCATCGATGTGGGAACGACCACACTGGAACTGGCCAAGGCGCTGCACGGACGGCGTGGCCTTACCGTTGTCACCGCGAGCCTGCCGATAGCCGCGGAGCTCGGCATCGATCCAGATATCCGCGTCTTGATGACCGGAGGCCAGGTTCGCATCGGTGAGCTCAGCCTGACCGGCGGAATGGCCGAGGACGCCTTCACCGCCATGAACTGTGATCTAGCCTTCATCGGCGTAGCGGGAATCTGCGCAGCGCCCGGCCTGACCGAGTACAACCCCGATGACGCTCGGGTCAAGCGCGCCGCGATGAGCGCCGCCCGCCGGACCATCGTCCTCGCCGACAGCAGCAAGCTCGGGCGAGTCGCCTTCAGCACGGTCGCGCCGCTGTCTTCGGTCGACGTGCTGGTCACCGACGCTCCAGCGGACAACCCGCAGCTGCTCGACATCGCTGCCGCCGGCGTCGACATCACCGAAGCAAAGGTGATCGACGCGTGACCGACGAATCGCTGCTCCAGCTCGCCCGCGACGCGGCCATCGCCGCTGGCCGCGTCCTGCTCAGCGAGCGCCCTGCCGTCATCGCGCAGGGCCCCAGTGCGACGAAAAGCTCGGCGACGGACCCTGTTACCCGAGCGGACACCGCAGCGCAGCAGGTGATCGCGGACATGCTGTCGGTAGCGCGGCCGGCTGACGCGCTGTTCGGGGAGGAAGGGCTAAACCGGCCAGGCGAGAGCGGCCTGCAGTGGGTCATCGACCCGCTCGACGGGACGGTCAACTACCTGTACGGCACCGACGACTGGGCGGTGAGCATAGCCCTCCGGGACGAAGCGGGCACCGTAGCCGGGGTGGTGCACGCGCCCGCGTTCGGACGTACGTACACGGCGGTGCGTGGCGGTGGCTGCTACCTGGATGACCGGCGCGTAACCGTCCGCGGCTGCCGCGACCTGTCCCGGGCGGTGGTGGGTACCGGATTCTCCTACGACGCCGCGACCCGGGGAGCGCAGGCAGCCGTCCTCGCGCGCGTGCTGCCGCGGGTGGCGGACATCCGGCGGTGCGGGTCAGCCGCGCTGGACCTCGCCAAGGTGGCCAGTGGGCGCATCGACGCGTTCTACGAGAACGACCTCCACGAGTGGGACTGGGCGGCCGGGGCGCTGCTCGCGACCGAGGCCGGCGCCGTGGTCCGCCAGATCGCCGGACCTGACCAGCGCAGCGGCGTCCTGGCGGCTAGCCCCGACTTGGCCGATCCGCTCGCCGGGCTCCTTTAGCAGCCAGCCCCGTTCTGCGGAAACACAAAGACGGCACCTCACCGTATCTGTCCTGGTGAGGTGCCGCCTTTCAAGCGAACAGCGGGCGTACCGCTACCCGCGCGCTGGCTTCCCGGCCGCCTGCTGCCAGTCGCTTGCGCGTTGCGCCGCTTCCGACATCGCCTCTTGCCAGTAGGACACGCTCGTTACCAGGTCGTCCAGCACCTGCTCGTCGTCTGCTTCATGTGCGTGGATGATCTCAAGGAAGAGACACGGATCCACCGCCGTGCCCGTACCAAGCGCGGACAGCACGTCTGCGGCCACAACCAGCCCGTCTGCGTTGTGGCTGGGAGTGAACGGCCAGTGGTGGTCCCCGGTGCGGTCTGCCTGCTGCAGCTGGATGACCGGCACCTGGGCCCACGACTCCCGGAGCCAGGCCACCGGGTCACCGTCCGGATCGGACGTCCGCAGCGCCGCCGGATGACCGAGGTCAAGGCAGAGCCGCCACGGCACGGCGCTGCCCGAGACAACCGCTTCAAGTTCATGGGCTTCCCGTATCGAGTGCCCGGGCTCCCTCGTTACCGCCATGTTCTCCATCATCAGAAACTCCAGGTCCGCAGCCGCCGCTGACTCAGCCAGACGCAGCATCCGGTCGCCGAGTTCCGCGGTCAGCTCCCGGCGCCGCCGGGCGTCAGTGGCGTCGGCGACCGATAGCGCTCCGAGGAACCCCCCGGTCCCCGCCGCTCCCATTGCGGCGCTCAACTCGATGCATGCTTCGAACCAGCGCTGCGCGACCGACCGCATCTCCTCATCCGGGTGCAGGAGTCCGTTCGTCGCGTAGGCACTCAGGCCCGTAAACGTGCTGTGCAGGCGGATGCCCGCATCCTCGCATGCGGCTTTGACCTGCGCCGCGTAGGCAAATGCGGCTCTGCCGTCCCGGACGGGATCGGCGAGATCCAGGCTCACCTGACAGTCGCGCAACCCGAGCCTGCCGACGATGAGTTCGGCCCAGCGCTTCGGTTCGGGCCAGCGCTTGGCCGCGAAGCACGTATTGATCCCCAGGCGAACGCCTGGCAGCCCACCGTTCGGACGCTGTCCTACCTCGATGCCGACGCCTCCGGTCACTTGCCGCCCTCCTGCTGCTCGTCGGTCAGCCGCGCCTGGCCGACCGGGGTCAATCCCTCGTCCTGTACGAGGCTGCTGCCGATACGCGCCGCCAGCCGGGGGCGCGCGATCACCGCCGCTAGCGGCAAGGCGAGCCACAGCGCGGCTGTGACCGGCAGCCATGCCGCCGAGCCGGTCGGATACGGGACGACGTTCCGGTAGATGGTGTAGCCGAGCACAGCGATCGCGGCGACGGGGATGACGAGTTCCCAGCGAGGCACCTGCATGGCGCGCACCTTCACCAGCAGCAGGATCGCACCGACCGTGGCCATCAAGTAGGCGACGAGAATCACCAGCGTTCCGATGGTCCCGGTCCACGCGAACATGGTCAGGCTGGGTTCATTGGTCAGCCAGCCGAACACCACCGTAACCAGCAGCATCGCGCCGAACGAGCACGCGATCGCCCCAGCCGGTGTCCCCCACCGCCGGGAAACGACGGTGACGCCGGGGACGTTCGCGCTCCGCCCGAAGGCAAATATGAGCCGGGCCGCTCCCACGCCGCAGGCCGTCGCCCCGCCGAAGGCGCTGACCAGGGTGCCCGCCGTGACCAGGTCGCCCACCCAGGCCGAGATGTAGTTCGTGCCGAGATCGCCGAAGAGCGAACCGCTGGCGTGGAACCGGGCGAGATCGCCCGCCGTGGTGCCGAAGCCGATCACCTCGACCGTGCTGGTCAGGATGTAGAACAGGCCGCCGATCACTACGGCGCCGAGGATGGCGCGGGGGATGGTCCGCCGCGGCTCGCGCGCCTCCTCGCCCAGTGCAGCGGCTCCCTCAAAGCCACCGAAGGCCAGGAAGCCGAAGACCGCTCCCAGGAACATCGCCGAGGGGCTGGTCCCGCTTGGTGGCGTGAAGACGCTCAAGGTGAAGTGCTGGCCTTGAGGTCCGCCGCTCCCTCCGACGCGCATGAAGACGGCAACGCTGATGGCGAGCATCAGCACGATCGTGACTGCCTCAAACGCCAGGAGCAGCCCGGTCCCGCGACGAGCCGGGATGATCCCCAGGACGGCCCCGCCCAGCAGCAACAGGCACGACACCAGATACGGAGCCCACAGCGGGGGCGACGGCCAGGCCCCGAGATTCTGCAGGAGCGAGACGCCGAAGAGACCGCCGGCGATGGAGCTGGCGATCCCGAAGCACAGGTAACTGCCCAGGAGCGCCCACCCGGCGACAGTTCCGGAGCGCACCCCGAGCGTGGCCCCGACGAAGCCGAACACCGAACCGGAGTGCCGGAAGTACTGGGTCAGCCGGATGAACCCGTAGCTCACCAGCAGCACGCCCACCGTGGCGATGGCGAACGACAGCGGGATAGCCCGGCCTACTATCGGCACCGAGCCCTGCGGGTCGATGTTCGCCGACATTGAGAGTCCCATGAGCCCGATGGACAGCCCCAGGACCTGCCAGGTCGTTAGATTGCCTATTAGTGACCCACGCCGTGCTGGCTCACTCGTTTCTACCGGGGGGCGCTCGAGCGCCCCTGGATCCATATTCATGGCCCTCCCATCGCGCGCCTGCATCGACGCCACCAACCTCGGTCTTGTCCCCCCGGGCCCAGTGAGTTGAAATTGTCTGTTCTCGCACAGATACTGTCAAGAGATGAACATCGTGAACGAGATATGACCGTACGCGAGCGAAGTCGCGCTATTTTTAGTTCGACTTCGCACCACGCGATACAGTTACCCTCGCAGAATGCCCAGGTACGAAAGGCAGTTCGGTGACGGTTCGATCGAATGATCAGCTCTCCGAGCGCCAGCGTCGGCTGCTCGAGATTCTCGAGCAGTCCGGGGGGGCGAGCGTGCGCGAGCTGAGCGAGCGCTGCAGCGTGTCCGAAATGACGATCCGCCGGGATCTTGACGCGTTCGAGCGGGCCGGCCTGGTCAAGCGGCACTTCGGTGGCGCCGTCGTCGCCCGGCGCAACACCAATGAGACGCCGCTTCAGCTCCGCAGCGGTGAACGTCGCGAGGAAAAGGAACGGATTGCCAGGCATGTGGTCGGGCAGGTCCGGGAGGGTAGCAGCCTGGCGCTGGGGAACGGGTCGACAACCCTTTCCGTGGCCGCGCAGCTCGGCTCCTACTCGCGGCTGACCGTGCTGAGCCCGAGCCTACACATCGCTCTGGTTTTGGCACAGTTCCCCGCGGTAACGACCCTCGTCCCGGGTATCACGGTGCGAAGTGGCGAGGCGAGCATGGTCGGCCCGGAAGCGGCACGCGCCGTGGCCGATTTTTTCTTCGACCTCTGCATAGTCGGAGCCGCCGGCGTCGACGCGTCGATCGGCGTCACCGAGCACAACGTGGACGAGGCGTCGGTGATCCGGGCCATGCTCGGCCGCGCCGCTCGCAGGGTGGTGGTCGCTGACAGCTCGAAAATCGGGCGCATCGCCACCGTGGTGGTGTCGACCATGACCACGATCGACGAGGTCGTTACCGGCGACGAGGCAGACAGCGACGCGCTGGAAGAACTCAGAGCGCAAGGCGTAGCGGTGACTGTCGTATAACGGTCACCTCATCAGGCTGCCTTGCGGCTCGCTGGCTGCCACTGGGGGTCGCGTCCGAGCAGATCATGCGCTCAGCGGCTCACAAGGCGTCAGCCCTCGCGTGAGACGACCACGCTGCAGGAGAAGGTCTCGTGAATACGGGGACCACGATTCCGTTCGGTAGTCTCTTTTGTGCGGAATGCCAGAAGACGACCGACTGTAGCGGGAGTGGCTCCTGCGTGCCGGTGAGAATTCTCGGACGGCACAGCAACCTTTCCCAGCACCCTGGTGCTTTAGAAGTCTGTGCCTATCACTCATGAGTATCGGCTGGAGGGCAGCGCAACGGAGTCTCGGAACTTCGACGACTTCGTCCGTCAGCGCTCCGCACCCATGCTGCGCACGGCATGGCTGCTGACCGGGGGCGACTGGGCCCTCGCCGAGGACCTCGCGCAGGCAGCGCTCAGCGAGGTGTGGCGTCACTGGCCCCGGGTCTCCGTCATGGAAGCGCCAGAGGCCTACGCGCACAAGGTCATGCTCAACACGTTTCTGAGCTGGCGCCGCCGCCGCCGATGGACCGCGGAGATTTCCACCGAACGGTTCGTTGTTTCACCGGCAACCACCGGCGGATTCGCCACGGTGGACACGCGTGAGGTCCTCCGTCACGCGCTTCGTCAGCTAACCACCAAGCAGCGGGCGGTCATCACGCTGCGCTATTTCGAGGACCGGTCCGAGGCCGAGACGGCGGCCATCCTGGACTGCGCGGTCGGCACGGTCAAGAGCCAGGCATCGAAGGCCATCGCGAAGCTGCGGAAGCACCCCGGCCTCGCGGACATCATGACGGGAGGCAGGTAGCGATGACAATGGAAGAACAGCGGCTGTCGGAACTACTCAAGCGGTCCGTGCCCGAGCCCCCCTTCGAACTGTCCGCCGACCGGGTGACCGTACCGCACATCGACCGGTCCCGCCGATCGTGGCTAATGCCAGTGCTCGCCGCCGCCGCGGTCGTGCTGGTCGCCGGGGCCGGAGTCGGCCTGAATGCCGCGCGGCACCCGTCTCCGGCCGCACCGTCCGCGTCATCCGCGCAGGGGAAAGCCCAGGCAACCCCAACGTCGACGGCTACTTCCGCCATAGAGCGGCCGACCGAGGCGCCGGCGAGCTTCAACCCGCTGGTACTGCCGGTGAACTTCGGCTGGCTGCCGGCCGGGTTTACCGAGAACCAGGCCGAGACGGGCGAGTTCTCCGGTGCTGGCGGGCAGATCGGCGTTACGACGACGCAGGCGAGCTTCGGTGCCTCCGCAGCGGACGGCCGTGGCTTCACGGTCACGGTGGCCGCGCGCGGGGCAGCGGCAACCCCCCGGATCACGAGCATGGCCCTCGAGACTCTGGACACCGGGGCGTTGACGGTCACGGGGACCGCGCCGGATGTCAACGGCCGACCCGCCAAGTGGCTCGCCGACGGCCTCGAATGGGAATACGCGAACGGCGGCTGGGCGACCCTGCTCGGCGGCGGCGGAACCAAGGCGCAGGCAGAGCAAGGCTGGGGCAATTATTGCACCGCCGCAAACAGTTGCACCCCGTACACGCCGTCGGCTCAGTTCCGCGCCCTGCTGGAGAAGGTCGCCAGCAACCTGACGTGGACACCGCAGTCCTTCACGTTCCCCTACCGGTTCACCGCGCTGCCATCCGGCTGGACGGTGAGCGAGGTGACCGGAGTATTCGTGAACGGGCGCCTCTCTTCCGTCGAAACGAACCTCGTGCCCAAGGACGCGCCGAACACCAAGGACCCGCTGAACATCCAGGCCTTCAGCAGCGGCAGCACGGTGAACTGTGCGGGATTCAATTTCTCCGGGACTACGTTCGCCACCTACAACGGCGTGACATGGGCGATCCAGGCGGATCACTCAGGGGCGACTGCGTGCGCGGGCGCCCGAATGACCACGAAGAACACCGGCTCTGTAAGTATGGGATTCGAGCAAGACACGGTGGCCTACCTGCCCACCCCGCTCGGCCCGTCCGGCGTCAAGGTAATACTGCCCTTCTTCAAGTTCCTCGGCATAAACCCGGTGAACTGGACGACCAACCCGTTCACCAGCTAGGCGCCAACCACAAACAACGCGGCGGCGGCCGGGATGCGGGACGGCTCCCCGCCGCCGCCGTCGTCTTGCGTCATCACACCGGAGCCGCCTGCTCCTTGCTATCGGGCCAATGGGCGTTGGGGGTGGACCTGCGGGGACCTGGCTGACTCGCAGCGCTAGTCACCCGCTGACTGCAAGACGTTGTGATGGGCACTGATCCACCAACGGCCGTCCTCCTTCACGAGAACCAGCAACAGAGAGGCACGCGCCATCGCGCCCGACCCGGCATCAGTCCCTGGGGGCGGGACCGGCACGCCGGAGATGCGAACGTCGAGGTCGGCAATGGCGACATCCGGGCGGATCAAGCGGAGTTTCCGTACCGCCAGCGAGAGCTTTGTCCCCGCGAGATACCCCTGGAAGCCCTCCTCGTGGTGACGGACGAACTCGTCGCGCCCCAAATCGAGGGTGCCGTCGACGTTGGTAAATGTCCCGTCCGAGCAATACCGAGCTCCGTAGGCCCTAGCGTCACCTGCGTTCCAGGCCTCGGCCAGCTCTCCCAGAAGCTGATCGACTTCCTCGTTGACTGTTACCTGAACCACGGTCACTCCTCTTCTCGGGCTTGCGCCTCGCAGCAGGCCCTGTTTGCACTGCGACAGATATAGCAACCGATTAGTTGCGTCAAGATAGCGTTGATAAGCGTGGCCGGGCGCGGTGGTGGCCCGGAGAAGTCATTCTCCGGGCCACCACCGCGAACAGTCAGTTACCGCACCGGGGTCGCCTCTCCGGCAGCACTCCGCGAGACCGGCGCCGCCGAGAGCGCGGCCGCGGTCACTGCCGGTGCCGGCACCCGCAGCAGGCGGCCCAGCCAGCCGGGCAGCCACCAGTTCGCCCGGCCGAACAGCGCTACCATGGCCGGCACCAGGAGGCAGCGCACCACTACGGCATCTACCAGGATCCCGGCGCCGAGCCCGGTGGCCAGGATCTTCAGGTCGGTCATCGAGGACGTGGACATCGACACGAAGCCGAGCATCAGGATCGCGGCCGCGCTGGTGACCAGCCGCCCGGTCCGCCCCAGCCCGGTGACGACCGCCGTCCGGGCGTCCCCAGACGAGTCGTAAGCCTCACGGATCCGGCTCAGGATGAACACCTCGTAGTCCATCGACAGGCCGACTAGGAA
>Ga0210389_10004276_pt1 | contig 11113 bp, 10 predicted proteins | sample IncBWH28OmetaG_FD_160127 | JGI IMG/M metagenome (GOLD analysis project Ga0210389, IMG submission 160127) | Forest soil microbial communities from Barre Woods Harvard Forest LTER site, Petersham, Massachusetts, United States - Inc-BW-H-28-O ... | reverse complement strand
CGCACCACGAAGCTGGGGCCGACGCCGGCAACAATTCCCAGGAGGCAAAGCAGCGTGGCCTCCGCCAGCAGCGCCCGGATAATCAGAAATTTGCTGGCACCTAATGATTTTAACACCCCGATGTCCCGCGTACGCTCCAGCACCGTCGTATACATCGAAAGGAAAATCACCAGCAGTCCGATCGAAACGGCCAGCGCGATCATGGAATTGATAAAGGTCTGCAGCGCCGGGATGTTCGTCGACGTCATCAGCGTCATGAATTCCTTCACCGGGCGCACCGGATAGTTTGGCAGCAGATCCTTGATTTCCGCGATGACGTCGGGCGTGTGCTCCGGCCTTGTGCACCGAACCAGGAAAAGCGTCGCTTTGTCGCGGCCTCCCACCAGCCCCTGCAACGACGTGATTGGCACGAAAATTCGCCCTGCTTTTCCATGCTCCACGATGCCTACAACTCTCCAGGAGTGATTGAGAAGCATGTAGGTGTCGCCAAGCTTTACGTGCTTGGCCCTGGCCTGCCAGTCGTCTACCAGCATGTCGTCGGGATCTTGCAGGTCGCGGCCTTCGTAAAATACAAAGCCGTTCGAAACATCGCGGAACGAAACCGGGTCGATGCCCCAGATGGTTTCCACGCCGCCCGAGGTGTTGAACTGAAGCAACGCGGGGGTCACATATTGAACGTACTTCAGCTCGTGAATTTTTTCGCCGATCTTGATCGGCATCGGCGAGCTGCCCATCACCATGAACATCTGAGCTCCAGGCGACTGCACCATAACGTCGGCGCCGATGCCCTCGATACGCTTTGCCGTTTCCTGCAGCATTCCGGAAGTCAGCCCCACGATGACGATGACCAGCGTGACTTCCACGGCGATGGCCACGACGCCGATCAGCGTGCGCACCGGGCGGTGAAATAGATTCCGGAAAACAAACTGGCCCATCATGGCCGCTTCTCCTCGGAACTTTCTCCCACCTTCACAACTTCGGCTCCCGCCGGCGCTTCCAGCTTGAAGCGGTCCGCCTCCAGCGCCTCGTTCAGCGCGATCTTGCTGATCGTCAGGTCCAGCCGGTATTCGTCGCGAGGCCGGTCGATGCGGATGCTCATTGGATATTCGTCGGCGCCGCCCGCCACAATTGGCTGCCAGTTCGCATAGCGCACGTCGGAAAGCAGCGCGCCCTTCGGCCCATAGGATTGCAGCCGCACCATGTGCAAATCCGCGCGGTCAAACCAGACCTTCCGCAGAATTTCCGATTTATATCCGCCGCGCAAAACCGTCAGCACGTAATACCGTGCGTTCTCGTCGTTGTATTCCTCAGGCAACACCACTTCCTCTTTGCGGACTTCGGGCCACAGCACTGCGTCCACCAGGTGCTGCGGACGCAGATTCTCAATCGGCTTGCTGCTCTGCCGCTCCAGCGCCACTTGCCCGGTCAGAAATTTATTCTTTGGCGGAATCGACACTTCAAACGTCTGGCCGTCGCTGACCATATCGAACACAGTTTTTCCGACAACGGGGACTTGTCCGATCATGCGAATGTTGTACGGCCGGGACGCCAGCAGAAACGCCTTCACTTCGTGGTACTCATCGATTACGCCGCTGTATTTTGTGCCTGCAATCGGCTTGAGTTCCAGCGTGGCGTCAATGCTCTTCAATCCGCGTGCCAGCGCATTGTAGCGATCGAGCAGCTCTTCCTCGCTCGCATCCCGCGCCACGGGCCGCTCCGCCACAGAAACTTTCGTGGATTTTGTGACCGTGCGCGGGCAGCCGCCAGCGGCCGCCGACACTGTCACCAAAATCATGCTCTTCCAGATGCGTTTCATCCGTGAATTCCGCGCCTTCTATTCAAACAAGGCAATTTAGCAACCATACCGCGGAGCGTCAAACCGCCCCTCACTGAGGCCGTGCGATGTGCACGTCAAACGGCTGCAGCGCCGGCCGCGCGCGGCGAATAATTTCGCTGGGCCACAAACTCTGGCTCAGCAGCGTCATCCACCCGTCATCCGGTTCGCAGATCGCGCAAAACGTGTATCGCGTGTAGGCATCCTGATAAGCGTCCAGCCCGCGATGCGAAAGCTCGCTCTCCACCGTTGTATCCGCATCTTTCGCCGCGGCCCCGCAGCGCAATCCAAAGGTTTCTCCGGCAAAACGCACAATCAGCGCGCGCAGTTTCTCGCCCGGAAGCGGCTGAATCACCACGCAGCGGTTCGCGGCCTCGCGGAATTCCACTTCATGCAGCTTGCAGTATTCGCGTACGCGGTCCAGGTGACTGAAAAAATCCAGCACCCAGGCCTCCTCGCCCGTCAGCGCGGGAAAGACCGCGGCCCAGATGGAAGCGGCTTCCTCGCCGCGTAGCGGCTCGCGGCTCTCCGTCTCAATCAATTCCAGTCCCACGGCTTTTGTGTCGGAGCCAAGATCCATCGCCTGCACATCCAGCGAGTACGGCGGCAAGTCCGGCAAGTTGTTTTCCAGCGGCAAGATTACTCTTCCTCGATTTCCCCAAAGGTGGCGTGGAATTCCGGCGAAGCTTTGCGCACGTCCAGCCAGTCAAAAAACGTGTCCGGCGCTTCCAGCCAGATGCGGAACCACTCCGCGATTTCCTTCTTCTCTTTGCGCTTCTGTTCTTCCACTTTGCGGTTACGCGAAATCATTTCCGCGCGCCGCTTACCCAGCCGGGCAATTTCCATCACCCGCTCCACCGCCGCGCGTTCGCCATGCTGACGGAAACGCCGCAGCAGTTCGTCCAGGCGCGTCAGGCTCACTTCCGCGTCCTGCAGCGTCGAGAAATGAAGAATGTCTTCGAACTCTTCCTCGAAACGCTCTTCCGCTTCCTCGCGGTCCGTCAACTGGATTTTCCAGCCCGCGCTTTTCAGCACGTCGGCGATGTAATCGTTGCCGGTTTTTCCGGCTTCGCCGTGGTCCGCCAGGAGCTTCCGCCGCAACTGGTCAATCTCCGCCACGGTCCATTTCTGCACGCCCAGGTCGCGTGCGGCGTCCAGGATCATGTCTTTTTTGTGTTTGAGCGCTTCGCTCATCGTTTGCCTTTGCGCGCCGGCCCGGCCGTATGCTTTTGATGCGCTTCCACCACCGGAGGTTCCGCGGGCTCTCCCCGCAGCAGGCGGTGATATTTGGCCACATTTTCGTTGTGTTCCGCCAGTGTTGCCGCAAAAAAATGGCCGCCCTGGGTGTTGGCCACGAAATAAAGATAGTCGGTGGCCGCCGGATGCAAAGCCGCGCGCAATGCCACTTCGCCGGGGTTCCCGATCGGCCCGGGCGGCAGCCCTCTGTTTCGATAAGTGTTGTACGGCGAATTGATGCGCAAATCCCGCAGCGTCAGCGTGCCCTTGTACTCGTCATCCATCTGCAGCGCATAAATCACGGTCGGGTCACATTGCAGCGGAATGTTTCCCCTCAACCGATTGGTGAAGACGCCCGCCACCAGCGGCCGTTCGTCGGGCTTCGGCGTTTCGCGTTCCACCAGCGAAGCCAGCGTAACCACCGAGCCGATCGATACTGTCGGATCGTTCCACTCGCTTCCATTCGGCAGGACGTCCGCCATCGCGTCGCGGAATTTCCTCACCATCATTCCGGTCAGCTCTTCGGCGGGAGCATGCTTCGGAAGATTATAGGTCGCCGGGAACAGAAATCCCTCCAGCGTTCTTGCCTCCGGAAAAAGATCGTTGATCTGGCTCGGATCTTCCGCCGCTTTCAGGAAATCATCGGCCGGCATGTACTTCGCGGCTTCCAGATCGCGGGCGATGTCGTAAATCGTTTCGCCTTCGCGGACCGTGAACGGCTGCTCGTAAACCTGGCCGCTCGCCAGCTTCCAAAAAACTTCCTTGCCGGAGAGTGCGTGATCGAACGCGTATTCGCCCGCCTGCAGCGTCCGCTTCGGATGCCTCCGCGCGTAAAATTCAAACGCAAACGAATTCCGGATAACCCCGGCTTTTTGCAGGATGTGCGCCACAGACCGCTGCGAAGCCCCGTGTGGAATGTCCACATACATTCCATCGGCCGGAATCGTGCCGTACGGTTTTTCGATGGAATACCATACGTAGCCCGCGGCGGCCGCCGCGGCAAGCAGAATCAGAAGAATGAGGGCGGCGAGGATTTTCAAATCAGCGGCTCCCCTCCGCCAGGGGCGTCCGCGCCAGATATTCGCGCAGGATCACCATCGCTGCAACCGCGTCCACGGTGTACTTTCCATCCGCCGCGCCCTTTGTTTTCTTTCGTCCGTGCGGGGTCTCTTCGTGCACAATCCGGCGCCCCATCTCTTCTTCCAGAATCCGCTCCGCCTCCCAGCTGCTCAGGCGCTCGTCCACCAATTCCACCGGGACGCCAATCTGCTTGTGCACGCGCTGCGCAAATCGAGTGGCTTCGTCCGCCATTTCGCCGCCCGTGCCGTCCAATCGCAGGGGAAGCCCCACCACAATCTGCCGCACACCCAGATCCCGCGCCAATTCCCGCAGACGGCGCATATCCTCATTTCGGTTTACGCGCTCCATGGTGTCGAAGGGTTGCGCAATCCGTGCCGCGCTGTCCGCCAGCGCCAGACCGATCTTTGTCCGCCCGTAATCCAGCGCCAGAATCTTGAACGCGCCTTGCGCCCGTTCCGCCGCCAAAACACCGCTTTTTTGTGGGATTCCGCTCACCTAATCAGTATAGCGTGAACGCCGCATGCCACGCCCGCAAGCGCGCCCAGTTTTCCCATTCGTGCACCGGTAGCATAGGCTTTAGCCTGTGCGCTTCATGTAGTGGCCGAACTTTAAATCGTCCAGATCTCCATCCTACGGTTTTCTTCCACGCGCCCCGCTCTCCCAGTCTGTCCACATGCCGAGCGTCTTCATTTCCTGGTCGAGGCCGGTTTCTTTCATCATCTTTTCGATCTGGGTGCGCGAATAGCGCGGGCCAATCGGTTCCGCGCGGTCTGCGATGCCCCACGCCGTCACCGCCGCTAACACGGTGTTCAGCTTCAGCTCGCGAATGTCGACCTTTTCGAACGTGTCCGAAGCCGCGTGGTAGTTTGCCAGATAGTTCGCCACTTCCTGGTTCGCCACCAGGTTTGGCACGCCCTCCAGCAGGAAATCGAAATGGTCGGTGCCCCAGTCGGCGTCATAGGTATGGTTATCCACATCCCAGCCCGCGAAGGGCTTCAATATTTCCCGTACTGCCGGCTCGATGTCATGCCGCCCGCCGAGCGAATAGCCGGTGACGCGCCCGATGCCCGAATCGAAAATCACCACGGCACGGTACTTGTCCATCTCCGCGCGATGTTCCTTTACGTACTGCCACGAGCCGAACAATCCCTCTTCTTCACCGCTGAACAGGATGAAACGGATCGTTCGCCTGGGGAGCAGCCCGCTGGCCTTGATCGCGCGCGCCGCCTCAATCACCAATGCGGCGTTGCAGCCGTTGTCCAGTGCGCCCGTGCCAAGTTCCCACGAATCCAGATGCGCGCCGAGCACCACGATTTCGTCCGGCTTTTCGTAGCCGCGAATCTCTCCCACCACGTTTTGCTGCTCCACGGGCCCACCGATTTTGTTCGGCATGGTCAGTCGCACACGCACTCTTCCGGGACTCGCCAGCGCCGTGCGCTCCAGCCGTAAGCCGTCTTCCCGCGCCACTACCGCTTGGGGAAGGCGCTCCAGTTTTCCGTCTGTGCTATTCGTGTGCCGGTAGAGCAGCTTCCGCTCGCGCTCCCCGGTCCATAGGATCGCTGCCGCGCCAGCCTTCACAGCACGCTCAATAATCGCCGGCGGATTCTTGTACTCATTAAACAGATCGACCCAGGTGTAGCTGACCTCCGTATGCACAATCAGGATCGCGTTCTTCACCGAGCTACCTGCGCGCGCGAAGTCCGCTTCCGCGCCGCTCCCGATATTCACCAGCACGCCTTCGAGCCCACCCGCCGGGGTGGCCGGCGAGAGCCCGAGCGAGACCAGTGAAACCGTGAACCGCTCCGCGCCAATTACTTCCAGCCGCGTCTCGCCCTCGCTCCACGCCACCGGCAGCATGTACTTCTCGGTGTGCACGTCCACGCTTGCTGCGCGAAATCCAGCCACGCCCCATTCCACTGCCTTGGCCATTTCCGGCGAACCCGTCACCCGCCCGCCGATTCCGTCTGTCAGCCGCCGCAAATTTTCTTCGAGCGGCGATTCGCCCATCACAATCGGGGTAATCTTCGCCGCCGCCTGCGCGCAGGACGATGCCTCCGTCGCAGAACAACCTGGCGCGCCCTGTGCCGCGGAGCCGGGATGCAGAGAGTCCGTCTTCACCGCCGGAATCTGCGCCGACGAATTGGAAGGCGAAATAAAGAAGCAAAGAAGTAACGAAGCAAAGGTAAAGGCGCGGTTTCGCATGGATGAGATCCTCAATGTAGTGGCCGGACTTTAGACCGGCCAGAGTAGCACAGGCCTCCGCCTCTGACGCCAGCGCAGTTCCCGCCGTTAAACATGCCAATCGCAAGTGCGCTGCGGCTAACCGGCGGTGTTCTTTGGCCGGAGCTCGGGATGCAGGACGGAATCCGTCACGCGGGCCACCTGCGCCATTTTCTCGACGTCATGCACGCGGACGATATGCGCGCCCTGCAGAATGCTGGCCGCCACCGTCGCCGCCGTTCCCCAAATGCGTTGCTCGGCCGGCAATGGCTTGCCGTTCCGCGCCAGCGTCGCGCCGATAAACCCCTTGCGCGAAGTTCCGACCAGCAACGGATAACCCAGCCGTGCAAGCTCCGGCAGCTTCGCCAGTAGTTCGTAATTCTGCGCGAAACTTTTTCCAAAGCCGATCCCCGGATCAAGAATGATCTGTGTTTTTCTCACGCCGGCGCGCCGGGCAACGGCCACGGATTCGCGAAGCCCGGCTGTGACGTCTTTCATTACGTCCCTCGCCCACGGTTGCTTCTGCATCGTCCGTGGCGTTCCGCGCATGTGCATCAAAATCAGCGGCACGCCATGCTGCGCGGCCACCTCCGCAATCGTTGGATCGGATTTCAATCCTAAAATGTCGTTTAGCATTTCCGCGCCGGCGCCGATCGCCAGCTCCGCCACGCGCGACTTTTGCGTATCAATCGAGATGGGAATCTTTAATCGTCCCCTCAGTCCTTGCAGGACCGGCAGAAGCCGCTCCAGCTCTTCCTCTCCTGAAATCCCCTCGGAACCCGGGCGCGTCGACTCCGCCCCAATATCCAGGATGTCCGCGCCGGCCCGCTCCATCGCCAGCGCCGCGTTCAGGGCGTCTTCAACCTTAAAGAATTTCCCGCCGTCCGAAAAACTATCCGGCGTAACGTTCAACACGCCCATCACCAGCGTGCGTTTGCCGAGGAGCAGCGTCCGCGGCTTCAGCTTCAAACGGTAGATTTTTCGCCGAATCATCGTTTAACTCGAGGCATGGAGAGAGACAGGGGAGAGAAGGATAACGCAGAGGCGCAGAGTTCACAGAGATTTCGCAGAGAAGGGTAATTGGCCGAGCGGGAAAAGTGACTCAAGGGGTGACTCACTGGCGAATTCTGGCCAGTCACGAATCTTAATCCAAATCGAAATCGCGGATCGGCTTGCCCGCCGGCGCGTCCTTGGCCTTCTTCATGGCCTCTTCAAATTTCTTGGCGAGGATATCTTCCTTGTGCGTTTCCTGGAAAAAAGAATCGGCAAACTTGTCTTCGCGCGATTTTTTCTGCTGTTCCAGGATGCTCTGGGCCTGTGTCAAATCAACGTCCGGCCCCGGCTTCACATGAGCCTCATGCGAAAGCACCGCCCCGAAGATCGGGTCCACCACCAGCTTCGCCTGGCAGCACGGGCAAACAATATTCAGGTTTTCGCCGTCTTTGCGTCCCATGGCTGCATTCTACTCCAATTCATCTTCGCGAGCATCGCGACCTACACGCGTGGCGTTCCGAGCAGGTTCGCCTCCATCCCTCTGAAATTTGGATGGACTCGGTGGTTTCCATAGCAGAGCTTCCTCAGGATCGGAGCAGGGCGCAAATACCAGCTGGCCCACGATAGCGGAGTCTCCCCGTTCATATCCTTGGCGTCGATCTTTGCCCCGGCATCCAGCAACATCTGAATAGCTTCTTCGTCTCCGAACGCCGCGGCACGATGCAAAGGTGTCTCGCCTTTCGTTCGGCAATCGCGCATGAATCCTCCCGTCTCGATATTGTTCCGGGTTGTGCAGTTCACATTTGCGCCGTGAGCCAAAAGAACTTTCAACACCAGGTTATGCGTTATTCGCCGCGTCGTGCATAACGCCGCGTGCAACAGGGTTTCTCCTGTTTCCGCATCCATGCGATTCACATCGGCCCCGCGTTCGATCAGGAATTGGCACAGCCGCCAATGGCCGTGGAAACTAGCCGCCATCATTCCCAAATTCTCGCCCAGGGATTCCAGTGTGGCACGCTTTGCAACCAAGAACTTGATCGCACTCACATCTCCGTAGTAGGCGCACCACTGAATCAATGACACTCCGTCCTCGTCTTTGGAATCGACAGGATTGCCTTCGGCTACGTATTCAAAGACGAGATCGGTCCGGCCATCTCTAATTGCTTCCCATGTCGCCATGTTTCCTCGCTCTCAAGCGCGGACGAACGACGTCATTTTAAGTCTGGGCGACTACTTGCCGCAAAATAAAAACAGGGCGCAATCACTCGCGCCCCGAAGTCAAAACTGAATCGTAAACGGACTCAGGCCTTTGCCGGCGAATCCCCGCGGGTGAAGCCCGGGGCCGGGCGCATTTCTGGCCGCACTACCTTCGGGTCCGTTGCGGGTGCCGCCGCCGTTGGAGGCGGCGTGGGAGGCGTCCGCGGCTTATCCGGCAGCGGCTTGCCTTCCATCAATAGTCTCACTTCGTTCGCATCGAGCACTTCGCGCACCAGCAAAGCCTGCGCGATGCGGTCCAGCAACTCACGGTTCGAGGACAGAAGATTTTTCGCCGCCTCATAACCATTGCTGACGATCCGCTTCACTTCGCGGTCGATCTGCAGCGCGGTATCTTCGCTGAAATCGCGGTGCTGCGCGATTTCGCGGCCCAGGAAGATAGCTTCTTCTTTCTTGCCGAACGCCAGCGGCCCCAGGTCGCTCATGCCCCACTCGCAAACCATGTTGCGCGCGATGTCCGTGGCACGTTCGATGTCGTTGCCCGCGCCGGTGGTGATGTGGCCGAGGAAAATCTCTTCGGCGCTACGCCCGCCCATCAGCACGGCCAGCATGCCTTCCAGAAATTCCTTTGTGTAGGTGTGCTTGTCGGCCTCGGGCAATTGCATCGTCAAGCCCAGCGCCATGCCGCGCGGAATAATCGTCACCTTGTGAACCGGATCGGCGCCCGGCGTCATTGCCGCCACCAGCGCGTGTCCCGCTTCGTGATACGCGGTGTTCTTCTTCTCTTCGTCCGACAGGATCATGGACTTGCGCTCCACACCCATCAGCACTTTGTCCTTGGACATTTCAAAATCATCCATCGCCACGAACTTGCGATTCTGCCGCGCGGCCCACAGCGCCGCTTCGTTCACCAGGTTCGCGAGATCCGCGCCGGAGAAGCCCGGCGTGCCGCGCGCGATGATGGAAAGATCGACGTCATCCGAGAGAGGCACCTTGCGCGTGTGCACGCGAAGAATCTCTTCGCGGCCCTTCACGTCGGGGCGCGCCACCACCACGCGCCGGTCAAAGCGCCCGGGGCGAAGCAGCGCGGGATCCAGCACGTCGGGACGGTTCGTCGCGGCGATCAGGATCACGCCTTCGTTCGATTCAAACCCATCCATCTCGACAAGCAGCGCGTTCAACGTCTGCTCGCGCTCATCGTGTCCGCCGCCCAAGCCCGCTCCGCGATGCCGTCCGACCGCGTCGATTTCGTCAATGAAGATGATGCAGGGGGCGTTCTTTTTCCCCTGCTCAAACAGATCGCGGACGCGGCTGGCGCCCACGCCGACGAACATTTCCACAAAGTCCGAACCCGAAATCGAAAAGAACGGCACATTAGCTTCGCCGGCAATCGCCCGCGCCAGCAAAGTCTTGCCGGTGCCCGGAGGCCCGACCAACAGGACGCCCTTCGGAATGCGCCCGCCCAGCTTCTGGAATTTCTGCGGATCTTTCAGGAACTCAATGATTTCCTGCAATTCTTCCTTCGCTTCATCGCTGCCGGCCACATCCTTGAAGGTCGCCTTTTTCTGCTGCGCGGAAAGCAGTCGCGCGCGAGACTTGCCGAAACTCAACGCCTTGTTCCCGCCCGCCTGCATCTGCCGCATCAGGAAAAACACAAATCCCGCCAGCAGCAGCAGGGGAAGGGCATTCAGAAGAATCAAAACCCAGTCGCCGCTGCGCACTTCCTTCACGCTCAGTTGCACCGCTTTGTCGCGCAGGTTCTTGGTAATCTCCGGTGAATTTTCTTTCGGCACGGTCACGCGGAATTTGTGATTCGCCGGGCGCACATACTCGCCCTGCAATTCATAGCTGTTTGGCGACAGGTACATCGTCACTTCCTTCACGTCGCCCTCGTCGACCTTGGCCATGAATTCGCTGTAGCTCGGCGTATCCTCGCGCGCTTGTTGCCCGTTCGCGGACACCAGCTTCCAAAGCATCACGCCCAGGAAAACGATCGAGATCCAGAATAAAATTGTTTTTGCCGTGGAATTCACATTGCCCTCACAATCAAACCCGTAGAAAAATCCTTATAAAATCGCTTGCTGCCTTACCGCTTGTGCTTCTTCGCCCGCTTCGACCCGCCGCTTGCCTTTTCACCGCTCACCAATGCTTTACCGTTGCGCCCCAGGCCATTCGATGCGGCCAGCCCGTACCCAGACCACAGTAAGTTAGATGCGGTCTGGAAGCCAAAGTAATCGGGCTCCAGGGCCACGCGCCGCTTCGAGGCCTTGTCCAGCAGCACTGCCAGCCGAAGCGACCTCGGCCTGCCCTCTCCGATGCGCCGCAGCAAAAATTCCTGCGTTACGCCGCTGTCCAGCACCACGTCCACCAGCAGAACGTCGCGCCCTTTAAACTCCGAGTGGCCTTCGCCGCCGCCGGTCGTCTGGCGGTTGCCGAAAAAAACTTCGCGGCGCACGCGTCCATCCATTTCCACGTCGCGCACATCTTCGCGCACAAAATGCATGGCCACCGGGCCGTCAATCGCGCGCACCAGAT
>Ga0210389_10004275_pt1 | contig 11116 bp, 6 predicted proteins | sample IncBWH28OmetaG_FD_160127 | JGI IMG/M metagenome (GOLD analysis project Ga0210389, IMG submission 160127) | Forest soil microbial communities from Barre Woods Harvard Forest LTER site, Petersham, Massachusetts, United States - Inc-BW-H-28-O ... | reverse complement strand
TTGTTCGCGCTGTAGTTGCGAGAGATGCCGTGGGTCTCGTAAGTACTGCGAACAAAAGACTTAAGCTATGAAAGCTGTCTCCAGAAAGCGAAAAACGCCAGCAGAGACGCTGGCGCTAGGGGATCTATGAACAATATTACCCAGAGCAAATCATACGCTAGAAATAACTTTTTGTAAAGAGAAAAAGGCGTTAAAAGGCGGTGAAATAGAGGCAGCGAATGCACAGCCAGGATTCGCTGTGCCACTAAGGAACAAAATGGGTTAGCGGAGAGTCTATTATAAGAGAGCGGCATGGAAAGGAGATCGGCGAGGGGAAGAAGTGCGAGTGGCCGCCGGCGATTGACCGCAACTTTTGTGCGGTTTTGGAGTTTAACTATACAGGTGCTTCAGAATGAGTGAGACACCTGAAGGCACTTAGGTCCGAGGCGGCAGGAGAGTTAATTCGGATCTAGCGAGGACACGATCATGAGATACCTAAAATATTTGGCGTTACTGGCTGTTTGCGTTTTTGCGGCAGCGGCGCCGTCCCAGGCACAGGTTGCTGTTGGCGTTGGAGTTGGGCCCGTGTACGGCGGTTATGCTGCACCCGTCTGCGCGTATGGGTATTACGGATATGCACCGTACGCTTGCGCTCCTTACGGTTACTATGGGCCGGATTGGTTCTATGGCGGAGTGTTTATTGGAGCTGGACCTTGGTTCGGCGGCTTTAGAGGAGGTTACTGGGGCCGTGGTGGATTTTACGGACGCGGTGGCTTCGCCGGACGTGGCTTTGGTGGACGCGGATTTGACGGGCGAGGCGGATTTGGACGCGGCGGCTTCAACGGTGGACGAGGCGGCGGGTTTGCGCGCGGATCGGTTGGTGGTGGATTCCACGGTAATGGAGGTGGGAACTTCCGCGGAGCAGGTGGCGGCGGATTCCACGGCGGTGGAAGCGCGTTCCACGGCGGAGGTGGCGGCGGATTCCACGGTGGTAGTGGCGGACATGGTGGCGGCGGGCACCGGTAATTGACCTAGATTCTCCTTATTAGAATTAGAAATGGAACGGCTGGCAGCAATTGCTGCCAGCCGTTTTTGTTTTGGGCGACGATTCGATGGGTTGGTTTGATCTGATGTTTCTGAGGTGCTTGGGTAAGACATGGGAAGACGGGCACGGCATGCCGTGCCCCTACGGGAGGGTTCGCAGCTTGAGTCTGGGAATTCTCTGTCGTAATGTACGGCGCGTGCGTCCTTCGGCTAACAGATTTAACGTGCGTGCGAGCGTCGGGAATTCGTTTTGGGAGACTAGGTAGTGCCGACTCTGGAGCTGGCTCATTCGCCGCACGCGCCCGAACTTAGCCCCGTCACGATTTACTATCGGGAGTTTGGGAGCGGGAGGCCGCTGGTTTTTCTGCATGGAGGCTGGGGGTATGGAGTCTATCCATTTGACCGGCAGATCGAGGCGTTTCAGAGGGACTTCCGGATCTTGATCCCGGACCGCTCGGGGTATGGGCACTCGACAAGAGTTGGGGGAGAGATGCCGCTGGATTTTCACAAGCGGGCCGCGGAGGAAACGATCGCATTTCTTGATGCGCTGGGGATTGGGCGAGCAGTGTTTTGGGGACACAGCGATGGGTCGGTGATTGGCGCGATGATCGGGATGATGGCGCCGGAGCGCTGTGAGTGCTTGATTTTGGAAGCGTTCCACTTGCTGCGGAGAAAGCCGGGATCGCGGGCGTTCTTCGAGCGATTCGCAGCGCGCCCGGAAGACTTGGGTGAGGAGACGAAGAAATTGCTCGCGCAAGACCACGGCGATACGCATTGGCCGGCGGTTCTGCGGCGGAATTGCACGGCTTGGTTTCGGATTGCGGATTCAGTGAAGCGAGTCGATGAAGATTTGTATGACGGGAAATTGGGCGGGATCCGTGTGCCGACATTATTTATGCATGGGAGCCTTGATCCGCGAACGGAACCGGGGGAGATGGAGCGGGTTCGCAACGAGCTGCCTGGGGCGACGATGGGGTTCGTCAGAAACGGGAAGCATAGTCCGCACAGCGAAGAGGCGGCGTTTGAAGAGTGCAACGCGATTGCTGGGGAGTTCTTGAAAAGGCGATTTTATTGAGATTAGAAAATTGAAATTAGAAAATTGAGAGCAGAAGAGCGGCAGCGGTGCTGCCGCACTCCCAATCAAAAGTCGAAACGGTAGCCGAGAATCATTTTGGCGATGAGATGATCGGTCGAGGCGGTGACGCCGACGCCGAGGCCGAAATTGACCTCCCATTTCGGGGAGAGATTCAGGTCGATAGCTGGAAAAATCTGGTGCTGTTGAAGGCGGGTGGGCAGGAAGTCCGTGGCTGGACCTACTGAGCCGTAGTATTCGATACCGCCGGTAATTTTCTTCGTGAAGTCGTAGCTGAATTTTGCGTTGGGCGAAAAAACGAAGCCCTGGCTCACCGTTTGGCCGTGCAAAGATCTGTCGAACGTGGGATTGAAATCGAGATACCAGCGGCCGAGCTGCTTATCGATGATGGGGCGCATCTCCCAAGTCCAGGTGTCGGTAGAGAATGGGCGGCGCTGGTAGCCGACCTCATTGGAGAGGCTCAGGCCGACCGGCCAATTCCATTTTTTGGGGATGGCGATGCGGGGGCGAATGTGGTCGCCGACCCACTGAATGCCCTGGCCGCTGCGCTCGGAAGTGAAGATGTAGAAGCCGACTTCGAGCCAGTCGGTGAAACCGTGGGTGATCTCGATGGTTTCGTGCTCGGCATGTTTGGTGGGATAGAGGCCGTCGACGATGGTTTTGGTGCCGTCGATGGTGAAATTGCTGTGGAGTTCGATCATGGTGTGGTGAGGGTCGACGAGTTCGTAGTTGTAAACCTGAATTTCGTAGTTGTCCTGGGCGCGGGCGGGAAGAACGGTCAAAAGCTGCAAAGAACAGATTAGAACAAGGCCGGGAAGCAGAAGTTTTTTGTCCAACCTTAGGTCCTTGAAATAAATCGCAAAATGAGACTATCGCGATTTGTTGGATGCTGCAAAGCGGATAGCGAGCATGCAAATTATCCTCAGATATCCGCAGAGCAATGGATTGCTAACGAGTCCTTCATGTGCTAGAAACATGGCCATTCGATGATGCCTTGGGTGTGATTCTGGCAACGAGATTGAGCTGAGGAAGAGGACTCCGCGGCCTAACAGAGAGTCCCCTCTGTAACGGCTATCGCTTCTGTCAGTTGGTGCCCTTGTTGCGGACATTCTGATTCCTTAAGGAGGATCCTCCATGAAGAGGACGACGGGTGGAGTTTTTGTTGCTGGGCTAGTTTTTGCGCTACTGGTGTGTCTCGCAGCGACGCCTTTGGCGAGTGCGCAGTCGACAACGGACGGAGCGATTGGCGGAACGGTGACGGATCCGTCGGGCGGGGTGGTGCCGAACGCGAGCGTCAGCATAGAAAATCTTGGGACAGGGAGCAAGTCAGCCGGAACGACGGACGAGAGCGGGCGATATCAAGTCATCCACCTCCAGCCGGGATTCTATTCGCTGGAGATAAGCGCGGGCGGATTCGCGGCATTCAAGGCGGTGAAGGTCACCGTAGAGGTGGGGCGTACCACGACGATCGACGCGAGGCTGGACGTGAAAGCGGCGTCGGAGACGATTATGACGACGGCGGAAGCTCCCGTGATTGTGGCGGACAGCGCGGATTTTTCGACCAACGTGAACCAGACGACGATCGAGAATCTGCCGATCAATGGACGGAGATGGTCGTTTTTTGCGTTGGATACTCCCGGGGCGGTTCCGGATGGTGGTTTCGGATTGGTGAGCTTCCGCGGGATTTCCGGGTTGCTGAACAATAACACGGTGGACGGCGCGGACAACAATCAGGCGTTCTTCAGCGAAGAGCGTGGACGCACACGCATCAGCTATTCCACGAGCGAGGCCAGCATCCAGGAATTCCAGGTCAATACTTCCAACTATTCGGCCGAATACGGACGTGCGGCTGGTGGGGTCGTCAATGCGGTCACAAAGAGCGGAACGAATCAGCTCCATGGACAGGCGTTCTGGTACGACCGCAGCAGCGATTGGGGCGCTATCAATCCTTTTCAATTACACCGCGTCAACGGTGCTCTTGTTCCCTTTCTGCCGGAAGACAAGCGGCACCAGTTTGGCGGCGGAATTGGCGGCGCGATTATTAAGGACAAGCTTTTCTGGTTCCTGAGTGCGGATCAACAATTGCGCCCTTTCCCCGCCGTGGCCAACTCGGGCACACCTGGCGCGATTTCTGCACCGCTAAGCGCTTCGGAAACCGCTACGCTCACTACGCGAGGCGTATTGCCGGGAAATGCTACTGCGGTAGCTTCCGCCTTAGCGTTGCAGACGAGTTTGACCGGCACCGTCCCGCGCAGGGGAGACCAACTGATTCTGCTTCCCAAGATCGATTGGAATATCACATCCAAGCACCACGCTTCGTTCACCTACAATCGGTTGCGTTGGAATTCTCCAGAAGGCATACAGACTGGGGCGGTAGTCAACCGTGGAATCGAGAGCTTCGGCAATGACTATGTCAAAGAGGATTGGGGTATTGCCCGGTTGATCTCCACGGTCACCGCAAGCATGACCAACGAACTGCGCTACCAATACGGCCGGGACTTTGAATTTGAAAATGGCCAGAATCCCATCGCCGGCGAGCCAGTTTCCTCCCTGGGTTTCTCGCCGCAAATTACGGTCAACGGCGTCGGCGGCTGGGTTTTCGGCATGCCAAACTTTCTTAATCGACCGCAATATCCCGACGAAAGACGCAACCAGGTCGCTGATACGCTCGCCTGGACTTCTGGCAAACATCTAATCAAGTTTGGATTTGATATCAATCACGTCCACGACAGCGAGATCAATCTGTTCACGGGATTTGGAGCGTATTCCTACAACACGCGCGTGGACTGGATCAGCGATTTCGTTGCAAACGCCACATCACATGCTCCTTTTTGCGCGGCTGGAGGGAACGCGGTGCCGTGCTATACGAGCTTCACCCAAGGATTAGGGACGCCTGGATTCAGTTTCAACACGAATGATTTGGCGTTCTTTGCCCAGGATGACTGGCGGATTCGGCCCCGTTTAACCCTGAATCTGGGCCTGCGTTGGGATACCGAGCTACTGCCGTCCCCGCAAATTTCCAATCCTTCATTTCCTCTGACCAACTCTTTCCCCAGCGACCGCAAAGATTTTGGGCCGCGCGTGGGAGCCGCCTGGGATATCTTTGGCGACGGAAAAACGATTCTCCGCGGCGGCTACGGGATCTTCTATGGTCGAATCATCAACTCGACAATCTTTAACGCCATCGCCAACACCGGATTACCAGCTGGCCAGAACACCACCTCTATCAACCCATCCACGACATCCCCTTTGTATCCCAACGTGCTTGCTCCTGGTGCTGCGCCACCGGGATTAAACATCATCCAGTTTGCACCCAATTCCAAGCTTCCGACAGTCCATGAGTTCGATCTCGAAGTGGAACGGGAAATCGCCAAGAATACCGTCGTTTCCGTCTCGTACGTCGGCAGCCTTGGCCGTCACCTACCGCGCTTCGTGGACACCAACCTCGCCGCCCCGACGTTGACCACTTCATATACCGTCGTTGGAGGACCTTTCGACGGACAAAAGGTCACGGTTCCCTTCTTCGGAGTTCCCGGCAACCCTGCGACTAACAAGCCGCTCAGTGGCACTGGACGCCCGAATAACACCGTTCAGGCGGTCACCGACATTTCCAATTCCGTGAACTCTAATTACAACGCGATGGTGGTCGCTCTGAATCGCCGCCTCTACCAGAGCTTTCAAATTCAATCGTCGTTCACATGGTCCCGTGCCAACGATTTCGGCCAAGCGTCGCAGACCTTCACGGCCACCAATAGCGTGTTGAACCCATTCGACCTGCGAGGTGAATACAGCCGCTCGAATTTCGACATTCGGGACCGCTTCACCTTTGCAGCTATCTGGAGCCCGAACTACTACCATGGCGTCAGTCGTTGGCTGGGATACCTTGCCAACGGCTTCACGATTTCACCGCTGGTCGTCGCCTCCTCGGGCGTTCCTTTCACTCCGACGGTATCGGGCAGCGCGCCCTCGCAAACCATCGCTGGCGTGACCTACGTCGCCCCGGGCGGAGCTTCCGGGGCGCTCGCCGACAGCGGCACAAATCGCGTGCCATTCCTTGGATCGAACTCGTTTCAGTTGCCACGCACCGTGGACGTGGACCTACGAATCGCAAAGGAGTTCAAGATCTGGGAGTCCTGGAAGCTGACGCTCAGTGGAGATGCATTCAATCTCTTCAATCACGTGAACGTCACCGGGGTTAACGCGCAAATGTTCTCGATCACAGCGCCAACGACGCCAACAACCGTTCACGGGGTTGCTTGTAGTGCGACTGTCCCCTGCTTCGTGTTCCAAGACCAGGCAATAACGGGAAACCCGTCGACGAGCCTGTTCCAGAGCGCGACGAATTCAAGCAACACCTTGACCGCGCAGCGGCAGATCCAGGTAGGCATCCGCCTGGATTTCTGAGGCATAGAAATACAAAACCTACAACTTCACCGGGCGTCCCGGTTGCATGGGGCGCCCGTTTTGATTTTTGGACACGCTTATAACCGAGGTTTTGCGCGCTTCGGTAGCTAAGCGTGGGGGTGTGATTTGTCGTAGATGTCCATGAGCTGGCGGATGGAGGCGTGGGTGTATTTTTGAGTGGTGGAGAGGGATTGGTGGCCGAGGAGTTCCTGGATGGCGCGGAGGTCGGCGCCATCGGCGAGGAGATGGGTGGCAAAGGCGTGGCGGAGAGAGTGGGGGTGCAGGTCCCAGTTCACGTTGACGAGGCGGACGTATTTTTTGACGATGCGGCCGACGGAACGCTGCGTTAGGCGGCGGCCGGCGTAATTGAGGAAGACGGCTTCGGAGTGAGGGGCGCCGCGGTGACGACCGCGGCTGCTGGAGGCTTGCAGGAACAATTGGTCGCGAAGCGGCCAATATTTTTCGAGCGCTTCCTGGGCTTTCGAGCCGTAGGGGACGATGCGTTCCTTGTCGCCCTTTCCGCGGACGCGCAGGACGCGTTCTTTTTGATCCATGTCAGCGAGGTTGAGGCCGGTGAGTTCGCTGACGCGAAGTCCAGCAGCGTAGAGCAATTCCAGCAGAGCGCGGTCGCGGCGCAGAAGCAGGCTTTCGTCTGTCGGTTTGGAAAGATTGCCAGATGAAACATTTGCGTTTAGCGGCGAGCGTTTTTTGGCAAGTACACCGTCGGTGCTAGAAGCCCGCCCCATCGCCGCAAGTTGATCCAGGAAGCCGCTCATCTCTTCGGCGGAGAGCACGGAGGGGATGCGTTTGGGGAGCTTGGGAGTCGGCACGAGGCGCGCGGGATTTTCCTTCAAGAGGCCTTCGCGAACGCAGTATTTGAAGAAGGATCGAAGGGCGGCGAGTTTGCGGGCTATGGAACTTTTCTGAAGACCATGGTCGTGCAGATGGCCGACGAATTCGCGGATGGTGTTGTGCGTAACGGCGCTTAGAGCAGGCGGATCGAGACCGGGTGGGGATAGATAGGCGATGAACTGGCCGAGGTCCTTGCCGTAATTAGAGATCGTGTGGGGCGAGGAATTCTTTACCGCGCGAAGATATTCCAGGTATTTGCCGATCGCTGTTTTCATTTTGTGCCGGGGACTCGGCCACGCTACTGCTATTGATTATAGGGCAGCATCGCGCGGGGAGGGTGGGTAATCGGCCCAGAAAAAACGTGGAGATAAAGCGAGGAACTCCATTGCTTGTATACACGGACGAGAATTATGACGTTCCCGCACCAAAGTGAAATTCGCTGACGATCGAGCTCGCCAAAATAGTCGTGCAAGTCCCTGAGAAAAGCGGCAGCAGAGCTGCCGCACTCCAAAACTCCGCGCGGAGAGCTATGGCTTTGCGCCGACGGGAGTGGCTTCCTCGGGCTGGGCTTGCGGCGCAACCGCGGGTTCGGGCGCGAGTTGCTCCCAATCGCAGCCTTCTTTCAGGCAGGCGTGGACTGTGCCGATTTTGGTTTTCTTTTCGACGATGAAGGGCGCGCCGCATTTGGGGCACGGTTCGGCCATCGGCATGAAGGGCGTTGTGAAATCGCAATCGGGATAGCGGGAGCAGCCATAGAAGATGCGCGGACGGCCGCGGCCGCCTTTTCCGGCGCTACCGCGACGGACAAATTCGCCTTCATGGCACTTGGGACATTTGATGCCCATGGTGATGGGGCGAGTGTATTTACACTTGGGATAGCCGGTGCAGCCGATGAATTCGCCGAAGCGGCCGTGCTTTTTGACGAGGCCATTGCCGCAAAGCGTGCACTTTTCGTCGAGCAGCTCGTCGGGCTGCATGGATTTGCGCGTGCCCTCGACGAGGCGGCGCGTGGTCTGGCAATCCGGATATGCGGAGCAGGCGAGGAACGGTCCGAAGCGGCCCGCCTTGATGACCATCTCTTTGCCGCAGTTGTGGCAGTATTCGATTTTTATTTCGCCCGGAGCGGCGTCCGGCAAAGCAGGGGACAGATCCTGAATAAAATCGCAGTCCGGATAGCGCGAGCAGCCCAAGAAGAAACCCAAGCGGCTGATGCGCTCGAGAAGTTCGCCCTCACCGCACTTTTCGCACTTTTTGCCAGTGGGGATGCCGGCCTTGTAGGAGAGCATTTCGTCGTCGGCGCGATCGAGGTCGACGATGAACTTTTCCCAGAATTCCTTTACGGCTTCGCGCCAGGGGAGTTTGCCTTCCTCGATTTCGTCGAGTTCTTCCTCGAGACGGGCGGTGAAGGTGACATCGAAAATATCTTCGAAGCTTTTGACCAGCAGGAGGCTCACCCGCTCGCCAAGCATGGTGGGCGAAAAACGTCCCTGTTCTTTGGTGACGTATTCGCGCTCGACGATGACGGAAATGATCGAGGCATAGGTGGAGGGACGGCCGATGCCTTTTTCTTCGAGGTCTTTGACGAGCGTCGCATCGTTGTAGCGGGGCGGAGGCTGCGTAAAGTGCTGGTCGGGACGAATTTTGTCAAGACGCAGCGTCTGGCCTTCAGTTACGCGAGGAAGCGCGTTGCCTTCGCCTTCGTCGCTCTTTTCGTCGTCGGTCGTATCCACAACTTCGGACTGGTACACGGCCAAATAGCCGGCGAATTTCTGCACCATGCCTGTGGCGCGGAACGTATAGTCCGCAGCTGAAATGTCGATCGTGGTTTGATCGAAAACGGCCGGCATCATTTGGGAAGCCACGAATCTCTGCCAAATCAATTGATAGAGCTTGAATTGGTCTTCCTTCAGATACTTGCGGACGTCTTCGGGCGTGCGCGCCACATCCGTCGGCCGGACGGCTTCGTGCGCTTCCTGCGCGTCTTTTTTGGATTTGTAGTAGTTCGGCTTCTCGGGCAAATAGGCGGAGCCGAATTTTTCAGGAATGAGTTCGCGGACTTGCGCGAGGGCATCCTGCGAAACGTTGACGGAATCCGTGCGCATATAAGTGATCAGCGCAACGGAGCCTTCGTCACCCAGTTCGACGCCTTCATAAAGGCCCTGGGCCACGCGCATCGTATTCTTTGCCGAGTAGCGCAGCCGGTTATAGGAAGCCTGCTGCAGCTTTGAGGTCGTGAAAGGGGGAGGCGGATTTCGCTTCTTTTCCCGTTGCGTGACGCTGGCGACTTGCCATTTCGCTTTGCTGACCGCGGCGACGATGTTCTCGGCAGCTTCCTGATTTTTGACTTCGATGTCTTCGCCCTTGTGCTTGAAGAGCTTGGCTTCGAAGAGGGGCGGCTGACCGGAGTCGAGCATGGCGTGGATCGTCCAATATTCCTGCGGGACGAAGGCACGGATTTCCTGTTCGCGCTCGACGATCAAGCGGAGAGCAACAGTCTGAACGCGGCCAGCCGAGAGGCCTCGGCGAACTTTGTTCCAAAGAAGCGGAGAAACTTTGTAGCCCACTATGCGATCGAGAACGCGGCGGGCTTGCTGGGCGTCGACGAGATTTGTGTCGACTTTTCTCGGGTGCTCAAAGGCGGCGCGAATTGCTTTAGGCGTAATTTCGTTGAACGTGACCCGGAAGATTTTCTTCGGATCTATGGCAACAAGTTCTTTCTTCGGTTCGTCCTTCGGCTTTTCTTCTACAACCTCGGGCTTGGCGCTCTTTTTCTTGAAACGCGAGACGGTGGGTTCCTGCTCTGGGTACTTGGACGGCTTGGACAGCACCATGGCGAGGTGCGCGGAGATTGCTTCGCCTTCGCGGTCGGGGTCGCCAGCCAGATAGACAGCATCGGCCGCGTCGGCGGCTTTGCGGAGATCGTTGATGATCTTGCCCTTGCCGGAGATGATTTGGAGTGTTGGCTCGAAAATCTTTTCGTCGTCGAGGGAGATCGGCGGGCGGACCGGCTTTTCCTTGACCTTTTTTGCGCCCTTCTTGGTTCGCTTCTTTTTCTTTCCGTTATTCTCTTCTTCGCCGGGCAGACGGATGCCGATCGTCTTCTTGGGCAGGTCCATCACGTGGCCAATGGAGGCCTTGACGAGATAATTTCGCCCCAGGTACTTATTAATTGTCTTCGCCTTGGCAGGCGACTCAACGATCACCAGCGAACGTGCCATCTAGTCTTTGTAACCTCTTAATGTGCAACTGGAAGGGCTGAGAGCGCGGCGTGTGTCCTTCTCGCTAACTTACATGTAGATGCTGCCATCCGCCTTCGAGATACTCTCAGGCCTTAGATGCAGAAACGGGGGCGGGCGATTCGCGCCGTATCTTCTGTTAAAACAACACTTTGCTGAACTGCTTCCCCGGAGACTGCCGCACGATGCCTTTCATTTCCATATTAAAAAGCGTAGCGAGAACTTCGGAAGAGTTCAAGCCGGATCGTTCGACGAGGTCGTCGATGTGTCTGGATTCGTCGGAGCTGAGGAGTTCGTAGAGTTTTTTTTCGGAAGGGTTGAGGGAGGCGGCGACGAGGAGATTGCGTTGCTCGGCTTCGGGTTGTTCGGCTTTTACAAGCGCGGCGCGGACGGGCGTGGGGAGTTCTTCGATTACGTCTTCGGCGTTGGTAACGAGTTTAGCGCCCTGCTTGATTAGCTGATTGGGAGCAAAGCTCACCGGCTGGGTTACGTTTCCCGGGACGCCGAA
>Ga0210389_10004274_pt1 | contig 11116 bp, 17 predicted proteins | sample IncBWH28OmetaG_FD_160127 | JGI IMG/M metagenome (GOLD analysis project Ga0210389, IMG submission 160127) | Forest soil microbial communities from Barre Woods Harvard Forest LTER site, Petersham, Massachusetts, United States - Inc-BW-H-28-O ... | reverse complement strand
GATAGGATTGGAAATGCCCCTCGTTAGCGATCCAAAAAGCAAGCCCCTATCGCACAGCAACTCGCGAGCGATCGGCTTTTGGATGAGCGTCGAGGGCCGAACTCCAATTCAGCCCGTCCGTGTCCTTGTCAGCTACGAAGCTCTCTCGGAGCTCGATCCGACGGACGTCCGGGATTTGCATGGCGCTCTGGAGAATTTCGATCGGTTCAGATCGCAAATCGAGAGCGCCGCAAGCCGCAAATTTGATCGAGACGGATTCGATCCAGACAAGTACGAAGGAATGCCTGCCATCAGGCTAATTACCAACGATTTGACCTAGCCGGCAGGCGCGACGCGGCACCCAATTGCCAAGCCCTCACGGGCGGGCTGCGGGAGTTTCTGAGGCTCCGCGAGCATCCCACCACTGATTTGGTTTAAAAACAATTCCCCAGCTTGGGGAAATCCTTGCACGCGCCCTCAGGTTGCGAAAGATTGTCTGTTGGGAGGGCTATATGCGAAAAAGGGAATGGGCGCTTTTACTGATTGTATATTTGGCGCTTACCGAGTTGCTGAGTTTGCATCCCGTCCCGGATCTATCGTTGTGCCTGATGCAATCCGAGAGCGCTGAGCCTTCCGCCAATGACGATGACGAAAAATACTGCCCCGCCTTCCATGCCGGCGTAGTCGCCGCCCTCGAAGCGATCGACGGAATGCTCGAAAGTCACGACAAAAGCGTCGTTGCTGGCTTCACGGTCGTTTTGGCGCTCTCCACAATTGGGCTCTGGCTGGCGACCAGAAAGCTTTGGGAAGCCGGCGAAAAACAACTCGAATTTTTGAGGCAAAGCACTCTTGTGCAATCCAAAGACATGCAGGCTTCTATTGCCGTTGCTCAGCAATCCGCTGATGCGGCTAAACTTGCGGCAGCGCATGTTCCGAAAACTGAGCGCGCATACCTATTCTTGGAACTGAACATCGAATCCAATATCGAAAATCTCTTCTCTTTGTATCCCGATGAAACGAGGCGAAGGGCTGAAGTCAAATTCGGGTTCCGGAACCATGGGCGCACACCCGCAATCGTGCAAAGTCTCCACGTGGCCGCACGTTATTGGGACAAGATGCAGATGCCTTCGATGGCCGCGACAAGGCCGCTTGTCATCCAGCCCGGAGTAATTATTAGCGACGAACCTGTCGGTGGGTACGTGGCCGGCTTCGATCTTGCTCGCGAGGACTGGAGAGATCTTACTATTGCTAACCGAGGTTACGTCATGTTTTGGGGCAAAATTGTCTACCTCGATGTGTTCCAAGAGATGCACGAAGCAGGTTGGTGCCGAGTTAATCCCTGCGATGGCAGGGGTTGGTTGTTCGGCGGCGACCTGACATTGAACTATTACACCTAGGATAATCTCAAACTCATAGCGGCTTCCCTGCCGTTCGGATCGACGGAATCATGGGGCATGCCCCGCCCTCAGAAGATCACCTTCGCCGAAATGCGCTCTTCGGGCGTTCGCGGGCTCCTGAACTACTTGGCCGACTGCGATTTTGGAAGGTTGATCAGTAGAGCCGGCGCTCCCAGCACAGCAGCCACTCCGGCAATACGTCGAGCGCATGACACAGCGTTATCAGATCGGTCGGGTAGAGTTTCGCGCGCCCGTGCTCCCAGAGCAGGATCTGTGCTTCACTGTAACCCGTCAGTGCGGCGAGCTCTCGGCGATCCATGTGGGCCTTGGCCATCGCGCGCGATAGGCGCTCGCCGATCCGCTGCTGCTTGACGACGTTGCTCTCCCTAGGCATCGCCGCGCCTCTCTCTCAAGATCCAGCCTACACCTAAACGTCAGGCGATGGCAGACATTCGGGCGGCTTTAGCCCCAAGCCTAGCGGCTTCACCTCCGCGTTAATCGGCGGAATCATGGGGCATGTCCGTAGGCCCGCAAAAGATCACCTTCGCTGAAATGCGCGCGTCAGGCGTGCGCGGCGTCTTGGTTTATTGCTCCGACTATCGTTGCAGCCATCACATCGCGATCAGCACGGCCGGATTTCAATTGGGACAGGAAAGCCGTCTCATTAGGGGTTATTAAGTAACATCCAGACCAATACGTTTCGCCCCAACGAGAGGCCGCAATCCGAACAAAATTGACCAACACGCGACCATCTCTCCCATGCTGCTTGATCGATTTCATGAAACAAGTCGTGGCGCGTTGTGTTGCCCCCTCAGCGACCAAAAAAAGGGAGGACTATCCATGGAAGACGCTCGCGAGAAAGGTTTCGCCGTTGCTACCAACTTTTGGCTGGATGCGGGAAGCAAGACGCTGCACCAGCAGGCTTCCCTTCTGAGACTTTGGGCCGACATCATCGACAAGTACGCACAGAACTATGAAGAGGGAACCGAAAAACTGAGGTCATCCGTTGAGCGAGCAGAATACGCCGCCTAACCGTTACTTTTCGGACAGACAGCCAAGCATCACCCCAGCACAACTAGGGCACAACGAAAGGTTCCGACAACTGAGGCTCCGGTGGGGCCTCTTCTTGGCGGATGATTCGCAAGTTCCGGCGCGCCCGCTTATCTGTGCCACATGCTTAAATCATTTGAGTTTTGCATTCCCACTGCCGGAACCAAGGTTCTTCCGGTCCGGAATGGCTTCACGAGGATCAAGTTCGATGGCTACCGCCTGCGTGTTGAGCGCAATGGCGATCGGGTGCGGCTGATTACTCGCGGCGGGTACGATTGGACGAAGCGCTTCCCCTGGATCGTTGAATCCGCTCTGAAGAACCGCCAGAAGCAATTCGTCATCGATGGCGAGGCAGTCATCCTGGGTGTGGACGGCAGCATCTCGGCTTTCGATGCCGCTGCATTCCGGCAAGCATAACGACGATTCCGCGCCGGTGTCGAACGCGCCATCGCGCTCGGCTGGTTGGCATGAAAGCGGGACGTATGTGAAGTTCACCGACAGCGGTGTGCGCTGTTCGCTTGAGATGATCCCGTTGACACAAATCAAGAGCTGCAATCCTAACCAGCGTTAGGTTTTCCATGATCTGGCGGCTCGGGTGCGGGCCGACAATGAACGAGCGTCCGAAAGTCAGCGAACTGAAAGAATTGGCGCAACTGCTTTCTGGCTTAGTCGAAGCAGCACAGCAGCTTCCTGAAGGGCCAGAGCGACGGACTGCCATCCGGATGATTGACGACTTTATGCGGCGGACTCGCGACACTCGTCCGGCAATGTGACTGAAGTGATGAGGCCCCGACCGCTTCTAAAGGTGAAAGGCATGCGCGCCGAGAATCGCAGCCGCCTGCTGACGCATTCCTGATTTACATCTGAAATGCAACGATGAACCGCCCGCAAACGATCACGCTCGCCGAAAATGCGCTCTTCGAGGATAAATTCACTTGCACGGCCTGCGGCCGGCGCGGTGCCGACATTAGGCCGGATTTTGATTGGCATCTAAAGGCCGAAACCTAAGGTTCTCAAAGGCGGCCAACCGGCACTGAGCGAGTCTGGGATTTACGCGGCCTAATGAGGCGCTCTGCGGCGGCGGCCTCAGCTTTTCTAACCCGCTCGCGTAGGTCAAGCAGCTCGCGATATTCTTTAGCAAGAGAGCCGTGTGGCTGCGTCACTGCGATTGGATTGATCAATCCGGTCATTCGTGGAACGGTAGTTCTAGTCATGTTTGACCGTGGTTGAGAAATGTTGGGTGGGATTTAACGTAAACGGTCCTTGTGACGCCGCAACGAATGTCGCTCGTTAAGCTTGATATCCGCAATGGCGGTTAATTCTGGAACCAGTACGACCCTTGGGGCGCTGTTGCCGTGGGTGCGACAACGATGCTCCGCAATATCATCAGACGAATAAAAATGCTCCCCCACCTTTTCGGCAGGGGAGCCAACAAGTGTGCCATGCTCCGACACTCCGCCTGAAGTATCGTCATTCTAATTGTCCTAGGCACGGAGCGTTTTGTTGCGCCATCATTCTCCGATGTTCAAATTGATCATAACCGAATGCAAAAGCAATCCCGCCGAGTAAATCGTCAAAGACGAGAAGCACGTTCCCTGCTCAACGAGGTCGATGGGATGTGAGCGTAAATCTGCTCACCATCGCTCAGCATGTTGTTATCACTTTCCACAACCAGTCAGTGAAGCGAGCTCGCGGGGGTAGTGTCTCAGTTTGAATTTATTGCCCTTGACGGGCGGTCGCGCCAGCGTAGTTACTGTGGTGTCGGCGTCTGCGCGACTCTTTGGGATCCCGTCTTCGGAACGGTACTGAGATAGGCGCTGGATTTGCTGAGCTATCCTGCAGTGAACGTCAGCTCTGCGGTCAATCCGTCATCAGATCGTAGTCTTGGCGCAAGGCGCGCCGGACCTGGAGTGCCGCGCGAGCCGCCGTATTGGCATCGGCAGCACCAGCAGATCCCACGCACATCGACCAGTTACTCTTTGCACGGTCATTGGTGACGCGATTTATTGCGATACTCGCTACACTCGAACAACCTGGTTGCCGTCGAATTTCTTCCAATGCCAGCGACCGCAAAGCGTGTATCGAAAGTAGGGTCTTCGCCATTAGCGGTCTTACTTCGAAGCCTTGGCGATCTTGTGCTCCAAGTGGCCCGTTTCGTGATCACGGCGGAGCTGGCTCAGCGATGTCTCGTTTAGCTGAAGCAGGACCTCGCTCAGCTTCTCGGTTTCAGGATAGCCGGCTGCGAAGCCCTGTCCGTAAATCTTACGTAACGTGCGGATGAGGGTGTTGCCGTGCTTGTTGCTGATTTCGCCATCGTGGTTGCGATGACGATTGTCCAAACCTGCCTTGCTCATGCTGCCCTCCGTAGTGGTCGCAAGCGACAGCATCCTCCCGCTTGGCTGAGATGGCAACTAAGGCTCAGCGGTGTTAGGTCAATTGTTATTTCCGCTTCTGGCACCAAACGGACATGCTGCTGCAGTCGCTGTATGTCGGCTGTTGGGGATGAACTGACCTAGCTCAGATGCGGCCCGAAGTCCGAGTTTGACCCTCAACAGACATTGGCTCGGCACCCGTCGCTAGAATCGGAGGCCGTTTGGACGCCAAATCCCTGACCGTGAGCGAGGGTGTGGCCGCCGTCACGCTCGTTGAGATTGGTGTTCTCGCGCTATTTTGACAACGGGCCGAATGCGCTCGCAATCGAGGCGCGGGCAAGAGCAAGCAGCGCTGGGCCGCGATCTTCGTTCATGGCGCAAGTGTCAGTCATGGCATTCCAGAAACTCAATGGCGGCGTAGCCGACGACGCTTCGCCGGTCGCCGGCGGTATCGCCTGAGTTGCACTGGGACACGAGCTTTGGCGTCAGTTTGTGCCGGCCTGCCGCGAGCAACAGTCCGTTGATAGGCAACGCGCCGCAAGCCCGTTCAAAGCTAGTCAACTGGCGACCGGACATGATCCGCCCCACCGTTTCATTATCGACCTGCCTAGCGACGTCGTAGGGCAAGTAGTGCGACAGGTCGGAACTGATGACGATCAACGTCTCCGGACCACCCCACAGCACTTCGAGTACACCCGCCACTTCCTTGGCCTTTGCATCACCGACAGCGAGCGGGACCAAAGTGAAGTCGTGTAGAACGCTCTGCAAAAAGGGTAGTTGAACTTCCAGGGAATGTTCAGAGGCGTGCGCGGCGTCATACACGACTACCTGCGATATGCCCGCTAGCCGGCGAATTGCGTCCTGGTCGATTTGGACCTCGCCCAAGGGCGTCGCAAAAGCATTCGCCTCCGGCAGCGCCATCCCACGAACCGGTGCCCGGTGCGTAGGGCCCAGCAGAACTACCCGCCGAACTGTCTCGGAGTGCGCGACGAGTTGGGCGTAGGCGTATCCGGCGACCGGGCCCGAGTAGACATAGCCAGCGTGCGGCACAATTAACGCCTTAAGCGCCTCAGTCGCGAACGACGCCACGGATGGTCTCAGAAGCTGCTTTACAGTCTGCCGAAGTATTGTGGCATCAGCCGGATAGAACGTCCCCGCTACGGCGGGCTGACGAATCACGGATTCCTCTCAGGAAAAATCCCTTCTGAAGCCCACGTGGGAGCGCCTTGGCGGATTTTCAAGAGCGCGTCTAACTGTGCGTCCGACGGTATTTTGCCATCGTCCTTGTGTCGACGTCATCGAATGTGCCTAAACTCGGTCAGCGCAAATATTGACTTCGACTCAGAGTAGGGCGGCGAGGGCAAAGCCTACCCATCAATTGCGACAGGATCGTCGAAACGCTCAGCTTTCCTTTAAGAGACGATTTCGACCGCAGTGCCGATCGCGAGACCGAGATCGCGGTCCGCGCGCCCCTGGTTGACCGCTATCTCGGCGAGTCCATTCGAATTCTCGTACCAAAAGGCGGCGCCCGGCGGTCCATCGCTGAAGGTCCTCTGGCGTTCCAACACACGACCTGCCACGGCAAGCCTTGTGTTGCGAGGCAGCGTGGCCGCCCTCAGCCCCGTCATGGCATTGCCGAAATGGTCGACGTAAATGATCTCACAGAGATCGTCCGGCCAATCCCCGCGACGATCCGCGCCATCCTCGCGCGGCTGGCCGGGTGGGGGCTGGCCGCGCGCCAGCATGGCTGCGACCGGTGCGAAGAGGTCGCGCCCGTGAAAGCTGGCCGAGAGGTGCTCAGGCCTTAAGTCGATGTCCCAGCTGCGCGAGTTTGTGGCACGGCGCTGGACTAACTCAAACAAGCCATTACCGGGGCCGACGTACCACCGGCTGTCGGCCTCGAGCACAATGGCGGGGCGCGTCCCGCCTACGCCGGGATCGACGATGCAGAGAAAGACGGTTCCCATTGGAAACCACGCGGCATAGACCGCCAAGAGGCAAGCCGACGCCTTGGGATTGCCCATAGGCGCATCGGCGAAGAGGTCGATAGCGGGAACGCCCGGCGCCGTCTGGTGTAGCACCGCCTTCACCTGACCCGTATAGGGGCCGTGCAACCCGAAATCCGTGAACAGCACAATCATGTTTTCAGCCTGCTCTCGTGGACCGCAGCGCTACGGTGCGAGCCGGCTTGATCAGCGGCCGGGGGTGTTGAGGGTTCGGCTTACGATCTTAACCCGATCAGGAGTAGAATGGGGCAACGCTTTGAAGGCGCTCATGCCCGCAGGCGGGCCCCGGCTGGACATCGTCGCGCACCCCGCCACTCCCTTGGCCAAAATGGGAGTTGCCCAGTGATACACGGGACGAATTCTATGACCGAACCTGAGCGTTTGGAAGGCTTTCCTGGACGCTACTGGCACCGGCTCGAAGACGGGCGCATCCAATGCGACATCTGCCCGCGCTATTGCAGGCTTAACGAAGGCCAGCGTGGCCTGTGCTTCGTGCGTGGCCGGCAGGATGACCGGATCGTGCTCACAACGTACGGCCGTTCCTCGGGCTTCTGTGTCGATCCAATAGAGAAGAAGCCGCTGAACCACTACCTGCCCGGAACTCCCGTGTTGTCCTTCGGTACTGCCGGGTGCAACCTGACGTGCAAATTCTGCCAGAACTGGGACATCTCCAAAGCGCGAGAACTCGACCGGCTCCAGGACGCAGCCTCGCCGGAAGAAATTGTCGAGGCCGCGATTGCCGTGGGCTCGCGCTCCATCGCCTACACCTATAATGATCCAGTCATCTTCCTCGAATATGCCGTGGACGTCGCAAAAGTGGCGCGCCGTCGCGGAATCAAAAACGTGGCGGTCACGGCGGGTTATATTGACGCGGCGGCGCGGGAGGAACTCTACACCTTCATGGACGCCGCCAACGTCGACCTCAAGGCGTTCACCGAGACGTTCTACAAGCGGCTATGCACCGGCCATCTTGGCGCTGTCCTCGAGACGCTCGAATATCTGAAGCACAACACGAAGGTCTGGTTCGAAATCACAACGCTGCTGATCCCCGGGCACAATGACAGCGCAGAGGAGGTGAAAAAGCTGAGCGAATGGGTGATGACAAGGCTCGGACCTAACGTGCCCTTGCATTTCACCGCCTTCCACCCTGATTACAAGATGTTGGATCTGCCCTGTACGCCGGCCTTCACGCTGACGACGGCTCGCGATATCGCGCGCAAGGTCGGGCTGCATTTCGTCTACACCGGGAATGTCCACGACGAGACGGGTCAAAGCACGTACTGCCCGGGCTGTGGTGAGCGGATTATCGGCCGAGATTGGTATGACATCACCACTTGGCGGCTCACCGATGAGGGCCGCTGCGATATTTGCTCCACCGCAATCCCTGGCTTGTTCGAGGCACGACCGGGCAGCTGGGGGCAGCGGCGCGTCCCGATCCGGATCGGCAGTCGGGAACGCGTTTGAGCGAGATCGCGCCAGTCGATCGGGAAATGCTTGCCAGCATTCGACTTTGACAGCCCGTGTTCCAAAGGAGGCTCTTGCAAATACCTCGCGCCAGGATGCAGACTGTTCGCGCGTGATAGGTGTCAACATCTGCAGTTCTTGGCGCGACATATCGCGGTCGAGCCGAACAAGGGGAGGATGGCGCCATGCAAGAAATCGAAATCCATTCCTATGCGCGGCAGTTGCTGGAAGCTCACGGCGCCCGGGCCATTGCGGAAGCTGCCCAGAATGCCATCGAACTGGAATCAAAAGGCGAGATCGAGCTGGCCAGAACTTGGCGGCATATCGAAGACGCCATGAAGCTCATGCGCGGGCCGCACCAAAGCTGAAGCTACCGGTCTGCGCATGACAGAGCTGTCTTGCGACAAGCGTTGCCGTGCCTGATCGAGGCGACGGCGGAACGCTCGAAGCGTGGGCCAAAATTTGCCCTGTCAGATCGCCGCGGCTTTACGGCTACGCCATCTCTAGGCGCGGGTCTCCACCACAGGAGTGAAGCCATGTTTCCGAATTGCGCGACATCCGAAGACCTCTTGAAGGCGATCAAGGACGAGAAGGTGCAGATGATCGATCTGCGCTTCACCGACTTGCCGGGGCTGTGGCAGCATTTTTCTGTACCGCCGAGCGCAGTGAACCTCGATGCTCTCGAAGAAGGTATCGGATTCGATGGGTCATCGATCCGGGGCTTCCAGGAGATTCAGGAAAGCGACATGCTTGTCGTCCCGGATCCGACGACTGCTTTCCTCGATCCGTTTTCCCCGGCGACGACACTGGTCCTGATCTGCAACATCAGAGACCCGGTTACCGGTCAATCCTATAGTCGCGACGCCCGCTATATTGCGCAGAAAGCCGAGACCTACCTCAAGGGCAGCGGCCAAGCCGATACGAGCTATTTTGGCCCGGAAGCGGAGTTCTTCGTGTTCAACGATGTGCGCTACGGACAAGACATCAATTACGCCTTCCACGAAATCGATTCCAGCGAAGGCAGCTGGAACACGGGCAAGGATGAAGGGCCGAATTTGGGCCATAAGCCGCGCCCCAAAGAGGGCTACTTTCCTGTTCCTCCGACCGACAGCATGCAGGCTCTTCGCACCGAAATGGTGCTGACAATGGAGTCGCTGGGAATAAAGATCGAAGCGCATCACCATGAAGTCGCGACCGGCGGTCAGAACGAAATAGACATGCGCTTCACCACGCTTACCCGCATGGCCGACAACCTGATGATGTACAAATACGTCGTTAAGAACACTGCCCGCCAACACGGCATGACCGCGACGTTCATGCCAAAGCCGCTGTTTGAGGACAACGCCTCAGGAATGCACGTCCATCAAAGTCTATGGAAGGGCGAGTCCAATCTATTCTACGACAAAGGAGATTACGCCGAACTCAGCAAGCTCGGCCGCTACTACATAGGTGGACTCTTGACCCACGCCTGGGCGTTGTGCGGGTTCTGCGCCCCGACCACGAATTCCTATCGGCGCTTGGTGCCTGGCTACGAAGCTCCGATCAATCTGGTCTATTCCCAGCGAAATCGCTCAGCCTGCTGCCGAATTCCGATGTATTCGCCGAATCCGCGGGCAAAGCGGGTGGAATTTCGGTCGCCGGATCCATCATGCAATCCTTACCTGGCCTTCGCCGCGATGCTGATGGCCGGCCTTGACGGCATCAACAACCGGATCGATCCGGGCAGCCCGATCGACAAGAACCTCTATGACCTCCCGCCCGCCGAGGCGAAAGAAGTGAAGTCGACGCCGGGGTCGCTGGACCAGGCGCTTGACGCCCTCGAACGCGATCACAAATTCCTGCTACGCGGCGATGTGTTCACTGCCGACGTGATCGAAACCTGGCTCGACTACAAGCGAAAAAAGGAGGTTGATGCAATCCGATTGCGCCCTCATCCTTACGAGTTCCATCTCTACTACGACATCTGATAGCGCGCCTGCTTATTGAATTTCCGGTTAGTGGGCAAGGCTGCATCCATATCCCAGATGTCCGATCTGTCCTCAGAGACTGGTAAGCAGAAGATCGTTGCTAATATCGCAACGCCAATTGCGGACGGCTCTCGACTTCAGCAAGCTTGCGCCTTGCAAGGTCCGGCAGCTCAAGGTCATGCGGTTGGTTGATCCCTACCAGCGGGATTGAGACCTCGCCGCCCTCCAGCACATCCTTGATGTCCCGGCCCTCAAAGGTCTTCTTGACGGCACCCTGAACCAGCGCCTTGGCGCGACACAGGAAACGCTGGCGGTTTTCCAGGCTCTTGCTGCCCGAATTCAGACGCCGATCGACAATGAACATCGCCACTGTGTCAGCCGCCTCAGCCGGCCTGTTTCACCCGCATGTACCATTCGACGAGCCTGCGGACCTGCCGTTCGGTATAGCCGTGCTGCACATCCGCGCGACGAAATCGTCGTGTTTCTTTTCGGTCTCGCCGTCCTTCTTCGTCCCGAATGAAATCACGGGCAACAGGTCCTCGACCTGCGAGAATATCCGCTTTTCCATCACTTCGCGGATTTTTTCGTATGAGGTCCAGGACGGATTCTTGCCCCCGTTACGAACGCGCGACCGCAGCGAGAACTTCACCACCTCGTTGCGGAAGTCCTTCGGGTTGGCGATGCCCGCGGGCTTCTCGATCTTGGTCAGTTCCTGGTTGAGAAGGTCGCGGTTGAGCATCTGACCGGTGTCGGGGTCCTTGAAGTCCTGATCCTCGATCCACGCGTCGGCGTAGTCGACGTAACGGTCGAACAGGTTCTGGCCGTAATCGGAGTAGGATTCCAGATACGCTTTCTGAATCTCGTTGCCGATGAACTCCGCG
>Ga0210389_10004273_pt1 | contig 11116 bp, 8 predicted proteins | sample IncBWH28OmetaG_FD_160127 | JGI IMG/M metagenome (GOLD analysis project Ga0210389, IMG submission 160127) | Forest soil microbial communities from Barre Woods Harvard Forest LTER site, Petersham, Massachusetts, United States - Inc-BW-H-28-O ... | reverse complement strand
AGGGAAACGCGGGAGACCGTCGCCGCCACCCGCCGGAGCGGGACGGGAGCGGCCCGGCTCAGGCTCGAGGGCATCGCGACGGAGTACGGGCACGCAGACGTGAACCTGACCGTCCACGCCGGCGAGGTCGTCGGCCTCTACGGGCTCGTCGGCGCGGGGCGGACAGAGCTCGCCCGCAGCCTCGTCGGGCTCGGGCGCATCACCGGCGGCACATTCAGCATCGACGGCGAGCCGGCGCATATCCGGAATCCCTATGATGCGCTGAGAAAATACTCACTTGGTTACGTGAGCGAGGACCGTAAAGGCGAGGGCCTCATCCTCAGCCATTCGATTAGCCGTAACGTCGGAATCACAATCTGGGACCGGGTTGGCGGACCTTTCGGCCGGGTATCAGAGCGCGCCGTCCGGCCGGCCGTGATGCGGCAGTCCGAGAATCTGCGGCTTAAAATGAGTAGCCTCTCCCAGGCCGTTTCCCGGCTTTCCGGCGGCAATCAGCAAAAGGTAAGCCTCGCCAAGTGGCTGGCGGCGGAGACGGAGATCCTCCTACTCGACGAGCCCACGGTCGGCGTCGACGTGGGGGCGAAGGCGGAAGTGCACGGGCTCGTGCGCGGCCTCGCTGACCAGGGCAAGGCTATCCTGCTTATCTCCAGCGACTTGCGCGAGATAGTGCAGCTAGCCGATCGAATCGTCGTCATGGGAAACTTCCGCCTACTCGGCGAGATCCAGAACTCTGGAGATTACACGTCGGTAAGCAAGGCCATCATGGAGCGGATCACCGGTGCTCCCTCCGTCAACCCGAGCAGTTTATGCCCCGCAATCGTGAGGACCGCGATATCTATGGCTAAGATCACCGGATTTGTGACCCGTGACGTCCGTTTCCCGACCTCGCTGCGACTGGATGGTTCGGACGCGATGAACCCCAGCCCGGACTATTCCGCGGCGTACCTGATAATCAGGACCGACGAGGCGGATCCCGCGGGCACCGGCGGCGAGCCGCTGTCCGGGTACAGCTTCGTGTTCACCATCGGCCCGGGCAACGACGTGCAGCTTGCCGCTATCCGCATGCTTGAGCGGTTCCTGGTCGGCCGTGACCTGGACGAGGTCCTCGCCGACCTGGGCGGCCTGTACCGGGCACTGGTGGGCTACAGCCCGATGCGCTGGCTTGGGCCCGAGTGCGGCATCGCGCACATGGCGGTCGGCGCCGTCGTGAACGCATGCTGGGACCTGGCCGCGCGCAGGGCGGGCAAGCCGCTGTGGCTGCTGCTGGCGGACTTGTCACCGCGGGAACTCGTCGGCTTGGTCGACTTCCGTTATCTCAGCGACGCCCTCACCCCGGACGAGGCGCTAGAGCTGCTGGAACACGGCCAGGACGGCAAGGACGAGCGGGCAAAGACGCTGAGCAGGGACGGCTATCCGGCCTATTCCACGACGCCGGGCTGGCTTGGCTACTCGGACGACACCCTCGCCGCGCTCTGCGCGCAAGCGGTCCAAGACGGCTTCACCCAGGTAAAGCTCAAGGTCGGAGCCCGGCTGGACGACGACAAGCGGCGCTGCGCGATCGCGCGGGAAACGGTGGGCGAGAGTATTGCCATCGCCATCGATGCCAACCAGGTCTGGGACGTCGCGGCGGCAATCGCCTGGATCCGCGAGCTGGCCCCGGTCCGGCTCGCCTGGATCGAAGAGCCGACCAGCCCTTCCGACGTTCTCGGCTTCGCCGCGATCAGGCAGGCCGTGCGGCCGGTGCCGGTGGCGACCGGTGAGCACGTCGCCAACCGGGTGATGTTCAAGCAGCTCCTGCAGGCCAATGCCATCGACGTCATGCAGATCGACGCCTGCCGGGTCGCCGGAGTCAACGAGAACCTGGCCAACCTGCTGCTCGCGGCGAAGTTCGGGGTGCCCGTCTGCCCGCACGCGGGGGGCGTCGGGCTGTGCGAGGCGGTCCAGCACCTGTCGATGTTCGACTATGTGGCGCTGTCAGGAACCACGGACGGCCGGATGATCGAGTGGATCGACCACCTGCACGAGCATTTCGTCAACCCCGCGATCGTCACCGCCGGGCGGTACCAGGCGCCCATCGCGCCCGGTTTCTCGACCCAGATACGAGCGGAGTCACTCGAGGAGTTCTCGTTCCCGGCCGGACCGGTGTGGCGGGACTCGGCCGTTCGCTGATCATCAGGGCAACCGCCCGTTAGGTCACCGGGCTGCGGTCAGCTATCGGCCGTACGCCCGGTGGCAGCGGCACCTGCTGCTGCGCGTCGAGGAATGCCTTGACGACGGCAGAGCCCGCGCGCCTGCGCGTCCAGTGCAAGGCGACTTCCCGGTACGCGGTGGGAGAGCCGATGGTCCGGATGGTCAGCCCTTCGGTGCTGGTGGTCTGCAGCGCGAGGCGGTTGATGACGCCGACACCGAAGGCCGAGCGGACCAGCGCGACCAGGGTGGCCGGCTGATCGGTCAGGTAGGCGATGTCCGCCCGGGAGGCCGCCTCGCCGAGCGTGTGGCGCAAGTCGAACCCGCCGCCGTCTTCCTCGCTGCCAGCCGGGTTGCCGATCAGTGGCCGGCTGAGCATGTCATCGACACTGACCGAGGCCCGCTTGGCGAGCGGATCGTGATCGCGCATCACGGCCACGATGTCCTCGCGCCAGATCGTTCGGTGACAAAGACTGTTCTCGCGCATCTTCGGCAACAGCGGCCGGAACGCCAGGTCGACGGTCCCGTTCACCACCATCTCCTCCAGCGATGCCGCGGCTCCCTCAAGCAGGTCGACCGTCACGCCCGGATACTTTGTCTTGAGTTCGCGCAGCACCGACGGGAGGTAGGTGGAACTGACGCTGGGGTAACTGCCGATCGTCACGCGCGCGACGAAGTTGTCGAGTGTGCTGCGAGCCGCGTCAATGCCGCTCTGCAACTCGAGCAGCGCCGTCAGGGCATGCCCGCGGAAGAGCTCGCCCGCTTCGGTCATGCAGACCGGCCGGGCCTTGCGGTCGAACAAGCTGACGCCGAGGGCATGCTCTAGCGCCGCGATGTGGGCGCTGACCCGGGACTGGGACAGGTGCAGCACGAGGGTGGCGGCACCGAAGCCGCTCTTGTCCGCCACGGCGAGGAAGCTGCGCAGCCAAGCGGTCTGCAGTGACATGGCGTCCCGCGGGTCACGGGAGGTCAGGTCGGCCGCGCCGAGGCCAGGCACGTCCTGCGCGGGCAGTCCGTCCTCGGGAAATGGCGGGCCGTTCATCCCGGGTTCACCATAAACGGCAAGGCTAGATCAACTTCCCGCCACCCGGCAACGGGCGGCAAGCATCCGCCGCGCCGCGCCCGCGCCCGCGCCGCGCTCGCGCCGCGCCGCCGACGCCCGCGCCGCGCCTGCGTCGGCATCCGCCAAGCGCGCTCACGCGGCGGTCATCCCGCCGTCGAGGACGAGGGCGGTCCCGTTGACGAACCGGCCATCCGGGCTGGCGACGAAGGCGACCATGGCGGCGACCTCGTCCGGCGATCCCATCCGCCCGTCGAGCTGCCGCTCGGCCATCGTCTGACGCACGGCCGCCGGGTCGGGCGCGTCCGCGATGATCTTCGCGATCCACTCCGTCTCCACGGTCCCCGGGCAGATCGCCACGCAGCGGATGCCCTCGCCGGCGTGGTCCACGGCGACCGCTCGGGTGAGTCCGACGAGCCCGGCCTTGGACGCGCAGTATGCGGCGCGGCGGGCCAGCCCGACCTGCCCGGCCACCGAGGCGATGTTGACGACCACCCCGCTGCCGCGGTCGAGCATCAGCGGCAGCGTGGCCCGGATGGTCAGGAACGGCCCGGTGAGGTTCACCGCGAGCACGCGGTTCCAGTCCTCGTCGCTGGTCTCAAGCACGCTCGCGGCCACGCCGATGCCCGCCACGTTCACGAGCACCTGGGGCGGGCCGACGGTCACGGCGACCTTCCTGGTCACCGAGCCGACGCTGAGCGGATCGCACACGTCCACCGGGAAGGCGTGCGCCCGCCCGCCGGCCTGCCGGATCTGCGTGCGGGTCTCGGCCAGCCCGGCCGCATCGAGGTCCATCATCGCGATCTCGTAGCCGTCCCCGGCGAGGCGCAGCGCGGTGGCGCGGCCGATCCCGGACGCCGCGCCGGTCACGACGGCAACGTTGCTCGTGGTCACTGTGCGGCTCCCGTGAACATGCGGAAGCGGTCTTCCTGAAATCCTTCTGTGCTGGATCCAGGGACATAAAGCGGGCCTGCCATGTGTACGACCCTAGAGCGGCAGTATCCCGCGATAAAGCGCGACTAATAGAAGGACGCCATCTGTAATACGGATAGCCACCGGTCAAGGTCAAGCGTGGCTGGCACCCGGTGACGAGCGCAGGGCAGCCGCCCATCTGTCAGGCGGATAAGCGCCATCCGCACTTCGTCGTTGACCGCATATCACCGGGCATGACCTAATGATGGGCAGCGCTATCGAGAGAGAGGTCCGCGACATGACCGGGGGCGATGAGGGCGAGGTCATTACCTCAATCGCGACCTACGCGCTGGCGGTCCCCCTCGTCAGGCCTATTGCCGACGCGACGGCAGCGATGTCGCATTGGACAGTGCCGGTGGTGGAGATCAGGACCGCCGACGGCAGGATTGGAACCGGGATATCGGGTGTTCATTGCGGCCCCGAGCTCTTGTGCGCTGTCATTGACAATTACTATGCGGCGGCCCTGCTCGGTACCTCCGCCGCGGACATCAGCGGGACCTGGAAACGGCTGTACTGGCTGCCTACCCACTGGATAGGACGCGCGGGTGCCGTGCACATGGCACTGGCCATGGTGGATATCGCCCTCTGGGACCTGGCCGCGCAGCGGGCCGGCGTTCCATTGTGGCGGCTGCTCGGCGGCACTGCCGATCCCATCGAGGCGTACAACACAGACGGCGGCTGGCTGAACTTCAGCGTGAATGAGCTCGTCCGCGACCTGACCTCGCTGATCGACCAGGGGTGGCGGCGAGTGAAGATGAAGGTCGGCCATCAGGACTGGCGGGAGGACGCGCGGCGGGTGCGCGCGGTGCGAAGCCAGCTCGGTGACGACGTCACCCTCATGTGCGACGCCAATCAGCGCTGGGACCTGCACACGGCCAACCAGGTCATGCCCGTGCTCGAGGAAGCGCGGATGGACTGGGTGGAAGAACCACTGCACGCCGATGACCTGGAAAACCACCGGCGCCTCCAGCGCTCGACCCGCATCGACATCGCCGCCGGAGAGAGCATTTACTCCTACCATCAGTTCACCAGCTTCATTTCCGCGGATGCGCTGCGCGTCGTCCAGGTCGACGCGACCCGTGTGGCCGGAGTGACGGAATGGCTGCAGGTAGCGGCCTACGCCGGGAGCCGCGGGCTACGGCTTGCGCCGCACGCGGGCGACATGATGCAAGTCCACCAGCACCTCGTCGGTACGGCTATCTCCGAGGCCCCGCCCCTGATCGAGTTCATTCCGTGGACGCAGGCGGCGTTCATCGAGCGCAGCCGCGTGCGCGACGGCTATCTGCACCGGCCGCAGGCTCCCGGCGCGTCCACGGCCATCGATCCCGGCGCGCGGAGCCGCTGGCAGATTCCCGGTGTCGGCGCCACCAGCACAACCTGACACCGTGCTGCCCCGGCCGGGCCGACCCAGTCCTCCCGACGATCCATCATCTGACCGAAGCTGAATAGTCCTCAGTGCTCTTGCCGAGCTGATAGATGCGCAGTGCGTTCGTGCCGAGTACCTGGTCGAGCTCGGCCGGGGACATGGCGGGCAAGGCGTCGATCAGGCCGGCGAGGACGGCGTGGTAGGAGCCAGCGAGCAGGCAGACGGGCCAGTCAGAACCGAACATGAGCCGCTGCACCCCGAACCACTCGACGACCTTGCTGACGAACGGGCGGAGGGCGGGGACAGACCACGTTGCCCAGTCGGCCTCGGTAACCATTCCTGAGAGCTTGACGGCGACGTTCGGCTGCGCGGCGAGCGCCGGCATGCGCTGGCTCCACGGGTCGTCGCGGCCGTCGGCGATGCGCGGCTTGGCAATGTGATCGAGTACGAACTGCAGGCCAGGGAAGTTCCGGACCGTATCGACGGCGGCGGGTAGCTCGCGCGCGCGGATCAGCAGGTCGTAGGTGAGGCCGCGCGCCTGCACGGCGGCCAGGCCGCGGCGCACGTCGGCGCGCGCGAGCCAGTCCGGGTCAGGCTCGTCGTGTACCTGGTGACGCAGGCCGGCCAGCCAGCGGCCGGCGGGGCCATCGAGGAGCGCGTCAAGGTCGTCGGCGACGCCGGGTGAGGTCAGGTCGACCCAGCCGACGACCCCGTGGACGAAGCCGGTCGCCGCCGCGAGGTGCAGGAATTCGCGGGTCTCCTGCGCGCTGGATAGCGTCTGCACGAGCACGGTGCCGTCGATTCGCTCCTCGCCGAGCGTGCCGCGGAGATCATCGGGAGCGAAGGCACGGCGGACCGGATCCATGGCATCGCCGGCCATCCAGGGGTACGAGTAGCGTGCCGGGTCCCAGAAGTGCTGGTGTGCATCGATGCGCGACGTCACAGTGTGCTCTCCTCAGGCCGGCGTCGGGGTGTCGGCGCCGAGCAGTCCCGCGTGCCGCAGATCCGCCCAGAGCCTGGCCGGGATCTCCACCTCGAACAGGGACAGGTCAGTTTCCAGCTCGCCGATTGTCCGTGGGCCCACCAGCACGGTGCACACACGCGGGTGTGCCAGCGGAAACTGGACGGCGGCCGCGGCGAGCGGCACTTCGTGCTTGTCGCAGATCTCCCTGATGGCCCTCGCCTTGGCGAGGAATGCGCGATCGGCCGGCAGGTAGTTGAAATGCGCGCCGGGAACTGGATCAATCAGGATGCCGCTGTTGAAGACGCCGCCGATCACGACCGAGACGCCGCGACTTTCGCACAATGGCAGCAGGTCCGCCAGCGCGGTCTGGTCGAGCAGCGTGTAGCGGCCGGCGAGCAGCACGACATCGAGATCGCAGGTGCGGATGAGCTCCGCGAGTGGCGCGGAGCGGTTCGCGCCTGCGCCGATGGCCGTCACCATTCCCTCGGCGCGCAAATCGCGCAGCGCCCGGTACGCCGTAGTCGCGGCCTGCTCGAGATGATCGTCCGGATCGTGCAGGTGCAGGACGTCGAACCGGCCGACCCCGGTGCGCTCCAGGCTCTCCTCGACCGACTGGCGGACACCGTCGTAGCTGAAGTCCCACATCGGTCCCGCGGGCGGAACTTCCTTATAGAAGGAGATTCCGTCGTGGTACTGGGTTTCATCGCGCGGGGCTTCCGCCCGCAGCAGTCGCCCGACCTTGGTCGAGACGACCAAGCCGGGGTGCGGCGAACCCGCGATGGCCATGCCGGTGCGCTGCTCGGCCAGCCCGTGTCCGTACAGGGGGGCGGTGTCGATGTAGCGCACGCCGCTCGCCAGCGCGCGGCTGATCACCGCGACGGCGTCGGCGTCGCTGATCGCCTGCAGGAAGTTGCCAAGAACGGCGGTTCCCAGGCCGACTCGAGGCGCGAAGAGATCGGTGCCGCCGACCCGCACTGGCGTCGCTTCTGTGATCATGGATCTCGCACTCCGTCGGCTCGGTCCTGGCTTGTCGTCGACTCCGGCTGTTCACTCAAATTCAGGCACGCGGGACTGACCGTTGACAATGCCGTATAACGAATGCCGCCGTTCCGTACCGCGAATCACTGGCATAGCGTGCGGCCGCCAGAGTCAGCCGCCTCCGTTCGGAAAAGACAAAGAGATCATCCCGAACGGCGGCGCGGTTCCCTCTTCACCTCACGTGCTTGTTCGCGCACTAGCGGCAGACCGCGGATATCCCACCTTGGCCGGCTAACCGCGCGCCGGCGGCGGGCCAGGCCGGGGCGCGCGGTGAACCTTCGCTAGCGGACCTCGTACCACTCGTAGTCAACCGACAGGTCCTCGTTGATCGTGCCCTTGCCGACTGCCTGAATCCGGTTGAGCCACGCGTAACGCTTGTCACCGGTCTCGAAACGAGGCGCGACGTAGACCGTCAGCGGGGGCCGCAGGCCGTTCGACCCGTCCAGGCGGCCGTGGTACTGCACGTAGACGAGCGCGCCGTCATCGGTGCGAATCGTCTCGCGGACGTCGAGCGTCCCGGTGCCCTCGGGGCCGATCAGGATCCAGTCGCCAGTGGTCCTTCCCTCCATCTGCCCGCGCAGGCGGTCGCCAAGGACCTTGACGCTTGTGCAGTCGACGATCAGCCGCGTTCCCGCCGGGCCGGTGCCGACCTCGACCGCTGGCTTGCTCTCGAGCCGCATCGTGCACAGCGGCACTAGTTCGATTGCCATCATTTTTGCCTTTCTCTTCTCAGGAGGCCCGACGAGGGGTCAGGGCCCCGGCTCGCGTTGGCCGCCGGCCGGTCAGGACCGTCCGTCGCGGACGCCCTTCTCGACGCGTTCGCCGAGGGTCTGGTCCACGTTCTTCCAGTACTGGAAGGCGCGCTCGAGCACCGGCTCGGTCACTCCGTTCAGCAGGTGGCCGACGATGTTGGACACCAGCCGGGTCCGTGCGCCGTCGTCCATGACTTGCCGGACCAGCGTGCCCGCCTGGCCCCAGTCGTCATCGTCACGGCGCAGCGTGTAAGCGGCGCGGGCCATGTCACCGTCCAGGTGCCACAGCGGCTCGGCGGTCAGTGCCTGGTCCGCCGCCGGGCCGCCCTTGGAGTTCGGTGCGTACACGGGGTCGGACACGTTGACCACCCGCATCGCCCCGTCCTTGCTGTAGGAGTGCACCGGCACCTTCGGCGCGTTGACCGGGATCTGCTTGTAGTTCACCCCGAGCCGGGCCCGGTGCGCGTCGGCGTAGGAGAATCCGCGGCCGAGCAGCATCTTGTCCGGGGACAGGCCCGTGCCTGGCACCGTGTTATTCGGCTCGAACGCCAACTGCTCCATCTCGGTGTGGAAGTCGCTCACGTTGCGGTTCAGCGTCAGCTTGCCGACCTCGCGCAGCGGGTAGTCGGCGTGCGGCCACACCTTGGTCAGGTCGAACGGGTTGAACCGGTAGGTCTTGGCCTCCTCGAACGGCATGATCTGCACCTTCAAGGTCCAGGACGGGTAGTCACCCCGCTCGACCGCCTCGTACAGGTCGCGCCGGTGGTAGTCGGCGTCCTGGCCGGCCATCTCGTCGGCCTCGGCCTGCGTGAAGAACTCGATGCCCTGGTCGGAGATGAAGTGGTACTTGACCCAGAAGATCTCCCCGGCGGCATTGACCCAGCTGTAGGTATGACTGGAATAGCCGTTCATGTGCCGCCAGGTGCGCGGGATGCCGCGGTCGCCCATCAGCCAGGTCACCTGGTGCGCCGACTCCGGTGACAGCGTCCAGAAGTCCCACTGCATGTCGTTGTCCCGCAGGCCGCTGTCGGCGCGGCGCTTCTGGGAACGGATGAAGTGCTGGAACTTCAGCGGGTCGCGGATGAAGAACACCGGCGTGTTGTTCCCGACGATGTCCAGGTTGCCCTCGGGCGTGTACAGCTTCAGCGCGAAGCCGCGCGGGTCGCGCCACGTGTCTGGGCTACCCTGCTCCCCGGCCACCGTGGAGAACCTGATCACCGTCTCGGTACGCGTACCTGGCTGGAACACCGCGGCCTTGGTATAGGCGCTGACGTCGCCCGTCACCTCGAAACCGCCGAACGCGCCCGCGCCCTTGGCGTGCGGCTGGCGCTCGGGGATGCGCTCCCGGTTGAAGTTGGCCATCTGCTCGATCAGGTAGTGATCGTTCAGCAGGATGGGGCCGTCTGGGCCGACGGTCAGCGAATGGTCATCGCTCGCGACCGGAATGCCGGCATCCGTCGTGGTCGGCTTGGGCTGTGGGGTACTCATGCGCGTTCTCCTCTTCAAGACAAGCCCGGGCCTGCGCTGCCCGGACGATGGTGGCGGCCAGGCGTCAGCGGTCGCCGGGGTTGAGCGCCAGGAACGCCAGGCCTGCCGCCAGGCCGGCGGCCAGCTCGACCAGCAGGTAGATCCAGAGCGTCGTCCAGGCGAACAGGCCAGCGGTGGCGCCGCCGAGGGCGACCGCCGGATTGAAGACGCCGCCGGAGATGCCGCCGACGGCGAACGCGCCTCCGGCGACGGTGAACCCGATCGCCAGGCCGAAGAAGCCGTTGTTCGGCTGGTCCTTGCTGGTGGCGACGTTGAGCACCACGTAGCACAGGGCGAAGGTGATCAGCAGCTCCGCCACGGACGCGGCCGCCTGGGCGTGCCCGGACAGTGTCAGGGTCTTGACCGATGCCGGATTGACGAGTGCGCGGGCCAGTGCCCCCGCGACCACCCCGCCGGCGACCTGCGCGATCCAGTACCCGGCCGCGTCACGAACGCCGATCCGGCGGCGGACCAGGACTGCCAGCGTCACCGCCGGGTTATAGTGCCCGCCGGAGATGTGCCCGCCGGCGTAGATCATCACCATCAGGGTGGCGCCAGCCGCCAGCGGGACGAACCCGCTGCCGCTGAGCGCGGCTACCCCGACCACGAACGTCAGGAAGAACGTGCCGATGAGCTCGGTCGCGTATTTCCGTATGGCCACCCCCGGCTGACGCGCAGGGGGCGCGTATATCGGCGCTTCCTCAACCGTCGCTACTCCAGCCATTTTCATGTGCTCCTTAATTGTTTCTGCGTCAGGCGTCGCGGCTGGCGGGCGCCCTCTCCTGCGGGTCATCGAATTCATGCCGGCTTTTGCTGGCGTAACCCGGTTGCAACCATACCGGCGATCGACGAACATAAAACAAGCATGGCTATAGAATCTGTCAATGCCTGCGATTTATCGCATCAAACAATTGGGCGCACGGACGGCAGTTTCTTTAGGGCTGCCGGTAGCCATGAAATAGGGCAATACCAGCTATGCGCAGAAACAACAGCACGCTAGCGCCCGAGGCCCGTGCCCGGGCACATCTCGCCCACCAGGTCGACGAACGCCTGCGCCGCGGCCTTCAGCGGCCGGCCTGAGGGCAGCGCGAGCGCGACCTCGAAGGAGGGCATCGGCTCGAGGTCCACGACCGCCAGGCGCCCCCGGCCAAGGAGCAGCGACAGGGGCAGGGCGGCCAGGCCGATCCCGGCGCGGGTCAGCTCAATCAGGGTCATCACGTCCGGCACCTCGACAGTGACCCGGTGCTGGA
>Ga0210389_10004272_pt1 | contig 11116 bp, 9 predicted proteins | sample IncBWH28OmetaG_FD_160127 | JGI IMG/M metagenome (GOLD analysis project Ga0210389, IMG submission 160127) | Forest soil microbial communities from Barre Woods Harvard Forest LTER site, Petersham, Massachusetts, United States - Inc-BW-H-28-O ... | reverse complement strand
CCGGCTTGGCAACTGGTGAACGGTGAGTTCGGTGCGGACTGCGACGGACTTGCCGACTTCGACCGCGTCATCTTGGACATGCTGGCCCCCTGGGACTGCGTGGATGCGGTCGCGACGGTCCTCGCCCCCGGCGGCCTGGTGTGCTGTTACGTGGCCACCGCTACCCAGCTGTCCCGTACCGTCGAGACCCTGCGCGGGCACGGCGGCTTCGGCGAGCCGGCCGCCTGGGAGAACCTGGTGCGGGGATGGCACGTCGAGGGCCTGGCCGTCCGGCCGGAGCACCGCATGGTGGGACACACCGGGTTCCTGATCACCGCGCGGCGCCTCGCGCCGGGGGTGATTCCCCCGCCCCGCAGGCGCCGTCCGGCCAAGAGCGCGTATGAGGAAGAGCCATCCTTTGGCGTTACGCCTCCGGTGAACGGTAACACTTAGCGATACTGGTGTGACGGGTTGATGACCGGATGTGCGGCAAGACGGCATCGAAACGGCCTCGCGAGGTTAGGGAATGCCGGTGTATAGGTAATGTCTTATTAGCGTTTCAGGAGGAGGTGAGGGGCGTGGCCACCAGAGACGAAAGCGGGCGTGCCGGCCGGCACGACGATGAGGTGAGGAGCCTTACCGCACAGATCTCCTTTCTTGATGAGGAGATCGCCGTGCTCCGTCGCCGGCTGGCGGACTCGCCACGGCAGGTCAGGCTGCTCGAAGACCGGTTGCGGGAGGCCGAAGGCAGCCTCAACGGGGTCAGCGCGCAGAACGAGCGGCTGGCCGCGACACTGCGGGAGGCGCGCGACCAGATCGTGGCGCTGAAGGAAGAAGTGGACCGGCTGGCTCAGCCGCCGTCCGGGTTCGGCGTCTTCCTGAACGCGTGTGAGGACGACACGGCCGATGTCTTTACCGGCGGGCGCAAGATGCGCGTGAACGTGTCGCCGAACGTCGAGCTCAGCGAGCTGCGCCCGGGCCAGGAGGTGGTCCTGAACGAGGCGCTCAACGTCGTCATCGCCCAGGCCTACGAGAAGGTGGGCGAGGTCGTCATGCTCAAGGAGGTGCTCGCCGACGGCGAGCGCGCCCTGGTCATCTCCCAGGCCGACGAGGAGCGCGTGGTCCGGCTGGCTGAGCCGCTCCTGAACCAGCCGCTGCGGGCTGGCGACTCACTGCTGCTGGAGTCCCGGTCCGGTTACGTCTACGAGCGGATCCCCAAGGCCGAGGTGGAGGAGCTGATCCTGGAGGAGGTCCCGGATATCTCCTACAAGGACATCGGCGGTCTGGCCGGGCAGATCGAGCAGATCAGGGACGCGATCGAGCTGCCCTACCTGCACGCCGACCTGTTCAAGGAGCACCAGCTCAAGCCGCCCAAGGGGGTCCTGCTCTACGGGCCGCCCGGCTGCGGCAAGACGCTGATCGCCAAGGCGGTCGCGAACTCGCTGGCCAAGCAGGTCGCGGCCAAGACGGCGGAGGATGCCGCGCACGATGCCGGGGCCAAGGAGGGCAAGAGCTTCTTCCTCAACATCAAGGGCCCCGAGCTGCTGAACAAGTACGTGGGCGAGACCGAGCGGCACATCAGGCTGGTGTTCCAGCGGGCCCGGGAGAAGGCCAGCGAGGGCATGCCCGTCATCGTGTTCTTCGACGAGATGGACTCGATCTTCCGCACCCGCGGCTCGGGCGTGTCGTCCGACGTGGAGAACACCATCGTGCCGCAGCTGCTGTCCGAGATCGACGGCGTGGAGGGCCTGGAGAACGTCATCGTCATCGGGGCCTCGAACCGCGAGGACATGATCGACCCGGCCATCCTGCGGCCCGGCCGGCTCGACGTCAAGATCAAGATCGAGCGGCCCGACGCCGAGGCGGCCCGGGACATCTTCTCCAAGTACGTGCTCAAGGAGCTGCCGCTGCACCCGGACGACATAGCCGAGCACGAGGGGTCGCCGCAGGCCACCGTCGAGGCCATGATCCAGCGCACGGTCGAGCGGATGTACACCGAGTCCGAGGAGAACCGGTTCCTCGAGGTCACCTACGCCAACGGCGACAAGGAAGTCCTGTACCTCAAGGACTTCAACTCCGGCGCCATGATCGAGAACATCGTGGCCCGGGCCAAGAAGATGGCCATCAAGGAGTTCCTGGAGACCGGGCAGAAGGGCATGCGGGTCAGTCACCTGCTGGCCGCGTGCGTCGACGAGTTCAGCGAGAACGAGGACCTGCCGAACACCACCAACCCGGACGACTGGGCCCGCATCTCCGGCAAGAAGGGCGAGCGCATCGTCTACATCAGGACCCTGGTCTCCGGCAAGACCGGCACCGAGGCAGGCCGCTCGATCGACACCGTGGCGAACACCGGGCAGTACCTTTGATGCTCGTCCGCCCTCTTGAAATCGTGTCAGCATGCCGGCTTCGTCCGTGACGGCATTAGGCTGCTTGATATGAGCGTTCTGCGGGTGATGGGCACCGAGACGGAATACGGCATCTCCGTGCCCGGCCAGCCCGGTGCCAACGCGATGGTGACCTCGTCCCAGATCGTCAACGCCTACCAGGCGGCCACCGCCGCCAAGGCCCGCCGGGCCCGGTGGGATTTCGAGGAGGAGAACCCGCTCCGGGACGCCCGCGGGTTCGACCTGACCCGGGAGGCGGCGGACTCCTCCCAGCTGACCGACGAGGACCTGGGCCTGGCCAACGTCATCCTCACCAACGGCGGCCGGCTGTACGTCGACCACGCGCACCCGGAGTACTCCACGCCCGAGTGCACCAACCCGCTGTCGGTGGTGATCTGGGACAAGGCCGGCGAGCGGGTCATGGCCGAGGCCGCGGCCAAGGCCGCGACCGTGCCGGGCAGCGCGCCCATCCAGCTATACAAGAACAACACCGACAACAAGGGTGTCTCCTACGGCTCGCATGAGAACTACCTGATGCGCCGGGCCACGCCGTTCGCCGACATCGTCAAGTTCCTCGTCCCGTTCTTCGTGTCCCGCCAGGTGATCTGCGGGGCCGGGCGGGTCGGCATCGGCGCCGACGGCCGGGGCTCCGGATTCCAGATCAGCCAGCGGGCCGACTTCTTCGAGGTCGAGGTCGGCCTGGAGACCACGCTCAAGCGGCCCATCATCAACACCAGGGACGAGCCGCACGCCGACCCGGAGAAGTACCGGCGGCTGCATGTGATCATCGGCGACGCGAACATGAGCGAGGTGTGCACTTACCTCAAGGTCGGCACGACCTCGCTGGTCCTGTCGATGATCGAGGAAAAGTTCCTCGGCTCCGACCTGTCCGTCGAGGCGCCGGTGGCCGAGCTCCGCGCGATCTCCCACGATCCGACCTGCCGGCGCCTGGTCACGCTCAAGGACGGCCGGAAGATGACCGCCGTTCAGCTACAGGCTGAATACCTCGAGCTGGCCCGTAAGTACACCGAGGACCGGTACGGAAACGACGTCGACGACATCACCGCGGACGTCCTGGACCGATGGGAGTCGGTGCTGAACCGGCTGGCCGAGAACCCCATGCTGCTGGCCAAGGAGCTGGACTGGGTGGCCAAGCTCGAGCTGCTCGAGGGGTACCGGTCCCGGGACTCGCTGAGCTGGGATCATCCCCGGCTGCAGCTCGTCGACCTGCAGTACTCCGACGTGCGCCCGGACCGCGGCCTGTACAACCGGCTGGCCGCCCGGGGCCGGATGGTGCGGCTGACCGACGACGCGACCGTGGAGCGGGCCGTCGAGAACCCGCCGGAGGACACGCGGGCCTACTTCCGCGGCCGCTGCCTGCGCCAGTATCCCGAGTCGGTGGCCGCCGCCTCCTGGGACTCCGTCATCTTTGACATTCCCGGCCGGGAGTCGCTGCAGCGCGTTCCTACCTTGGAGCCGCTGCGCGGCACCAAGGCGCACGTGGGCGAGCTGCTGGACCGCTGCCGGACCGCGGCCGAGCTGGTCGCCGCCCTGACGGGCCAAGACTGACCGGCCAGGATCAGCGTCCCGTCCCTCCCCCCTACCCACCCTCGGGACGGGTCGCGAGTTCGTACCGATTTGAGCCCGGCTGGATTGGGCGGGACTCCTACGGGTGACGATAGCGTTGGGACAGACGGAGGTAGCGACATGGCAACCAACAAGGACACAGGCGGTCAGCGGCAGACTACTCGGCGCGCCGAAGAGACCGAGCAGGCGGAGACCGGGACCACCGAGGAGGTCCGGGAGCGGCACGAAAAGCTCTCCGATGACGTCGACGCGATCCTGGACGAGATCGACGAGGTCCTCGAGGAGAACGCTGAGGAGTTCGTCCGGTCGTACGTGCAGAAGGGCGGCCAGTAACCGTCGCAGCGGTTCGCCGTAGGCGGACACGCCGGTGTCTTCGGCGTGCCGTCTCGCTCTGGCGCCGCAGTAGGGTCTGTTGAAGGCACTGCTGTGCCGACCACCTCGGGAGGAGGTTCGCGTTGGGCTCGTACTTCGACGGCGCTGCACATTCCCGGCAGTCCGACCCGTTCGCCGGGGGAGAGGGAGATCCCGGACGGATGCGGATCAGACCGCCGGAGGGCTTCATGGACCGGCAGAGCGCGTCGTTCGCGGATTTCCTCGCCTCCCACTCTCCGGATCTGCTGCCCGGCCGGGCGCCCGGCCCCGGTGTAAGCCCGGCCGCGGACTCCGCGGCGCTGCGCGACCTGCCGCACGCCACCACGATCATCGCCGCGGTCTGCCACCACGGCGTGGTGCTGGCGGGTGACCGCCGGGCCACCGCCGGGAGCATGATCGCCAAGCGGGACGTGGAGAAGGTGTTCCGCAGCGATGAGTTCTCGGCCATTGGCTACGCGGGCACGGGCAGCGTGGGGATCGAGTTCGTCCGCCTGTTCCAGGTCGAGCTCGAACACTACGAGAAGATGGAAGGCCAGCCGCTGTCGCTGGAGGGCAAGGCCAACCGGCTCGCCTGGATGATCAGGGGCAACCTGGCCGCGGCCATGCAGGGGCTCATCGTCGTGCCGCTCTTCGTCGGCTACGACGAGGACGCCGGCCAGGGGCGTATCTTCAGCTACGACGTGGCTGGCGGCCCGTACGAGGAGCAGAGGTTCCACTCGATCGGCTCGGGATCGGTGTTCGCCCGCGGATCGCTGAAGAAGCTGTACGTCGACGACATGCCGGTGACCGACGCCGTGCTGGCCTGCGTCCAGGCGCTGTACGACGCCGCCGACGACGATTCGGCGACCGGCGGCCCGGATCTGACCCGGCGGATCTTCCCGGTCATCGCCACGGTGACGGCCGACGGCTTCCGCAAGCTGCCAGAAGCCGAGTCCGAGGATTACGCCCAGCAGGTGGTGCAGGAGCGGATGACCACGCCGGACGGCCCATCCGCCCCGCTGCGCACGACCAGCTAGCGCATCTCGTCCCGCCCCATCTGACTAGGTAAAGGAAGCATTCGCGGTGTCCATGCCGTTCGGTTACGTCTCACCCGCACAGGCCATGCGGGACAAGGCCGAATTCGCGCGCCAAGGGATCGCGCGCGGCCGCAGCTGCGTCACGCTGCAGTACGAGGGCGGGATCTTGATGATGGCGCCCAACACGTCGAGCGCGCTGCACAAGATCAGCGAGATCTACGACCGGATCGGGTTCGCCGCGGTGGGCCGGTACCCCGAGTTCGAGACCCTGCGCAAGGCCGGGATCACCTACGCGGACGTCGCCGGGTACCAGTTCGACCGGCGCGACGTGACGGCCCGCGGTATCGCCATTTACTACGCCCAGAACCTGGGCACCATCTTCACCGAGAGCCTCAAGCCGTTCGAGGTGGAGATCGTCGTCGCCGAGGTGGGCACGCGGCCAGAGGCCGATCAGATCTACCGGATCACGTTCGACGGGTCGGTGAACGACGAGCCGGGCTTCGTCGCCTTCGGCGGGCAGGCCGACCAGGTTTCCGCGGTCCTGAAGGAGCGCTACTCCCCGGGCATGTCCCTGACCGAGGCGTTCGGCGCCGCGCTGGCCGCGCTGACGACCACCGGCAACGGCGAGCGCACCGAGCTGGCGGCGACCCAGCTGGAGGTCGCCATCCTGGACCGGACCCGGGAACACCGCGCGTTCCGCCGCATCCGCGCGGCCCGGCTCGAGGAGCTTATCGCCGAGACCCGCTCGGCCGACGGGAAGAGCGCCCCGGCGCCCGAAGCCCCGGCCGGCGAGTCCACTCCGCCCGCCGGCGGGTCAGCATCGTCCGCCGGCGGGTCACCATCGTCCGCAGGCGGCTCGGCGCCGTCCGCGGGCGGGTCGGCGCCGTCCGCGGGCTCCGAGCCCGCCACCGGCCCCGACAGGGGCAGCACCGACCGCGGCGGCGGCGTCGGCGGCGGGGACGCCACCCCGCCGAACCCGCTCTAAGCACTCCACCCGGAATCGCGGTGCTCATCACCCTCGCACGCAACACCCGTCCCATTTCGGCGGTTGATTCAGGCTTTGCGGGTGGATTAGGGGTATTCCAGTACCGGCTCGCTCAACCGCGAAGCCCGGATCCACCACGATAAACGGAGGGATACTCCTATCCCGGGCAACGCCCGGGACAGGAGGACACTGTAGAGATTCCTGCTACTCGATCGGTGGCTCCGGCCCCCGGGCGCGAGCATACGGCGTTCCCCGGCGGAAGCTCAGCCCGCTCCGGCCACGCCCCGGCGCGGGCTCAGGCCGCGCCCCGGAGGTCCCGGGCTTACAGCGGGATGTTGGCGTGGGTTCCCTTGAGCTGGGGCGCCTCGGCGATGGCCCGGGCCAGCTCGCGGCCGGTCTGGCTGGGCTCGATGATGGCGTCGATGACGCCGAGTTCGACCGCGCGCTGCAAGCCGCCGGCGGTGGCTTCGTGCTCGGCGGCCAGTTCCGTCTCGGCCTCGTGCAGCCTCTCGGGTGGCACCGAGGCCAGCGTGCGGCGGTGCAGGATACGGATGGCCGCGACCGCGCCCATGACGGCCACCTCGGCGCCCGGCCAGGCGTAGACGCGGGTCGCGCCCAGCGAGCGGGAGTTCATCGCGATATAGGCCCCGCCGAACGCCTTGCGGGTCACCAGCGTCACCCGCGGCACCGTGGCCTCGGCGAACGCGTGCAGTAGCTTGGCGCCGCGGCGGACCACGCCGTCCCACTCCTGGCCGACCCCGGGCAGGTAGCCCGGCACGTCCACCAGCACCACGAGCGGCACGCCGAACGCGTCGCACATCCGGACGAAGCGGGCCGCTTTCTCCGCCGCCGCGGCGTCCAGGCAGCCGCCGAGCCGCATCGGGTTGCTGGCCACCACGCCGACCGTGCGCCCGGCTAGCCGGCCCAGGATGGTCACGATGTTCGGCGCCCACCGGGGGTGTAGTTCCACGCCCGGCGAATCGAGCAGCTTGCCGGTCAGCAGGTGCACGTCGTAGGCCCGCCGGGGGGAATCTGGCAGTACACCGGACAGGTCGCGGTCCTCGGCGTCCTCGGCGATCTTCCCCTGGTCACTGAACAGCGCCGCGACCTGGCGGGCGCGGTCCAGCGCCTCGGCGTCGGTCTGGGTCACCAGGTGCACCACGCCGGAGCGGCGGCTGTGTGGCTCCGGCCCGCCGAGCCGCTCCATGTCCACGTCCTCGCCGGTCACCGAGCGCACCACGTCCGGGCCGGTGACGAAGATGCGGCCCTGGCCGGACAGGATCACGATGTCGGTCAGCGCCGGGCCGTAGGCGGCACCGCCGGCCGCCGGTCCGAGCACGACCGAGATCTGCGGTACCCGCCCGGAGGCGGCGGTCATCGCCGCGAAGACGGTTCCCACCGCGTGCAGGCTGGCCACGCCCTCGGCCAGCCGGGCCCCGCCCGAGTGCCACAGGCCCACGATCGGAACCCCGCGGGAGACCGCCTCGGTGTACGCACCGACGATCGCGGCGCAGCCCGCGGTGCCCATGGCGCCGCCTTGCACCCGCGGGTCGGAGGCGAACGCCACCGCGCCCGCGCCGTGCACCAGCCCCACGCCCGCGACCACCCCGCTCCGCTCGTCGCCGTCCGTCGGCAGCAGGTCCAGCGTGCCGGGGTCGAACAGCGCCTTTAGCCGCTCCCGCGGATCGCGGGGCAGGCCCTGGCGGGGAGGCTTGGGGGGGTCGTCCCCCCGGGGCAGCACCGTCGGCCGGGGGACGGCAGCCGCTCCCGCGTCTGGGGTGGTCGTCATCTGAGGTCTCCTCTACCGGCTTTACGGGTTCAGGCGGCGGTGAACACGAGCGACACGTTGTGGCCGCCGAACCCGAACGCGTTGTTCACCACCGCCATCGGTCCGGCGCCGCGCTTGGTCAGCGGCCTCGGCTCGGTGGCGACATCGACGGGCACGTCGTCGTCCAGGTCTTCGAGGTTGATCGTGGGCGGGGCCACCTGGTCGCGCAGCGCGAAGATGGCGGCTACCGACTCGATGGCGCCCGCACCGCCGAGCAGATGCCCGGTCATCGACTTGGTCGACGAGACGATCACGCCGTCGGCCGCCGATCCCAGCGCCTTGACCAGGGCCTGCGCCTCGAGCGGGTCGCCTTCCGGGGTGGAGGTGGCGTGCGCGTTCACGTGCACGACCTGATCCGGGTTGACCCTCGCGTCGGCCAGCGCCCGGCTGATCGCCGTGGTCACGCCGGCCCCGTCGGGCGCCGGGTGGGCGATATGGTAGGCGTCCGAGGAGTAGCCGGCCCCGGCCGCGACGGCGTACACCCGCGCGCCGCGCTGCCGCGCGTGCGACAGCGACTCCAGCACCAGCATGCCGGCGCCCTCGCCGAGCACGAACCCGTCCCGGCCCTTGTCGAACGGCCGCGAGGCCCGCTCCGGGTCGTCGTTTCGGGTGGACATGGCCCGCATGACCGCGAACGCGCCGATGTTCAGCGGCATGATCGCCGCCTCGGTGCCGCCCGCCATGACCACGTCGGCCCGCCCGGAACGGATCATGTCGATGCCGTACCCGATCGCCTCCGCGCCGGACGCGCAGGCGCTGACCAGCGCGTGCGCTCCGGCGTGCGCCCCGAGCTCCATGCTGATCCAGCCGGCCGACCCGTTGGGCATCAGCATCGGCACCGTATACGGCGAGATGCGCTGCCAGCCCTTGGAGTTGAGGATGTCGTACGCGGCCAGCGTCGATCCGATGCCGCCGATCCCGCTCGTGACCGTGACCCCGAGCCGTTCCGGGTCCATCTCCGGCGCGCCCGCGTCGGCCCACGCCTCGCGCGAAGCGACGAGCGCGAACTGCTCGCAGCGATCCATCCGGCGGGCCTGCACGCGGCCCACGATCTCCGCCGGGTCGGCGGCGGCCGGCGCGGCGATCCGCACCGGCAGCCGCTCGGCCCACGGTTCGGTCAGGCGTCGCACGCCGCTCCGCCCGGCCAGCATCGCCGTCCAGGTCGACGCGGCATCCCCGCCGAGCGGGGTGGTCGCGCCGAGCCCGGTGACGACGACGGTTTCGCGGTCCACCGTCACGCTCTGCCTCCCGCTCGCCTGCGGGGCGCCTTAAGGCGCCGCCTTCCCTCGTCGCTCGTCCCTCGCCCCTGGGGTGGGTCCGTGGGGACAAACACAGTCCAGGCGACGCCGCGCCCCGCCGGCTCGCTCACGCCGGGTCGCCGGCGTTCTTGGCCACGAAGTTCACTACGTCCTGGACGGTGGTGAGGTCCTTCAGCTGGTCGTCGGGGATCTCGACGCCGAACTTGTCCTGCGCCGCGACGGCGATCTCGACCATGGACAGCGAGTCGATATCGAGGTCGTCGACGAAGCTCTTGTTCGGGGTCACCTCGTCGGCGGGAACGCCGGCGATCTCCTCCACGATTTCGCCCAGCCCGGCGAGGATCTCCTGGTCAGTCATGCTTTTTACTCCTTGTCGTGAACGGATGGGGTTGGTCTGGCTGCCCCGTGGCGGGGCGCGGCTAGGGTACCGTGATCACCTGCGCCGCGTAGCACATCCCCGCGCCGAAGCCGAGCAGCAGCGCCGGGGAGCCGGACTTGAGGTCGCCGCGCTCGGCCATCCGGGCCAGCGCCAGCGGCACCGACGCCGAGGACGTGTTGCCCGAGTGCACGATGTCGTCCGCCAAGCGCTCCCGGGGCACGCCCAGCTTGCGCGCGATGGCCTCGATGATGCGCAGGTTGGCCTGGTGCGGCACGAAGGCCGCCAGGTCGCTCACCGCCACCCCGGCCCGCTCGCAGGCCTGCGCCGCGATGGGGTGCATCGTGGTGGTGGCCCAGCGGAACACCGCCTGGCCCTCCTGGTACATGTACGAGCGGCGGTTCGGGATCGCGATCTTGTCGGCCATGTCGCCGGCGCTACCCCACACCACCGGCCCGATACCCGGCGGCTCGCCGTCCGCGGTCGGCCCGACCACCGCGGCGCCCGCCCCGTCCGCGAAGATGATGCAGGTGGAGCGGTCGTCGGGGTCGATCCAGGCCGTCATCTTCTCCGCCCCGATGACCAGAACATGCCGGGCCGTGCCGGCCCGCACCGCGTCGGAGGCGTTGGCCAGCGCGTAGCAGAAGCCGGCGCACGCCGCGTTGAGGTCGTAGGCGCCGGGGGCCACGATGCCGAGCCGGGACGCGACCATCGCGGACGTGTTCGGGATCGAGACCTCGGTGCTGCAGGTGGCCACGATGACCAGGTCGATGTCGGCGGGGGACAGGCCGCTGCCGGCCAGCGCCTTGCCGCCGGCCACGACCGCCATGTCGGCCACGGTCTCGTCCGGCCCGGCGTACCGGCGGCTGATGATGCCGACCCGGCTGCGGATCCATTCGTCACTAGTGTCGACCCGGGCCGAGAGGTCGTCGTTGGTCACCACATTGGCGGGCTGATAGCCGCCGAGCGAGATAATCCGCGCTCCCGCGGCGGGCGGGAACGAGCTAGAAGATGTCATACGCCTTCCCTGGGCTGTACACGGACCAGCGGCTGACCCTCGCTGACCGGGTCGCCGTCCTCCACGAGCCACTCGATGATCTCAGCCGGCCAGGGCGTGGCGAGCGAGCGCTCCCCGCCGCGCGTGACGACGGTACCGAGTTCCGAGGTCAGGGCCACCATGGCGCCGGTCGCGGCCGTGTCGGCGCGTCCGGCCGGCGACCGGAACGTGCCCGAGGTCGGCGCCACGATCAGCCGCCATTCCGGCAGGTGGCCGTGCCCGTGTCCGTCGGACTCCGATAGGTGCTCCTCGATCAGGTCGCGGGCGGCCTCG
>Ga0210389_10004270_pt1 | contig 11119 bp, 4 predicted proteins | sample IncBWH28OmetaG_FD_160127 | JGI IMG/M metagenome (GOLD analysis project Ga0210389, IMG submission 160127) | Forest soil microbial communities from Barre Woods Harvard Forest LTER site, Petersham, Massachusetts, United States - Inc-BW-H-28-O ... | reverse complement strand
GGCGATGTTTCGCAACAGCCGCCTGTCGATCGCGATGGGCAACGCGAGCCCCGACGTCAAGAAACAGGCGACGCATGTCACGGCCTCGAACGAGGACGAGGGATTTGCGGGAGCGATCGAGATGATCTTGAAGGAGAGCGAGAAGGGTTGATCGTTGTTCTCGCGGCTCCCTCCGCTTGTCGTCCCTGCGAAAGCAGGGACCCATACGCCGCGGCCTCTCATTAGGGCGCTGTGGCAGTTGCCTTTGCTAACAATTGGCGCCGGTGGTTATGGGTCCCTGCTTTCGCAGGGACGACAAAAAGTTATTCCAGCCTCTCACGTCGACCTTTGCACCGCCGGTTTTTCGCTCGCCTTCTTGGCGTCGCTGAGGTTATGTGCGGTGTTGATCAACGCGATATGGGTCAATGCCTGCGGAAAATTGCCGGTCTGGCGCGCGACGCCGGTGTCGTATTCCTCGGCGAACAGCCCGAGATCGTTGGCGACCGCGACCACGCGGTCGAACAACTCCTGGGCCTTGGCGATCTCGCCCGCCAGCACATAGGCGTCGGCGAGCCAAAGGCTGCAGGCGAGAAACGCGCCTTCGATCGGCTGCTTTTCATCGGACACCTCGCGCGGATCGTGCCGCAGCACAAATCCATCCCGCATCATGTATTTTTCGAGAGCAGCCAGGGTGCCGCGAACGCGCGGGTCGGAGGCCGGCAGGAACCCCACCGCGGGCAGCAGCAGGATACTGGCATCGAGCAATTGCGAGCCGTAGGACTCGACGAACGCGTTCTGCCCGGGATCAAAACCCTTCTCGCAGACATCGCGGCAGATTTGGTCGCGCAAGCTTCGCCAGCGATCGAGTGGCCCGTTGTAGCCGAATTTTTCGGCGCCCTTGATGGCGCGGTCGAATGCGACCCAGGTCATCACTTTCGACGAGACATAGTGCCTGGGCTCCCCACGTCGCTCCCAGATGCCGTGATCCGGTTGATCCCATACCTGCTCGAGATGCTCGATCACCGCGCGTGCGAGCGCCCAGGTTTCGTCATCGAGTTTCAGCTCGGCCAGGCGCCACTGGTAAAACGTATCGATCAATTCGCCGTACACGTCGAGCTGCAGCTGGGCATGCGCGGCATTGCCGATCCGGACCGGCCGGGCGCCTTCATAGCCCACCAGCCAGTCCGCCTCCCATTCCAGCAGGCGCCGCTGGCCGAGGATGCCGTACATGATCTGCATGTTCTCCGGCGAGCCGGCGGCGGCGCGCAGCAGCCAATTGTGCCAGGCCAGCGCCTCTTCGGTGTAGCCGGAGTTCATCAGCGCCAGCAGCGTGAAGGTGGCGTCGCGCAGCCAGCAAAACCGGTAGTCCCAGTTGCGGCTGCCGCCGAGCTTTTCCGGCAGCGAGGTCGTCGGCGCCGCGACGATGCCGCCGGTCGGCGCATAGGTGAGCGCCTTCAGCGTGATCAGCGATCGCATCAGGAGGTCGGAATATTCGCCCTGATAGGTGCAATGGCTGCACCACTCGGTCCAGAAATCCTCGGTGTCCTGCAGGGCCTGCGCGGGGTCGATCGGTTCGGGGATCGGCAGATGCGAAGGCCCGTAGGTGAGCACGAAGGGAATGGTCTGGCCCTCGCTCACTTCGAAATCGGCCACTGTTGTAAGATCCTCGCCGCGGGTCTCGACCGGCGTGCGCAGCACCGTCATGTCCTGCCCGGTAATCGCCAGCAACGCGCCCTCCTCGGTGCGCCTGACCCAGGGAATGTCGACGCCGAAGCCGAAGCGGATCACAAGCTGCATCATCAGCCTGACCCGCCCGCGCACCCCGCGCACCAGCCGGACGACGTCGGAGGCCTTGCCGCGCGGCGGCATGAAATCGATCAGTTCGACGACGCCGCTCGCGGTCTCAAACCGCGTCTCCAGGATCAGCGTATTGTCCCAATAGCGGCGCGAGGATTTTGTCACCTCTTCCAGGGGCGCGATCAGCCACCGCCCGTTTCGGTGGGTGCCGAGCAGCGCCGCGAAACAGGCATCGGAATCGAACGCCGGCCAGCACAGCCAGTCGATCGAGCCGTCGCGGCCCACCAGTGCCGCGGTCTGGCAATCGCCGATCAATCCATAGTCTTCGATCTTTGAGGCCAAGGTCTTGTCACCCTGATTTGCGTTGTCAGACTGCGGTGCGCGCCCGTTCACCCGTCGCGCGCTTGAGCGCGGGGACGTCGATCTTCGCGGCAATCTCCCCGAGCGCCAGCGGCAGCCGCTGCCGCCAGTTCGGATGCTCGTTGACGGTACCGGGAATATTGGGCTGGTCGACCACGCCCAACAAGTCTTCCAGCGATATCGCAAGCAATCGTGATTTGGTCTGCGACAGAAAGCCCGCAACCGCATAGAGATCGTGGCGGTCGATGGCGTGCCGATGCAAGATATCGCTCAGCATCGCCAGCGCATGCCAACGTGCGTCGTCGCTTTCGCCGGGATCGATCCCGAGCGAGCGTTTCAGCGCGAGGTCGCTGAACGAGCGCCAGCCGGCATAGGTCGACAGATCGTGGGTGTTGAAGGTGACGAGCGCGTTGGGCAGATAGCGGTCGACATCGCGAAACCGGCCATCATCGTCGCGCTCGAACATCATCACCTGATACGACCAGATGCCCCAATCGGCCATCTGCGCGCGAAAACCTTCCGGTACGGTGCCGAGATCCTCGCCGATCACCACGCAGCGATGCGCCACGCTCTCCTGCGCGGTCGTCGCCAGCAGCGCCTCGAACGGCATCTGCACATAGACGCCGCTGTCGGCGGCAAAACCATGCGGCACGAGATAGAGCCGTTTCAGGCCCAGCACGTGATCGAGCCGGATCGCGCCGGCATGGCGCATCGAGGCCCGCAGCATCTCCCGGAACGGCTCGAAGGACCTGATTTCCAGGCCGGCGGCGTTGAAGCCGGCAAGGCCCCAGTTCTGGCCCGCGGTGTTCAGGGGGTCCGGCGGCGCGCCGACGGAGAGACTGCGGGAAATCGCCGATTGTTCGTTCCACGCATCGAAGCCGTCGGATTGCACGCCGACCGCGACGTCGAGATAGAGGCCGACCTTCATGCCGAGCGCCTTGGCGCGATCCTGGCACGCCGCGAGTTGTTGGTCGGCGGTCCATTGCACGAATTCGACGAATTCGATCTCGGCTTGATCCGGGCCGTCGCGCAGGCGGGCGCATGCGGCCGCGTCGGGCTGCCGCCATTCTTCCGGCCATTCCCACCACGGCTTGTTGAATCTGTGCCGCAGCACCTCAAAACAGGCGAACCGCGACAATAGCGGCCCGCGTTGGCTGCGGAATTTTTCGAAGTCTTGCCGGCGGCGGGTTTTTGCCTCCGTCCCGAACTTCTCGAAAGCTGCGCGCAGCGCGCGCCATTTCAGCCCGGCGACAGCGACATAATCGACGATCCCGCTTGCTCTCAGCCGGGCGAGCGCGCCGCTGCTCGCGGCGAGAACGCCGGGCTCAAATTCCGGAAGCTTTTCGACGTCGATGTAGAGCGCATTCAAGAACAGCCGGCTGTTGGGCGCATAGGGGCTGCAATCGGCCGGCCGGTCGTCGAACAGCACGTGCAGCGGATTGAGGCCGACGCCGTCGGCTCCCAGCCGGTTCGCCAGTTCGATCAGCCCTCCGAGGTCGGTAAAGTCCCCGATACCCCAGTTGCGCGGCGAGCGGACGCCATAGAGCTGGACCGCCAGCAGCCAGCAGCGGTCGAAATCGCCGGCAAAGGCCCTCGATGGCGCGACGATCAGGGGCACCTCTTCCCTGACGGAGGCGGCATCCGTCAGCTCAAGCCGGTACGAGCCGACCGGCAAATCCGCCGGCCAGGCGATGACACGACCCCCGGTCTCGCCCTCGGCGATAACCTTAAGACCGGCAACGATTTTCCAGCGCAGCGGGACTGTGGCAGCCTGTTTGAGTTCGGTCCGCGCCGGCAGGCCGGAGCGAACCACCACCGCCCCGTCGAGATACCGGTGCGATACGGCGACCGGCAGGGCATCGACGATGATTTTCAGCGCGGCCCGGCCCGTCACACGGCGGTGACCCTGGCCATCCACGAATTCGGTCTGGATTCCCAGCTCTTTAGCTCTGGTGGCAAGGTCCATTCGGCACGCCGTTTGCACGCAACGGTTCAAGACGTCGCGAAATTCTCTAGATGAAGTAAGAGGATAGCCGTGTTTAACTCCAAGGCGTCCCCGGCGTTCCCCGGGAACCAATGCCCGGCCAGCGGCTTTCTATATAGGTCCCTATATAGGTCCGGAGCGTCTCCTTTCCCGCGATCGAAACGGGACGTTGCTTCCATGTCAATGGCATCACCGTGAACAAAACAACTCAAACTGTCGAGAGCGCCGCGGCCGGCGGCGCTTTCCATATCGAAGACGTTTATCCGCTGATCGACGGCGGCCGCTTTGCCGTGAAACGCATCGCCGGCGAGCGCATCGAGGTCTGGGCCGACATCTATCGTGACGGGCATGACGTCGTGAGCGCGGCGCTGGTCTGGCGCCGCGAGCGCGACCGGGAATGGCGCCGCGAACCGATGTCCCATCACGGCAACGACCGCTGGGGCGGATCGTTCGCGCCCGACCAGCCCGGACGCTATGTCTATGCGATCGAGGCCTGGACCGATGAATTCGCGACCTGGCGGCATGGGTTCGAGCTCAAGCAGCAGGCCGGCGCCGACCTGACGCTGGATGCGATCGAGGGCGCCGGCATGCTCACCAAGGCGCAGGCCGGCGGACATGCCGCGGCCGCCGTCATTCTGCGTCAATGCGAGGATTTTCTGCAGACCGGCGAGGCCGCGCCGCTGCTGACCGACGAATTGAAGGACGCGATGTCCGAGAGCCAGTTGCGGCCGGACCTGACGCGATCGCCGTTGTTTCCCCTGATGGTGGATCGTCCCCGGGCGCGGAGCGGCGCGTGGTACGAGATGGTGCCGCGCAGCCAGGGCAAGGTGCCCGGCCAGTACGGCACCTTCAGGGATTCCATCGCGCGCCTGCCCGACATCGCGGCGATGGGATTTGACGTGGTCTATCTGACGCCCATTCACCCGATCGGACGCATCAACCGCAAGGGCCGCAACAACGCGGTGACGGCAGCGGAAGGCGATCCCGGTAGCCCCTATGCCATCGGCAGCGCCGAAGGCGGCCACGATGCGGTGCATCCGCAACTCGGCACGCTTGCGGATTTCCGCGAGTTCGTTGCGGCCTGCAAGCAACTCGATATGGAAGTCGCGCTCGACTTCGCCGTGCAATGCGCGCCCGATCATCCCTGGCTCAAATCGCATCCGCAATGGTTCAGGCGGCGGCCGGACGGTTCGATGCGCTATGCGGAAAACCCGCCCAAGAAATACCAGGACATCGTCAATCCCGATTTCTCGTCGGAGGACGCCGGCGCGCTGTGGAATGCGCTGCGCGATGTCGTGCTGTTCTGGATCGAACAGGGGGTGCGGATTTTCCGGGTCGACAATCCCCACACCAAGCCTTTTCGGTTCTGGGAATGGCTGATCCACGACATTCAGCTTCGCCATCCCGACATCATCTTCCTCGCCGAAGCCTTCACCCGGCCCAAGCTGATGAAGGGTCTTGCCAAACTCGGCTTCACCCAGTCCTACACCTACTTCACCTGGCGGACCCAGAAGTGGGAGCTCGAGCAATATCTCAACGAACTGACGGCCTATCCAGAGCGCGATTTCTACCGCCCGAATTTCTTCGTCAATACGCCGGACATCCTGCCCTGGCACCTGCAGAGCGGCGAGAGCTGGATGTTCAAGTCGCGCGCGGCGCTCGCCGCGACACTGTCTTCGAGTTACGGCATCTACAACGGATTCGAACTGCTGGAACACGAACCGATTCCCGGTCGCGAAGAATATCTCGATTCCGAAAAATACGAGATCAAGGTGCGGGACTGGGACAGCCCCGGCAATATCAAGCCCTACATCGGCGATCTCAACCGCGCTCGACGCGAAAACGCCGCGTTGCAACAGACCAGCAATCTCCGCTTCATGCCCGTCGACGACGGCAATGTCATCGCCTTCGTCAAGGAATCGGTCAACCAGACCAACAGCGTCGTCGCCGCCATCGCGCTGTCGCGCGATGTGCACGAATTCTGGCTGCCGCTCGGCGATGTCCAGGTCGGCATGGCCGGCGATCGCCGTAACGTCGCCGCGGTCGAGAACGTGATCACCGGCGAACGCTACCCGCTCGAATGGGGTGGCCTGCGCCTGCGGATCGATCCGATGCGCGATCCCGCGCTGCTGTTTCGCTGTTTGGCGTGAGGGACGCCATGAACCTGCTGTCATCGATCGATGCAACCGAACTGCCCATCACCTCGCTGGACGGCGACGAACTCTGGTACAAGGACGCCATTATCTACCAGCTTCACGTCAAGGCCTTTGCCGACAGCAACAATGACGGGATCGGCGATTTTGCCGGGCTGACCGAGAAGCTCGATTATCTGCAGGACCTCGGCGTCACCGCGCTTTGGCTGCTGCCGTTCTATCCCTCGCCCGGCCGCGATGACGGCTACGACATCGCCGACTACGGCGCCATCAATCCCGATTTCGGGACCATGAAGGATTTCAAGCGCTTCATCGTCGAGGCCAAGCGGCGGGGTTTGCGGGTCATCACCGAACTCGTCATCAATCATACCTCCGACCAGCACGACTGGTTCAAGCGCGCCCGCCGCAGCCATCCCAAATCGAGCGCGCGCAACTGGTATGTGTGGAGCGACACCGACCAGAAATATGCGGGCACCCGGATCATCTTCACCGACACCGAGAAATCGAACTGGACCTGGGACCCGGAAGCCGGCCAGTTCTACTGGCACCGCTTCTTCTCGCACCAGCCGGATCTGAATTTCGACAATCCGCGCGTGGTCAGCGCGCTGGTGCAGGTCATGAAGCGCTGGCTCGATACCGGCGTTGACGGCTTCCGGCTCGATGCGATCCCCTATCTGTGCGAGCGCGACGGCACCAACAACGAAAACCTTCCCGAAACCCACGCCATCATCAGGCAATTTCGCGCCGAACTCGACGCCTATGCCAAGGGCAAGGTGTTGCTGGCGGAGGCCAATCAATGGCCGGAGGACGTGCAGGAATATTTCGGCAAGGGCGATGAATGCCAGATGGCCTATCATTTCCCGCTGATGCCGCGGATCTACATGGCGATCGCCCAGGAGGATCGCTTCCCGATCACCGACATCCTGCGCCAGACCCCGGATATTCCGGCCAACTGCCAGTGGGCGCTGTTTCTGCGCAACCACGACGAACTGACGCTGGAGATGGTCACCGACGTGGAGCGCGACTATCTGTGGTCGACCTACGCCAACGATCCCCGCGCCCGCATCAATGTCGGAATCAGGCGGCGCCTGGCGCCGCTGATGGACAACGACCGGCGCAAGATCGAGCTGATGAACTCGCTGTTGCTGTCGTTCCCGGGCACGCCGATCATCTATTACGGCGACGAAATCGGCATGGGCGACAACATCTATCTCGGCGACCGCAATGGCGTACGCACGCCGATGCAATGGTCGCCGGACCGCAATGGCGGCTTTTCCCGCGCCGATCCGGCGCGACTTTACGCGCCGACCATCATGGATCCGGTCTATGGCTATGAGGCGGTCAATGTCGAGGCGCAGTCGCACAGCCTGTCGTCGCTGTTGAGCGCCACCAAGCGGCTGATTTCGGTGCGCAAGTCGACGCTGGCGTTCGGGCGCGGCACCATGACATTCATCCGCCCGGCCAACCGCTCGGTACTTGCCTATGTCAGGCAGTACCAGGATGAGGTGATCCTCTGCGTCGCCAACCTGTCGCGCTCGGCGCAGGCCACCGAACTCGACCTGTCGGCCTGGAAGGACCGCATCCCGCTGGAGATGCTCGGCCGCACCCGCTTTCCGGCCATCGGCGAATTGCCTTACATGATCACGCTGGCGCCCTATGGCTTCTACTGGTTCCAGCTCAAGCAGCGCGACAAGTCCGAGCGCGCCACACCCTCGGTGGTTCCCGAGTTCGAAACCCTCGTGGTGCCGCTCGGCGCGACCTGGGTGTCGCTGGCCCGCGCCCGCGGCGTGTTCGAACGCGACGTGCTGCCCGGACACCTGGCGCGAACCCGCTGGTATCCGGAGCGCTCGCCAAATGCCATTCAACCCGTCCTGACCTCGGCGATCCCGTTCTGCGATATCGGCGACAACCGCCCCTATCTTGCCTTCTTCGAAGCGACGCAGCGCGGCGCCGCCGCGCGATACGTCCTGCCGATGCAGATCGAATGGGTGCGCTTCGATCGCGAACACTATAACCCGCGCGCATTGGCGGCCGTGCGTCAGGGCGCACGGGAAGGAACCCTGCTGGATGTCGCGTCCGACCACATCTTCATCGCGCTGTTGCTGCGCAATCTGCGCGAGAGCCTGACTGTCGAGGAGAACGGCGTGAGCCTCGAATTCAGGCCAACCAGCAAGTTTTCCGACAAGCCGGTCACGACCCCCGAGCACATCCGGGCCGTCGAAACCGAACAGTCCAACAGCACGGCGCTGGTCGACAACGAATATGTGGTCAAGGTCTATCGCAAGCTGGTGTCCGGCATCAATCCGGAGATCGAGATCGGCCGGTTCCTGACCGAGGTCGCGGGTTTCGCCAATACGCCGGCGCTGCTCGGCAGCGTCGAACTGGTCGAAGGCGGCGACAGGAGCGCGATCGCCGTCGTTCACGCCTTCGTCCAGAACCAGGGCGACGCGTGGACCGTAACGTCGGCCTATCTCGATCGCTTTGTCGATGAACAGCGCGTACTCGCGAGCAGCGAAAATTCCGGCGAAAGCGAAGAGCAGGTTTCCTATCTGCGCTATATGTCGCAAACCGGAAGACGCGTCGCCGAGATGCACCTGGCGCTCGCCGCAAGCCAGGAATTTCCGGATTTCACGCCGGAGCCGACAAGCCGTGCGGACGTGCAGCGCTGGATTGAGGAGCTGGTGGCCCGCGCGGAACGCGTCTTCGACACCCTGAAACAACGGCGCGATACGATCAGGGAAGTCGATCGTCCGCTTGTCGACCAGGTGCTGGCGCAGCGCCAAGCGCTGCTTGGCCGCCTGGACGCGCTGCTCCTGCCCGGCATCGACGGCCTCAATATCCGTCATCATGGCGACTTCCATCTCGGACAGATCCTGATCGTCAAAGATGACATCTTCATCATCGATTTCGAGGGTGAGCCGCGCCGTCCGCTCGACGAGCGGCGCCGCAAGGCGCCCGCGGCGCGCGACGTCGCCGGGTTGATCCGGTCGATCGATTATTCGGCCACAGCCGCGCTGGAGCGCGCGCTTCACGTCGCCTCCGACGAGCACGGCAAGCTCGGCGCGGCTCTCGCGAAATGGCGCGATCACGCGACAACGGCTTTTCTGGCCGCCTATCGCGAGGTGATGACGGACCAGCGGCTGTGGCCGGCCGATCCGCATGATGCCGAACGGATGCTGAATTTCTTCTTGCTTGAGAAGGCCTTCTACGAGATTGAATACGAAATGGCCCACCGGCCTGAATGGCTGCGCGTCCCGCTGACCGGGATGCTCCGAATCCTGTCCCGACATAGCCAAGAGGCCTCATGACCAAATTGTCCGCGGAGGCCTATGCGATCGTGGAGGGCCGGCACTCCGATCCTTTTCACTATCTCGGCCTTCACAACGAGGGCGGCAAGACCGTGGTGCGCGCGTTCCTGCCCGAGGCGACGAATGTCGAGGCCATCGGCGAGCACGGCGAAACCGCGCAGCTTTCGCGGATTCACGACGCCGGGCTGTTCGCGGGCTCGCTGCCGAACGGCTCCAAGCGCTACCAGTTGCGCGCCCGCTTCGGCGATACCGTGGTCGATCTCGACGACCCCTATCGCTTTCCGCCGGTCCTGACCGATTTCGATCTGTATCTGCTGGGTGAAGGCACCCATCAACGGCTTTACGACAAGCTCGGCGCCCATCCGATGACGCTCGACGGCGTCGATGGCGTCGCCTTCGTGGTGCTCGCGCCCAATGCACGGCGGGTCAGCGTGGTCGGCGATTTCAATTTCTGGAATTCGCGCCGGCATCCGATGCGCGTCCGTGGCGTCGGCTATTGGGAACTGTTCGTGCCCCATGCCACCGTCGGCGATCACTATAAATTCGACATCATCGGCCCGCAGGGCCAGCATCTGCCGCTGAAGTCGGACCCGATGGCGTTCGCCGCGGAAATGCGCCCGAGCACCGCCTCCATCGTGTTCGACGAAGCCAGACTTCCGCATCCGCGCCCGGCGCCCGAGCGGGTCAACGCGCTGAGCGCGCCGATGTCGATCTACGAAGTCCACCTCGGCTCGTGGCGGCGCAAGGGCAACAACGAATGGCTGACCTATCGCGACCTCGCCGAACAGCTGCCGCGTTACGCCAGGGATCTCGGCTTTACCCATGTCGAATTCCTCCCCGTCAGCGAGCATCCCTTTGACGGCTCATGGGGCTACCAGCCGACCGGCCTGTATGCGCCCACCAGCCGGTTCGGCGGGCCTGCGGATTTTTCCGCCCTGGTCGACGCCTGTCACGCCGAGGGCCTCGGGGTGTTGCTGGACTGGGTGCCCGGGCATTTTCCCGACGATCCGCACGGCCTCGGCCATTTCGACGGCACCGCGTTTTACGAACACGCCAACCCGCTGCAGGGTCGCCATCTCGACTGGGGTACGCTGATCTACAATTACGGCCGCACCGAAGTGGTGAATTTCCTGGTCTCGAACGCGCTGTTCTGGCTGGAACGCTACGCCATCGACGGCCTGCGCGTCGATGCGGTCGCCTCCATGCTCTATCTCGACTACAGCCGGCCGGCCGGAGGCTGGATTCCCAACAAATATGGCGGCCGGGAAAATCTCGACGCCATCAATTTCCTGCGCCGCTTCAATACCGAGGTGTTCGCCCGCTTTCCGCAAGCCACGACGGCGGCGGAAGAGTCGACCGCCTGGCCGCAAGTGTCGCGGCCGGTCGAATATGGCGGCCTCGGCTTCGGCTACAAATGGAATATGGGCTGGATGCACGACACGCTGAACTACATCAGCAAGGATCCGATCCACCGCAAGCATCATCACGGCGACATCCTGTTCGGCCTGCACTACGCCTTTTCGGAGAATTTCATCCTG
>Ga0210389_10004269_pt1 | contig 11122 bp, 10 predicted proteins | sample IncBWH28OmetaG_FD_160127 | JGI IMG/M metagenome (GOLD analysis project Ga0210389, IMG submission 160127) | Forest soil microbial communities from Barre Woods Harvard Forest LTER site, Petersham, Massachusetts, United States - Inc-BW-H-28-O ... | reverse complement strand
GGATCCAAGTTCGGGGCCCCCGGCATTCGCAGTGAGATCCGGATACAACGAGATTGGATGGTCTCCAACAATACTTCCGGAACGGCCGTCAACAGGCAAAGAATCGATTTGAGCGGCGGTTCTTCCAGTGTTTTGAGGAATGCGTTGCTGGCCTGGGGCATCATTCTGTCGGCATCGACAATGACACCAAACTTCCAGGCTCCTGCACTCGATTTCATGCGCAAGGATTCTTCGAGCTGGCGGATCTGTTCCACCAGAATTCGCCGGGACTTCGATTCCGGCTCTAACAAATGATAATCCGGATGCTTTTCGACCGCCGTAGTTTGGTTCAGTTCGGCAAAGAATTTGCGGACCAGATCTCGTTTGCCTGACCCATCCGGACCTGTAATCAGATACGAGTGCGGCAGGCGGCCACCGTCCTTTGCCCGAATCAGGTAGCCAAGTGCTTCATCGACCAAGAATGGCATTGATCTCCTTCCAAATGGCAGCTTCGACTTCATCAAGCGATCGAGCGGCATCAATCACTTTGATTCGTTCCGGGAACTCTCTGGCTAGCTGCAGGTAACCTTCTCTGACTTTCCGGTGGAACTCTAAAGGAAGTTCTTCTATTCGGTCAGGACCATTCACCGGGCGGACTCGGCGTAGCCGCCGGTTCCGGATCGTCTCAAGATCAAGATCCAGTAAAAAGGTGATAGCTGGCCGCAAGCCGGCACAAACAAACTCTTCCAGTTCGCGGATAAATTTCAGGTTCAACCCACGCGCGATCCCCTGGTAGACCGTAGTCGAATCAGTGAAACGGTCTGCCACAACGATTTTTCGAGCATTGAGGCCAGGACGAATCACTTCTTCTACCAGTTGGGCCCGGCTGGCGCCGAAGAGGAGGAGCTCTGCCGCAGCGGTCAGGCTCATGCCCTGATCCGAATGGAGCAAAAGGTTACGAATCGCCTCTCCGGCCTGCGTCGAACCCGGCTCTCGGATAGAAAGGACCTGATGCCCCAGGGATTCCAATTTTCGAATCAAGCGGGCAACCTGAGTCGATTTACCGCAGGCTTCTCCGCCCTCAAAGCTAACAAAAAGTCCAGGCATTAGTGAAACTGATGTCGATTAACACGGACAAACGAATTCGAAGATCGCTCGAATGCCACTATATTTGCAGAGATGAGTCAATACTGGCTGGTTAAGCAAGAACCCACTGCCTATTCCTGGGACCAGTTTGTGGCGGATGGCAAGACGGATTGGACAGGCGTCCGCAATTTCCAAGCTCGAAACAACCTTCGTTCGATGAAGGCGGGCGATCAGGTGCTCTACTACCACAGCGTCAACGGCAAAGCCGTGGTGGGCATTGCCGTGGTGAGTCGAGAAGCTTTTCCGGACCCGACCGCGACGAGTGGAGACTGGTCGGCCGTCGAGATCCAACCGGTCCGACCGGTTAAACCACCGGTGACATTGGATCAAATCAAGTCCGATCCCGCACTCGCCCAAATCCCTTTGCTGCGGCAATCCCGGCTTTCGGTGATGTCGCTATCGCAGAACGAGTTTGAAGGCGTGTTGGGGATCGCAGGGGTTAAGGCGTGAGAGGTGAGAAGTGATTGGTGAAATCTTGCGCGAACCGGAGGGGCGTTGCATTCCGCTCTTTTAGCTCGCCCGGATGTCGACGCCTAAAACGCGTCTACAGCTGAGACGTTCGGAAAGACGCGACGCCCGGGGGTTGAGGGGTATGTTCACACCCAGAACCCAGGGCGTCGCATCTTTCTAAACGTGTTACCTACAACGGTTCCTGGCGTCGACACTCGGGCGAGCTAAATGATTGGAATGCATCTCCGATTTACGCGCGCCTGCACCAATGCAAAAAGCGGGCTAATCGCTTGGCTTTATTGGTCACTTAAGGCACAATTCAGGGGTTTTATGTCAGCTGTTTCGTCTCGTGGTTCACCGGCCCCTCCCCGAAAGCTGAACACGACCGTTCCGAAACGAAGACGACGACATCGTTCTCGCCGGTCCGGAATATGGTGGGTGCCGCTAACGATCCGCATCAGCCTCTGGCTTGGCGTTATTGCTTTGGTTGCAGTCGTGGTTACTCTTCTAATGAACGGAGGGTTCGACGACCCCAACCCACAAAGCAAGACCATCCAGCTAACCGATCAGGACATTGATCCGGAAACGACCAACCTCGGGAAGACCTATCTGCACCAGAACCAGGTTGACCAACGCTTGGCTTTGTATATCTGGTCCGAAGCCCAACACCGGTTGCCGGCGGATACGCTCACCGAGGTGCGTAACGCTCTTACCCACGGAGCGGTAACCCTCGCAAGCGGGGGCCTGGTGAAAGAGATGAGTGAGGACCTCGATCAAGGCCGAGTAGCCGCCTATACGATCTGGTTTGAACCCGGCGATCAACATGCGACCGGTGCCGTCAATTTGGTATTAAACGGCGCAGAGCTTGGTCAGTACCCGGTTGGCCCTGATCGTTACGCGATCACATTCTACGCCAAAACCGGGGCTGTTTTACACCTGCAGATTGCCGCGGCAGCTGACTCGAAGCCGGTCGTTTTCCGAGCAGCCACGGCCACCAGCCAAGCAGTAACCCGTAAATTAACCGCTGGGAAAACTGATTCCTGGGACATGTTGGTGCAGCAGACCTATGAAGTTCACAATCCCTGATCGTGCACCAGGAGCTTCGTTCTCGTCCTCGTCCTTGTCCTCAATCTTAGCCAAACGGAGTAATGGAGTGCTGGAGTATTGGAGTACTGGAATACCGCGCCGCGGCAAATTGCATCCGCTACGCCGCATTGAGAATGGTCAAATGGTGCGTTCAGGAGATGCCCCCTCGATTCCCACGCTTGACGCTGGGGCTAGTGCGCGAATTAGTTAGGCCCCTATGAAAACCTTGGGCCAAATCGCCAAGTACTTAGATGGTGAACTGTGCGGCAATGCGGATATTGCGATTACGAGGGTGGTGCACCCGGCACTGGTTCGAGGCCCGGAAGACTTAGCTCTCGTCCTTTCCGGGAACGTGCTAGAGCTCCTCAAGCAGAATCAGGTGACTAATGCCGTGGCCCCGGCGGAATTAGGCCCAATCGATGTACCGAATTTTGTGCTGGTGCCGAGGCCACGTTTGGCGCTGGCTCGCCTGCTCGAGTTATTCGAACGCCCCGCTTATTCAACTGAAGGTATTCATTCCAGCGCGGTAATTGATCCTACCGCGAAGATCGGCGCCAACACCAGTATCGGGCCCCATTGCTGGATCGGGCCGAACACCGTGATTGGAACCGGATGCCGATTGGTCTGCAACGTAAACATTGGCGCTGACGTGAGGATCGGGAACCAGACTCTGGTCCACGCCGGTGTCTTTATCGGGGATCGTTGTGAGATCGGTGACCAAGTCATTATCCAACCGAACGCGACGATTGGGGCTGATGGTTTTTCATTCGTCACGCCGGAACGCGGGAGCGTGGAATCGGTCAGACCGAATAAGAAAACCGAGGTTACGAGCTTTAATCATGAGATCGTGAGGGTCAATTCGATAGGGAATGTCGTAATTGAAGACCGTGTCGAGATAGGCGCCGGTACCTGCATTGATCGAGGTACCCTGGGAGAGACTCGGATAGGCAGCGGAACCAAGCTCGATAACCTGATTCAAATAGGTCACAATGCCATCATCGGCCGCAATTGCTTAATTGTAGCGCTGTCTGGTCTCGGAGGCAGCTCCAAGGTTGGTGATCGCGTTGTCATGGGGGGACAATCCGGGTTGCCGGATCACATGACGGTCGGCGATGATGCGGTGATCTGGGCGCAAGCCGGTGTTGTCGGCAACGTGCCTGCCAAACAAGCTGTCGGCTCAACCCCGGCTGTACCAATGCGGGACTTCCTGGAACGCGAGGTGCACCTGAAACGCCTCCCAACAATGCAACGCCAATTGAAGGAGCTGCAAAAGGCCGTCGCCGACCTGCAGAAAAAACTGGGGAACGAGTAGGGTTGGCGGTTTGCAGTAACGGTAGGGGACGAGCTCCCACTCGTCGGGAATCGCGATATCGTACGAAGGATTACAACAGACCAGAACAGCGTGCGGACGAGCAAGAGCTCGTCCCTACCGTCCAACCCGTTAACTAGCCCCCGAATCATGAAAACCCTTGGCGAAATCGCTAAATACGTAGATGGGAAACTAGAGGGAGATCCTCGCATCGAGATTAGTAGCATTGTTCATCCCGCTCTGGTTCGGGGACCGGGCGATCTGGCCCTGGTTCTCTCAGCCAACGTATTGGATCTACTCAAGCGGGACAAGGTAACCAGCGCGATCGCTCCGGCGGAGTTAGCCTCGCTCGACGTGCCAAACTACATCTTGGTCTCGCGTCCGCGTCTAGCGTTGGCTCGGCTATTGGAGCTTTTCGAGCGGCCGGTTTATTCTGCAGAAGGAATCCATCCTAGTGCTGTAATCGATCCTACGGCAAAGATCGGAGAAAACGTTAGTGTCGGCCCGCATTGTTGGGTCGGCCCAAACTCAACTATCGGAATGGGCACGCGCTTGATTTGTAATGTGAGCCTCGGAGCCGATGTCGAAATCGGCGAGAAGGCTTTGCTGCACCCGGGGGTCAGTGTCGGCGATCGTTGCAAGATCGGGAACCGAGTGATCATCCAGCCCGGCGCCTGCGTTGGCGGCGATGGCTTCTCTTTTGTGACTCCGCAGCCAGGCAACGTTGAGGCCGCCCGACAGAAGAAGCAAATCGTTGAGAATACTGACTCCAATATAGAAATCGTACGCATCAACTCGATCGGCCACGTGGTGATAGAGGATGATGTTGAGATTGGAGCCGGAACCTGCATTGACCGGGCAACACTGGGAGAGACTAAAATCGGTCGCGGTACGAAGATCGATAACTTGGTTCAGATCGGTCACAATGTGACGGTCGGCAGGAATTGCTTGATCGTGGCGCAAGTCGGTATCGGCGGCAGCGCAAAAGTCGGCGAACGAGCTGTGATCGGCGGGCAAGCGGGTTTACCGGATCATATGTCTGTGGGCGACGATGCAGTGGTTGGGCCTCAGGCCGGACTCTCCGGCAATGTAGCCCCGCGCCAGTCCGTGATCGGCAGTCCGGCAGTCCCTGTACGAGACTTCATCCAGCAGAACATGAATTTTAAGCGTTTATCCCGGCTGAACCAACGGGTGAAGGAACTAGAGGCGAAGGTGGCCGAGATGGAGAGAAAACTGCAGGGCTGAAAGAGCCGTCGGTCAGACGTGGGCGCGAAAGTGGAAATCACGTCCTCGGCAGCCGTGAAAAGTGAGAGGTCTTCCACGAGCCTGGCGTAAGGCTTGAGCGCCTAATCCGCATCCGGCCAACGCGGCTTTGCACGGCTTCTTTACGCGTGGAGTACTACTTTTCACTTATCACGTTTGACTTTTCACCTTTCTGGCGGCTAGCTCCTGCCTTTGCATTGACACCAGTCCCTCTCTGAATACCCTTGAACGCCTCCATGAAGACGGTTGTATCCTCGGCTGATGCTCCTGCCGCGATAGGGCCTTACTCCCAGGCAATCGGGGCGGGTCAATTGTTGTTCTGTTCAGGTCAATTGCCGATAGTGCTCAAGACGGGAGATTTGATCGGAGAAGATGTCAGCGCCCAAGCTCGGCAGGTGCTCGAAAACATGGGAGCGGTGCTCAAGGCCGGAGGAAGTTCCTACGCGCATGTCGTGAAGACCACCGTCTTTCTGACTGACCTGAGCGACTTCGCGGCAATGAATAAGGTATACAGCGAATTCTTCCCGGAGGCATCACCCGCCCGATCTACCGTTCAAGTCGCTGCTCTTCCAAAGGGCGCGAAGGTTGAGATTGAAGCGATCGCCCTTAAACCTTCCTGAAAAACTGTGCCCGAACCGATTGTAGAGTTATTCGAGCGATCCGGAGCGCTGCTGCGCGGCCATTTTATTCTCAGCTCCGGGTTGCACAGCCGCGAATATTTCCAGTGCGCCCTTGTGTTGCAATACGCGGATTTAGCCGCGCAAATCTGCGGCGAATTGGCTGCCAAATTGAGGGATGTCGCCTGTGATTCGGTCATTTCGCCCGCCCTGGGCGGAATCATCGTCGGTCAAGAGGTGGCGCGTCATCTAGGTAAACGGCACATTTTTGCGGAAAAGGAGAACGGTAAACTCGTTCTCCGGCGAGGTTTTACGATCAGATCGGGGGAACGGTTTCTGGTGGCGGAGGACGTAGTAACCAGGGGTGGAAAAGTTCAGGAAACCATCGACATTGTAAAACAAAATGGTGGGTCAGTAGTAGCAGTTGGTTCGATAGTAGACCGGAGTGGCGAACACCGGCCAAACTTTGGGTGTCGCTTCGAAAGTTTGGTACGTCTAAACGTTGAGGCGTTCAGCCCGGATCAATTGCCGCCAGACCTGGTATCGATCCCGGCAGTGAAGCCGGGAAGCAAATGATAGAATGCAGTTATGGCTAACTTGGTATTAAAGGCGATCCTTGGATCAAAGAACCAGCGCGAAGTGCGCCGGCTTAAGCCGTCGGTCGCTCGGATCAACGAGCTGGAGCAACAGTACCAGAAGCTGAGCGATGATGAGGTTCGCGCTAAGAGCCTCGCTTGGAAGTCGGATTTAGTAAACATTGATGATCCCGAGGAACTGTCGCGTCGTCTAAACGAACTTCTGCCAGAGGCATTTGCTCTGGTAAAGAATGCAGCTCGGCGGCTTTGGGACAAAACTTGGGCAGTCTGCGATCAGCCCGTGACGTGGAACATGATCCACTTCGACGTGCAGCTAATGGGCGGGATCGTACTGCACCAAGGCAAGATCGCAGAAATGGCAACCGGTGAAGGTAAGACGCTGGTTGCAACCTGTCCTCTCTACTTAAACGCTCTTTCGGGCCGGGGGGTTCATCTGGTTACGGTGAACGATTATTTGGCAAGGCGTGACGCTGAATGGATGGGAGAGCTTTACAAGTTTCTCGGTCTTACGGTTGGCTGTATTCAACACGACCAATCGCCGGACGACAGACGGGCGCAGTACGAGTGCGATATCACCTACGGCACGAACAGCGAATTCGGTTTCGATTATCTCCGCGATAACGGGATGGCGACATCGAAAGAGCAGCAGGTTCAGCGTGGTCACTATTACGCGATCGTCGATGAGGTTGACTCAATCTTGATCGATGAAGCAAGAACGCCGCTCATCATCAGCGGGCCGGCGACAGTCTCATCGCACCAATACGACAAGTTTAAGCCCTTGGTCGAACAGTTGGTGAAGCGCCAGACGATGCAGTGCAATCGGCTGGTTTCTGAAGCTAAAGAGGTCTTGGACAAGGGCGATATTGAAGAGGCCGGCCGGCTCCTATTCAAGGTAAAGCTCGGACAGCCCAGAAACAAAGGTCTGCTCCGTATGATGGAGGACCCGGAAAACCGCAAAGCGCTCGATAAGTCTGAGCTTTCGTTTTATCAGGATTCGCGCAAGGACGAATTGGTTGCTCTCAAGGAAGAGCTCTATTTCGCCATTAACGAGCGTCAACAGGAAGCGGACCTCTCTGAAATGGGGCGTGCCTATTTGAACCCGGACGATCCGGACGCGTTCGTTCTACCTGACCTGATCAGCGAGTTTACCGAGATCGACCTGGATCCAGAGTTAACCCCCGAACAGAAAGAGGAAAAGAAGCGGACCAGACAGCAGTACTGCGACAGCCAGGCGGAACGGATTCACAACATCTCGCAGTTGCTGCGCGCCTATTGTTTGTTCGAGAAGGATGTCGAGTACGTCGTCGAGGAGAATAAGGTCGTCATCGTGGACGAGCACACCGGACGCAAGATGCCAGGGCGCCGTTGGAGTGACGGTCTGCATCAAGCGGTTGAGGCCAAAGAAGGCGTCCAAATTGACCGGGAAACGCAGACTTTAGCCACCATCACGATTCAGAACTATTTCCGCCTCTACCATAAACTGGCCGGTATGACGGGGACGGCCGAGACTGAAGCCAACGAATTTCACGATATCTATAAGCTCGATGTCGTTGTGATCCCGACTAATCGTCCGATTATCCGGCTCGACAATAACGATCGGATTTATAAGACCCGGCGCGAGAAGTACAACGCCGTAATCGACGAAATCAAGAACTGCTACGCGAAAGGCCAGCCGGTTTTGGTTGGTACTGCGTCGGTGGAAGCTTCAGAACTGGTGTCACGGATGTTGAAGCGGGAAAAGATCCCACACAACGTTCTCAACGCGAAATATCACCGCCAGGAGGCCGAAATCGTAGCGCGAGCCGGGCAGCGCGGAACCGTGACCATATCCACCAACATGGCCGGCCGCGGAACGGACATTAAACTCGGGGAAGCAGTCCCTGATCTCGGCGGTTTACACGTTCTTGGTACCGAACGCCACGAGTCCCGCCGGGTCGACCGTCAGCTAAGAGGCCGTTGTGCCAGACAAGGTGACCCCGGTTCTTCAAGATTCTACGTCAGCTTTGAAGACGATTTGATGCGTAACTTCGGCGCTTCCGAGCGAATGACCGCGATGATGGAAAGGTTCGGTCTAAAGGAAGGCGAAGAACTGGAGCATGTCTGGCTCAATAAGAGCGTCGAGACCGCCCAAAAGCGAGTGGAACAGCGGAATTATCAGATCCGAAAACGGACGCTCGACTTCGACGATGTCATGAACAAACAACGCGAGGTGATTTACGCCTTGCGTAACGAGGCCCTCGAGACCACCGAGCCACGGACACTGATTTTCGAGATTGTTGACGAAGTTGTACCAGAAAGGGTGCGCGAATACCTGGAGCCCGGGGATGGTTCTGATCCGAATCCGGACGGCTTGCTCCATTGGGTTAATACGACTTTCCCGCTCGCTCTCAGCCGTACGTCGGCAAACTTAGACAGCCGGAACCTGGAAGAAAACTCCCAGTTTATTATCGATAAGATCAAGACCGCTTACGGACAAAAGGTCCAGCATGAGGAAAGCGAAGCGGTGACTGGGCTGGAGCGCTACATCCTTTTGAATGCGATCGACCGGCTGTGGCAAGAGCATCTGTACGCCATGGATGGGCTGCGCGAGGGGATTTATCTCCGGAGTTACGGTCAGAAGGATCCCCTGGTGGAGTACAAAGCGGAAGCCTACGACATGTTCAGCCAGCTAATGGGCAGCATCAAGAGCGAGGTCCTTTCGAATCTTTTCAGGAGCACCACCAACCTCATGGCTTTCGAGCAGTTCCTGGCCACGCTCCCGTTTGGCCTGAATGCTCCCGATCCGGCGCAAACCGGAGGCGCCCCTCGTCCCCCAGGACCAGGGCCAATCCCGAGACGGGAAAATCTTGGGCTCAGCGGCGGACAGCCCACGGGTAACGGCGATGGAGAAGGCGACGTAGAACTTGTGATCCCTCAACGGCAAAAGACTGTTACGGTGGGCCGAAACGAGCCATGTCCGTGTGGAAGCGGTAAAAAATACAAAAACTGCCACGGGCGGATCGCGTAGAGAGCCACCTTCGGGCCTATGACCAAGGATGACCATTAAGCATTTTGCGGACCACGAGCTCAGGACGATTTAAGAGCACTCGATAAAGCGTTTGCCCTAGGCGTCAGATTCAATTATACATCTAACGTAACAACGGGAGATCCGGGGTGATGGCTTGTGAGCCCGGAGTCTAGTGGGCACGGTCGCTTTGTTTGTGGGATTCCCTCCTAGAACGGCGATCCCCTTAATCGGGATAGCTCGGCTAGATGCTCACACTGTAATTGCGACGGCTGATCTCGTCAGTTGAGGTGAAGGCCTTGGGTTAGAGGGTTATTTCGGCCCAAACTGTTCTTTCTCAGTATGCGTAATGCATGCCCTTCACCCGTGAACTTCATACTCGTGACCCAATGAAATCCCAATCAATGCATTACTCAGGACGACGCTCTCGTAGGGGACGCCGCAAACGCTCTAGTAGTCGAGGAGGAGCCCCAACAACAACGATCCCAAAGCCAAAACCGACGTTTTGGCAGCGGGTTATCGCTTTTTTTAAGGGCCCCCAAGAAGCGGTCCCTCCAAAACCCGTCGAGAGACAGGGTCAGAATGGCGCTACGAAAGAAAAAATAAGTCGTAAGCCTGAACTGGTCGAGGTTACCTCCCCTAAGCTCTATGTAGGTAACCTCTCGTTCGACGCCACCGAAAGCGACTTGTTCGATCTCTTTAATGGGGTCGGCCAAGTGCGTAACGCTGAAGTGGTATGCCACAAGTATACCCAACGCTCGAAAGGATTCGCGTTTGTCCAAATGACAACGCTCGAGGAAGCAAGACGAGCAGTTAAGGAACTCCATGATAAAGAGTTTCTTGGACGTAAACTTGTGGTTAGCGGTGCGAAGACGCCAGACATCGAACGCGCTGCTTAACGTTCCTCCAACAGAGCTTGAAACCCGCTTTTGTTTCTACAGAAGCGGGTTTCTTTTTTGTGTGTCCCGTCCCATAAATAGCGTAACCTTCGTTGCGATCAAAATGGGCCGCCGGTCCGTCCGGCGACTGCCGGACGCGACGAGGGCGCATATCTGGATCGATACGTAACCGCTCCCGCGGGACGAAAGCCATGCTATTTGTGGGACGGAACACTAGATGAGCGTTCTTCGTTTTTTTATCCTGGCCGGACCCACCGCTGTCGGGAAGAGCGATTTCGCGGTGGAAATTGCCGAACGAATGCGGACTGAAATCGTGGGGGCTGACGCTTTCCAGATTTACAAGGGATTTGAAATTCTATCGGGAAAACCGTCAAAGGATTTGCAGGCAAGGGTAAAACACCATCTCATCGACGTCTTGCCGGTAACCGAGAATTGCGATGCGGCCCGGTTTGCGACGCTGGCCGAGAAAAAGATCGGCGATCTGAACCAGAAAGGATTGATCCCCTTAGTGGTTGGAGGTTCAGGTTTCTATATTGATGCCCTACTGAATCCCCTTCCCGATTTACCTCCCAGTGATCGACTACTCAGGAATCAGCTAGCCAAAGAACCTTTGGATTCGCTGCTGGGTGAACTGAAGCGCTACGACTCGCTAGCTTTCGCTGAGATCGACCAGCAGAACCGGCGCCGGATCGAGCGCGCGATAGAAGTAATTCGGCTGACAGGTAAACCATTTTCGGCGTATCGGCGGCCCCGAACCAATGACAGGCAAGACT
>Ga0210389_10004267_pt1 | contig 11127 bp, 16 predicted proteins | sample IncBWH28OmetaG_FD_160127 | JGI IMG/M metagenome (GOLD analysis project Ga0210389, IMG submission 160127) | Forest soil microbial communities from Barre Woods Harvard Forest LTER site, Petersham, Massachusetts, United States - Inc-BW-H-28-O ... | reverse complement strand
GGTGTGGTGGTGGGTCTCACCGGGTGGATGAATGCGGCTGGCGGCACGTCAGCGCGCGGCAGCAGGCGGGTCTTGTTCGAAGGCGCGGATTTCCGAACAGATCGCTGCCGGGTCGTTCTCCTGAATGAAGTGTTTGGCACCGTCGAGGATGCGGGTGTGGTGGCGAGGAAGGGCCGCCTCGAACCTTTCGCGTTCGCTGTCCTTGAATCCGGTGTCGGCGCTGCCCCACAACAACAACGCCGGCTTATCGGATAGCTTGGTCAACCCGTGTTCGACCCTGGCGAGGTAGTCACGGCTAGCCAGGATTTCGTGTGGAAAGATTGCGGTGGGTTGACGCGAAGCCGGGGTGGGGAACGGCCCGCGGTAGGCAGCCTTCTCGGCCGGGGTCAAAGGGCGGTTGACCCCAGCCGGCATCAACCACACGACGAAGGCGTTGAAGCGTCGGATCAGCAGTCGGCTCAGCGGATTGCCCGCGATGCGGGAAAACATGGCGATGTGCCGGACGTCTTGGGCCGGCCAGGCCCAAGTGTTGCCGATGATCAAGGCGTGGATGAGATCGGGTCGACGCCCCGCGACGCCGAGCCCGATCGGTCCGCCCCAGTCCTGCATCATGAGTCGGATGTCGGTCAACCCGAGTGTCGTGATGAACTGCTCCACGACCTGGGAGTGCTGCTCGGGTTTGAAGCTGTATCCGGGTCCGGCGGTACTTAGACCGAAACCGGGATAGTCCAGGGCGATGCAGCGAAACTGCGCCGACAGTTCGGCGATGATGCGGCGGTAAAGAAACGACCAGGTGGGGTTGCCGTGTAGCAGCAGCAGCACCGGACCGGAGCCTTCGTCGACGTAATGCACGGTGTGGCCGTCGATCTGCAGATAGTGGTTGTCGAACGGGTAGAGCGTGGTGTCGAGCCAGTCCGGAAGCGGCGGCGCGGCGCTCATTTGGTGACACCTTCTTTGTCTGCCATCTTGTTCATCATCGAGAAGACGGCGTTGGGCGCCAGGCGCGACATCGGATAGAGGAACTTGACCTGTCCCAGGCGTAGTTCGGTGGTGCCTTTGGTCAAGGCCTTGGCCACCGCAGTGCCCACCGCTTCGGGCTTGATCTTGGAGGCCCCGTAGCCGCTGGCGAGTTCGGTGTCAACGGTCGGGGGCAGCACCTCCAGCACCTGAAGCGCGTCATGGCGGGTCTGGTGACGCAAGGCCTGGGTGAAGGCGTGCACGCCGGCCTTGGCGGCGGCATAGCCTGGTGTGCGGCCGAACGGCGCGTAAATCAGACCGGTGCTGACGTTGACCACCGCCGCCTCGGGACGGCTCAGTAGGACGGGCAGCAGCGCAATCGTGAGGTGCATCGGCGCCCAAAGGTCAAGTGCAAGTTCGTCCTTGACCCTCAACATGGCGTGGCGATCGTGCAGATCGACGTCCGTCATGGTGCCGGCGTTGTTGACCACAACGTCCAGCGGTCGGTTGTCGGCGAGGTGTGCGACGAGGCGGTCGCGGTCGCGTTCCTCTGCGAGGTCGGCCACGAATGAGGTGATGCCCGTGTCGGTGCCCCGTGCCGCGGCCAGCCGTTCCGGACTGCGTCCCACGATCAGAACGTTGGCGCCGGCGGCGCGCAGCGCTGCCGTGGTCGCCAGCCCAATACCAGCCCCGCCACCAGTGACGACGGCGAACTTGCCATCTAGCTCCACGTGCTATTCCTTTCGTCGATCGAGCGATTTCCCGCCGTTGCCCCTCGCTACAGACGTATCACGCAACGCTCTGGCAGTACAACGCTCCGATCATTCAAGTATTGCGTAAGCGGAGGATGTACGCAACTAAGGCCAGCCACTTCGTCGCCGTCCGGGGGTCCGTCATCCCGCGTACCCGAGGCCTTGACTTGAGGTGCTGACCCGTTTCAGCCTGGAGGTAGTCGACGAGCCGACACATTTGTTTCGCCGCGACGGAGGGGCCGAGTCAACGGCCCCGACCGGGCGTGCCGGAACACGAATCGTCCTATGGCAGGAGAATCCGGTGATGATCGGGTTTAGAATGTCGAAACAACAGTTCCAACCGAAGGGAGCATGGGGTGGCGATGGAGACGAATCGGACACGCGCAGTGTCCGCGGCGACCGCACCGACCTCCCCTGAGGTATCCATTCCCGAAGTCCTGGGAAATCACGTGTGTTTCCTTCTCGGCACCGTGAGCACGCGCGCCATTGAACTGTTCGGTCAAGAACTGACCGGGTCCAAGCTGTCGGTTCGCGCTGCGGGAATGTTGCTACTCCTTGACGCTCAAGGCCCGACGAGTCAGAACGTCATCGGGCAACAAATGCGATTGGAACGCAGCACGATGTCGTTGGCCGCCGACGAACTTGAACGCAACCGCCTTGTCCGACGCAGGCGAGCACCCGCCGACCGCCGACAAAACGAACTCGAACTCACCGCACGGGGTCGCCGTGCGATCGAGGAGATCGAGGCCGCCACCGAGAAGACGACCGAAACGCTGCTCCAGCAACTGGACCCCGACGAGCAACGCCAGCTCGTCGCGCTCCTGCAAAGGATCCTGTAATCAAACGAAGTCGGTGATCTCATGCACGAAAGAAAGTCGGGCCACCTGTCGAGCACCTGCCGTGACACAAGCGGCATCCTTTGCCCTACGCGTCGGCGAGCCGGAGGGCCTCGCTGCGGGGCCGGCGACTTGGCTACACCGGTGAAACACGTGATTGCACCGATGGTCGAACAGCACGTTCGTCCGCACTCCAGCTACTTCGGGACGTCCCGTCACCGAATCACGAAGTCGCCAAGCGCCTATAGTGAACCATGATCCACCAATCCCAAAGCCGCATAGCGACGGGACCACCAAACGGGTTCCCCCCTCAGAGTCTCCATCGCTACTCCCCCGGCGGGGAATACGAGGTAAACGAATACGGCGGGTTACCGGTAAAACCCGTCGTTTTCGCTATCATGTTGTACTGCACAGCAATTCGATGCTAGCCAATTTGCCGATAATTTGACGATGAATGCCTTATGCACTGCCCCAGAGGTTTTGCCGCGAACCATGCTACGGCTGCCACCACTGCGCATAGTAGTGTGATTAGTGCAGCTGAGAATATGCGTCCGTGCCGTGCCGACTGTATCTCATCAGTCTCATGCAGCGACCAGGCCTGCACCTCTTCCGGCGCGTGCGCGGTTGGTGTGAATTCGGTGTCCGGTTCGTCGTCAGTCATCGTCGTCGGTTGCCCCTAAACTATTCGGGTAGCTCACCCGCGTCGGGTACTGGATCTTGCCAGTCGTCAGGCGGCTCGATCCGCGCCGTCATACCCGTATAGGTTTCCAACAGATACAGCAGATTTGCGCCGTCAATCAGTTCGATTGGTTTGTTCTGCGCGAACTCGAACGAGGCCGCTCCGTACCCGCTCGTCGTGACGAGAATGCCTTTGGAAGCCCCTTCATTCTGAAGCGTCCCAAACAAGTCCCGGACAGCGGAAACCCCAACGGTGTTCTTGTAACGCTTCGCCTGAATGACAATCTTTCCGCCGAAAATGGGGCGGGTGTCATAAGCGACACAGTCGATGCCACCGTCTCTCGACGGGCGGGTCTGCCGCGCCTCGAGACCCATCTTGGTGAAAAGGTTCTGTATCAGCGACTCGAAGTCAGTGGGCTTCATCTCAAGCAGATTCGGACGGCTATCCAAAGACCCAATTGCGTCTGTCTCAGCGACGAAGCGCGGGTCGACCATTGAAAATTCGAGTACAGGTCGCACCGGAACGAGCTCTGTCGGGCTCTTCGAGACCGAGGCAGAAAGATACTTCAGGCACGCTTGAGTTTCAACTTGAGTGAGGTTAAGTTCTGCAAACGCATCACGGGTGACGCGAACGGTGATCAGGCACGGTCGAATCGGGTTTCCGCTCCGTGGATCAAGCGTGTCCACAACACCGTTGAAGACCGCGACGTCTATGTGTCGCTCGCTATCCGCACAAAAGATGCTGGTAAGGCATAGCAACGTCAACTGGGCGATCGCGTTGGCGTAGAGGCCCTTGACTTGCGATACGGGTCGCGTCGACTCTGTGACGGTCTCTCGGCTCTTGACGAAGCGGTACAGCTTCGCTGTCGGAACGATTTCCACTGAAGGCAACTCATACTCCACCACCAACTGCCGCGAATCGGGCGTGTAGGCAACCTTCGCTTTGGGTTCGATGAAGTCAGGTAGCGGCATCCCCGTGAGCACTGATTCGATGAAAGTCGCGATGCCGCCAGGATCTCCGGTGCGATAGCTTTCGGTCATGTCTGCGCTGAGTGCGTTGAAATTGCTGAAATCTCGTGGCAGTTCCTGAAGACCTATCTTTAGAAGGTCGTTGAGTGCTTCGACCCGAGACGCGAGATTGAGGTTTTGAACTTTTACCTGCGTCTCCACATCGGGCAACTCATAGATTTCGCGTTCCAGCACAACGCCTTTCGGCCAGCAGCCCTTCTGCTGCTCGCGCTTCCTGGCAACCTCAGCGGCTTGCATCTCGGGGTAGAGAGCCTTCAACGTTTCAAGCGCATGCAGGCGCGACTTCTCACGTTTCGCGATAGCGTGGCATCTCCCTTTGGTATCGGGACCGCACTTCGGCTAACTTTGCTGGGCACTCCTGCAGGGGCGGCACCGACTCTGGCGCGAAGAATTCGATTTGGGGTTGAGGCTCGGTCTCAGGCGAAACTCAAAACTCAGGCTGGTTTCTTTCAAAGACTGCATTGGTCCGCTGGCAGCGCTTCGAGGTTGGCGTTCAGCCAGCCGGCCATCCTGGTGAGGTCGGCGGTGCCGTCATCGAACTTCCCCGAATCGGGCGGTGCGGCCAGGGCGACGACGATCATTCCGCCGTTCGGGGCGACCAGTACGCCTATTTGCCCGACCAGAGAGCTACCCGGCCAATTGACCAACTCAGCGTGACTGTTTGGTTGGGACGGGTCCGGCGACGTAGCAAACCCCGCTCCCCTACCCCACTCGCAGCTCACGACCGCACTCCCTCAACGACGATCACGAGGGCCGGGCCAGCCGCGGCGCGGCAGCACTTATCCCAAGCCGACCCCAGACCAGTCGAATACGGCGGATTCGAATACGGCGGTTTACCGGTAAACTCCGCTGTATTCGTTATCACGCTGTGCTGCAGCGCGTTTCAGCTTTGGGCTGCTTGCCGATAACTTGTGCGTATCGGTACTGTGCACTCGTGCAACCATTTTCGATTTGAACCCGCCATTAACACATACGTCGCCGTTGATTCACCAGATGAATCGGCTCGGTGTGGTCAGGGGTCGATGATCGGGAGGGCCTTCGCCGCGGGTCGGCCAGCAGCGCCACTCCCCCGCCGGGGGACTGACGCCGGCGCCGCACCACTCGACCGCGACGAATACGATGGAAGCAAATCGGCACATTCGGGGTTGCCCGTAACGACCGCCGAACAAACGGCGCCAAGGGTCTATTCGCTGCGCGGCCTACGCGCCCGAATTGTCGCGCGAGCGAGCGTTACGGGGTGGCTGAGTAGAGTCGTGAGCTTGCCAGCTCGCGTGTTGGGATCTCGTGCGACACCGAGCTGGATCAACAGAGTGAGGCGGTCGAAGTAAGCACGTTCGCAAAGCAGGTCAGGGCCATCGAACTCGAAGATCGCCACGAGCGGCAGGTCGATCCGTCGGCCGGTCGGCGGGAGTCCGTGAAACGGACCTAGGTGCGTCCCCTGCAGACGAAACTCGCCGATGACCAAATCGCCGTGGTGACTAAGCGAGTCGGGCTCACGGTTGGGAACGTTCAGGTCGGGAAAACCGGTGAACAAGTCGCGATAGGCGTCCGCCACCTCATCGGAACCATCGGCAACTTCGCCTCCGGGCAACTCCAGGCGCGCCGCGCCGACCTTGAACGTCGCGAGCGTGGCTTCCAGGTCTCGATGTTTTTCTGCGTTCACGTGGGCCTTGACCGTTGCCTCGCGTGATTGACGCAGGCCCGCGTCCACTGTTGCGGTCATTGCGCCTCCCTTCTCTACTCTTCGGCCTGACCTGTCCGATGAGAGTCCCTCTCATGCATGTCGAGCGACTCGCCGGCAGGAGTCTTACGGGTTGCGGAATACGCCTAGGAAGCGGTGTGCGAGCCAAGGTTTTCGGCCCCATGCGACCACGTGTCCGGTGAGTGCAGGGCGTAGTGGTCCTGTGCGCCCGTACATGAGGAGAAGAAGTGCGGTTGGCTCGCCTGAGATGTAGCAGTCGGCTCGACCACCGCTGGGTTGTGAGATCTGCAGCTCGTCGTCCGTAATGGTGAACAGCGCACGAGTTTCAATACCACGCAGCCGCATCTCGAACCGAGCATGCAAACCCGCCGACCTCTCCGGGAGAAAATACAACGGCATCACCTGGAGCATCCCCCGGAATATGGTCTCCGCCCATGCCGACGGGATGTGCCATCGGCGGCCGAGTGCGCGGGCAATGTCATAGCCGTGAATCATCGCCTCGCCCACCATCAGTGCGAGCACGGTGGAGACCGGGATTGACAGCCCGCCGTGCCATGCGACTCGGGGATCACCGTCCCGGCTGCTCGCCGCGTCGGTCAGTTCACTGACCGCGGCTTGTATTCGGTGAGCAAGTGCTTGGGGCCTACGATCCTCCACCTTTTCGAGCGCAGATTGGCTCCAGTTCGGTATGGCTTCCATGGCGGCCACTGGTAAGACAGTTCCGCATGCAAGTCCGACGTTGAGTTCCAACACCGTCGCCACATGCGCGGCGACGTCCGACGCCGACCAGTGCCCGATGCCGTGGACGTTGAGATCATCGCCATGCAGCAGCAAGCCGCAGAATTGTTCCATCGCGGCTGGTAACTCCGCCAAGACGCGGGTCTTATCGGGCGCCGCCACGGGGTGGTTCGACTCGTTGGCCGTACACGCCTTTTTGCTGACCATGCCCGACCCTCCGATCTATACTCCGATACCGGAGTATTATTGCTTACTCCGGCACCGGAGTAAAGTGTTTTCGCGTGAGGGATGGTTTGTCGACGACGTCGTACGCCGTCTTAGGGCTACTGAGCTTGCGGTCCTGGACGGGTTACGAGCTGGCGCAGCAGGGTCGCCGAAGCTTGCGGTTCTGTTGGCCAAAGGAAGACAGTGTGCTTTACGAGGAGCCGCGCCGTCTGGTTGCACGCGGTTTGGCCTCAGCTGTCCGGGAACGAAACGGTGGCCGCTCGCGCAACCGTTACGAAATCACTGACGAAGGCCGGCGTGCGCTACGCGAATGGCTCGCGGAACCAGGCAACCCGCCGCGGATCGAACTAGAGCCAATCTTGCGCCTCGTGTTCGCCGACCAAGGTGATTGCGAAGATGCGCTCCGGGCGATCGCCGTGTTACGTAGTTGGGCAAAGGATCTTATGGACAGCGGTACCGAGATCCTTCGCGGATATCAGGCAGGTGAGGCACCGTTTCCTGATCGGCTGCACATCGCTGCGCTCGCCTCGCGGCTCTACGTAGACTTATTCCATACCTTCGCCGCATTCGCGGACTTCGCTGAGGCGGAGATCAAGACATGGCCTCGTACTGATCGACTCGGCTTGACGCCTCGCAGCAAAGAAATTCTCGACGAACTGGTCCAACGCTCAGATCGACTAACACCCCAAGCGCGATCAGCCGAGCCAAGTGGCTGACCAACGCCGCACGGCTCCACTGGCCTCACCTTCGAACGCCCAAATACGGCGCGATCGAATACGGAGGGTTACCGGTAGACTGCTGCGTGTTCATCAGATGAATCATCTGGTTACGCCCTCGATCATGGTGCGATGAGTCCCGCGTTATCTACGAATGAACCGTGACGGCGTCGATGCGTAACCGGATTCGTCGGGCGGCGCGGCTGATGTGGGCGGCGACAGGCAGGACCCGGTAGCGGTAGGTGGCGATCTCGCAGGTGGCTACATCGGGGTGGTCGGTGAACCCGATCAGTTTGGTCCACGCCACTAAATCCGTTGCCGCCATGATGATTTCCAGCCATGCGGCGTTCGCGTCGGGTGCGGTGACAGGGCAAGTTACGCAGCCCGGTGGCCTTGGTCTCACGGATCCGGTCCTCCACCCGGGCGTGTTGGCGGTGGTGTTGGTGGTGGCGCAGTCAGAGGCCGCCGCCGAGCTGACCCAGGGCAGGTGAGGTGGGGAATACAACCGCAGTTGAGGCCGATATAACATCCCATGATGGGACGTCCGGGGAAGGCGCCGCCGGCGGGACCTCCGGGAGTTGCTGCAGGTGGGGGCGCTGGCGTCACGCTGGACGAAGTGGTCGTCGTCGGTGTCGTGGTAGTCGTGCTTTTCGACTTACCGTAACCACCGACGCAGCCGGCCGCTAAAACAAGAATCGTTGCACCACCGAACAGCGCGATCGCTGTCCTAGGGTCAGATTTAATCAGACTCCCCTTTTCTGCTGCGCTAGAACCGTTTTGGTGGTGTAGCACACGGCGCTGATGAGGCAGAACGTGGCAGTGAGCAGCAGCCAGCGTGTCAAGTAGGGAGCCTGGGTGAGGCCGGTGGCGGCGTGGTAGGTCGGTGCGCCCTGTTGGATGATTCCGGGTAGGAACACCATCAGCAGCAGCGCCCCGGCCAGGGTCGGCAACCGCAGATAGTTGGCCGCGGGCGGGTGTGCTGGTGGTCGGGTAGCCGTGATCCAGCGATAGGTCGGCGCCGTTGACCCGCAGCGCCAGCAGCGCGTCGGGGTCCAGGATCTGGTTGGCCGCGAGCACGGCGCGGTTGAAGGCGCCGAACCGCTCCATCGATACCACCAGCGCCGAACCGGGGCGCGGCCGCCCGGCGGCAGCGGCCAGATCGGCCAGCCGGATCCCGGTCCAGGTTTGTGTGGTCGACCACCCTTCCACGCAGGCGATCGGCAATTCCACGGTGTGCTGCTCCATCGCCTGCAGCGCGGCCCGGTCCAGCAGGACGGGCCGCAGGGCGCCGAGCAGCTCAAGACGCCAGCTGGGCCCGCTGGCGGCGGTATCGATGCCGGCGGCGCGGCGGTGCGGTTGATTTGAAAGTCGTTGGGCCCGTTGCCATAGCTGCGTCCGCGCGGCAGCAGCAACGCAGCGCTGCGGGTGAACCCACCCACCGTCTGCCCGGCGGTGAGCACCGCCGGGCAGCAGTGTCCCGCCGCCGACGAGGGCCAACGCGCCGCGGCGACTTAGCGTGGGCGGATCGGGGTCAAGGGCCACCAACCCGGTGGGGTCGGGCGGCTCGGGCACGGTGTCGGCGCGCGAGGTGCCCAGCACGCTGCGCATCGACCGCGACCGCAGACTGCGCACCATGGTGGGAAGCTTCAAACACAGGTGGCAGACGAACCCGGCGATGAACACCCACGCCCCGAAGTAGTGCGCGGTGTAGAAGTCGAACCCGAAAACATAGTCGTACTGAATGTTCAGAATTCCGGTGACAATCTCAAAAAGGATCCCGCCGACCAGCATCAGCAGCGTGACGCGCTCAAGCAGCTGAGCGAGCGAACGCGCCGGCGGCCAGGCGAACAACCGCGGGATCACCGACCACAACTTGGCCAGTACCACCGGAATGATCACCAGTCCCAGACCGACATGCAGCCCTGCGTCAACCGGTACAGCCACACCGGGCGTGTCGGCCAGTCCAACCCGGGCAGCCTCAACCAGCCCACCTGCACCGGGTAGGCCTGCCCGAACCGCGGCCCGTAGGCGATGTAGGACAGCAACCCAGTCATCACGACGACCGGCAACGCCACCAGCAGCACTGCACCGAACACCGACGTCAGCCACGGCCCCCGCAACGGGCTGCGCCAGCGGATCCTCGACAGCACAGGCGGCGGGCGCTTAGCGATACCTCGCCACAGCGCCGAAGCAAACCCATAGTTGCCCACCGACACTGACCCGGTTTCGCCGCCACCAGCGGGGTCGTCGCCGGCGGGCTCCGAGTACGGCCCCTGTTCGGCGGGCGCCTCGTCGTCTCGCTGGTGATGCGGTGTCATGAGTGGCCACCGGGAGGTTTGCTGATTTTCGTTGCCTCACTTCTTGTGGGCGTCGTTGCGGCGTTGGCTCCAGCCACGTGCCTACCCGCGCGGTGGCGGGCGCGCTGCGCACAGATGTGCCTGCTCATATCGCCGCTAAACTGGCGACCACGCGCCGGCCCGCGCGATGAATGCCGACCGGCACAAGCCCGGCCTGCTTGGCCAGCGATGCGATTGAATCGACCCCGACCGTTGCCCAGCGAAACCACGGCCCGACGCCACCGGCCGACTCCAACCGAGCCCACCGTCGCCGGACTCCCGTTGCGCCCGGGTCGAATTCGGCGACACAGCGGCCACCACGGCCCAACAGCTCAGCGGCGCGCGCGAGCATTCGGGCCGGATCGCCGCCGAGGCCGATATTCCCGTCGGCCAAAAGGACCGTGTGCCAGCGACCAGTCGCGGGCAGCGGCTCGAAGATGTCGCGGTGCAGGACCAGCGCGCCACTGCGCCGCGCAAGCGCAACGGCTGTCAGGGACTGATCAACGCCAAGCGCCGGTACCCCGCACCGTAACAGACGCGCCACTAAACGACCTGGGCCACAACCCAAGTCGATCGTGGGCCCAGTGCACAGTGCCACTACCGCCCCGTCAAACGTGGCGTCGCCACCTCGACCGCCCAGCCAGCTGCGCACAGGAAGGGTGCGTCTGAGCCCGTCGTCGTCGCGGACCCAGCACCGCTCGCCTGCTAACGCGCGGTCGTACAGGTTGCCCAACATCTCACCGGCCCGCCGCTACGGTGGCGCGAACGCACGTGCAGCCCAGGTGGCACCGGGTGCTTGGTGCCGCGGGCGCACTCGGCGCCCAGGTGGCCGTCGGCACTGCGCCGGCGGTAACCACTCGGGCGAAATCACGACAGGGCCGCGGCCCCATGAGCACACACTTGGGCATGTAACCGGAGGTTAGTTCAGCCGAGGGGATCACGAACCGCCGGAATGATGACGAATCTGTGACATCGGTGCAGGCCAAGCGCTCTTGTCACGCAGATCTGCGAGCGATGATGCCTCGGATGAATCGGCTAGGCGCGCTCAGGCAAGTCGATGGTCCGGGGACGGACTCGCCACGATCAGGCCAACGGTGCCGCTCCCCCGCCGGGGGACTGATCGCCGGCGTGGGCCATGCCGATGGGTGCCGCCGGGCC
>Ga0210389_10004266_pt1 | contig 11130 bp, 12 predicted proteins | sample IncBWH28OmetaG_FD_160127 | JGI IMG/M metagenome (GOLD analysis project Ga0210389, IMG submission 160127) | Forest soil microbial communities from Barre Woods Harvard Forest LTER site, Petersham, Massachusetts, United States - Inc-BW-H-28-O ... | reverse complement strand
CAAGACTGCGACGCCCAAGTACAGACCCGTGCCCATGACAATCATTCCTGCATAGAAGATGGCTGGAAGTCGGATCCATTCGCGACCCCGCACGAATGCGTAGATGAGCACGAGGTAGAACACGCCGAACAACATCGCGGATACGAACCCGACGGTGAGTTGCACGAAGCGCGGATTGGCGATCAGCAGAGGGTCGATGTTGCCCGCATGGTCGTAAACAAACCGCGCCATGGGGTTGTGCGAGTGCGGGTTGGGGCGGCCAACCGTGTTGGCGGTGTCGCTCAAGGCCGACGTCGAGGCGAACATCGTGAACATGACAACGAAAAGCCAGTCACGTGGTCGTTCACGCAGGGGAATCGGGAGTGTCGATGGAGCGTGCTGGTCGGTCTGATTTGGCAACCTGGCACTGGTCGTTGACATGCGCCGGATAGTAAGTCTGTCAGTCAGAGCGGTAGCTCCGGAGTGCGAAACCCATATTGAACTCAAATCGTTGGACAATTTGATGCGGCTGGGTCAGCACCCGCTCTGCCTAGCTCATCAGCACAGCGCACTAAATGCCGTGAGCAGTGACGGCCAAGCCCGCAAAACAGCGCCAGCCGACCCCCTGAACTCGACCAAGGTCATCGTTCGTGGGCTGCCCAGTGCTGTCGGAGAAGCGTCGGGAACTCCGCAGCGCGTTCGTCGAGTGGCGGCTGCGGGGCGCAGCAGGCCCGTTGAGCGCCGGTGATTGGCCTGGTGGTGCCAGTATTATTTCCGGGTGGGTGTGGCCGGGGGCGATTTGCTCGGGGTAATTTTGGTGGGTGAGTGTTGCGGAGTTTGTGACTGGGGTGGATCGGCTGCTGACTCGCGCGCACGAGCTGTTTCCTGCCGGCGGCGCTGATGCTGGTGGGGTGTTTGCCGCTGGTGGTGGGGGTTCGGTGCCTGCGCCGCCGGCCGGTGCCAGTGGTTTGGATGTTGGCGCCGGGGCGGCTCGTGGTTTTTATCAGCACGCACAGTCCGGGCTGGTGGGATTGGATGCCGATTCGGGGCAGACCGCCGGAGCCGGTGGCGCGGTAGGTCAGGCGGGCCGGGCTGGGTCGGGGGTGATTCGTGATCAGGCGCGGGCACAGGCTGCGACGCTTGCGCCGATGACGAATTCTGCGGCCGGGATGCGGCTGGTCGTGGCCGCGATGGATGAGCGGCTAGCGGCGATGCAGCAGCAGCTGGATACGACGAGCGCGCAAAACCAGGAGTTGGCGACGCGGTTGCGCAAGGCGGCTGCGGCCTATCGCGGGTTGGCCGATCTTCCTGGCACCCCCGGGGGCGACCAGGGAACGGATGCGCGCTTGGACCATGGCAGCCCGCGCCTTGGCGTTCAGGCCGTCGACTTCAAACAAAACCCACCACCCCCCGCACCGCCGCTGCCGCCGCCACGCCCACCGACGGGTGAGCCGATCAAACTGCCTTCGCCGACCACGCCTGGGCCGGTGACCGTCATCACCGCGAAGGTCGACCCGAACGGGCCCGACGATCCGCAAAAGCATCGCTGCGGTCCTGCAGAGATCGGGAAGGACACGACGATCGCGGTGGGCGGCGCTTTGGGTATTGCAACCGGGATCGCCGGCGAAATCCCGACCTTGGGCGCCGCGACGGCCGCGATCGTCGCCGGGGCAGGGGCGCTGTGGGACGGCATGGACAAGCTGGGCGAGTGCAAATAACCGCATCGTCGCGGCCGTCATGGCGATGGGGTTGGCCCGCTACGCTATTCGGCGAATTCGTCCTTACGGTAGTTATAGGTCCTCGGGCGAACTCACAGCAAGACGTCTAGTAATTACCTTTGTACCAACGACGCTCAGACGCGCTGGTGTGCCCAAATTTGCATGACCCCGTCCCATTTCGTGGCTCTACGGGCCGCTGAGTGGTCTGGATGCACAGCCTGCGCGTGCATCCTGTCGGCCAACCTCGTGGGTTTCACTCAACTCACCCAGATACCAACCCTCGCGTTGCCTCGACAGAATTTCGAGCCAAGGTATTAGTAGGTACGACAAAGTGCTCAGCCCACGATTCATGCGTCGAGCGGGTCGCGAGGGCAGCGGCTCGCCGCCGAGCAAGGCGAGCCGCCTAGCTTGGTGGCCAGTCCACCGAGCCCGCTTTCAAATAGCCCTGAGCTTCGAAGAATGTGATGAGGTCGTGCGCCGCCGCCTGCACCGGGCCGCGGTTCGAATCGTATGACCCTTGGACGTCGATTCTGATTATCCCCGGTCGTTGCTCCGTCTTTGAGAGAGTTAGGCCGCTTAATTGCAAGTACGTCTGCTCGACCGCGGCGTTCAGGACAGCGTCATCATCGTCGCAGTTTATCTCTACATACAGGCGCTTTCCGTCATCAAATAACTCAACTGATCCGATGAGTTGAGCACCGCCGTGCTCGTCAAACTCGCGGCAAAAATAGACCGTCGAACTATTCCAGAAGTCATCCCAGCCCTCCGCCTGGCAATCAGGGAGCATCCTGTGCTGTGCCAAGCAGGCGTAAATCGGCTCGACTCCGACGGCTGTCATGTATCCGAGTTCCGCTGGTTTCATATCTGAGCCAAGCGAATTCGTCACCACTCCTAGTGCGTAGCCGTATTCGCTAAGCACTATACCGCCACTGAATCCGCCTCGCGCCATGGCCGAGAGTACAAAATGAACATGTGGCGCGTCGTATCGGTCAACTATCGTACTTACCTCGGCCCGCGTGCCAACAAGGGTCGGCCGCATCGTTTTTGGGATCGGCGGATAGCCGAGAATTACTGCCTCCGTTAAGACGAAGTCACTCTCGCCTAGCCAGTCGTCCAGATGGCTACCGAGCCGAACCACAGGAGTCAGGGGATCAATCTGTTCAACCTGAAAAACTGCAACATCGACTCCACTGTCTTGGTGCAGAAACGGGCCGCGCTTGAGAGTTAGGATCCCGTTGCGGACTTCGTGCACGGGCTGGTTGACGCCATCTTTAGAGATGAATGTTGTTGCGGTATCCGCATTCTCGATAGGCACGTAGGTGTGCTCGGTCATTCCAACCTCAAGCACTTCACACTTGTCGACGACGTGGCGAGCCGTTACAAATACTCCCTCGCCTACGTGGAAACTTGAGCCGATTTTTCTATCGCCGTCTTCATTCTTGACTTCGAGGTACACCATCGCGCTTGCGTATTCCTCGAACATTGCCCTCGCCGCGCCTGTGTCCATTGAGAAACCTCCGTCCGGCCGCTCGGCAACAGAGGCGGCCAATTCTTCCCTCATCCCACCCCGGCGTCCAGCACCCCGGCTAAGCGGCCCTGCATTCGATTCATACTCGGATCAATCGAGCTGCACGCGCGTTGGATTCGCTGCTGGCGGCGTTGTCCAACACCAATGGCTTTGGTGAGCAGACCGTCGATGCCACAGAGTGGGCAGCTGAGGCGTTCGACCGTGAACTGCTCTATCTAACAGCGGTTTACGACTGGGCGGGGATCGACACGGCGAACGCGACGGGCCGGATGGTGGCAGGTGTGCTGGCCAGTCTGGCCGAGCTTGAGTTGGAGTTGGGTCGGGAACGTCGCACCGCGGCGCGGGATGCACGTCGGGCACGCGGGCAGCCCATCGGTCGGCCCAAGGCGCTCGACCAGTCGAAGATACGCTCGGGGTGAGCAGGGCGACTGTCTACCGCGTGCTGTCAGAGCGAGTTGACGGGACCGACTAAGGGTCCGGAGTTCCGGCTGGCTAGCTTGGCCAGGCTGGCCGCCAGGTCCGCAACGATTTTCATTGCTGGACGTAACACCCAAGATGAGACGTAAGACCCAAGATAAACAGTGCGGCTGTAACTTTCAGCGCTCACTCGTCCGTCACATACGCCGCCGTAGGCGGACGGGAATCGGTGCCGCGACCATCGTGAGCGTCACCGCGACCGGGAAATCACGTCCCGCTGCGTTTAATGGAGTCGTAGCGTATGCTTCGTCAACGTCAGACGTGGTTCCCGCCCGACGGAAGGTCGGTCCCTATGACTATTTTTCAAGTTAGCCGTGGTTCCAATGAATCGCCATCCGACCGCCAGGGCCCCTTTCAGGTACCCGACCCTGTTCTGACCCTGCGTCCCGCCGCATTAGAGATGGAGCTTCGACCGAGTCGGATGGCGCCCGTCGATGTACTGCATTACCATCCCAGCCACAGCGACTATTCAGGCTACCTGGCCAAGCCCGGCACAGTGACCTTGTTCCTTGCTAGACGAAACGCGCAGATACTGCGCGATATCCGAGCGGCTGTGTCGTCAGGCGACGGCCGAGATGCCTGGATCGCCCACCGACTAGCCGCGCAGTACAGGGAACGCCACATGGTTCCTCTCGAGGAGGCCGTCCGCAGACTTGTCAGTGAACCGGTGTTCGCTTCCCTCAGGTACAGCGGAAAGACCATGGCCAGCAGTCTGTTTGCCGACGAAGGCTTGGATGCATGTGTCATCCCGATGGCGTACAACGGTGGATACATTGAGGAGGACACCTTCCGGCTTGTCGAGCACCACCTGCCCGACACCGCGGATGGCTTGGAGGCTGTTCTCGTCGTCCACGCCCCGGACCTGTCCTCGGCTGAACGAGCGGCGCTTCGCGCGGTGCCTCCCGACCAGAGAGAGTGGAGCATCGGACAGCCCTCGATGTGTTATGCGATCACGGCGGTGGCCATAGTGATGGCCGTCATCGCCGCTACTTCCGCGTGCCCGGTGATCGAACCCGACGACGACGTGCACGAAGCGATGACGGAAGAAGAAATCGAGGCGATTGGTCCGACAGCGACTGCTCGTAAGCTGCTTGCGATTCGACGGCGGATGTTGGAACGCCAATGACCTTGATGCCGGTCCTGCGTATGGCTCCTGAGAAAGCCGTCTCTGTAGGACTGCTTTGCTGGCTGGCGGCGACCGCTATCGAACAACTACGGTATCCGCAAGTCCAGCGACTCCGGCGATGGGATGTGTTGGGATTGCTGCCGATCTGGACGTTCTTCGCTCCCAACCCCGCCACTGGTGACTTTTACCTCGTTTACCGCGATGAGCTTTCAGTCGGCGGTTCCACCATTTGGCGTGAATTGTCGGCACCACGGTCTGCCAGGACGGTCGCGGCTATCTGGAATCCGGATAGGCGATACAACAAGGCGCTGTTCGATGTGGCATCCGCCCTGGCGGACGAGGCCAACAAGTCCAACGGAGCCCGCATCCAACTGTCGTTGCCGTACCTATCGCTCCTCACTCTTGTCTGCTCACGGGCCCTCCACGACCCTTTAGCGGTGACAACGCAGTTCTTGGTGCTCAGTGACCACGGTCTCGGGAGAGGCGAAGAGCCACTTCCAGTCTTCCTCTCGGAATGGCATTCGCTTTGACTGTTCAGGCCGGCACCGCGTTGAGGACCGTCGAGCGGCTGGCTTCCGTAAGCGTGGTTATCTCCAGCCTGGAATTGCTGGCGCGACAACGGGTTCTCGGCAATGGCAATCTGATGGGTTGGCAAATTGGCCGGTTGCGGTCGCATCGCCGAGTAACAGGCGTTAGCGGCCACTGCTTCGACATGCTGATGTCGAATCCTGTTTATCGCGCTATGCTGCTGGCGCGGGCCGCGGCATCCGCGGCCTTGGCGGTCGGCCCACTGAACTTCAACTTCGCTACCGTGCTGCGATCCACCATTGGGGCCACGTCGGTTGCGATTTACTCTCGTTCACCCTACGGGTGGGACGGTGCGGATCAGATGTCCACCATAACGTTCGCCGGGCTGTCCGCGTGGTCGATTTTTCCGCGCCTCGAGCAAGCGGTGATCAGATTCTTGGCGCTGCAACTGGTGTTGTCCTACCTAGCGTCGGGTATAGCCAAGGCGGTCTCCCCTGAATGGCGCTCAGGTTCCGCGCTGGCGGAGATCACGGGAACGAAAATATACGGAAACCCTCGGTTCCACGACTGGCTACAAGCTCGGCCAGGGGCCAGTCGACTGCTTTGCAGAGCGATCATCATAGGAGAATGCGCGTTTGCGTTGTCGTTGATCGCGCCAAAGCCGCTGCGGTATCTGATGATGGCCGGTGGCATCAGCTTTCATGCTGCCACCGCCTACGTCATGCATCTGAACACGTTCTTCTGGTCGTTCACCGCGGCCTACCCCGCGCTCGCGGCCTACTGTGAAGAAACAGCAAGCTGGCGCACCACGCGTCGGAAAAGAAGGAGTTGAACCATGTCAGATGACATTATTCGGAAGCACTTTGAGGCGATCGAGGCGGGGGACTTTGACCTGTTGCGGGATCTCCTGCACCCCGAGTGCGAACTAGTTGTATCCGGGCTCCTAGTGAAGGGGCCGGACAACTTTATTCATGTCATGCGTGAGCACGGCGACGCCCTCAAAGCCGCCCTTGCACCAGTGAAATACTCCATTCGCGACATGGTTCGCTATGATGACACGATTGTCTGCGAAAACCGATTAACCGGCACATTCTCCAAACCGATGAAGACCGCCGTGGGTGAAGTCGCTCCTACCCGCAAGTCCGTCACGATCGATGGCTGCGACTATGTGAAGATTAAAGACGGCAAGGTTAAGTCGTGGCACGCCTATGTCGACGGGCTCACGGCAGCAGTGGCACTCGGGCTTATCAAACCCACCGAGGGATTCGACGTTGAACAAGCGCTCGGGATCACCTAAACAGGTTTGGTGGAGCTTTCCCCGCTTGTCCCCGCCGTCTCCTAGCTTCTGCGGAGCGATTGCGCGAAATCATGTCCGACGTCTTTGACTGCGCGGCCACGATCACCCGGCGCTATGGCGGCACGGTCGACAAGTTCACCGGCGATGGCATCATGGCGCTGTTCGGGGCACCAGTCGCGTTGGAAGACCATGCCGTTCGGGCCTGTCTGGCGGCCCTGGACATCCAAGAGCAGACCGCGCGGCTAGCCGGCGACGTGCAGCGCCGCAATGGCGTCGTGCTTCAGCTGCGGGTCGGGCTGAACTCGGGCCGGGTGATTGCCGGGGAAATCGGCTCTGAACCAACGGGTTACACCGCGGTCGGCGAACAGGTCGGCATGGCACAACGGATGGAATCGGTCGCCGCGCCCGGCGGGGTGATGCTCAGCGAGTCCACCGCGCGGCTGGTGGAGCACGCCACCGTGCTGGGGGAACCCGAGTGGGTGCACGTTAAGGGCGCCGAGGAGCCGTTGCCCGCGCGTCGGCTGCTGCGGGCAGCTGCTGAGCGCGGGCGGATCGGCCGGCGCGAGCCGACCCTGGTCGGGCGCACCTGGGAATTGAACACCCTGGCCGGCATCCTCGATCAGGCGATCAGCGGTGCCGGGTGTGTGGCCGGGGTAGTCGGGCCACCCGGTATCGGCAAGAGCCGTATCGCGCGTGAGGCCGTGACGCTTGCCATCGGCCGCGGGGTCGACGTGTTCACCGTCTCCTGCGAATCCCATACCCGCGAGGTCCCGTTCCTTGTGGTGGCGCGACTGTTGCGGACGGTGCTCGGGGTCAGCGACCTCGACGAGCACGCGGGCCGGGCGAGGGTGCGGGCCCGCATCCCCGACGCCAACCCCGAGGACCTGCTGCTGCTCGATGACCTGCTCGGGATCGGCGACCCCGACGTCGCGCCGCCCGCCATCACCCCCGATGCCCGCGGGCGCCGGTTGGCGGCTCTGTTGAACGCCGCCACCCTGGCCCGCACCACATCGGCGCAGTACGTGATCGAGGACGTGCACTGGATCGACGAAGCCAGCGAGGCCATGCTCGCTGAGTTCCTCACGGTGGTGCCGCAAAGCCGGGCGCTGGTGCTGATCACCTACCGCCCCGAATACGGGGGCGCGCTGTCGCGGACAGCTGGCGCTCAGACGATCTCGCTGGCGCCGCTCAACTCGGCGCAGACCGCGGCGCTGACAACTGAACTGCTCGGTCCTGACCCGTCGGTGACCGGGTTGGCGGCCCGGATCGCTCATCGGGTCATCCTCTCGTTGAAGCGGCTCGGCGCGGGCCACAGCTCGGGGTGGTTCTCCAGCGTGGAGCCGTTGAGCTTGCGCGGGTAGCAGCGTGCCAGTGCCGCGCCGAGATCCGGCGGTAGCGGCGGCGCGTCGTGGTTTCCAGCGCCTCGGCAAACAGCATCCGGTCAATACCTCCGCAGCGGGTCATCACGAGATCAGGCAGCAGTATGCCGATGCGCGGGTCAGTCAGATCTACCTGGCACCAGGAAAGTGATGAAGTTTACCGTGGAGTGATGGCATCTCGAAACATGTTATTCCGTGCGATGTACCGAGTCGGTTTCACACCGTGGGATGGCCATCCGCTGGCGAAAAGTCTGCACGACCTGGTCGAAGGCAACGGCTCGCCCGCCCTGCCGGCGGCCACCGCACTCGATATCGGGTGCGGTACCGGCGACGCGTCGATCTATTTGGCGCAGCACGGGTGGCAGGTCACCGGTGTGGACTTCGTGCCGAGGGCGCTGGCCAAGGCGCGCGCCAAGGCGCAAGCCCGCCAGGCCTCCGTCAACTTCGTTCAGGCCGATGTCACCCACCTCAGCTCGGCCCGGGGCGTGGGGACCGGGTTTACGTTGATCGTCGACAACGGCTGCTTACATAACCTGACCGACAAGGACCGCGACGCGTATGTCCGCGAGGTCACCGCGGTGGCAGCGCCGGACGCGCTGCTGTTGATCGGCGGGCTTGATCCCGGTGAGCAATTTGGCGTCCGCGGCATCACTCGGGCCGAAATCGAACGCCGCTTCACTCCCGCGTGGACGCTGCTGTCCGCTGGCGACGCACCGGAAATGGCCCGCTTTGGCAAGGGCCACTACTCCCTCTTACAGCCCCGCCAGTAAGCCATCAGACGCAGAATCGCATCCACGCTTGGCGTGTCTACGCGATTCCGCCTCTGCTCGCTGGGATTACGACGTCAGCGACTCCGGTGGCAGGACCGGTCGCCGTACTTGGCGGCCAGCTCGCGAGCGACCCATTCACGACGGGTCGTCGGCGTCCACGGTGACTCCGACACAAAGTTTTGAGACCCTCGAATGTCGTCTATTTCGACACGGCTTCCAGTTCTGTTCGGACCTGGTCGCCCCGCGCTGTTCCCTTGATGTACTGAAACGCCGAGCTGTCCCGAAAACGTTTTTGAAGCGTGGCAAGGTGTCAATCGGCTGCTCGCAAGGGGAACGGTTTACGGGCCCGCGTGGCGATGTTCAGGGCGCTGGACCGTGGGCGCCCCGCACTGTGTTTCTGCGAGACGGCACCGGCGGTCTCACGGTCGGGCGGCTGCCTGGTGGCGTTGCTGGGCGCGGTAGACGGTGGAGCGCGCGACACCGAACAGGTCGGCCAGTTCGGCGGTGCTGTGCTCACCGGCCTGGAGCAGGCCGACCAGATGTGCTTCCTGCCGGGGGTTGAGCTTGGGCTGCTTGCCGCGGAGCCGACCCTTGGCCTTCGCTACCTTCATCCCTTCTCGGGTGCGCAGCCGGACCAGGTCGGACTCGAACTCCGCGACCATGGCCAACACGTTGAACAGCAACCGGCCGACCGGGTCGTTCGGGTCATAGACCGAGGCGCCGAGACTGAGACGGACCTGCCGGGCGGTCAGTTCGTCGGCGATCGCCCGCGCATCGGGCAGCGACCGGGCGAGGCGGTCGAGCTTGGTCACCACCAGGGTGTCGCCTTCTCGGCAGGCCGCCATCGCCTCTCGCAGGCCGGGCCGGTCTCGGGTGGTGCCGGTCAGTCCGTGATCGACGTAGATCCTGGCCGGCGAGACACCCAGTGCGGTCAGGCCGTCGTGTTGGGCGGTGAGGTCTTGCTGGTCGGTGGAGCAGCGTGCGTACCCGATGAGAAGCGCCGCCATGGCGCACCTCCCTGTGTGAGGCCCGGTCGCCGCGGCGCGGCGGCTCAGGCAGCGGCCGAAGCCGTAATCAGTACGACACTCCGATCACGTGGCTTCACAAGGCGATCCCAATTGAGACAGTGTTTCAGCGGTGTCATGCCGCGGCCGGCTGTTCTGCGGTGGTCTTTTCGTAGCGGTCGGGTGCTTGCAGCCCGGCGCAACTGTGCCTACGGCGGGTGTTGTAGAAATCCTGGCACCAGGCGACGATAATCTTGCGGGCCTGGTCTCGGGTGGTGAAGTGGTGCCGCGACAGCACCTCGTGTTCCAACGTGGAGAAGAACGCCTCCGCGGCGGCATTGTCGAAGCACGATCCGACCCGGCCCATCGACTGGCGCACGCCGACACGCTCACATAGGCCCGTGAAACGTGTTGCGGTGTAGGTCGATCCGCGATCGGTGTGAAATACGACGCCCTCGACCTTGGTGCGGCCGCCGCGTATCGTGGTTGCGATCTTGATCGCGTCGCACGCGAGTTCGGCGTCTGGGTGCGTGCTGGTGGGGCAGGCCAGCAGCTTGCGCGAGAACAGGTCCAGCACCGTCGCGAGGTAGAGATTGCCCTCGTCGGCGGTGGGGATTTCGGTGATGTCCCCACACCACTTGATGTTCGGTGCCGGGGCGGTGAAATCGCGGTGAAGCAGGTCCGGGAATTTCGCCGCCGTCGCGTCCTGCTTCGTCAGTCCCTTCCGGTGCTTGGGTTTTCGTCCTTGCAAGCCTTGCCGACGCATGGAGTCGGCGACGGTGTTCACGCTCACCGCCCACCCGTCCTCGAGCAGGTCAGCGTGGATGCGCGGTGAACCATAGGTGCCGCCCGAGGCGTCGAACGCCGTCTTGACCGCGGCGTCGAGCTCGCCGCGACGCACCTGCCGGTCTGTGGGTTCGCGGCCGAGCCACTTGTAGAACCAGGACACTGAGAGGTCCAGGATCCGGCAGCAGAACACGTGCGGCACCTGGTGCATGGTCCTCTGGTCGGCGACGAAGCGGGCCACGCTCACTTCGTCGCCTCCTTCACCCACAGGACCACCGATCGCTTTAAAACATCGCGCTCCATTCGCAGCTCGGCGACCTCCCGGCGTAGCCGCTTGAGCTCGGTGACGTCATCGGTCGACAGGCCCTGCGTGCCGTCGCGTCCGGCGCGTTCGTGGGCGACCCAGTTACCCAGAGTGCCCGCGTTGATACCCAGGTCCCGAGCAACCTGGGAGATCGACTTGGTGGTTTCCCGGACGATCCGCACCGCCCCCTCACGGAACTCCGGGTCGAACTTCCGTCGTGTTTCCGGCATGTCA
>Ga0210389_10004264_pt1 | contig 11136 bp, 10 predicted proteins | sample IncBWH28OmetaG_FD_160127 | JGI IMG/M metagenome (GOLD analysis project Ga0210389, IMG submission 160127) | Forest soil microbial communities from Barre Woods Harvard Forest LTER site, Petersham, Massachusetts, United States - Inc-BW-H-28-O ... | reverse complement strand
AAGCGACAGTGGCCGGTCGCGTCACTGCCTGAAACGTCGGCGTCCTCCGAGCCATTGTTTACAAGCCCGTTGGGAGGAAGTCCGTGGATATTGTCGCGGCACTCACAAATTGGCCAGGGCGTTCAGGTCTGGCCGTATTCGCCGGCACCGGCAGCATCACTGGCGATCATAGACACGCGCTTGTGAGGAAGGTCTGCCGTCCACAGTAATTGTTAAAGTCATGCGATCTTTTGAGATTGTTTTCTTGCCCCGCGAGGTCACCTTGCCGTCCTCTTTGTCCGTCCATTCCGTGACGTAATCGTCAATCACCCTCTCGGCATAAGTGAGCGGCGTCGGTTTGCCCGCCGCTATCATGTCAGCCATAAGCTGGTCTGAGTACTCCGGATAATCCTTCCCATCACTTCTCGCCGTGAACTGCAAGTAATGATAGCCTCGCGCATTCAACGTTATCAGCAGCCCAACCAGAAACCCATCCGGCCTCAGGTCGTATTGCCTGATCTCGAGGTAATCAGGCGGAAGGCGCAGATTGGATTTTTCAGCGTTGAGCTTCCACCGGCCCACAATCAAAGGTGTAGCCTTACCTGCAGACGTTTGCGCCCAGGCTAACGAGCCACAGAGGCTAACGCAGAAGGCCCACTTAACGCCACGAACGGTCAGGGCGTGCAGGTTATCCATAAGTGTCTCCGGAACATGCAGATAGTCGAAACATCAACATGTTATTACAGCGGCCCATCTGTCGCCGAAGAAACCTGGATAAGTCCACTTGTTGGAGATCGCTCCTGATGAACGCATTTGCGACCAGCAATTGATCCAGGTGGGCGTGTAGTCGCCATTGTGCTGCAGTGCTCCGGATCACTCCCTGTAAGCCGACTTGAACGAAGCCGAAGCCAGGCACCGGAGTTAGCGCCGAACAATCTCCGCGATCAATGTGGACCAACGAACATCGGGCACCTCCCGCAGAATTCGTCGCGCGTCGAAGAGCGTGGCCGCCGTCCCGCTGTTCACTTTCGTCGCGCCACTCGCCATATAGACCAGTAGCGCCTCCGTTATCGTCGTGCGGAACGCGTCGGGATGCTCCAGGAGCACCAGCCTTAAGTCCTGCACCCCGTTCATCATCGTCCCATCCACGAACGCGCCGCTCGCATCCACAGCGCCAAACCGGTCTGCCACCCGCCAGCGACCAAGCGGATCGAAATTCTCCAAAGCGTAGCCGAGCGGGAAGAAATTTCGGTGGCAGCCGACGCACGGCGTCGCGGGAAGCGCTCGCGTTTGCGGCGTGATCGGTTTCTCCGCCGGCACCATTGGACCTGCCCCCGGAAATGGATACGGCGTCGGAACTCCGAAATAGCGGGACAAAACCCATTTCCCGCGGCTCGCCGGCGACGTGTAGCCGCCATACGCTGCATCCCCTGGATTCGACGTTGCCATCAACACGCTTCCTTGCCCCAGCAGTCCCCCGCGTTCTGGGATGCCTTGCAGCGAAACCCGGCGGAACTCGGCGCCTCTTACTCCCTCGATCCCGTAATGCCTCGCCAGTTGTTCGTTCAGGAACGAATAGTCTGCGCACCACAGTTCAATCGGGTCCCGATCCTCGCGCAGTTGGCTCAGAAGGAACAATTCCGTTTCCCTTTGGAACGCCTCGCGCAAAGAAACGTCGTAATCCGGAAAGTGCTTCAGATCAGGCGTCTTCTTCGTCAGTTCGTCCAACCCCAGCCATGGAACGAAGAATTGGTCTACAAACGACTTCGCGCGATCATCGGCCAACATGCGCCGAACCTGTGCCTCGATACCTCCTTGGTTCAGCCCTCCCGCCGCTTGCGCAAGTGCCTTGTCCGGTTCGCTGTTCCACAACAATTTGGCCAGTCGTTTGGCCACATCGGCGCCGTTCACCTCGGGCTTCGCATCGCTGGCGACAGCGTCCTCAATCGTTTTCAACACCGCTTCAGTGGTAGCACGATCCGGACGTTTCGCACCCACCGGCGGCATCGTCCCAGCCTGAAGATGACGATACGCTCTCGCCCAAGCCTCTCGATCCTCCCGAATCCGTTCTGTATCGAATTTGTCGAGCAAGGGCCCTGAGACCGACTTCGCCGTTCCTGTGTGGCAACCGCTGCAGTAGGTGTGAAACACCGCCGTCAAGTCCCCGCCGTACAGAGAACCTGTCAGCAAAAGCGGCAACAGATAGCGAAACGACATAACCCGAGTTTACAGGTTTAGCGCGCCGCACGGAGAGTTGCGCGCCGGTCTCCGAATATCCGAGGTGGACTCCACCAAAGTCGAAGGGCAGAGCCATTCCCACCAGCGGACCTGTCACGCGCAACTCGGAAACTGCTCCGATCCCGGCGTTACGGGCAAGTCCGCATGTGGGCGATCGCGCCGGAATCGCGGCTCGCATTCAACAAGACCGTCGGACTCCCTACCGCATCAATCTGGAACAACCGCGCAACGCTGCATCGACCGTCAACCTTCGACTCGCGGCGGTCCGCAGACTGGCGTACGAAGCGGCAGATCCCGGGCTGATGAATGCGGATCTGGCCGTCGGGATCCGCCGGGGGAAAGAAGCGAAGAAGCATGGCGTGCGTCTCGGTAACTGGTTGCCGAGCGAACAAGGCAAACGGCCAGTGGCAAGCCGACTACGCCATCATCGCCGCCCTCCTCCGATGCCGACTACGACGCGCGGAACTCGCGACTGTGACTCTCGATCACCTTCAACGACAAGAGGAACACCGGGTTTTCGCTGATATGGTCGGCAAGGGAGTTCATGTACGGACGGCTTCCCGTGGGGTTTTGAGATTCGTGAGGCCTGTGATAGCATCCTCGGCCATGGGCTCCAGGAATTCTTCGCTTCGGCCGTCGCGCCGTGAAATTCTGCAGGGGATCGCGGTACTGGGGGCTGGGACGCTGCTGCCGGCGCAGGGCAACGGCGCAGGCCGCATCGACGTGCACCAGCACTACGTGTCGCCGGACTACTACGCGCTGCTCACGCGCAAGAACGCCGGCAGTCCTGTCGCCGGCTTCGCTATCTGGAAAGACTATTCTCCCGCCAAAAACCTGGACGCCATGGACAAAGCGGGCATCGCCACGGCTATGCTTTCGCCCACGGCGCCCGGCGTCTACTTCGGGGACGTGCAGGAAGCGCGCCGCGTGGCGCGCGAAATGAACGAGTATGCGGCGGCGAAGATGGTGGGCGCTTACAAAGGTCGCTTCGGGCTGTTCGCCGTGCTGCCGATTCCCGACGTGGAAGGCAGCCTCCGCGAGATCGAGTACGCGTTCGACACGCTCAAGGCGGATGGCGTGGCGTTTCTGACCAGCTATGGCAACAAGTACCTCGGCGATCCGGCTTTTGCGCCGATTTTCGAAGAGCTGAACCGGCGCAAGGCGGTCGTCTACACGCATCCCATCGAACCCGGCTGCTGCGCGAATCCGGTCTCCGGCGTTACTCCCCAGACTCTCGAATACCCGACCGACACCACGCGCACGCTGATGAGTCTGATCGTGAGCAACACGGCCACGCGCTGCCCGGATGTGAAGTTTATCTTTTCCCACGCTGGCGGCACCCTCGTCTCCATTGCGGCGCGCTTCCTGAGCACGGCGGTCAGCCCGGAGAATCTCGGGAAGCCGGCCGAGTTGAATTCGAGGATGTACCATGTGCGGAGGTTCTATTACGACACAGCGGGCTCAGCCAATCCGGTTCAGCTGCAGCCGCTTAAGATGCTGGTGGGCGCTTCGCAAATCGTCTATGGCACGGATTTTCCGTTCGTGAACGCGCCGGCGACCACGAGCGGCGTACAGGCGAGCGGGTTCAGCGCGGAGGAACTGCGCGGCATCAATCGGGAGAATGCGCTGAAGTTCCTGCCAAGGCTGGCCGCCGCATAGCTTACTGCTTGTCGTAGACGAGTTCGTTATCGACCCGGGTGCTCGGCGTTGTCTTCGTTGTAGCTGATGACCAGCCCTTGTCGGTAATCACCCGTCTTACGGTTGTGACCACCCTGGCCGCGTGCTTCAAGGTCGCCTCGGCGTGGTAGTCGGAGATCCGGAGAACGTCCCGAGGTGCGCTGTCAGATCCACCTCGATAGGTGACATGGCGACTTGCGGCGCGACGCGGTGGCATCCTTATCACCACGTCGGACAATTGTCACCGCACACCGACGACTTCCACGCCCTCTGTCTGGCGCAACCGTGAAGTCAATGGATCCCGGCTCCGAAATACCATCGTTAACCTGCGCAATTAAGCGCCAGATTACCTATCGCAGCAAGATTGGATCGAGGAATCGCTTCAGGATCGGCATGATGACGTCCGGTCGTCCCCCCAATTCGTGCCCGAAGCCGTCAATCAACTGGACAGTCCAGCCCATTCCTTCAAGCTCCGCTCGATGCTCGCCGATAAGAGGGCCGATTCGGATTCTCTGGCAGCAGCCGGCGACGAATTCATCCTTGTTTCCGGCGAATGCCATGCGCGGGCAGGTCAACTTCGAGACAGCCTCTCGCTCGGGCCACCCACGAATGCTGCGATAAAAAGTCAAAGCGGATGTAGTTCGTCCCTGCCCAGCTTCCTCTTCGGTATAGGCCAGGGTCTCGGCATATTGGCCGCCAAGTGGAGGCCAGCCGCCGCAGACAAGAGCCGAAAGGCGACTCGTCCTGGACGCAAGTTGCAGACCGACAACGCTGCCAAATGAAAAGCCAAACCATGCGAAACGATCGACGCCGGCTTCATCGGCCATGGCAAGAATTTCCGCGCATACGCGGTCAGCGGTAAGAGACGCGATGTTGGCAGGGGAATTGTCGATCACGGGATTATCGATGACAACGACGCGATAGCGACCGGTGAGCGGATCGTAAAACCCGCGGGGTGGTCTATCGAAGACAATCAGCGCTGGACCTGATCCTCGTACGGTAAAGGGTCGAACGTCCTGGGCCCGAGTCTGCGCGGATAGCCCGTTCGAGAACAGGCCGAGGACGCTGGCTGAGCCCACGGTCTGGAGCATTTCGCGTCGCTTCATCGGCCGTCCGTTTGCGTCGACAAGTCGCCCACTGTATACCACACCGCCAACGCCAGGATAAAGATTCTCTTTCAAACTGAGAAGACGACATCCGCCCCAGCCGCTTGACAGGAGACCGTCATAGCAGAACGTTGTCATCCGTATAGGCGGCCCTCGCTGAGACGCCGTCTACACTCGCGGGCGTATCGTCCGCCACTTGGAGAAAGCCCGCATTGGGAGGATTAAGAACGCCAGGTCCGGCATCGCGCCAGAAGGAAAGACTTCCAGGCCGATGAGCTATGCGAGGGCGTTCTCAAGGAACTGTCTTTGCCGCAGCGGCTTCCCACCTCCCCTGGTCGGAAATCTGCAGAGCAGACGCTACTCCCACCCTCCATTGCGCTTCTCCACCGGAAGGATTCTCATGAACGCTTCCACAGCGTGGATTTTGCCGTCATAGACCTTAAACGATTCCCACACGGTGAGCTGGTCACCGCCGCGCTCGCGCACGCCCCAAGCCATGCGCAGCCAGACGATGCCCATGCGCTCATCGACGGCGACGACGCGCGTTTGCACGTTACCGAGGCGATTGAAGATCGCGAGTGATTGTGTCGCGATGTTCTGGCAGCCGGGGGCAAACTTGCAGTCGGGACCTGCCATCACCTGGCCGTTTTCGTAGCGATAGGCATCCGCCGCAAATGGCGCGTCGACATCGGCGAAAGTCCTGGCGGCGTTGAGTCCGGCTGGATAGTGCAGCGCCGCCTTGATGGCCTCGTCGCGGGTCGAAAGCTGCTCGGGGCGCGGCGCGTAGTTCATCCCTTCGCTCGGTGCGCTGAGACCGTCGATGTTGAAGATAAGGCCTTCTGCCGTGCTGCGCGTGGCCACAAGTTCGATCTCGGTCAACTTGTCCGCGACGACCTTCAACCGCACCACCAGTAGGACGGGCGCTCCGCTCTCCTCCACCACCACGTCGGCGCCTGCCACGCCCGCGCGCTCGTCGATGATATCCTGGCGAAAGCCGCGCAGGCGCGTCACCGTCCTGACCAGACCAACTTTTGCGAACGGCTTCTCGACGGCATCTTCGGTCACCCGTACTGTGTCGGCTACGGGTAGTTTGCTCACGTCGTGCTTCAGGAAGGCATATAGCAGCTGCGTGACCTGGCCGCGCAGGCATTCGCGGTCGCAGGAGATGGCGGATTGCGCCGCGTTCGCGGTGACGCCCCACATGCTAATCCCCAGCAGCAAGCCAGGTATCATCTTGTTCTTCATTGTTGTTCCCCTCATTGGAGTCGATATTCGGAATCTTTCGATGATTCAATAATGTCAGTATTGGAGCCGGTGTGCTTTCCCTTGAGGGCGAGCCTGCAACCAGATGACGTTCGCTGCTACCTCGAAGGTGGCGTTATCGGTAAGTGCCCGCGCGGGTCTGTCCAGGTCATCGGCGACTCGTACGCGGCTTGGTGTTGCAATGGATAATCCTTCCCACGGTGCGACTAATGTAATGTTTCCGAAGTTCCTCGACGAATGATATACACGCACCGCAAGGTGCGTTTCCCCGGAAAACGCGGCTGACGCCCGCGTCTACCCGCAATCGGAAAGGTCTAGGTCTGCTCCTTCGCAATCGCCGCTCTATAACGCGTTGCATCTACTGAGCCGCGCGCGCAAGCAAGCGGTATCTTCGGCGTTCTGCCACGGGCTGCTGGTGATTATTCCCGCAAGGTTACTGCGTCGGGCTATTAGAACCTCTGTATTCAGACGTTCGAACTCATTCGTCTGCGCCAACCGATGCCGCCGGTTTACGGCAGACCCCGCCCGTGATCGTGGCGGGCAGGACAGGTGTGGCGGCGAACTGGGAAACCGTCGGAAAGATGGATTTCCGGGAAAACCCGCGCGTTGCTACCGTGGGATTCGGACATTAACTTACTCCCGGGCGCTGCCAATTTATCAGTTGCCCGGATCAATGCGCCAACGCCTGAAAGTAGCAACGCTGCAACTGCAGGATTACGAATGGGCGTCCGGACGCTAAGGCCGGTTTTGTCTGGAGGCGGGGCGCCGCGCGGCGATTCGCAGCGCGAACAAAAACCCCAGCGCCGCGGCCGTCAGTGCCCCGGAGCCGGGTTCCGGCGTGGCGGTGCTGAGGTCCAGCAGGAATCCTTCGGCCTGGCCGTTTAATGTGCCGTCTCCGACGATCTGGCCCGAATCGTTGATCCCGGTGGCATCGTAGAGCTGCCATCCGGAGTCGGGCGGCAGAAGGGAATTCAGATCGATCAGCGCGCCGTTCGAATAAAGAAACGCGTCTTCGTCGGGACAATCATAGTTGTCCAAAAGCACGCACTGAGGGGAGAGCGCCGAGACTCCAACCACCTCGCCCTGATCGTTAAGAGCATTCGCCTGGGACAGGCCTCCGAGGTTGCCGAGGTCCGTCAGCTGGCCGTTGTCGTACAGCGCCGCATCGGATCCGGACATGCCGGCAATCTCACCACTGCTGTTAATTGCATTCGCGCTGGTGAAATTCAGTTTCGTTACCGACCCGTTCGAATACTGAAAGGCCTCTTGGTTGCCGTTGGAATCGAGGCCGTATCCCACCACCTCTCCGCTGTTATTGAGACCAAGTGCCGCCTGCGGTGTGTAGGACGATCCACTTAATGTGGTTAAATCCGTCACGGCTCCGTTCGATTCAACGAACGCATGCATACTACTACAAGAAGGTTCGCAGTCTACCATTGGGCTCATAAATCCGGCGATTTTACCGGAATCGTTGATCGCGTTGGCGCTGTCCAGAGAAAATCCGGCGGGCGGCGTGGCGATCAAGTTCAGATCGTGCGACTGTCCATTTGAGATCAGAAACGCATACCCGTCGTATCCGACGATCTGGCCGCTGCTGTTAATGGCAAGCGGCTGCGCGAACCGCATGTCCAGGGAATCCAGAATGCTGGTCACGGAACCGTTCGAATACAGAAAAGGTGTGGACGTCGCGACGAGCGAGATCAGGATGGTGTAACCCACAACCTGTCCGCCGTTGTTGATCCCCGTCGCGTCGCTGTGGCCAGGGTTCGAAAACGGTGCAAACGGCAGTCCCACCGCCGTGATCGTGGCCGGCAGCGCAGAAGTGGCAGCCAGGAGGCAAAGTGTCGGAACCATGAATTTGCAGCAAATTCGGGGATTAATGCGACGAAAAAGAAGCATTTGATTGACTCCCGGGCGCTGCCAACTATAGCAGTTGCCGGGATCAATGCGCCAATGCGTGATGGGGGTAAAGGCACAGCTGCAGAATCAGGGATGTGGGCGATCACACGCGAAGGCGGGTTCTGTTAGCGGCCGTGCGGCGCGGCGGTATGAGAGAAGCACACTCCAATAGACTCGCGTGCATCGCGACTCCTGGATGGGAAAACCCGGCGGCGAGCCATAAGTCCGCATCCGGAACACGACCTAGCGGGAGACGCTGGACTCGTTAAGAAAACAGATCGCCAGCTATTCATCCAATAGGGCGTGCGTTTACAAGCGCCGCCTTTGGGCGTGGATGGGGAGGAGTCGAGCGATCTCGGCTTACTTGACGTGCTCCCTGAATTTCTGGTTCTCATTGCATTCAAATTCAATGAGGTCCTGATCGACGATTAGCCGCTGATCGACTCGAACAGTCCAGGTCTTCGTATACGCCTTAGGGTCTTCGAGCGTCACGTCAATCTGCAGGTGGTCATACGTAGGACGGCGGATCTTCTCCGTGAATTTTGCCTGCTCCGAATACGGACTGCCATTCACGTCAAGCCAGCCGTCATTCAAACTGTCTTCGGCGCCCCGCAGGTTGTTCGTTTCGACAATCAGCGTATCCCCGTCCCAATGACCCACCGAGTAGCCATACCACCACGGTGTCGGCTCGCCCTGCGGCGGAAGTTTCCGCCCATCCATATAGATGTGACGCAGGCCGTTATTCGCTTCGTACTCGATCAGAATCATTTTAGGATTCGAAACGTTCATGATCCTGCGTGGCTGAGGCTGTTGGTGAAACTGCAGAAAGCCCATGGGCAGACAATTGGCGTCGGGGTTGTCGCGGGCCTGCCGATCATCCAACCGCTTCTTCTTGATGTCTTTTGCCCATTGCGTGTAGGGCAGGCCACCCTCCATGTTCGCGCCGGCCTCAAAGAAGGTCGCCACCGGCGGCCCTTTCGGATCGAAAGGGAACGGCGGGATCGTCACATCGACTTGAATACCGCCTCGACCGCCACCGGGATTACCGCCCGCGGGCGGCGCACCCTGGCCTCCACGACCCCGGCCCGGCGGGCCGCTGTTGGCATGCATCCAGAGCCCGGAAAAGTCTGGCTTGCCGTCAGCCGTCCGTGGAGTCGGCGCATCTCCACGCACTTTGCCTTTGGCATCACGCGGGACGTTCGAATCCGTGACCGCAAGCCATTGCGCCGCGATCGGAACCGAACCAACCGTAAGAACGCTGAACATAAGAGCAATTACGCTCATGCGCTTTGTCATCATTAGTGCCCTCCGCCCCGCTTCATCGGGGTTCCATACAACTCAAACGAGGCAACGTTCACATAACCTCCGGAGCCGTGGCCGCTCCCGGGCATCAAATCGACAAAGCCCACCTCGTCTACTTTGCTGAGGTCCGGCGCGTCAGCCCAATTCGAAGCTTCGCCCACCGGCCCGTAGCGACCGATCGTCACAATCCGACCGATGTCAAGCTTCATCCATCGCAAGCCGGCAAATGCGAATTCGCTTTCAAGAAAGGTCGTCGTGGATGACTCAGCGTGATCGCCAACCAGGAAGGTCCCGTCCATCAGCTTAATGAGTGGTCGGACCGCGTGGAATCCGGACGCCCGTGTGGTCCAGCGCACTTTCGCCAGACCCGTCAGGTCCACATAATTGTCCTTGTCGCGCAGAGTTCCGGCAAAGGGCGTCGTACACATCCCCGTCCAGATGTTGACGGGACCGGGAGGTCCCGATATCCAGATCCGCTTATCCGGATCTGAGGCCGTTGCTGATGGCCCGTACATTCTGAATTCGAGGTTTGGGTTGGTGACGACGACCTCACCCGGAGCGATCGCATGAGCTGGACCCATCGGCCGCCACGTCTCTTTGAAAAACAGCGGGGGAGGAGACGGAACCCCTGGACCTCGGCCGCGACCCCCTGGAGGCTGCGCGCCAGAGGACGGTGCTTGTTGAGCAGCGGCTTCAAACGCGAGCCCTGCGCAGGCAATCAGGCCGAACAGAACAATCGCAATCCGACGAAACATCAAGTTCTCCCCTGAAAACCGACTGATCCAAAACCGGGCGCGGAAATCAATATACACCGGGCCTGCTGCCCAACTGCGCTCCCGCCGCTTACGGCTTCCGCTCGGCTCTCCCAAAACCGGACGGTACACGTTCCCGTTCGGATTGGGGTGAACGCTCTGTTGGCCGGGCTGTCCTTGGGTACGAGCATGATATCTCAAAGCCGAATCCTAACATTCTCCAACTCGATCCGTGCGGTGGTCCAGGCGAAACCTGACTCAAACGAGTTCGAGGACGCTGCGAGGCGGGAGTTCTCCGATCACGCGCAATCCGGAAGTTGGCGGGCCGGAAGCCCGGTTAGAGGAAGTGAAACATTTCGGCGGGCGAGCGGCGCTCCTCGGACCGGGTTACACTACGATGTTCGAATCGAGCGGCTGCGCGGGTTCAGAGATAATGTTGGCGCCAGAGAAAGACCGACTGGCCGACCAGGTGATCGAACACTGGGTTGAGTTTCGCGAGCGCCTCTCTTCAGAAAAACGAAAATATCCGCAGCGCCAGTTCGACATCTTCTGGAACGCCGCGAAGCGCTACGCCGAGTTGACGAAGACTGACTCGATGATTCACCGCGCCGTTGCCGAGCCTGTAAACGGCCTCGTCGATTTCCTTGAAGTGGAACGGAAGCGCGTGCCGGCCGAAGTACCCCGAGGTGCTGAATGACGATCTGGGCAGTTAAAGCGTTCAGAACATTCGATCGGGTGGAGAGAGATTAATTTCGGCATCCGCTATTACTCTCGCCTTGTCGCAGTGCTGTCTTTGATCGCGGCACAGTCAGAGGCAATCGCGACTACGCCATGATCGCCGTCCTCCTCGGATACGGATTACGACGCGCGGAACTCGCGACTGTGACTCTCGATCACCTTCAACGACGCGAGGAACACTG
>Ga0210389_10004262_pt1 | contig 11140 bp, 25 predicted proteins | sample IncBWH28OmetaG_FD_160127 | JGI IMG/M metagenome (GOLD analysis project Ga0210389, IMG submission 160127) | Forest soil microbial communities from Barre Woods Harvard Forest LTER site, Petersham, Massachusetts, United States - Inc-BW-H-28-O ... | reverse complement strand
TGTCAATGCGCCGAATCTCATGGCGAAGAGACTCCAGAGAACGCTCCACATCATTAGTAACAATGATAGCTTGCGCCCAGTCGTTACCCTCCTCAGACGCATCGCGGTCACTCTGGATGAAATCCTCTGCCGCTGCATCCAGCAAATCGGCCAGCGGAGTACCAACAAGCGTATCATCAGGGATAGCCAAGGCCAGAATGAATATACGCTTGCGGACATGGAGCACGATTGTGTCACTACCGTCACCGGTTACAGTGTTGCGCTCAGTTGAAATTACAAAATTGGTTTCAGGAGTTGCCTCAGCAAGCACCCGGTCAAAGTATTCGTCACTAGGGACGGTTGTGAATCCATAAACGTTTTCCATATCTCTCCTTAGATCATGCCAGTATTACGCGACTGGCAACGCGGGATTGCTACAGCCCACCACCCAATTACGTATTGGGACCGGTTATGCTACAGTGTAGCGTTTACGATAAACATCGGGCTTCAGCTTTCGAGCACTCCGGCCACGTCTTGTGCTTCTCGTAGGCTTTGTCGGCCATACGTCGTGTTAAACTATCGGCTTTTCCTTGGCTCTCCACACGCGAACACCACCCTCTTCCGCGCGAAGTACCACGTTAAACTCATGCCTGTAAGCATACTGGCGAATGCTTACCGTGACTTGCTTCACCTTGTCAGGAGCAGCAGGGACCAGAAAGCTAACAGTGCTGCCAGCTTCCAGTTTACCAATCGGATAGTTAAGCCTTTCCTTGCGGCCAGTCGTAGGGATGGGCTTGGTAGCAAACACGTACCCATCAACTGTTGGAGCAGATTCCTTGATTTCCTCAGTTGGTTCCTCGGCAGGAATCTCCGGTTCAACCGCGCGAATAACGATATCGGAATCACTGAAAGCTTGAACGTTGTGCTTCTTATGAGACATTTGTACCTTTCTGCCCATTGGGCGACTTCATGATAGTACCACAGCTTGTTTCGGTTGTCAACTACTCACTCAACATCACCCACAGCGTTAAGAAGATGAAAGCGACCGGCCATAAGATTATTCCCGGATGCAGAACAATATAGGGAAACTTTGTTAATATCCAATTAACAGTTACAGTTATGACTGATATGAGTCCTGTAAATGTAAAAATTAGAAACGCAGCACGTTTGAATCCTTTAAATGTGAATATCCTAAACATTAGTCCTCCGTCCATGCGTCCGCATCTACTATCGGCTCAGGCAGTGCTAGAGTATCATACGTAGGGCTTGGCAGTTTCGGAGCAGTAGCCTGTAAATGCTCAAGTCCCATCGTTCTAAGACGAGTACCAACATAGCTTTCAAACTCTGTTACCGCGTTCTGCATACGCTTCTCGGTTGCCTCTTCCATGCACTCCATCACGTAGGGCAGATTGCTTTGAATCTCCTGCATTGATTGAGCGAGTCGTTGGGCCACGTCCTTGAGGTTCGCCTTTGTCGGCTTCTCAGTTCCGTCAACCAACTTGTCCACAAGAGACTTGGCGTAACGCATGTGCTCATTCATCAACTGAGCGCGGCGTTTACCCTCATCCTTGAACCTGTCCGCGAACGGTTGAGGCTTTGGTGCCTCTGGACGGTCACCGAATCGCGTATCCCACTGAGGGTCACCTTGCGCGTGTCGAATGGTGCACGGCGTACCGCTCCCCCTGTTCGGTGTTGTGATGAGTTCGGCGAATTGTGCGGCACTCAGCCATACACGAACTAATGACTTACCGTGACCCATCACCATCTCGCGGTCACCGTCGATATACTTAGTAGCCTCTTGGACGGTAATCTCTACAAAATGATTGTGCTGGATGTCACTGTTGAACAGTGGAACTTGTCCAGAAACATGACTGATAGAGATGGTACCATAACTCGGGTGAGTTTCCTTGATTCCCATAACGGAATTAGGCTCACTCCTTGTCACAAAACTTTCAGTCGGCGGATATGTTCGCGTGTCGCGTTCGTCTTTCATGATTCCTTTCGCTCGTATACTTGCATTCGATGCTCACACCTATATGCTGCTTTACCGGGCGCATAGGTATACGGACCACATCCGACAATGCCCGTGTTGAGAAATCCCTTATAAGGTTCGTAAGGCTCACTTACTGCCCAGTTCGTACAGGTTTGTGGAATCCAGTCAGTGACAATTTCACCTTGAGCATTGTAGTAGCGTCGTTCTAGAATTCGAACTTGCATCGTAACCCTCATAGTACCACGGGTCGAATCAGTTGTCAAGCCTTAGTAGTACCAGTAATGTAGCACGCGTGCTCAGTGTACACTACCAGTTCTTGACTGAGGTAAGAAGCTAACCGCTCACAGATTTCGTGCACGGTTTCCTTGTTCGTCTCGAAAGCTTCGATAACCACACTATTCTCCCGCACACCTTTGTAGAATCCAGATGCGGGGATAATGGTGAAACTCTGCAAATAAGTACTCAGAATCTCTTCCATCAGCTTGCGGTTAACGTCCTCACAGTAAATCCGAAACATCGTGTTCATGCTGCCTCATTCCTTTTCGTTACCCAACATACCGCCTGCAAGTCTCGCGGCGTGATGCTTCCAAGTACCACGGAAGCTTTCTGATACATCTCCTCAATCCGTCTGTACAATCCGCCTGCTATTACTTCGGGCGCATTCGGTACGGCCACCCTAGCAGCCCAAACATCTACGGTGATACACTCAGTATCTCCTAGAATGTTCTGGTAGAACCTTTGAACTTTGAGCCATCGGTTAGGGCGACTTCCCTGTACAACAATTTCAGGATTCTCACCGTTAGCTATCCGCCAAGCTTTTTCTACGTTGACGTAGGTTCCGGCCACACTCGGCACAACCCTGCTAAACCTTTGAGCAGCCTTAATTATCTTTGCTGCCCCGTCCTTGTTCGTGTCCCATTGCTGCCGGGGTGACAGCACAGCTATCACTCCCGCTGCCTTGCGCTCGTCACGGTCAAGGCTACGCGCAAACGCTAGAGCAGTGGGATACCAGTTAATTCCCTCGGAATAGTCCGCATCGCTTGCTCGTTCGAATGTACGTAGGATTCCGTCCACTTGACAACCTGCCAGTCTGTTGAATTGCGTTCTTCTTGCGTGAATTCAGTGTGGATGCCCCGATGTATACCGGGGTACTTTTCCCGGTATACTTGGAAGCAGCGGTCATGCATTGCTTTCATTTGCGCTTCGAATAGCTTCATGCAACGCTCACGCGGGGAGCAGTTGCCAGAATCTCATCCGGCGTAATGTGTCCCATCACCGCCCACTCGTAATGCGTGGCATCCAACCACTTACGCTTTGAGTTCGTGTACGTGTGGCCTTGGTTAATCTCCGCACCAGAGATAAGACTCTCCGGGTCGAACATGTTATGCCCAGTGGTACGGCGCGATGTGAAGTTGTCCTTATCAAAGAAGCTTGGGAAATCGATGCCAGCGAACATTGTGTCTCCTTAGTATTAAGAGTACTACAGATCGAACTAGTTGTCAAGCAGTTTGGCAAGTGTTTGCTTGTGCTTCGGTGCGCGTTTGTTCTTGTGCGGCACGTATGTAGTACCACGTACAGTACCAATAAGCGCTCTGCTTTCCTTGCGTACCTGAATTACTGCGCTAAACTTTTTCACAGTTTCTCCTAGATGTTTATGTGTCGTTCTTGCCGGTTGCGCCACGTTTCGAAAATCATGTATTCAATCTTCGGGTCATCTACGTCCGCCGAAAGCAGCCCATCTTCAGAATCCTCATGCAGAGTCATGACTTCTAAATCATCCCCCGCATCTATAAGAACCTGTAACTTCTGGACTAGTTCGCTAGCTTTCACAGTCTTTCCTTTCTAGGTTGATTATACTGAAGTACCTTAGTAAAGTATAGGTCACTATAGTAACCCTCTTTTGCTAACTGCTCGTAGTACTCCATAGCCTCTTTGAGCGTATCGAATTCGTGCGCAATCGGGGTATAGTCCCACGGGTCACAAACTATTATATACTTTGTGGTAGCGGCCATTATAGTTTCTCCTTAAACTTTCGGCCAGTTGGCTGTTCGACACCTATTGCATGATTTGGAAAGCTAAATATAGCAGTTGGGGCAACTGGGTGTAGAGGGTCATCAGCATCACAGCCGCACACGCTACAATATTCCGCATCTCCCTCACTGTTGATTCGCGGTATATAATGATGAGCATAGGGATGTGCTCCGGGTTCGTATGATGGTTCGAACGCGTCGGATTCAATCGTCCAGTGAATCGGGTCATCTCCTAACTCTCCGCATAATGAGCACCAAACATCGCCGTTAGTTTTCTTGAATGCGTGTCGAAATGCGGGTAATGTTACACCGATGATGGGTTTCCCCATTTTGACCCTACTTCCCCGCCGAGAGTCCAGCGTCAATGAATACTCCGATTATCAAACCTATTACCAGTGGAAACCACCACTTCTCAAAAAGGTTAGCAAGATAGTTGTACATTATTCCTCCGTTGACAATAGGAACTTTGCGCCGATGTACAGCAAGTACCAGCCGAATGCTAGTATACTAAAAATGGCTGTGTACGTCAAGTTAACCGGGATGCTCATGACACAAGCAAGGATACAGATGGACATCATAATCTCTGAAACGTATTTGAAAGCTTTCATTACCATCCCTCTCCTATGTCGTTTCCGTTGTCAGTTTCGATTGCGAACCTGTCAGCAATGGCGAGAATTACCACAACGATTATACAGAGTGCCGCTATCGGGTCCATACTTCACATTCCTCCCAATCTGCCACGTAGAAAAACGGTACAGTAAACGGGGTTGAGTGGCCGTCATTCTCGCTCAACTGTTCGGCCAGTGACTTGAGATAGTCGTACTGCTCTTTGGTCAGTGAACGCTGAACCTCTGCTCCATTGCCACAACAAGCCGATAGACACATTTTAACAGTTCGGGTTTCCATACGTCTCCTATTGCAACCAATAGCGAAACCGGTTCCGGGTAGCTTCGGCCATATTCCATTTGTTGACAAGTTGATAAGCCTCAAGAACTGGCATACCGATTGACGGTGAGTATCCTACGCCAGCTTCCCGGTAGTGACTCTCGTCAAATAGAATGAATTCGGGCGAATTGGGCGAAACCTTTCGCCAGTAACCTTTAAATCGCATCATCCCTCGTGTGGTGACAAATCGTAGCATTTGATAGCATAGATATTCTTAGGATTAAAGTACTTGCTCCATTCTTCGATATCTTGACTGGGATGTGTACGTGCATATCTCTTATCCGCGCGAGTACATGCCAGCGTTACTAAAGCATCGTCGTTCTTGTAGTTGAAACCTGAGAGAGCGATAACGCGGCCAAGGTGCGGTGACTTCGTAGCATGGTGCGAATTGTAACTAGCAGTTGGTCTGTGCATGTTGTCCTCACTTGCAAATACAGAATACTACTAATAAAAAACTATTACAAGAGTACCAAAGTACCAAAGCAAAGTACCAAATGATCTATCATGGATTTAATAAATTGTCAAGAATTACTTTGGTAACCTAAGTGTTCCCGCCGTCGTTCCCTGCTGCCGCTGCTTTACTAAATCGCTTTACGTAGGTAAATCGCTTTACTAGACTCTTATAGCGGCTGATATATTCCACCGTGCGGGAGTATCAAAAAACCCTACAAGCGCTTTACGGGGCAAGTTCCGGGGGGTTTTCCGGTAGCTCAGGGCAAAGCGAAACCCCCGGACGAATCCGGGGGTTAGGGGTTGGGGGTGTTGACTGAGGGTTAAAGCGCTTCTTTAAACTTCCTGCCCGGTACTTCCTCAACCAACGCATTCAGGGATTGACCGAATGCAGAAACCCCCGCAAGGATGCTAGCCTTGAATGACTCATCCTTCTTGATGGTATCAACGTGTAACTCGGGGGTGATAAGCGTACTAATCTCCGCAACTAGTTTATCAAGTTCGGTATCGTTCGTGATATTCCGGGTGGAGAATGATTTCACAAAGTCTTGGATGTTGGTGACAGCCGATGCAAACAAGCGCTTTGGCTTCCCATCCGCGTTAGGCTCAAGTGATTCCTTCAGATGGTTTACCAGTTCGGCCAGTGTAGAACGCATCAAAAGCGTAATCTCATCCGCTGCTTGAGACATCTTTTCCGCTGCTTTGGCTTGCTCTTGTTCGTACATGCCCTGTAGCTTAAGACTCTCAGGAGTCATGAAAGACAGATATTGCCAGTCAAAGCGAAACTTCTTCCGAACGTTAAACACATCCGGGTAAGAAGCGCTATTCCAAAGCACATCGAACGGAATGTTTAACTCCGCTGCTAGTTCTTGAGTCTTGACTTTCGCTTCCTCAACCCGTTGGGGATAGAATGAGACGTAAGTATCTACCAGTCCGTTGCGCGTCTCTTGATAATCTTTCAGGATGTTTTCCAGTTCGGGCAAGTCAGAATTCAGGGCAAGCATAATCCCCATGTCAACGTAGGGCAGGCAAAGCTTTGCAACCCTTGCTCTAAGCTTGCCGTCTGCCGTTTTGATGGCTTCCAGTTCGGGGGATTCGAGCAGCGTCTTTTGAATCTTGAGCAACTTTGTGTTAGCATCCGTTTTCAGTACTTCCCTGTTAGATACTTGCGTAGAATTCCCCATTAGGCCAAAGTTGACCCGGAAGAATACCGCATTCTCTGTAATGCTTTGGTTGTTTGCCATGCTAACTCCTTGATCGAATTGAAATCCATATACAGTTTAGGCGAGAATCCATCCCTACACAACAGTACTAAAGTTATAGGAAGTTTTCCTCTAGATAGGATACCTCTGCCTGTATTGCTTCCGAGCGTATCGAATACACCCCCGGTAATACAGGGCCATCTATCGGAGCAAGATTGACTCTCCAGAGTCCCGGATAACTCCGGGTGAAGTCAGCAACCCTGCCCGTATCCCCGAACGTTCTACGGGCAAGATAGAAGCATAGACGTGCTAACCGGTTTACAGGTTCTACATGCGACGCGCGTCTAACGTTACTTGTCTCATCTAGCAGGCAGGCAGAAAGATTAGACAAGAGGAATTGATACTCCCCCGTTGTGTCATCGATACTGACTGTAAACCGGTTAGCGTTTTCCATTATGCCCCCGCTTTGACTACTCTTTGTGTAACCGTCTTTTCGCGGTATTCGGGTTTGTGTGTCCGGGATGTGATTTCCCCTAATTCGCCGAATGCGTCTATGATTGCTGCGCATCCCTGCCCGTGGAATCCGGTTAAATCAACATCGAATTCCCCCGTATTGTCATCTACTGAAATCTTGATTACTTGCATACAAACCCCCTAGGCTTTAGCGATTAGGAATTGAGTCTTACCATTAACCTTGACGGACCCGAGAACGCGCAATCCTTGTTTAGTTGCTTTTTGGATGATTGCCTTACGGGTATATGCGGCGGTCAATCTTCCCATCCAAGCAGTGTTAGCAAAGTTGGAGTCATACGCTGAAATAATCCCCGCATAAGTTCCATCGGGTTGACGTTTGAATCCGATGTCATTCGATGCGCCACTAGAGAGATGACGGTTAACCGATTGACGACGAATTACGATTTCTGCTTTATCCCCCGCTGCATCGGTGTAATGGGTTGCTTTGCCGTGGTAGTCAAAAAGTTGCTTTGCATCGGCGTTTTGCTCGATTTCCTCAAGTGGGAAACCCATCTCAACCAATGCAGCAACTAAAAGACTCGCATCCTTGAAAATCGTCTTATTCGTACTGTATTCGCTCATTGCTCCCTCAATTCTTCTAAGAGATTAGCATAGAACCGGGGCAGGTTACAAGCCCAACCCCCGTTACTTTAGTTACCGCATCTTACGTCCGGTTACCGTTTCAGGGATAGATGGGGTTTCCATTTCTTCCCCCATGTACTGGTAGACTCCGGGATGTGATGCTGACAAGTACTTCCCCGAGCAAGCATTACGCAACGTTGCAATTTTGCCAGCATCGGAAACGGTAACCGGTACAATGTAATTTGCAGCCTGCCTGAGCGTAATTTTCAGTTCGTATGCGTTCAAAGCACAATTGCGGATTTCCGCTCCAGTCCAACCCCTATCGTTCGGTGTAGGGTCCGATGCGGGGATGGAATACTTATTACGGTAGACATCCCAAATGGACGCGCGTTCTACTTCCGTAGGTGCATCAAAGAAGAATATACCTTTGTTTGCGAATCTACGCTTAATCTCCGGGGGCAAGGATTCGATACTATTGCATGTAGCAATTGACAGAACCTTTTTATCCGATATCGAATCAATGACTGCCTGAGCGTTGCGCAAATATTCGTTCGAACTGCCTACTAGTCCGCTTTCCATATCGGCCAGATTGAACGCGATGCAAAGCTTTCCGTACTTGTTCGCAACTGCCTTGACTACTTCGCTTTTGCCTGCCCCCGGTACACCTACACCTATAATCCCCATCATCCCGGTATCATTCGACCATGAAAGAACATTGCCCCCCATTTTGGTAGTTGTCCCGGAGGTATCGGTTCCCATGCCAGCAAAGCTTTTTTCGATTTCATCCCACAACAGAATAACGTTCGGGGGGTTATTGCCCGTCATGACTTGCTCTAAAAACGTTTTGAATTGTTCCAATCCGCCGATGTTATCAAGGTTCGCGTCCGTCTGTAATACTTGCAACCCCCGAGTAGCATTGATAGCCTGCCGTTTCCTTTCCCACAACCCGGACATGTCAAGCTTGCCATTCTCCAGACACATAGCAGTTGCTTGCTCTGCGGGAAATGCTGGCAACCCGATAAGCGCTTTGGTAGCATCGGCTGTAATAACATCGGTCAGATTCTTTTCCGCTTTGCCGTTCTTAAACGTATCAGATACGATGACGGCCAGTTCAGCTTTCGTTGGCAATGGTTCGTCAAGGGTAAGCACATCACTTGCCAGTTCTACGGGCATTATTGCCCCGTTGGAAGTCATCAAAAGAAGCATGCAACCCTTTGCCTTGAAATAGTCGCGCAAGTTCCAAATAGCTTGGATGATTTCAACCCTATCCGGGCCATCCAATTGCATGTGAGCATTCGACACAAAGATTATGCAATCCTCTGCTAGAAAGTTGCATACCCGGAGGGTTTCTTTCAGTGATGCCGTTAACTCAGGCATACTGCTAGACTTTTGCATAGCATCGGTTAGGACTGCTTTGCTCTTTTCATCTTTGGCAGATACCGTAAACCCCTTGATGCAATCCCAGTACATAACCGGGGGCAATTCCTTGTTAGCATTCGTCCAAATACCCTTGATACGGTCAATCGTGCTTTTCGCGTCGAATGTGCGGATTGAGAGCAGCGGAGTAGAAACCCGATGCGCTGCTTTAAACTGATCGATAAAACCCATTGTGTAACCCTCCTAAACCTGTAAACATCTTAGGCGAATTGCAAGGATAGTGCAACGGTACGAAAGTTACCATTCCTCTATTGGATTTCCGTTAGCGTCTAATGCTTCCTCAGTCAGAATGAATTCATCCTTGCATGTATGCAATCCGTTGACTATGGCCGTTGCGCTCAGGATATCCCCGATAATGCACAAGGTTACCGGGACATTAGAATACAGCGCATCTTCGAACGTATTCGGTGCACTCATCATCCCTCGCAGTCCGGGTGATGCGTGGCAATCTTTGCAAGGATTTCGATTAAGTTAGCAGGTATGCGGGACGAGCAAGTGCCAGCATTCTTGCCATTAACCGTGATGCTGCCGTAATAGATAGTATCCGTAATCGGGTCCATTCCTGCCCGAAATATCGTATCGGTTTCCGGGTTGATTTCCATTTTGATTACAAGCATTTAGGCTTCCTTTCTGACTTGCAAAGAGCAAGCAGCGCTTACAGCGTTAATGAATACCAGCACGGCCAGAGCAGCCAACGAAAGCACGATAGAGTGAGCAAAAGTTAGAATACCCTCAAGCAGTATGCAAAACCCGATAGCCTTGACGGTTGACCCGAATGCGGATTTGGCCCACATGAATACCGTCATCGCGCTGTAGACTAATCCACCTGCTACCAAAACCCATAACGCGGGGATTGCAGCAACTTCGAAGTGTACAACGGTATAGGTTGCAACGGGTACGAATCCTCCGATTACAAGCCCAATAACCCCCGCTAGACGTGCACCCCGAGAGAATGAACGGCGGGTTTGTTGGATCACTGTCAAACGTTCGAACTGGACGGGGGTAAGAGTCCCGGTAATTGCTTTGCGCTTTGCCACGGTCAAAACCCTCTCAGTACATCGGTTAATTCTACGTAAAAGGTTATAATCCGTTCAAGCCACAACGGACCAACTGTTAAGCGCTTCACTTGCATCCCTTGAAAGCAATGTAACCAAAGCTAAAGCAAATCACATATCCGATTACTTGTGCTATCGTGCTCCCCATGCGTTTATCCCTCCTATACAGCCTAGTAATACACTACAGGCAATCCAAGCAATGCACAATATAACTAAAGTCATTATCCCTCTAAAGCTTCATTCAGTTGGTTGCGTAGACGGATAGCTAATTCACGGGACAATTGCAAGCCTAAATACGTATCATCATTAAGTTTACCTATCAACCTAATGTTAACTTGCCGCCCATTTACACTATCGGTTTCCGAGTATGCAACTACATAGTACGTATCCGGTTTAGAGAAAATTCGCCATGTAGGATTAGACATGTCATCTCCCGAGCGCATCAAATACGTTTGTCAAGTCAGCTTTCCATTGATACTCCGCTAACCTGAGAGTTGAGTGATTGTCATTAACAGTATTAACCCAAACTGTAATGATTTCCCCTGAGACATTCGAGCATACGCAAATTGAGCGTAAACCGCTATCGTTGCGCATCACAAAGCGGATATCCGGGTAATTGTTCGCATGGCATTCGATTAACTCTCCTGAGCGTATCGCCTGCCTGATATCCGCATCGGACACATCCCACTTGCTCTTACGCTCACGCACATGGGGATTGTCAAACCCGGATAGGGTTAACCCTTGGATGTGCTCTAGGACGCGCGTAATCTCTCGCCTAGACATTTGGGTGACATGCTTGCGTTGATTGGTTGTCATCGCCTGCCCCCGAATGCGTATCCTGTTAGAACAATGAGTGGAAATGCAAAAAGAATAGTGAGCATGACTAGTCTCTATTGTACAGTGTTTGGAAACCGTTGACAGCGACCATTACGGCCAGAGCAAGAAGTGACGGAA
>Ga0210389_10004261_pt1 | contig 11140 bp, 6 predicted proteins | sample IncBWH28OmetaG_FD_160127 | JGI IMG/M metagenome (GOLD analysis project Ga0210389, IMG submission 160127) | Forest soil microbial communities from Barre Woods Harvard Forest LTER site, Petersham, Massachusetts, United States - Inc-BW-H-28-O ... | reverse complement strand
GAAGCACGACAGCCCTTGGGGGGCCTGCGCCAGGACCATGAACAGGTCGTTCATCGGGGCGGAGGTAAACCACTTGTGACCGGTGAGGCGGTACGTGCCATCCGCGGCCGGGGCGCCGGTCGTCGCGTTCGCGCGGACGTCAGAGCCGCCCTGCTTCTCTGTCATCGACATGCCCGCAAGCAGGCCCGCCTTCCCGAGCGGCGGGCGCAGGCCGGGGTCATACGCGCGGGCCGCGAGCAGTGGCTCGTACTGGCGCGCCAGGTCAGGGGCGTGCCGCAACGCTGGAACGATCGAGTACGTCATCGAGACCGGGCAACAGTGCCCCGCGTCTGACTGGCCCCAGACGTAGAACCCGGCCGCGCGGGCGACGTGGGCGCCGGGACCGGCGTCTTGCCAGGGTGCGGCATGCAGGCCATGCCGCACCGCGACAGACATCAGCTCGTGCCAGGCCGGGTGGAACTCCACCTCGTCAACGCGGTTGCCGAACCGGTCGTGGGTGCGCAGCCTGGGCGGGTACTCGTTGGCGACCCGGCCCCATTCCTGGGCCTCCGGGCTGCCCGCCAGCTTCCCGAGATCGCGCACCGCCGGCTCGGCCCATCCGGCGCCCTCACGGTGCAGGGCCTGCAGGAGCGCGGCATCCTCTGCGGCGTCGTGACCGGTCAGCGGCGGTGCCTGGTTGACCACCTCATGTGTCTTCGCCATGCTGTCAGCCTGCCCCATCAGCGAGGTGCGCCGCCAGCCAGTCGGCCATCCGGGACCGGGACTCGTACGCGCGGTTGGTGACGCCGTGACTGCCGTCGGGGTAGAGCAGCAACTCCGCCCCTGGCGCTTCCTTCGCCAGCCGCTCGGCGTGATGGGCAGGCACGATGGCGTCCCGCCCGCCACCCACGACGAGCAGCGGCCCGGTGATCTCCCGAGCGGCGTCCGCCAGCGTGAGCCGGCCCGCCAGCTCCCGGGCCTGCGCCGCGCTGGCGGCTCCCGACCGCACCTGGAACGTCGCCTTGGTCTGCGGCGGCAGGTCATCCCAGTCCAGGTCAAACTGGTACGGGCCGGCCAGTGCGACCGTGGCCGTCAGCCGCTTCTCGTAGGCGGCGCAGCGGGCGGCGTAGTACCCGCCCAGGCTCACCCCGAACAGCCCAAGGCGGGCCGGGTCCACGTCGGAGCGGGTCGCCAGGTAGTCGACCACGGCCGTGGCCACCTTCTCGTAGGCCGGCTCTATTGTCAATTCGTATTCGGCTTCGCCCTGGCCGGGACCGTCGATCGCGATCGTGGCCAGCCCGCGGGCGAGGAAGTACCCGGCGGTAGCCTGCAGTTCCTCCTTGGTGGAGTCGAGCCCGGGCACCATGATCACCACCGGCGGCCGCTGTGCCTCCATGACCCGCGCCTCCATTGCCTGCGGGACGGGGCGCCGGAGATAGGCACGCAGCCGCGTGCCCGCATACGGGACCTCCACAAGTTCGGCCGGCGGGCTGAGCGTCGCCGCGCCCCGCTGGTAGTCCTCGACGCAGCGGTCGTGCGCCGCCCGCTGCTCGTCGGGATGGTCGACGAAGACGAACTTGCCCCAGTGCCAGGCGAGCGCCGCCCGCCGCCAGGCACCGCCCGCGGTGAGCGCGAGCCCGGCAGCCGATGCCTGCCGCGCCGCGTCCTCGTAGCGCGTGGCGGTCGCGCCCCACTCCCGGCACCAGTCGTCCCATCGGGTGATGCGCGCGATGGTGGCGGCGAAGTCGCCGTAGTCGGTGCCGTTCGCGGTGAACCGGGCAGCCCAGTGCCTGGTCGCGGCGGCGACCCTGGCGTCTTTTTCGTCGGTCATGGCGCTGATTGTCCGGCAATGCGCGCTGTCGTGCCAGCGGAGGTGCCAGTCAGCAGTGCCAGTCAGCAGTGCCAGCTAACAGTGCCAGTCAACAGTGCCAGCTAACAGTGCCAGCTAACAATGGCCCGGGCGCCGGCCTATCCGGGCGCACGGGACAATCAATGACATGACAGATACCCAGGGACACGCGGACACAAGGACCGTGTGGACCGCGGAGGCCGCGCGCCGGACCCCGCTCCGGCAGTTCCTGCGCACCGAGACCGGCAGTGCCGCGATCCTGGCTGCCGCCGCGGCCGTGGCGCTGATCTGGGCGAACGTCGCCACCTCGGGGTATGAGTCGTTCTGGGGTACCGAGCTCGCCGTCAAGGTCGGGGGCTCGGGCCTGCACCTGAGCCTGCGGGAGTTCGTCAACTCCGGCCTCATGACGTTCTTCTTCCTCGTGGTCGGGCTGGAGGCACGCCGCGAGCTCGACATGGGCGAACTGCGCGTCCGCAGCCGGCTGGCGCTGCCGGTCCTGGCGGGCCTCGCGGGCATGCTCCTCCCGGTCTGCATCTACCTGGCCTTCAACGCCGGCGGCAAGCACGCGCACGGCTGGGGCACCGCGATGTCGACCGACACGGCGCTGGCCCTCGGCGCGCTGGCCCTCGCCGGGAAGGGCCTGCCGGACCGGGTGCACACGTTCCTGCTGACCGTCAGCATCGTCGATGACCTGCTGTCGCTGGTCATCATCGCTGTCGCCTACAGCGGCAGCCTCCGCCTCGCGCCACTGCTCGCCGGCTTCGCGTTCCTCGCGGTCGTCCTGGTCCTCCGGTTGCGCGGCGCCCGCAACGGCATCCTCTACCTCATCGTCGGCATCGCCGCCTGGGTCGCCTTCTGGAACTCGGGCGTGGACCCGATCGTCACCGGCCTGGTCATCGGCCTGCTCACGTACGCCGCGCCCGCCAGCCGGTCAGACCTGGAGCTGGCGACCGACGCGTTCCGGCTGTTCCGCGAGCAGCCGACTGCCGAGTACGCCCGCGGGGCCCGGGACGCCGCGCGGACGGCCATCTCCCCCAACGACCGGCTGCAGCTCATGTTCCACCCGGCGGCAAGCTACGTGATCGTCCCGCTGTTCGCGCTGGCCAACGCGGACATCAAGATCAGCGGCTCGTTCCTCGCCAGCGCCTACAGCAGCCCCGTCACGCTCGGCATCATCGTCGGCTACCTGGTGGGCAAGCCGCTCGGCATCGTGGGCGTCAGCGTCCTCGCGACGAGGCTCACCAAGGGACGGATCAGGCCGCTGGCCGGCTGGGGCGCCGTGTCCGGCACCGGGTCGGTGGCCGCCATGGGCTTCACGGTGAGCTTCCTGATCGCGTCCCTGGCGTTCGACGGCACCGACCTCGGCTACGCCAAGCTCGGCATCCTCACCGCCGCGATCGCCGCCGCCGCCATCACCTGGGCGCAGTTCCGCCTCATCACGACACTGCCGCCGCGCCTGCGCATCCTGCTGTTGTACGGCCGCCAGGAGTCGATCACCGACCTTGTCGTGCCGGTCGATCCCGGCCGCGACCACATTCGCGGCCCGGTCGACGATGCCCTGGTCACGCTCGTGGAATATGGCGATTTCCAGTGTCCCTACTGCGGGCAGGCAGAGCCGGCCGTCCGGGAGATCATCAGGGAATACGGGGAATTGCGGTTCGTGTTCCGGCACCTGCCGCTGACCGACGTGCACCCGAACGCCCAGCTCGCGGCCGAGGCGGCGGAGGCGGCGGCGGCGCAGGGCATGTTCTGGGAGATGCACGACACGCTCATGGACCACCAAGCCGCGCTGAGCTTCAAGGACCTCATCGGGTACGCCCGGGACCTGGGCCTGGACGCCGACCGCTTCGCCAAGGACCTCCGCGATCACGCCGGCGCGGGACGGGTAGCGGAGGACACCGACTCGGCCGACCTGGCGACCGTGTCCGGCACGCCGACCTTCTTCATCAACGGCAAGCGGCATCACGGCGCGTTCGACCTGGAAACGCTCACGCAGGCGGTGAAGGCCGCCAAGGCCATGGCCCTGATCAGCGCGCGATCTTTACGATGGTCCCGTGAACAACAACAGCATCGCGATCGCGGGCGGCCGGGTCGTCCCCATCGAGGGCGACCCCATCGACGGCGGCACCGTCCTCGTGGCCGACGGCAAGATCTCGGCGGTGCTGGGGCCAGGTGCGCCGCTCCCGGTCGGCGTCCCGGTCATTGACGCGGCCGGCAAGTGGGTGCTGCCGGGGCTCATTGACGCGCACACGCACCTCGGCGCGTACGAGGACGGCATGGGCTGGGCCGGGACGGACACCAACGAGCTGACCGGGCCGAACCAGGCGCAGGTCCGGGTGGTGGACGCGATCAACCCCGCCGACGTCGGCTTCCGGGACGCGGTCGGTGGCGGGGTCCTCGCGGTGAACGTCCAGCCGGGCTCGGGCAACCCGATCGGCGGCCAGACGGCGGCCGTCCGCTGCTGGGGGCGCACCGTGGAGGACATGGTGCTGCGCGCCCCGTCGGGCCTGAAGTCCGCCCTCGGCGAGAACCCGAAGCGGAACTACGGCAACCGGAACGAGACCCCCGCGACCCGGCTCGGGACGGCGTCGGTGATCCGCTCTGCGCTGGTGGCGGCCGCGAACTACCTGGCCGAGCAGCAGGGCGCCACGGCTGACGAGCCCGCCAAGCGAGACCTCAAGCTGGAATCGCTCGGGCTGGCGCTCCGGCGGGAGATCCCGTGGCGGCAGCACTGCCACCGCGCTGACGACATCGCGACGGCACTGCGCATCGCGGCCGAGTTCGGGACCGACCTGGTCATTGACCACGGCACCGAGGCGTACCTGATCGCCGACAAGATCGCCGCCGCCGGGGTGCCCGTGGTGATCGGGCCGCTGCTGACCGCCAGGTCGAAGGTGGAACTGCGGAACCGGACCATCGCCTCGCCAGCGCTGCTCGCCGCGGCCGGCGTGACGATCGCGATCACGACCGACCACCCGGTCGTGCCGATCCACTTCCTGGTCCACTCGGCGACCTTCGCGGTCCGCGAGGGCCTGTCCCCGCAAGAGGCGCTGCGAAGCCTGACGATCACCCCGGCCCGCGTCATGGGGATCGACGGCCAGTTGGGCTCGATTGAGCCCGGCAAGGACGCGGACCTGGTGATCTGGTCCGGTGACCCGCTCGACGTGATGAGCCGCGCCGAGCGCTGCCTCATCGCGGGCCGCGAGGTCTACCGGTACGACTACCAGCGCCGCGAGGGAGTGTTCACCGAGCCCTGAGGCCGACCCTGGCGGCGTTCCGATGTCAAGGATTGTTACGCAGGTCGGCCGAAGCGGGCGGCTGAGGTACAGTCTCTGCGGGCATCGTCGTGAGCAGGAAGTTGGTCGGATGAGTGATCGCTGGGCCAATTTCGAACGAATGGACAAGTCTCCAGCCTGCACCCGCGAAGAGCATGACGGCTGCGCTCACTTCCTCACTGTGGGCGGCGGGTTCAACCCGCGGCGGCTGCGCCTGGAGGCCGGCGCTGGGCTGTGCCCGTGCTCGTGCCACTCATCGTGCCCCGTTGGCCTCTCAGGCAAGCGGATGACTGTGCCGCTCAAAGCCTGGCGTGAGTCGTGCACCTGCCCCGGCGCCGAGCAGGTACGGCGCCGCCTCGCTGAGGCCGACGTCGATCTCCGCGATTTCGAAGAGAGGTGGGAGGAGCGCCGCAATCGCTCACGCGCCCGCAGGGACGCGGGCCAGGCCGCGCAGCAGGCCGCACAGGCACGGGCCGCCGGCAAAGGCCGGGACGAGATCCGCGAGATCTACATAGCCGAACTGAACGCGCGAGGCTTGACGCAACCGAGCGACACCATCCTGGACGTCACCGTCGATAGCATCAGCGGCAAGCCATTCCCGACGGTCCGCAGCCTGGTCGCGCTGGGCAAGGAGATACGTGAGCTTTCCCGCCGCCACTCGGACAGCTAACCGGACCAGTCCAGTCCGCAATTAGTGCGCAACTTTCGCTCCCACGAATCGCAAACCTGCAGGTCGGCGTGCTGCTTCAACCGTCGACCCGAAATTTGAGCCAACTAGGGCATGGCGCAGCCCGCGGCCGGAGTGGAGGTTCCCGGTCGCGGGTGCTGGCTGCTATGGATTCGTGCTGTCCGGTGGGCTCATGCTCCCTCGCGGTGACCCTGTGCTTCCCGGTGGCCCCGTGCTTCCCGGTGGCCCCGTGCTGGCGGGTGGGCCTTGCCCGCGCTGACGGCCGGTGCTGTGGATGACCTGGCCGCCCGGGCCGTGCGCAGAGGTGGTGGCATCGGGGTGCAAGACGAGCCGCCACCCGCGCCGATGGATGCACACGTCGTGGTGGTACTGACACACCATGGCGCAATTCCATGCGGAAGTCTCGCCGCCATCGCTCTTGTGGCGCAGGTGGTGAATGTCGCACCAGGCGGCGGGACGCTGGCAGCCGGGCCATTCGCAGTGCCCGCGGGCGCGGAGCTTGACGGCGCGGCGGACCGCGGACGGGATGTCATCGGAGTACCCGATGTCGAGAATGACTGACTTGCCGTTGTACGGGGCGCCCAGCAGGCCGCGGCGCAAGATGGAGGCGAGCCGGTCCGGCCCGGAGACCAGGTCGACGGCGAGCCTGGCGATCGCGTACCGCAGCGCCTGCCAGGCCTCGGGTGGCAGCGCCTTGGACCGTTCGCGGGCGGCGGCCGGGCCACCGGTGCCGGGGAAGGAGCTGGCGCCACAGCTGGCTTCCAGGAAGTCAAGCAGGACCTCGATCATCTGGTCCGCCAGCGACAGGTCGGGGTGGCCGGTGACGACCGGGGAGATGAGGGCGTCGCAGGCGGCGGTCTCGGCGTTGGTGCCGGCGAGGTAGCCGGGCTGCCCGGCTACGGCCGCGAGCCACGCCTCCTCCAGGGCGCCGCCGCCGGGCATGTCGCGCAGCTGGCCCAGCGCCACGATGGCCTCGACGCGGGTGTCGGCCCCGGCCCGGTCGGGGAGCATCCGGGCGCGGATCAGCAGCTGGCAGGCCAGCTGCAGGGCGTCGTGGTTGAGCTGGGCGTCGGTGCGGTCATCGCCGGGGCCGGCCTTCTTGCCCAGCGCCTCCAGCACCGCCTGCACCGCGGCGGCGCACTCACCGGTCAGGTTCCCGGTCAGCCGCCCGGCGTTATCGATTGTCGTGCCTAGCGTCAGGTACCGGTCGTCGAACCCGTCATCGGGGTCGTCATCGGGGTCCGGGCGCTCCGCGCGCCATTTTTCGTAAGCCGCCTGCGCGATGACGCCCAAGTCCAGCAGCTCCGCCCCGGCGGCGGCGGCGTCGACCAGGATCTGGTCGGCCTCGTGCCGCCAGTCCTGCGGCAGCTTCCGCGTCCAGTAGGCCAGCTGTGCGGCCCAGGACTCCGAGACCTCATTGCGGGCCAGCGCACCCGCGAGCACGGGGTGGGCAGTGAGCTGCCGCATCAGCCGCACCTGCGCGGCCGCGGCCCTCGCGGTGACCCGGCCTTTCGCCGCCAGCCACGCCCGCGACGACCCGTACCCGTCGGCGTCATGGCCGCGCTCGGCGTCGAACCGGGCCAAGATCGCGGACCGGGCGGCGGCGAACGTCGCGCTGATCGCGCCCATCGCCTCCAGCACCCCGCTCAGCGCGGCGGCCTCCAGGGCAGCGGCACCAGGATCGATGAGGTAATCCATCGCCGCCTGCGCCACCCGCAGCGCCTCCGCCACGCTCCCCGGCCCCAGCTCACCGGCACTGCCTTCAGCAACAGTGCTCCCAGCAACAGTGCTCCCAGCAACAGTGCACACCCTGGATCACCTCCCCCGAGGCGGACCACGGTCCCGGGCTTGCCAGGCACCCCCGTCAGGGCCTTTCAACCCCTGGGGACCTTCACGCACTGGCTCATCGGCGGCTGCCGGCGCTCTCTGCGGACCTGACTCAAGCATACCACCATATTTATGGATGCATAAGAAGTAGCATCAAGATCTTTTTTCGATCAACGAAGCAACGAAGCAAGCTTGGACCACTGGATGCGCTGACGACATCGCAACGGCACTGCGCATCTCGGCCGAGTTCGTCAGGTGAGGTCCGCCTTGTGCAGCTCGTTGGCGAGTTGCACCCGTGACTGGATGTTGAGTTTCGCGAAGACGGAACGCAGGTGTGTTCCGACAGTGTTGACGGATACGCCCAGCCCGGTGGAGGCCGACTTGTTGGTGTGCCCAGTTCCGATGAGCAGGGCGACACGGCGTTCTGCGGGGGTCAGAGCCGCCCAGCCCGTGGTGGCCTGGGTGGTCGTGGACCATTTTGGGCGGCGGGCGCCGGCCTCGCGCATCACTCGCTGGGTGTCGGCGCGCCAGGCCCAGGCGCCGATCCGGTGGTATTCGTCCCACGCTAGGTCGAGTTGCTCCAGGGCAGCGCCACGTTGCCCGGCGGTGAGCAGCATCCGGCCGTAGGAATCGGCGCCGAAGGCTCGCAGGACCGGCCGGGGGCTGCGGGCCAGTACCTCGGCGGACTGGGCTGTGATGCCGAGATCTCCGCTGCTGCGCCCGCGTATGTTCAGCGCGACGCCCTCGAAGCTGGCCACGCCAGGGTTGCGGGCCGCCGCGGTCTCGGCGATGTCGAGGCAGGCACCGGTGAGCTCATGGTCTCCGGCCTGGGCTCCAACCTGGAAGAAGAGGCCGTTCCAGCATGGCCAGAGCGGCCAGTAGGCACGGGATGGCCCGGCTCCCTCGGTCACCGGCCGGAACGAATGGACGGCCGCGTCGAGGTCGCCGCGGGTGGTGGCGACCCAGCCTTGCATGACGGCGAGTCCGGGACGGCGGACCTCTTCGTCGATCCCGATCAGGCTGGCTGCCTGATTCAGGAACGCGGTTGCGTGCTCGACCTCGCCTTGGAAGAGGGCGACGCTGACCCGGATGATGATTGCGTCCATCGCGTGCATGCCGTCGCCGAGTTGCTGCCCCAGCTCGATGATCGCGCAGGCTTGCGCATCGGCGTCGTCGAGGCGACCCAGGTTGAAGTCCTGCCACATTTGGGCGCAGGTCAAGCTGGGCAGCGTCACCTGGGTCGTGCGGTAGCCGTCGGCCCTGGCCTGGTCCAGCAGCGTCTGGGCGTGCTTGTACCGGTCCAGGAATTGCAGGGCCATGACCTCTTCGGCAAGGCAGGAAACGCCGCTCAGCGAGCGCAGTTGACGGAAGTGCCGCAGTGCGTCCCGGTGGCGGGCCTGGTTGCGCGCGGCCTCTCCTGATGCCCGCAGGGCCAGTGCGATGGCCTCCCGGTCTCCGGTCCTCCGGGCACAGGCGAGTGCCGCGGCCGCTTCGCGTGCGGCGGAGTCCCCGTCTTCCAGCCTGGTACCTGCCAGCGCGCGGGCGCCGCGCAGGCGTGCGGTGGAGGAGGCGTCCAGGCCGGCAAGCTTCAAGGCCCGCTCGGTGCGTGCGATTAGTTCGCCGATCCGCCCGCTCAGCCACAAGGCCTGGGCGGCCTCGGTCTCCACCGCGCCGACGACCGCGCTGTCGTCGGCGCGGGCGAGGATGTCCTCGGCAATGGCCATGGCCTCAGCCGGGCGCTGGACCCGGGACACCACTGAAAGGCACCGCAGGCTGAGCGTGAGCCATTCGGCCTGGACGGGACGGATCGTCTGGAAGGCCAGCATGGCGAGCCCTCCCGCGTCGTCGGCGCTGACGGGCACGAGCAACTCGGCGGCGGAGATCAGGATGCTCGCGGCGGCCAGGTCGCCTGGCACGGCCGCCGCGCGGGCATGCCAGGCAGCGATGAGGGGATCGCCGCTGGACAGGTAGTAACGCGCGAGGCCACGGTGGAGTTCGGTTGCCGCGGCGGTGGGCACCGTGCTGCTCGCGGCCTCACGCACCAGATCGTGGTGGAAGGCCAGGTTGCCGTCGGACGCGAGGATCATGCCGGACTCAATGGCGTCGGCTACGGCCTTTTCGAGTTCGAGGTCGCCGATCAGCACCGCCAGGTCCCGGACGGGGAACTGGCGTCCGGCGACGGCCACCAGGTGGACGACGTCGCGAGCCGACTCGGTCAGCGCGGCGACCCTGCGCGCGACCGTTGTGATGAACTCCGCAGGGACCGGATCTCCGCCGACGGCCGACCGTGCGAGTACGTCGATGATCTGACCCGCCAGGAAGGGATTCCCGTCAACAGTTTGCAGGAATCGCCGTGCCCGCTCGTCAGGCATCCGACCGAGCCGGTCCATCGCCAAGGCGACGATGTCGGTATCGCTCAGCGGGGTGAGCGGGACGTGCTCGCTCCGGACGCGTTCGTGGCCGCCCAGATCGCGGAACAGGCTGCGATCGCGGCTGGCGAGCAGCCATACGACAGGCAGGCCGATCAGGCGCGAGATCAGCGTGCGCAGCGTGAACAGGCTGACCTGGTCGGCCCAGTGCAGGTCGTCGATCGCGATGAGCAGCGGCCCGGCCGCGGCGGCCTGCTCCAGCCGGGAAGCGATCCGGTCAGCAAGAATCAGTGGCTCGGCGATGACCCGGGTGATCTGTTCGTACTCGGCCGCGCCGGCCAGGGGGGTAGGGCCGGTGCGCAGGAGCGCGATGACCGGCGCGCCTGGCCAGACCTGCTCGGCCTGGTCGCACTTGCTGCCGGCGACCTGGAACCTCAGCGGGACGGCCTGGTGACAGATCTCCGCCAGCAACGCGGTCTTCCCTATGCCCATCGGCCCCGACACCAGGATCGCGGCACTCGCTCCATGCTGACTGGCGCCGCGCAGCACCGACAGCGCCCGCGCCATCGGCTCACTGCGGCCGCGGAGCGGCCAGAGTCGGTCCACTGGATGAGAATACGCCGGATCACCCCGGCAACGAAGATCCCGGACGGGGGCGCGGTGGCCTCACCCGAACGTGTGAGGGAACGCGGCTCACGGACTGGTGAGCATGAGGGTAGTCACCACTCGAGCGTCCCTGAAGGAGCACCCGGATGCCTGATCCGACCGCTACCACCGTAGTTCTCGTGCACGGCGCATTCGCCGACGCCTCCGGATTCGGCGGCGTTATCCGCGAGCTGACCTCCGCCGCCCACGAAGTTGTCGCACCACCTAACCCCTTGCGGGGCCTGGCCTTCGACGCGTCCGCCTTGAGCGCGGCTGTCAAGGCGATCGAGGGCCCGGTCTTGCTAGTGGGCCACTCATACGGCGGCGCAGTGATCACGCAGGCGGGCGCCGACCTGGACAACGTGGCTGGCCTGGTCTACCTCGCGGCCTTCGGCCTGGACGCCGGGGAGAGCTGCGCGAGCGTACAAGGCCCCTACCCGCCGTCCCTGCTGGCGAGCACGTCCTATCCGACACCGTACAACGCGGCCGGGGTCCCGAGCGGACCCGA
>Ga0210389_10004259_pt1 | contig 11146 bp, 9 predicted proteins | sample IncBWH28OmetaG_FD_160127 | JGI IMG/M metagenome (GOLD analysis project Ga0210389, IMG submission 160127) | Forest soil microbial communities from Barre Woods Harvard Forest LTER site, Petersham, Massachusetts, United States - Inc-BW-H-28-O ... | reverse complement strand
CCCTGGACGGCTTGGCCGACTCGCTCACCGCGTGTCATTCCGGCGAGGTGATCGCGGCGCTGGCCAGCACCTCCTATGAGCCGGTGAACGTCCATGCCGGACCGCCCGGAGGCCAGCTCATCCGGCTCAGTGACACCCAGCCTGCCCTGCGCGCGATCAGATGGGGAAGTCAAGAACGCCTGTCCTATCGGGCATCGGACGGCCTCGGCCTCGACGGCCTGCTCGTATTGCCGCCCGGCCGCAACCGCGCGGACGGCCCGTTCCCGCTCATCACATTGGTGCACGGCGGCCCTGATGCCCGGTATGCCGACCAGTTCATGCTCGCCCCGCATCCTTCGGGACAGTGGCTCGCGACTGCGGGATACGCCGTGTTCCTGCCCAACCCGCGGGGCGGGGTGGGCCATGGCCGTGATTTCGCGGCGACGGTCGCGCGCTCGGTCGGCGGCAGCGAATGGAGCGACATCATCAGCGGGATCGACCTGCTGATTGCCGAGGGGGTCGCGGACCCGGACCGGCTTGGAATCGGCGGTGCCAGCCATGGCGGGTTCCTGGCCGCCTGGGCGATCGGGCAGACCGGCCGGTTCAAGGCCGCCATGATGGCCGCCGGGATCAGCGACTGGGGGATGCTCGTCGCGACCGGCGAAGAGGGAGCCCTAGAAGCTGAGCTCAGCGGAAGTTGCGGCTGGGAGGGCAGCGGCCCGCACCCGCACGACCAAGTGAGCCCAATCTCGTTTGCGTCGAAGATCCGCACCCCGGTGCTGATGGTGCACGGCGAGGACGACACCAACGTGCCGGTCAGCCAGGCGATCTACTTCCACCGTGCGCTCAGCTGGTACGGGGCCGAGCACGAACTCGTCATCTACCCGCGTGAGGGACATGGGTTCGCCGAGCGTAATCACCAGCTCGACCTGCTCAGGCGCACGCGTGCATGGTTCGACCGGTGGCTTCGCGATGAAACGTCCGATGGCCGAGGATCACCGGCTTGACCAGCGGGCGCCCTGCCCTGCCGTCCTCACCCAGGACTCACGGCCTCGATCCATGGCCGCGGCTGCGAGCGGCCACATCTGGAAACCACCCGGACTCGAACCCGCCGGCTACCCCAGCTCCCTGATGGCCGGCGACGGTGTCCGACAGAACAATCGCCGGGATATCTGCGCCTGGGCGCTGCAGCATGATGCGCAGGTAATGTAGGCCCCTGACATCACGGATGGCGGTGACCGCGCCTTCCCGGCCCACCCACCAGATGCCGCCCCCGCCCGGCCGCAAATGCACGACCCCAGGCCGCGTGGCCCTGGGCGCGGGCCCGGTCTAGCTCACCCGCAGCCACCCACAGAAGCGACCGATGGCTCGATGGAGGCCGAGGTCACTCGGCTGGTCGAGCTGAACGCGCTGGGAGCCGAGAGCGTCAATGCGAGCAGGTCGCCCCGCTTAACCGCGCCACACCGGGCCCTGGATGAGTATGCCGTTGTGGATGAGGAAGCTGCGGACCACGTTGGCGTTCGCTACCGCCTGCTTTCCGGTCCAGCCTTGCTCGGCGGCGAACTCCTCGAGCCAGCTGTTGATCGTCTCGCGGCGCTTGACGCTGAGAAAGCGCTCTCCGGTTTCCTTCTTGCGCAGGATGCAGAAGGCGACGAGTTCGTCGGGTTCCTTGTCGACCTTGGCGCAGAAGTCGGCCAGAATCCGCAGTTTCCCCTCGTGAACCTCCGCCGGATCGGCTGACAGGCCAGCGCTCGCTTCCCATCGTTTAACCGACGCCTGCGATTCGATTTGCTGGTCCGTCATCACAGTGGCAGCCCGAAACGGTCGGCCAGTTGCTTGATCTCCGTCATCCGCTCCGAGGCGTCGGCCGGCATCGGTTCCTGGATCATCCCCTCATCCTTGAGACGCTCGGTGACCGCGGGGATCTCCGTCCACGGGTTACCGTACTGACCACGGTAGAAACTGTCCGACAGCTTCCTGCGCGGCCGCTGCCCGCCGCCCTTGGCATCCTCGGCCGGGTAGCCGACCAGGAGTATCCACATCGGCACCCAGTGATCCGGCACCTTCAGGATGTCCTTGACGGCCGCGGCGTTGAACGCGTGCAGGCCGACGCCGAGGCCCTCGTCAACGCCCGCGAGCATGGCCTGGGCGATGGCCAGCCCCGCCTCCACCGAGACCGCCCAGACGGTGGCGAGCTGGTCCTTGGACAGCGGTTCGAGGACCTGCGGATACACCAGGTCGTCCACGTAGGCGTGCGTCCAGCCATGGGTCACCGGGAGCGCGCCCAGGTCCACCAGTTCCTTCAGGCGGCCCTGGGCGCCGTTGACGAAGCTGGTGTCGCCGTACCAGAAGATCGTCACCGGGGCGAGATCGATCTGCACCGTCGTGGTGGGTGTCTTCATCTGTGCGCGGACTTCGTCGCTGAGCTCATCGCGATAGCAGACGATGGCCTTCGCGAAATCGGCGTTGACGGCGCGCGAGGCACGGTTGGCCGCCTCGAGCATCACCTGGATCTTCTCTTCTTCCACTGGCCGGTTGGGATCGAAGAACCGGATGGTCCGACGGCTGCCGACGACCTGCTTGAATTCCATTTCTGCCTCACTCTCGTGTCAGGTGGAAAGCACCGTGACGACCATGGCAGCCGCGTCGCTGCCCAGGAATCCGCCGCCGTTCTGGGCGAGCGCCAGCTGAGCCCCGGCCACCTGCCGCTGGCCGCAGCGGCCGCGAAGCTGGTCGGTCAGTTCGACGAGCTGAGCGCACCCGGTCGCGCCGATCGGGTGTCCCTTCGACAGCAGGCCGCCGCTGGGGTTGACGGGTAGCCGGCCGCCGAGCCAGGTCGCCCCCGAGGCGAGCAGGGCCGGCCCGTCACCCGCTCCGCACAGGCCGAGCTCTTCGTAAGTCATCAGCTCCGCGGGGGCGGCCGCGTCATGCAACTCCACGACGTCAAGGTCGCCTGGCCCGGCACCCGCCTGCTCATACGCCGCCCGCGACGCACGCTCGACCGCGCCAGGTTCCCCCGGTCCGTGATCTCGCCCGCTGACCAGGGCGCACGCCCGGACCCTGACCCGCGCGCCGAGCCGCCGGGCCGCGTCGGGCGAGCAGACGACAACGGCCGCCGCCCCGTCGCCGATGGGTGAGCACATGAGCAGGGTGAGCGGCGGCGCGATCTCGCGGCTGGCGAGCACATCCTCGACGGTGACCTCGGTGCGGTACTGCGCGTTGGGATTGCGTGCCGCGTGCCGGTGGCTCTTGACCGCGACCTCCGCGAAGTCCTGCCGCGTGGCGCCGCTGCGCCGCATGTAGTCACGGGAGTTCGCCGCATAGATGTCCATGAAGAACGAGCGCTTGCCGCCGGCCTCGCCGGCCGCCCCGACACGCACTTCGCCGGGCAGCGAATCGGCCTGTTCGGGAAGCGGGGAGCCTGCCGACCCGGACGACGCCCACTGCTGAAGCTCGGCGACCTGCTGCTGATCCACGGCCGTCCCGATCGCGGCGAACGAGCGGGATCTGTCTTCGTGGGTCAGCTTCTCCGACCCGACGGCGAGCGCCACCTCGACGGCTCCCGATCCGACCGCCAGGCAGGCGAGATAGAACGCCGAGGACGCCGACGCGCAGGCGTTCTCGACGTTCACCAGCGGCACGCCGAGCAGACCGGTGTGCCGCAGCGCTACCTGGCCCCGGATCATCTCCTGGTTGGTGAGCAGCCCCGCGACCGCGTTGGAGAAGAACACCATGCCGATGTCGGCGGCGGTGACACCCGCGTCTTCCAGCGCGCCGTTCGTCGCCTCCTCCGCGAGCGCCCGGATCGTGGTGTCCGGGAACTTGCCGAACCGGGTCATCGCCGCACCAGCGACGTAAACCTCGCGCATCAGCCACCTCCTTGCCCGCCAGCCGCGCTCATCCGCGTCCCACGCGGTATCCCGACTCCTCGCGGTCCCACGTGCCGGGAGTGATCCCGCGGGCCTTCAGCGCGGCGTACTGAATCCGGTGCGTCTCGGTCTTGGGCAGCGACGCGACGAACTCCACGTAGCGCGGAATGGCGTAGCGTGCCATCTTGCCCTGGCAGAAGCCGAGGATCTCCTCGGGCTTCGGTTGCTCGCCGGGCTGCGCCACCACGGCGATCTTGACCTCGTCCTCCCCGAGTTCCGAGGTCACGGCGTGCGCGGCGCTCTCCAAGACCCCCGGATGGGAGTTGACGACGATCTCCACCTCCCAGGCGGAGATGTTCTCGCCCAGCCGGCGAATGGACTCCTTCTTCCGGCCGCGATAGTAGAAAAAGCCCTCTTCGTCGTATTCGGCGAGGTCACCGGAGTGGAACCAGCCGCCGCGGTATGCCTGCGCCGTCGCCTCGGGCAGGTTCTCGTAATAGGTGGTCGCGCCCGCCGGATGGCGGAACGCGAGTTCGCCGAGCTGCCGGGGCCCGAGCGGCCGGTCATCCTCGCCAACGACGCGGAATTCAACCCCGGCGACACCGGAGCGGCCCATCGAGCCGACCCGGCCCGCGTCGTTCAGCAGAATGCCCGGCGAGTCGACCATCCCGAACCACTCGATGATCCGGACGCCGAATCGCTGCTGGAACTCCTCCCACCGGTCCGGCGGGCAGCCCGCCGAGAGCACCACCCGGACCTGATGGTCCCGGTCCCCCGGCCCGGGCGGCTGCTTCAGCAGGATCGAGATCATCCCGCCGAGCGTGTTGAACTCCACCGCGTCGTAGCGACGGCAGTCGTCCCAGAACCTGGAGGCGCTGAACCGAGGGGCAAGCGCGAGCTTGGCGTCCAGGATCATCGACCCGATCGCCGACACCAGCAGGGCGTTCCCGTGGTAGAGCGGCAGCGGCGTGTACATGGTCTCGCCGGGCCGCACCCCCGAGACGCGCAGCAGCGTCTGCAGCGGCGTGGTGTCGTACTTCGCCGCGACCACACCCTTCGGCGGCCCGGTCGTCCCCGAGGTATACATCATCCCGACGCTGCCGGCCGGCTCGGCCAGGTCCACCTCGGGCTCACGGTCAGCGCCTGACATGAGCCGGTCGAAATCCCAGTCGGCGCCGTCGCCCGCGCGCCCGCCCACGACCACGGTGTGCCGCAGGCCCGGCAGGTCGCCGGCCACCGCTCCGAGCACGTCCCGCAGGTCGTCGGCGAAGATCACGGCAGTGGCCCCCGAGTCCCGCAGGATGTGCTGCAGGGTGGGTCCGCGCTGTGAGATGTTCACCGGCACCGACGCGGCGCCGATAAACCCGATGCCGAGGTGCGCCCAGAGGAACTCGGGACGGTTACCCATCAGGATGGCAACCCGTTCCCCTGGGCGCACCCCCAGCTCGAGCAGCCCGTTCGCTGTCCGCTGGGCATTCGACAGCACGTCTCGCCAGGCAACCTCGGCATCCTGCCACTTCAGCCAGGTGGCCTCGGGATGCTCGGCCACCCGGTGCCTGATGACCTGCTCAACCGCGCCCTGCGCGCGTGCCACGGCGCACCGTCCCCCGCTTACCCGTGCCGCTCCTGCGCGGGCACTTCTTGCGTGTGCCACTCCTGCATGTGCCGGCGGATGGCGGGGGTGACCGTTGACCCGTTGTAGAAGCGCTCGTAGAACGCTGGGTCGACGTGGTGCACGACCGCCCCGAAGTTGCACTGCATGGGGTTGAAGTAGGCGGGGCACTGGCCGTAGTGCTCGACGCAGTAGTCCACGTAGGCGATGCACGCCTCAACGGCCCAGTCGGAGACGCGGGTGGCCGGGTCGTTCACGATGGCCCGCACGGTGTCCGCGCTAAACGGCCCGCCGTGACGGAGCATCCAGTTGTCCTCGCCCCGCGACATCGTCCGGCCCTCGCCGTATTTCTCTTCCATCATCGCGGTCATCACCGCGCGGCCGTCGGCGTAGCGGGGCGACGGGACGTAGGTCGCTTCCTTGACCCCTTCCAGCCCGAAGATCTTGAGCGCGCCGGACGCCGCCGGGGCGCGCTCGTTCAACGGCTCGGCCCGGAAGCCAAGCCCCCGGGCGAGGTCAGGGAACGCGCCCATCAGGATGTCGTCGAAGTACCCGCAGAAGATCCAGTTCCCGAGCCCCATTGCCTCCGCGGCCAGCCGCATGTTCTGCACATACGAGCCCGGCGGGTAGGTCTCGACCTGGAAGATGAACTGCTCGATCTGGCTGATCGCCACCGGGAACTCGAGCTGGCCCTCCTTCACCCAGGGACCGACGCCGGCGGGCTGCTGCGTCCGGTCATCGATGAAGTACAGGTGCCAGGCATCGAAGAGGTTCAGCATGACGCTGAAGTACAGCCACCCCACGTCGGTGATCGGGATGAACCAGGTCTGTCCGTCCCGGTTGAGGTTGAACTGATAGGGACCGAACAGCGAGGCGTTCGGGGCGCCGGGCGCCCGCAGTCCCCAGTCGATGTCGGGCCTGTGGTCGAGGATCTGCCGCATTCCCCCGCGGTACCAGGAAAGCAGCTTGGGGTAGTCCTCTTCGCCCTGGATCTCCACCGCGCGTTCCCGCTCATCGCCCGGGTTGTAGATGAAGGCGCCCTCGTCCTTGATGATGAGCAGGTCGTGCGCGAACGAGTTCCCCGGTGCCGCGGCGGTCCGCCCGGCGATCGTGACGAGCTCGTGGAAGCCGCCGTGCACGGCGATGTCCCAGTGCGCCATGCCGTTGGGACCGCATGCCGACCAGGCGATGATCGCTTCTTCCACCTCGGTGAGCGGCATGGCCGGCTGGCTTGAGGTGAACGCCAGCGGCCCGGGTTCCTGGCGGATGTTCCGGCCGGTCGCGCTGCGATGCTCCTCCTGACCGCTTTCGATCGAGTACCCGCAGCCGACCCTGCGGCTGCGCAGCGTCGCGAGCAGTTGCGGGAGCGGCCGTGTCTGTTCGAAGTACCGCCGGAGCTGGCGCTTGTCCTCCTCGGTGACGGGGGTACTTCCTGCGAAAGGCGCGGTCACAGACATGTTGGCCTCCTCATCTCCCCAGAGGGCTGTCGCTGAGTTGACCGCTTGGCGCTTGCCTACATCCTGAACCTGTGCCGACCGCTGATGTCAAGAGCGCCGCGCGACATCGTCCGGCGATGAGACATTGACATCCTCCCTGGCCTGAGGGCCGGGGATTCCGGCGGCGCCGCTCACGCGGCGCTCCGGCGGGTTCCTCGTTCAACGGCTGCCGCCGGGCCGTGACCCGGTCTTACGCTGCCTCCGGAGGCGTTTACCCTCTCCCTCTGCCCGAGGGCGAGCACGTTCCTTGCGGCGTTGACGTCCCGGTCGTGGACCGTGCCGCATTCCTTGCAGGTCCATGTCCGGACGCTGAGCGGCTTGGGACCGTCCCTCGCCCCGCACTCCGAGCAGACCTGCGATGTCGGCTCGAACCGGCCAATGCGGGCGAAGTACCGCCCGTGGAACTGCGCTTTCTCCTCGATCAGCCGCACAAGCATTGACCAGCCAGCGTCGTGCACCGACTTCGCCAGCCGCGTGCGGGCGAGCCCGGAGACGGCGAGGTCCTCGGCGTAGACCGCTTGGTTGTCGCGGACCAGCATGAGGGCCGTCTTGTGGGCGTGGTCGAGCCGTGTTTCCCGCACCTTGCGGTACAGGACCGCGACCTGCTGCCGGGCCTTGGCCCGGTTCCGTGATCCCTTCTGCTTACGCGACAGCGCCCGCTGTGCCTTCTTAAGTCGGCGTTCGGCCTTGCGGAGGAAACGCGGGTTCGGGATGACCAGCCCGTCCGAGGTGACGGCGAGGCTGACCAGCCCGACATCAACACCTGTCTCCCGGTCGCAGGGCGGCAGTGGCTGCGCGTCCCGCTCCACAACAAACGACGCGTAGTACCGGCCGTCCGCCTCGCGGATCACCGTGACCGACGACGGCACCGACGGCAGGTCCCGCGACCACTTGACCTTGATGTCGCCCACCTTCGCGACGTACAGGCGGGAGCCGTGCAGGGTGAACCCGTTGCGGGTGAGCCTGACCGACTGGCGTCCGTGCCTGCGGCGGAACCGCGGGTGCCCTGTCTTGCGGCCTTTCCGCCTGCCGGCCATCGAGTCGAACCAGTTCTTGTAGGCGCGGCGGGCGTCCTGGCATGCCTGCACCAGCGCGACGGAGGCGACCTCGCCGAGCCATTCCCGTCCGGGCGTGGCCTTGGCGAGGGTGATCACCTGCCGCTGCACCTCGCCGTCGCTGATCTTCTCGCCCCGCTCGCGGGCCTCCTCCCGGAGTCGGACTGCGTCGTTGAACACCACCCGGGCGCAGCCGAACACCCGCGCCAGCGCCTGGCACTGCGCGGCGTCCGGATAGATCCGGTAACGGTAACGGGCGAGCACGAAACGTACTCTGTCATCGGCCTCTGACATTTGAGTGATTACAGACGCGGCAGGCACGTGGTTTCCGCACGGCCTGCCAGGACTTCGAGGCCGAACTGCGGGAGTTGAACGGGTAGTGCACGACCATGTGCACCTGCTCGTGCACTACCCGCCGAAGCTCTCCGTCTCCGCGCTGGTGAACTCGCTCAAGGGCGTGTCCGCCCGCCGGCCGCACACGGAGTACCCGGGCCGCGTGAACCATGCCAGGATGAACGGGTACTTCTAGTCCCCGTCCTACTTCACCGCATCCTGCGACGGCGCCCCGCTGAGCATCATCCCCCAGTCCATCGAGCAGCAGCTGCGCCCGGCCTGACGGTCAGGCCACGGCTTACCCCACCCCGAAGGACCGGGCTCGCGCCGCGTTTACAGTCACCACGCCCTCGTTCGGGATGAGAATTTCTGCGATCACGGGCGAGCGCACGCACTGCTGGTTTGCGCGGGCGACCTTACAGCTCCGGGATGACCGCCTCGGCGAACAGCCGCAGTCCGGCGAGGTCGCGCGCGTTGTCGAAGAGGAGGAATGTCCAGCTCACACCCGCGACCTGCAGGGCCCTCAGCCGCTCGCGTACCTGCTGCGGAGTCCCGGCCAGCGAATGCCGCAGCTTGTGCCTGGCGGATTCCTCGGACAGGCCCCGGCGGCTGGCCCACGCCGATAGCAACCGCGAAAAGTGGGCCTCATCGCTTCCGAGGAGGACCGTCGCATTGTGCGTGAGCACTGGCGATCCCGGCGCGCGTCCCGCCTGGCGTGCGTCCGCCGCCAGCACCGGCCCGAGCTGGCACCACTGGCTGGCGGACAGGTCAAAGCCAATGTTGCACAGGTCCGCATGGCGGGCCGCGGTCCGCAGCAGGCGCGGGCCATGTCCGCCGATCAGGATGGGCAGGTCTGCCACCCGGGCGGCACCACGGTAGGCGGGAGCATCCCGGAGCTGATACCAGCGGCCGCTGAAAGAGCCGCCATCGCCCCACAGGATGCGCATCACCTGTGCCGCCTCGGCCAGGGCATCGATCCGCTGCGCGGCGGGCGGCCACCGCATCCCGAACGCCACCGCGTCGGCGTCGGAACCACCCGCGCCCAGGCCAACTATGACGCGTCCAGGGGACAACGTGTCGAGGGTTGCCGCCATCCTGGCCAGCACGGCCGGGTGGCGGTAGGGATTGGACAGCACGAGGGGAACCGCTGCGAGCTTTCCCGTCCGGGCGGTAAGTGCTGTCAAGGCGGTCCAGCACTCGGGACCATCAATGCCGAGAACGCGTCATACAGGGATGCCCCGTCGTATCCAAGACGCTCGCTTTCCCGCCACACTTCTTAGAGTTCCTGATAACTCCATCCATTTTGGTGGATTCGTACCATAAAATGCATTCAAATCACCATCAAATGGGCAGGTAGCGGCCTGCCGGTAGACCGAATTGATTCTTGCTGCCTACCATAAGACGTGGTGTTTCCGCAGATCGTTCTTCTCTCCGGCGGCTTTGGCGGAGCCCGGCTGGTTCCCGCATTGCGCGAGTTCGTAGTCTCCGGCCAGCTGAGCGTTGTCGCCAATACGGGTGATGACCTCACCTGGTTTGGCCTGCGCATTTCCCCGGACGTGGATGCCATCCTCTACTCGCTCGCGGGCCGGTGGAACGCGGAGGCGGGATGGGGGCGCCGTGATGAAACCTTCCGGACCCGTGATGCCCTCACGGACCTCGGCGCACAGCCCTGGTTTAATGTCGGCGACCTGGACCTCGCCTTTCATCTGCTGCGTACCGAACTGCTGCGTTCCGGCAAGACGCTGACCGAGGCGACCCGTGAACTCGCGCGGCGGCTGGGGGTACCGGGGGTGGCGGTGATTCCCGCCAGCGACCAGCCACAGGAGACGCACGTCGTACTCCAGGACGGCCGGCTGCTGCATTTTCAGGAGTGGTACGTGAGGGAGAGCGCGCTTCCTGTCGTCCAGGAGGTACGCCTCCCGGACGGGCCCGCATCACCAGCCGCCGTCGAGGCTCTCCACTGCGCCGACGCGGTCATCCTCGGACCAAGCAATCCCGTCTCGAGCATCGGGCCGATCCTCACCCGGCACGGACTGAGTGACCTCGTGCGGCAGGTCCGGTGCCGGATAGCGGTTTGTCCCGTGGTGCTGGGGATCAGTTCGTCGGACGCTGGCGTCAGCCACCATGCGCGCGCCCGCCAGCGCCTGCTCACCGCCGGAGGGACCGTGGACACGCCGGCGAGCATAGCCAGGCTCTACGCCGGCCTCGTGCAGCACTTCGTGCTGGATAGGACCGATTCCGCCCAGGTGCCAGAAATCGAGCGGCTGGGCCTCAATCCGGTCACCTGCGATCTGCTTGATCCCACGGAACTGGCCCGCACGCTGGCGGACCTGAGCGTTTCGGTGCCTCCCCAGCAAGTCAGCGCGCGCGGCTAGCCGCCGTCCTGGTCAGTGGACCATCCGTGCCTGATGATCCCAGTAGCGGGCCTTGAGTTCACGACGGAGCACCTTTCCGTAGGCGTTCTTCGGAATCTCACCGACGAAGTCCACGGACCGGGGTTTCTTGTAATCGGCCAGCCGCTCGCCGACGAACCGGGCCAGGGCTTCTCCGGTGACCGTGGCGCCCGGCTCGGACACCACGAGCGCCTTGACCGCTTCTCCCCATATGTCATGGGGCACGCCGATGACGCACACTTCGGAGACGGCCGGATGCTGGATGAGCACTTCCTCGACCTCGCGCGGGTATACGTTCGCTCCGCCGCTGATGATCATGTCCTTGCTGCGGTCCAGGATGTACACGTAGCCATGGTTGTCCATGTAGCCGATGTCGCCGGTATGCAGCCAGCCGCCCCGCAAGGTCTCC
>Ga0210389_10004256_pt1 | contig 11155 bp, 14 predicted proteins | sample IncBWH28OmetaG_FD_160127 | JGI IMG/M metagenome (GOLD analysis project Ga0210389, IMG submission 160127) | Forest soil microbial communities from Barre Woods Harvard Forest LTER site, Petersham, Massachusetts, United States - Inc-BW-H-28-O ... | reverse complement strand
CTCCTTGGTCGCTTGGCGCTCCTGAGCGACGGACGAGATTCCCTCCGTCGTCGCCGGATCCACTGCGTGGGTGATGATGAAGCGCGCAGCCTTGCCGTCCGGCGACACCATCAAGCTCAACCCCAGCTGGAAGTCGGGGTTCTGGAAGATCTCAGGCGGCAGGTAGAACAGGCTCTCCACCTGAGAGTCGTTGAAGGACTTGCCCATCACGGCGCTCGTGTCGGTGAGCTTGTCGAACTGATCGATCAGACTGTCGAACGAGCTGTAGATGGTCAGCGTCGTGTCCCGGATCGCCTTCGAGGTGGCGATATTCTGGGGAATAATCGCCAGCAGTTCGTGCGTGGCTTTAGCCGTGTCGCCGAGGTCGTTGGTGAGATGGTGGAACTGCTCGGCGAGCTTATCGAACCCGTCCAGGGCGTCGAACAGTCCTCGTAGCGACCAGCAGATCGGGATGTCGAAGCAGTGCTTCTCCCAATAGAAGTAAGCGCGAATCGGTCTCCAGAAGTCGTCGAAATCCGCGATGTGGTCGCGGATTTCGTCCGTGATGGCCGCCGTGTTCGCCGCGGTTTTCGAGCTGTCGTCCGCGGCGTTCGCGAGATCCTGAGTCACCTTGTACTGGCGCTCTAACAGGGAGATCAGAGTGTCGAGGTAACCGGTGATCTTCTTGATGTCGGCGATCCGGCCCTTCAGGTAGCTGAGGTTGTCGCGGATGGGCGCGCTCTGCACACTGAGCTGGAACGGAATGGATCCGTCTTGAATCGGCGGGCCAAGGGGTCTGGTGATGCTCTGCACCCGTTCGATGCCGGGCACGTGGAAGAGGGCGCTGGCAATCTTGTCCAGGACCAGCATGTCGGTGGGATTGCGCAGATCGTGGTCCGATTCGATCATCAGCAGGTCCGGGTTCAGACGGGCCTGGGTGAAATGTTGATCGGCCGCGGTATACGCCTGAATTGAGGATGCACCCTTCGGTAGGTAGTACAGGTCGTTGTAGCGCGGGTTGAAGCCCATCAAGCCCAGGGCGCCGACAATCGCCAGGATGACGGAGGTGGCGAGGATGGGTGCCGGCCACCGCACGATGGCCGTCGCCAGGCGACGCCACCGGGTGTAGTTGAACTTTCGCTTCGGGTCGAATAGACCGAAGCCGCTTGCGAATACGATCAGTGCCGGTGTCAGGGTCACCCCGGCGGCCACCACCACCAGCAGACCGATTGCGCACGGAAACGCTAGCGAACTGAAGTAGGGCAGCCGAGTGAAATGCAGACAGGCCAGTGCCCCGACGATCGTCAGACCCGAGCCCAGCACCACCTTGGTGACACCGGCGAAGGTGTCGTAGTAGGCGGCTTCGCGGTCTAGTCCCCGCTCGCGACCCTCCTGGTAGCGGCCCACCATGAATATCGCGTAGTCTGTCCCGGCCGCGATGGCCAGTGCCGTCAGCAAGTTCACGGCAAAGGTCGAAAGCCCCATGATGCCGGTGTTGCCCAGCAGCGCTACCACGCCTCGGCCGGTGGCCAGTCCGACGAACAGGATGACCATCGTCAGCAGCACAGTGCCGATGGACCGATAGACGAACATCAGCATGATCGCGATGATGACGATGGTGATGATCGTCATCTTGAACAGGCTCGCGTTACCCACAACGATCGTGTCGTCGGTCAGGGCTCCCTGACCCGCGACGTAAGCCTTCACCCCCGGCGGCGGCTTCGAGTCCGCCACGATCTTGCGAACCGAGTCAACCGACTTATCACCGACCGCACCGCCCTGGTCACCGCGCAGGTTGACCTGGACGTAGGCGGACTTGTGGTCATAGCTCTCGACACCCGAGGCCGTAAACCGCTGCCCCCAGAAGTCGAGCGTATGTTCCACGTGTTGGGTGTCCTGCTTCAGCTTCTTGACCAGATCGTCGTAATACTGGTGAGCGTCTTGGCCGAGAGGTTTGTCACCGACCAGGGTCACCAGGACGAGGTTGTCGGAGTCGTACTCCTTGAATTTCTCCCCGATGTGCTTCATCCCGGTCACCGAAGGCGCGTCGGAGGGCGAGAGCGGCACCGAGACATCCTCGGCAACCTTCTCTAACTGTGGGACGAAGACGTTGACGCCGACCGCGATCAGCAGCCAGATCACGACGATCGGCAGCGCGAGGACCCGGATGGTGCGGGCCACACGCGGTTTGCGCTCAACTTCGGTGCGCGGCGCGACGGGGATTTCGTCCGTGTCGCTGGTGTCGGTGGTGTCGCTGGTCACGCGGACTTGTCCAAGCAGGAGACCTGCGCGTCCCGCGTATTTACCTGTTGCTGATCGACCAATTTGCCGTCGACGGTGATCCGGCAGCCGATGGAGGGGCCGTCACCTTGGGCGACGACGTAGGCGAAGATGCCGGGCATCTCGGCGACTATCGTTTGCGACCACGGCAGCGTCGTGAAGTTGGCCTTCTGCGGTTGTGCGTCCGCATCCATCCAGTTGACGACGCCGGTCGTCCCGGGCGGTCCCAGGACCTCGTAGATAGCGGTCTTGGCCGCGTACGGCGGGGTCGCATCCCGGGGATCGGGCTTGGGCACGCCGGGTCCGGGGAAGACGCCGTTGAGCCGGTCGACTGCGGCGCCGCCGATGATCAGTGCCACGACCACGACCAACGGAACCCATGCCCGCTTAAGCAGCTTAAACACCGTGCCTCCCGATTAGGTACGCCCGAGGGCTGATATTTAGACATCGCGTCGCGTCCGCCACCGCTAGCCGAACGCCACAGCTGCTGAGTTAATTCCTGCGGTTTGCCGTCGCGTCGGAGCCACGCCTCCGCCCGGCCCGCGGCCGCACCGCTCGTCGCGCTCCACCCGATCAGTTTGCTAGCCACGACGTGACGCCGGAGTGGGCTACTCGCCTGCGGGCAGCACAAAGTGACGCTTGAGAGGCATACGCACGACCGTGTTGTGTGGCTCGGAGAGGACTGTTGAGTCGGAGACATGGAAACATTGTGCGCTACAAGCGATTTCGCCGTGAGGCGTTGATCTTCTGCCCGTTGACCTGTTGCCCGTCGATCTCATTGATACGACCGCGCGGTCGTGTCGACCTACGGCGACTAGCGAGAATCGACGAACGGCTCATTTACTTTCAGCAGGTAATTACTTCGCTGGCGCGCCGACGTTACTTTGAATTGCACGCGTGTGTTTTGCCAGACGTCGATTGTTCGCCGTCGATCTGAAACCAGCACCGATTTAGGCCATGGCGCGTACCCTGACCTGCATGGCTACCAAGACCAAGGTCAAGATCAAGACCTGCGTACATTGCGGCCACACGTTCGATCCGAACGACCGACGGCGTGACCTGTCCGATCCGGAGTGGCTCCCGGACGCATCAGTTTATTGTTCGCATGAATGCAGTGATCGATACCATTGCGAGATGGGGCACTGCTGCTCGACCCACGTGAAAGAGAAGACTCGGCGCCAAGCCGCCAAGGCGGCGCAGCCCAAAACGTAGGTCGATCGGCGTCGATTCACTACCTTGCCCCGCGCTAGGACGCGAATGGAAGCTCATCGTGTTCGGGTGGTCAGCGGACACTACCTACGCTGTCGGTCAGGATGATTCAGATTCGCCCGCGCCCTTGCTCTAATCCGGTCGCCGCTCAGCCTCATCTAACATTCGCCGCGCACCCTATGAATCCTGTTGATTGAACTTAGCGGGCTCTGACCAGGCAGCGTGCCGGCTGGGATCCGCAATCACACGATAAGCAAGGCCAACGTTCACAAATCCATTCACAAGTCGCATGGAAATGGCCCTCGGACACGTCCGCAGACGTATCCAAGGGCCATACCCGCTGGTAGGGGGGACAGGATTCGAACCTGCGGACAGTGCGATTGAGGTAGCGGACCTCGACAATGGAGTCGAACCCTCCGGTGCGGATCGCCGCCTTGCCCAGCGTCGAGGCGCCGTTGGTCGATGCCAGCGCAAGAACCCGGGGGTGACGATGACGAAACAGCTTGTGAGGCAGCGGCTATAGCGTTCAACTGAGCGCTCAATGTCGTCGTCAGTCGTCGCCCATTCACCATCGATACACGCCATGGCACGGCACCTGTTCGTGGATATCAGCGGTTATCCATGATGAAGTACTGCATATTCATATTCCTCAATTCTGGATACTGGTTCGGGCTGTCTTGCCGTGGTGGACCACCGGTCGGGTTTGCTCCGAGAGGTTCCCGCAGCCGCGCTGGGCCTCAGGGCAGTGATCGCTCGATGGGCTGGCTTCCCGACGGCGCGATCAACGAGCTCCACAACGCGGAAGGGCCCACCGTGTTCGCGGCGCGGAACTCGGCCCAATACCACTGGGGCCCAAGAAGTCCCTTCGCCCGTGGAATGCTCTCCCCGTCAGGTCCCGAGTAGTAACGAACCTGCGCCGACTGACCGTCGGTTGCCGCGCGGAAAATGACGTCGGCGGTCACGTGAGGAGCAGAGCCAAAGTTCGACTGTGGTGTCCCGAAGAATGTCTCCATGCCTGGGAGGTAATCCGGCGGGACATCGGTGGCCAGGTCGAGCTTGGAGAAGATCTTGGTGGCGTGGGTACCGGGCAGCACTGTCTTCACGCTGATTCCGAACGCGTCCAACTCGATGCTCAGCGCCTCACTCAACGTGGCGACCGCGGCCTTGGATGCTGCGTACGCCGACGTGTACGGATAGCCCTGTTCCGCGCTGATCGACGACACATTGATGATGACGCCCGAGCGGCGGCTGCGCAGATGCGGCAGGAACGCCTGGGTCACCGCGATCAAGCCGAACACATTGGTCTGAAACTGCCGGTGGATCTGTTCTGAGGTCGAGGCTTCCAGCGGGCCCATCTGGTAATAGCCGGCATTGTTGACCAAGACGTCAACCTGGCCGAATTCCGCGATCGCCCGCTGCGCGAAGTCTGCCGCTCCCTCTTCGTCGTCGACGTCGAGCAACAGCGTCCGCACCCGATCGAGGCCGGCATGGAGATCAAGATCGGCCGACTTTCGCACGGTGGCAACAACATTCCACCCTTCGCTGACGAACTTCTCGACCGTGGCCCGACCGATGCCGGTGGATGTCCCGGTGATGACGGCGGTACGTGACATGGCGCTTCCCTTTCCCTGGAGAATGTAGGTAACTTCCTACATACCAAAGACTTCCCCAGCCTTCGTACCTTGTCAAGTAAGTACCTACCTACATAGACTGATGGCATGGCAAGAGACGCCGAACTAACCAAGCAGAAGATCCTCACGGCCGCGACCCGGGAGTTCTCCGAGCACGGGATCGCCGGCGCACGCGTTGAGCGCATCACCGATTCCGCCGGCGTGAACAACGCGCTGCTCTATCGCTACTTCGGCAACAAACGTGAACTGTTCGACGCCGTGTATGCCGAGATCGTCACCGGCACCGTCGCGGCCGTCGATCTGGGCCCCGGCGACCTCGTCGACTATGTCGTGCGCCTCTACGACCATTTCCACGAACACCCGGAGGTCATCCGCCTCACGATCTGGCGCGAATTGGAACTGACCGGCGACCAGTCCTCGCCCGAAACGTCCGAATCACAGCAAGAAAACCTGAGTCGCCTCGCCGAAGCGCAACGTTCAGCTGCCATACCGACAGAATTCTCACCACCCGAACTGATGGAGCTTCTGCTCACCATGTCGCTACTCGGTAGCGTCCTGACACCCACTATCGGTACCGCCGTCACGCCAACGCGTCGACGGGAAGTACTCGCATCCGCTGTCGCGGCAATCATGCACACAGAACAGTCCGTATCACCGCAATAGGATCGGATCAACGCAACCCAGCAGGGCCGCCACCCAAAAAACCATTTCAGCAAACTATCGGCACCTTCAGCGGCACCGAGACAAGCGACCCGCATGCCCGGCGCGTAGCTCACGACACCGCGCAGCCTGCGCAGTAGCGCACAGCACGCAGCCCCGAGACCATCACTGCGGCGGCTTGCGGCCCGGGCGTATTCGACCCGTTTCGGGGAGCGGCGCCATAGGATGTGCGCGGTTGGCATTTTCAGGGGGTACGCGTGTCCAGGTGGATCGACGTAGCTAAATCCGCGAGCGCCTTGGCCGATGCAGTGAGCCCTGCCCCCGTGGCAGGACTATCAGTCGATTTGCTCATAGCGATCTCCGGAGCACAAGACGCCCAAACCGCCCTTCTGTCGTCGATTGACCGAAATGTCGCGCTGATTCGCACTGGTCCGTTCCGTGCCGCGCAGGAACACCTGTCAAGCGCCCGTGACTACGGGCCCGAGCATTCCGAGTATCAACATGAACTTCGCGCAGCCCGATTCTCCTTTGTAGCGGCACTCGGCCAAACAGACTCCCAGGAGGAGCAGTCATTTATCCGCTACCATCTCGGCCTAGTCGAGTTGCTCCGAGGGGACACTGAGGGCGCAAAGCGCGAGCTGACCAAAAGCTACCAACTCTGCGAAAAGGTCGTCTTGACGCGCGTTTGGTTCCCGCCGAGCAAACGTGAAAGCCTCAGGTGGCAACTCATCAGCGGAATCGGGTCACTCCCACCGTTCGTCGTCAATCACCTACGGAAACATGCGAGCCTCGATGGCAGAGGCATGACGATGCTGGCGGGCTACGCGCCGTTCGTGAGCGCAGTGGCGCGAACGCTTAACGCGGTTGCTGGTACAGCCACTTATCGGGGTCTGGCGATCGACGGCTTCGAACTTGAGTGGACGGCACCCGAGAATTGACGTAACCGCCCGCTCACCTACGATCGCGACTCATCGACGTCGCGGGCAGATGGGCAACGTGGTCGCTATGCGTCGTATGCCGTTCGCGACGCGAGCGAGCGTCCGATATCGCGACTCTCATGTTTTCGCGGCCAATCGACCGACTCGGACAGCTCTCATGTCTTCCCGCATTACTCTCACCTATTCCCGGATCGGACAGACACTGTAAGCCCAATACTGCTGGACGCCAGCACTTTCCGGCGCAGTTCATGGATAATCGATCATCCGTGAATGTCTCTGGCTGCAGCGCCGCGATTCTAGCGGCCTAGACCACTGCGTCAGAGCTGATAAAAGTCCTAGCGTGGAGACGCTGTCGAGATCCCAAGGTCCGCTGCTGCCGAAAGCATTCGGGTGTCATACGTGACAACCGCACGCAATGAATCGCCGGCTCGCTGTGCCGCGGCGAGGTGTATCGCGTCTAGGCCGCGAAGGCGCAACGGCAGCAACGTGCCCGCGTCGTCGAGCAGCTGTCGCGTAAGTGTGACGGTGTCGAGCCTGTTAAGGAGGTCTCGGGCGGCAGCGATGGCTTGGGCTCCGTTTGGTGCCACCGCGCGTATCAGCTCAGTGCGCGCCAGAGCCGATGAGAACAAGCTGTCGTCAGCGTGTGCACCCAGGAAGTGCTTCAGCGCCTGTGATTCATCCTCAGCGACAACAAGTTTGACTAACGCAGAGGTGTCTAAATAGATCCGCACCGCCTAGCGCTCGTCGCGCCGGAGGCGCTCAAGGGTTTCAGAGGCGCTGTGCGTGTATGCCGTGGGTTTGAGGTCCTCGATGTTTATTGGAGAAGCCGCCCGAACGACTTCACCAGCGTTAATCAGGCCCTCCCAGGGATCGCTGGTGATTGGCACCAGGCGCGCGACGGGATGGCCGCGGTCAGTGATCTCGATCGATTCCCCCGCGGCTACTTCTTCGAGATACTTGCTCGCGTGCTGCCGCAGCTCCCGCACCCCAATCGTCTTCATGTGCTACACTGTAGCACATGCCGTCGGTTGGGGCACATACCTCGCGGCGGTATGGGAGCTCGATTCTAGAGGAGCTGGCCGAACCCGACACAGAGGTGGAAACGTAACCGCCGGTGACCAATCGGCCGCACTCCTGGTGCCAGGTAACCATCGCGGCCACCGAAACCGCGGTGCGTGCACACCACCGCAGGTTAGCGCGGCGTCGTGGACTGCGGCTGCGGTCGTGAGGTAGTGAACACCTATGCGCATCGAGCGGATCCGTGTCCAGAATTCCGCAATCTCGCCGCGATCGAGCTGCGGCTGGACCCGGGCTCGGTCATTGTCGGTGAGAACCGTTCTGGCAAATCGAACCTCATCCACGCGCTGCGACTCGTCGTTGACACCTCGCTGTCGATCGCCGATCGACAGCTTGACCGCGACGACTTCTGGGACGGCCTAAGCGACGGCTCCCAGGACTGGGATCCACTCTCTGCCGGACATGTGATCGAGGTGTCGATCGACATCGTGGGGTTCACCGACAACGCCAGGGTGCTGGCCGCGCTGGCCGACGCTCTGGTCCAACAGGACCCTCCCCGCGTGCGCCTGACCTACCGGTTCGGACCGGTCGACATGGGCGATGATGCGATACCGGTTGCCTCGCGCCGGTGCGCGCGGCTGCCGCCGAGGCGGCCTACGCGGCCGACCGCTACGCCGACGCCCAACGCCTCACCGAAGCCGTCGTGGCCGCTGATCGCCTGCGGGAGGCGATGTGGCGCACGCTCATGCGGGTCCGCAGCGCCGTCGGCGACTACGACGGCGTCGTCAGCACCTTCGCGCAATGTCGACGCGCGCTATGGGCCGCTGAGATCGCGCCCGCGGCGGCCATCCGTGCCCTGCTGGACCAGCTGCGCCGCTGAACACCGGTTTCGGCGCATTCACGTCCGGACGCCGACACTGATTAGTTGGCGATCCGATAGCCACTGACCGGTCGCGGACAGCGGCTTTGGCCTCGCGTTCGCGCACATGACGATCCCGCTGCCGCGTGGCGCTAACTCAGCCGACAGAGGTCGGGGCGACATACGTCCTGGCCGGCGATTCCTTTAGCAGTGCCACCGGGGTCGTCCTCATCAGGGACGGCGGCTTGAGGCTTCTCGTGAGCTGGATCTCATGCGATATCGCCCGTTTCACGCCCCGGTGGGCAGCATCTCCTGCGAGCCGTTTGGAGGTGAGATCAGTTGAAGATACAGCGGAATGACCACGTGTCGAAGGAGAACTTGGTCTACCGATACCGGCTGCGGAAGGAGCACCTCGCAGATCTCTCGGTAGCCAGCGACGATTACTTCGCCGCCGAGGAAGCCGACATTGTTCAGATTGAGGCCACGCTCGCCATGGTGGGTGGGCGGTGGTGTACTGCGACGCCGCGTGGTAACGACGCGACAGCCCATTGGCTGGCATCGCGCCGACAAGACGGCCCGGCAGCGTATCCGGCTTTGGCTCGACGTAGTCCGGCTCGCGTCAATAGCCATCCCCGTCGGCTTTGGACATCGGTGAACTCCACAGGCCGCGATTCGACGAGTTGAGCACATCATGACCACCATCCTTGATCGCACCGGACACATCCGTGTAGCCGACGGCTCGGTCGTACGACTAGACATCGAAATGGGCGCCTATGTGGCCACCTGCTACCGGCCCAACATGAGCGTCAGGGCAATGGTCCGCGGCTCACTGGCCGAAGTTCAAACAGCAATGAAGAGATGGACGTTCGCTGCGTAAACGCTGGAGTTCGGACGCGACCGGTTCGGCCGGAATCCGCCCAGCATTCCAAACCGTCAGAAGGGAGTTGTTCAGCCATGAATATCGTCGCGTCGCAGCCGGCCAATGCTGTTCCGGCCACCGGAGGAACACCGGTCGAGGGCTTTAGTCCCGAGACGGGCGGTTACTCCGAAAACCTTGCATCGCAGCCCAATAACGACGCTGAACTGCCGTCGGGCGAAAAGGCCTTGCGGTTTGAACGCGAGGTCGTGCCGCTACACGAGGTGCTCTACCAACACGCGTTGCATATGTGTCACAACCATGCCGACGCAGAGGATCTGGTACAGGACACTATGGTCAAGGCATACAGCAGTTTTCATTCGTTCGCGCCAGATGCCAACCTAACGGCGTGGCTCTACCGGATCCAGACGAACACCTATATCGACGGTTACCGCCGTCAGCTACGGCAACCGATTCAGTGCTCGACGAACGGGATCACCGAGCAGGAGCTGGCAGCCCACGCGCGACGCACGTCGAGGGGACCCGCTTCGGCCGAGGATGAGGCTCTCGCAGCATTGCCTGACACCGAAATCATGGCCGCGATGCAGTCCTTGCCCGACCAATTGCGTGCAGCGGTGTACTACGCCGATGTCGAGGGGCTCCGATATCAGGAGATAGCCGACATCATGGGTACCTCGCACGGAAGCGTGCAGTCACGGCTTGCGCGTGGACGACAGCACCTCCGCAGAGCGCTTGTCGACGCGGCTCACGCAGGGTCTCGCGGAAGGCCGCGAGTGCGTGATTCGGCTCGATGCGCGTCGACTAAGTGACGAGGTAGCTCAATGGTTCAGCCTCGCCAAGATCAGGAAAACGCTTTCATCGAAAATGAACTTGCGCTTCAGACCTATCGCCTGGTGCCCGCCAGCATTTACCATCGCCTGCTGGGCCACGCCATTTCCACATGCTGCTTGTCGCGCTCGCGGTAGTGGAAACTTGGTACTTGCTCACGTAAACGCATCGCATCTCATGTCGCGCCGACGCAGGCCACGATGGTCCGAAACAATACGCCAATGCCGGATTGGCAAGGGTCCGGCAATTGCGGTCAGGAGGCGGCGCGAAGAACACGGACCTCGCCGCCCGGACGGTCCTCGCAGCGCGCAGTCCCCTGCCTGCTGCGTGCGGCGCGGGGGTTGATGCGCCACGTTGGGCTGCGCTCAACGAGCAAAGGTTAACCAGCCCTGCCTTCGAGGCTGCCCTGCCGTGGACGGTTGAAAGTGCTCGCCGGCAATCAACGAGGCGCCGGTCAGGGTTGCGCCGGGTAGCATGACCGTTTGCAAGGAGTGGCAATGTCGGCACCGTCGGTGGAGCGACCCCGCGTCATTCGGCGCAAGCTCATGGTTCCGGATACTGCGGTGGGCGCGGTGCCGCGAGAGCGCCTTGATGCGCTGCTTTGCCAACTCATTGACGCCCACCGGGTCGTGGCGGTCACGGCGACTGCCGGGTCGGGCAAGTCCGTGGCGGTGGCCCATGCCAGCCGCAAGTTCGACAGGCCGGTGGCCTGGCTAAGCGTCGACGCCACCGATGCCGCACCGGGGCGACTGGTCACCTACTTGGAGGAGGCGCTCGCCCAGCAGCTGCCCTTGGTGCGGGGAATAGCCACCGGCGCGCTGACCGCCGGCATCCCGCATGCCGAGGCGGCGGGGCTGCTCGACGAGGCGGCCGCCGA
>Ga0210389_10004254_pt1 | contig 11160 bp, 10 predicted proteins | sample IncBWH28OmetaG_FD_160127 | JGI IMG/M metagenome (GOLD analysis project Ga0210389, IMG submission 160127) | Forest soil microbial communities from Barre Woods Harvard Forest LTER site, Petersham, Massachusetts, United States - Inc-BW-H-28-O ... | reverse complement strand
CAAGCGGCCTGGACCCGCGCAGCTACTCACTTGTCAAGATCGCGACGCTCATCGCCATGGACGCCCCGCCGGCCTCCTACGGGTGGCAAGTGGGCAACGCGCTCGCCGCCGGGTGCACGCCCGAGGATCTCCTCGGCGTGCTGCGAGCCATCGCCCCTCAGGTCGGCGGCCCGAAAGTGGTGGCGGCCGCAGCGGAGCTCATGGTCGCTCTCGGCCTTCCCGTACCGGACTAGGAGGGGTCATGATAATGCGGCGACGGCCGTTGCTGCGCGCAGCCATGGTGGGCGGTGGCGCGTACCTGGCCGGCAAGAACGCGGCCCAGCGGGAGGCAGAACAGCGGGAAGCGGAACGGCAGGCCGCGGAACAGCAGGCCGCGGAACAGCGGCACGCGGCCGGCCCGTACCAGCAGCCTTCCCCGCAGGTGCCCGCGCAGCCCGCGCCGTCGATGCTCGACCAGCTCACTCAGCTGGCCGCCTTGCGTGACAAGGGAGCGCTGACCGACGACGAGTTCACCGCCGCCAAGGCCCGCCTGCTGGGCAGCTGAGCAGCGAAAGAATCCGGCATCGCATGCGATGCCGGATTCTTTCGCCCGCTTGCGGTCAAGACCGCGGTCAGTCTTCGTTGGCGAAGGCCTCCCGTAGCCTGGCCTCCTGCTCGGCTGACAAGTTCGTGCTGATCAGCTCGGCGTCCATGTGCCCGAACTCGGCCTGCACCCGGTCGAAGACGGCGTTGGAGGTCAGCAGGAAGAGCGCCGAGGTTCCGGGCGTGACCCTGTCGCGGACGTCCTTGATGAACTTGTCGCTGATCCCGACATCCGCCAGCGAGCCCATGAGGGCACCGGTCGCCGCGCCGATCGCCATGCCGAGGATGGGGACGAAGAAGATGAGGCCGAACAGCAGGCCCCACAGGCCGCCGCCCATCGCCCCGCTCCTCGTCGTGGAGTGGATGTCGCGCGTCCTGGGCTTCCTGCTGCCGGGCGGCCAGGTGACCACGGCCGCGTCCTGGACCTCGATCAGCTGCTGTGCTTCCAGCCTCTGGAGCGACTGCAGCGCGATATCGGCGCCTTCTGGCGTCTGGAATCTCCATGCGGTAAGAGTCGCCATGCGTTCTCCGTTCATGCTGCATCCAGCGGGGTCCGCCGTGATGCCATGGTGGCTACCAGCATCATCGCGGACAGTAACGTTATCATCACCCGGAGCGAGTGAGTCGCTGTCTCCGGTAGCCCGCAGCCCGCGGAAGGCGGACACCAGCCGGGCCACCAGTGTCGCCAGGAACACCTGGCCGACGAGCGCCTCGATCACGGCCACGGCCCGCCCGCTGGCGGCCACGGCGGTGAAGTCGCCGTACCCCACCGTGGTGAGCGTGGTGAAGCTGAAGTACTGGAAGGTCTCGACGTTGCCAGGCTGCCCGCCGGAGAAGAACGGGGCGCCGCTGAACTTGCTCATCGCCGAGTAGCAGGCCGCGAACATCAGCCCGATGATCATGTAGGCGCTGATGGCCCCGAAGATGCTTTGCAGCGTGACCTCGCCTTGCGCCAGCACCCGCCGGACGATGATGAGCACCGCCAGCAAGAGCAGCAAGGCGATCCAGGTGAACGCCGCCCCGCCCGAGGCGCCGTCCGGCGCGATTCGCGCCAAGGCCAGGGCGATGACGGACCCGCCGAGCCCGATGCCGGTCGCCAGCCGCCTGATCCAGCCGGAGACGCGGCTCGTCCACACCGCGATGAGCACGACCCCGAGGAACAGGGTCGTCTGCAGGACGCGGACCCAGTAACCGGACAGGAACGCCGAGATCAGGTAGGCGCCTACCAGCAGGCCGAGCAGCAGCCCGAAGCGATTGCCATCCTGCTGACGGGCGCTCACGCCTTTAGCCTCGTCCTGGCCGGCGCCGCTCTTGATCACCCGGCCAGGGTGATCCCCCACCGCGCCAGCGGGCGAACTCTTGAGGTATCCGGCCGAACCGGGCGCCGGGCATCGACCAACATAGGGGAGAGTGCCCACATGAGCGGATATCCGCTGCTGGACATCTTTTTCTCGATACTGATCTTCGTCGGCTGGGTCCTGTGGCTCATGCTCCTGTTCTGGATCATCTCGGATATCTTCCGCAGCCCGGACCTGTCCGGATGGGGCAAGGCCGGATGGCTCACCTTCGTGGTCGTGCTGCCCATCGTGGGCGTGATGGTGTACCTGGTGGCCCGGGGCGGCGAGATGCAGGAGCGGCAGGCGGGCCGGATCTACTCCGCGACGGAGGCGGTCGGCCGCCACGTCCCCGGGCTCGAGCCGGCCGAAGAGCACAGCCAGTCCGAGGAGCTCGCCAAGCTCGCCGGCCTGCACCAGCGCGGCGTCCTCAACGACGAGGAATACCAGCGGGCCAAGGACAAGGTGCTCGTCTGACAGGGCGGCCCGCCGTCCCTCCCATACCAAACGACTCCGCCCAACTCATCCCTCCCACCTCCCCATCGGCGCCTCGTCAACGCTGATGCCATAATCCGGGCATGACGGATAGCTATGACGTTGTCGTAGTTGGCGGCGGCCCGGTGGGCATGTGGCTGGCGACCGAGTTGCACCGCGCAGGGGCCGGGGTCGTCGTCCTGGAGAAGCGCGCGACACGGCCGCCGCAGTCCAAGGCGCTGACCGTCTACCCGCGGACCATCGAGCTGTTCGCCATGCGCGGCCTGGCCGAGCGCTTCCTGGCCGCCGGGGCCCCCGTGCCGTCGTCGCACTTCGCGATCCTCAGCAACCGGCTGGACTTCTCGTTCCTGGACACCCGGTACCCATTCACGTTGTTCCTGCCGCAACGCCAGACCGAGGAACTGCTCAGCGACTACCTCGCCGAGGCCGGCGTCCCGCTGCTGCGCTCCCACGAGGTGACCGGCCTGCGGCAGTCCGCGACCGGCGTCGACGTGGAGGTATCCACGCCGTCCGGGCCTGCCACCTTCACCGCCGCCTATGTCGTCGGGTGCGACGGCGGGGCAAGCATGGTCCGGCAGGCCGTTGGCATTGAGTTCGCCGGGACGCCGTCGGTCTGGCACTGCGTCCTCGGCGACGTCGAGCTCGCCGATCCGCCCGCGGGGCGGGCGCTGACGATGTGCCCGCCCGGAGGGTCCATTTACATGGTGGGGCTGGGCGGCGGCAGGTGGCGGCTGGCCCCCATTGACCATGCGACGATGTTCGACCCGCCCGCCGGGCCGGTCACCTTCGGCGAGCTGCGGGCGAGCGTGCAGCGGCTGGCGGGGACCGACTTCGGGATGCGGGAGACCCCGGATGCGTGGCTCAGCCGGGTGGGCAACGAGACCCGGCAGGCGGAGGCTTACCGGCGCGGCCGGGTGTTCCTGGCCGGCGACGCCGCGCACGTCCACTTCCCGGCGGGCGGCCAGGGCCTGAACCTCGGCCTGCAGGACGCCACCAACCTGGCCTGGAAGCTGGCCGCCGAGCTGCACGGCTGGGCGCCGCCGTGGCTGCTCGACAGCTATGAATCCGAACGGGTGCCGGTCGGCCTCGACGTCATCGAGGACTCGCTCGCGCAGTGCGGCCTGTTCGCCAGCCCGGCGAGGGAGGGGATCGCGCTGCGCGACCGCTTCAACCGGATCCTCGGCGACAATCAGGACCTGTGCCGCGCCCTCGCCATCCGGCTGTCCGGCCTGGGGATCAGCTATCCGCCCGGGGGGTACGGGGGGTCGTCCCCCCGGGAGACGACTGCGGAGCCTGCCGCCCTCAAGGCGGGCCAGCGGGTCCCGGACCTGCCGCTGCATGGGGCTTCGATGCAGGGTACGTCGGTGCCAAGCGTCTACGGCCTGCTCCACCAGGCGAAGTTCGTGCTGCTCGCCTCCCCGCACCAGGAGCCACCGAGGGATGCCGCCACGTACCGCGACCGCTGCGTCATGGTGGCCGGCGAGCTGGCCGCCGGCCACCCCGACTGGGCCGGCATCGACGCGCTGCTCATCCGTCCGGACGGGTACGTTGCGTGGGCGCACCGTGATGGCGACCCTCCGGCTGCTCCGCCGCTGGCTGCCTGGCTGAGCTGATCCAGGCGTCGAGCCGCTCCCACCAGTCGTAGAGCCACCCGATCTGGGCTTCGTAGCCGGCGTCGCGGGGCACGGCAGCCGCCGGGACCCGCCACCACCGGGCGCGCACCTGCATGTCGGTCAGCAGGCCGCGCCAGACGTCGCGCACGCTGACCAGGCGGTCCAGGCCGGTGTGCGCCACGAAGATCACGTCCGCGGCCGGGCAGGCGGCCAGCGCGGCGAGCGCCCCGCCGGGGCGGGGCGGGAGCAGGTTGGGCATCGCCGCCGCCCGGTCGGCCAGCTCGCCTTGACCCCGCCGCCGCAACCGGTCAATGGCCCGTCGCCAGCGCAGCGGCGTCCAGTTGCCGCCCTCGGGGAAGATGACGAGTGCACTGTCGGGGCCAAGGCCAGCAGCCAGCCGCCTGACCTGCTCGGCGGTGGCAGTGTGGTGCAGGAACGCGTTCGGCACCCGGTTGGCCACCACGTCCACGCTCGGATCCAGTTGCAGCGTGGCCTTCATGACAACCCGGGGACGCCGCCCGCACGCGGCGAGCAGGTGGTGGATGAGCATCAGCGAGTCACCCGGGCCGGCGTGGCGGCACAGCACGATGAGCGGGCGGTTGACGGCTGCGCCGCCATCGGGCGGCCCGGACACCTCGACGCGCAGTCCGCAGGCTCGCTCGGCAGCCCGGTAGACGAGGTCGAGGAACCACCGCATGATCGCGTAGTGCCGGGCCTGATAGGGCTCGGTGTCCAGGCGCCCGCCGAATCCGCTCGCGATCCACAGGCACAGCAAGACCGTCAGCACGGCGGTCTCGCCGGCCGACCAGGCGAGCGCCAGGAAAGCGACCCGCAGGACCCGGGCCCGGCGCGGGTGCCCCGGCCGGGTCCGCCGCCTCACGAGGGTGAAGGCCGCGGACAGCAGGGCCACCGCTGGCGTCGCGGCCACCAGGCCAGCCGCGATCGCGATGACGAGAGGCGCCAGGACCAGGCGGCGGATCAGGCGGGGCGGAAGCATCAGCGGCTCCGTGGGGGGCGGTCAGGGCGGGCCGGTCACCTGGGCCAGGTAGCTAGCCGACGCCGCGTACGCGCGGTCGATGCTGCTACTTACCTTATTCTTGCCCCGGTAACGGAACTGTCCAAGTCCGGGCGGCACCCGGTCCCCGCCGGTGGGCAGGACATGCACCCGGACACCCGGCGGCAGCGCCGACATCTCCTCGTGGAACCGGTGCCGGCGCGCGATCTCGAACGCGACGAGCCCCACTTCCCACGGACGGGAGGGCACCGGCAGCGGGCTCTCGATCCGCCCCGCGTGCAGCACGTAGACGGTGCTCGCGCCGAGCGCCACCGCCCTGCCGACCGGGATGGAGTCGACGAGCCCGCCGTCGAAATAGTGCAGGCCGTCGATCTCCACTGGCGGCAGCAGCCCGGGGACGGCGCACGACGCCATGACGGCCGGCACGACGGGGCCGCCAGAAAACCAGCGCGCCGTCGCGTGCTCGATGCTGGCCGCCACGCAGTGAAACGGCAGCTTCAGGTCGGCGAAGTCCTCAGCCGGGAGCTTGTCGGCGAGGAGCTTGCGCAGCGGTTCGATCGCGTGCAGGTGGGTCCCCGACTGCACCAGCCGTACCGCCCGCGTCAGCACCGTCTCGCTGAACACCACTCGCAGGGATTCCCCGCGCCACAGGTCGGTGAGCCGCTCCGCCGCGCCTTCGGGGTCGGCCGCGACGAAGGCACCGTTGACCGCGCCGATGGAGGTGCCGACCACGAGGTCGGGCCGGACTCCCGCGCCCGACAGGGCCCGGAGCATGCCGACCTCGTGCGCTCCTAGCAGGCCCCCACCGCCAAGCACGAATGCAGTCGTCACCCCTCGAAGGCTAGTGCAGGCTTGGCCCTGCACCACGACGCGGCACCCTGCTCCGCAGCTCCCCGCCAGGCGGAACCATTGAAAGTATGCCCTCACTTACTTAAAGTTGGACCGTGACCGATCCCGCCGCCCGCCCCGGCACTGCCCGCCCCGGCACTGCCCGCCCCGGCACTGCCTGCCCCGACCTGGCCACCGCAACGGACGAGCAGTTGCGCGACGTCGTGGCGTACGCCGATCCGATGGCCCTGCGCGGGCTGCTGTACCAGCTCACCGGCGACGAGGAGGTCGCGGCGACCGAGGTGACGGCGCAGGCGGGCATCGACGCCGCCAAGATGGCCAGTGAGGACGGCATCGCCCTGCTGCGCGCGAAGGCCGTGGAGTTCCTGAGGCGGGGTCGTGACGGGCAGGATCCTGACAGGCAGGGTCGTGACAGGCAGGGTCCTGAAAGGCAGGGCCGCGATGCCGGCGGGCACCCGATAGGGCCCGGTCCCCGTGAGCGCCTGCCACGCAGCCTCGCCCTCGCGGCCGGCGTGCCGGAGGTTCCCCCGGAAGACCTGCCCCTCTGGCTGGAAGAGGTGGCGCTGGACCCCTACGCCCGGGGCCTGGACTGGGGGGAAGCAGTATGGTCGGAAACAGGGCCCGCCCCGCAGCGACTGGCGGGCTTCTCCGTGGTGGTGATCGGCGCTGGCATGGGCGGGCTGAGCGCCGCGGTCCAGCTCAAGCACGCGGGCATCGGCTTCACCGTGATCGAGAAGAACTCCGGCGTCGGTGGCACATGGTTCGAGAACCGGTACCCCGGCGCCCGGGTCGACTCGGCGAGCCGCGCCTACGCGCACATCTTCGGCGTGGACTTCCGCTTCTCCGGGCCGTTTTGCGTCCGGGACGAGAACCAGCGCTACTTCGACTGGGTCGCCGACCGCTACGGGGTACGGGACCACATCGTGTTCGATACCGAGGTGACGTCGCTGACCTGGGATGAGGACAGCGCGACCTGGGACGTGGTGGCCAAGGGGCCGTCCGGCCAGCGGACCTGGCGGGCCAGCGCGGTCATCAGCGCCGTGGGCCTGCTCTCCCGGCCGGCCATCCCGGTGATCGCCGGCCAGGCGGAGTTCGCCGGGCCGGCCTTCCACAGCGCGTGCTGGCCGGAGGGCCTGGACTACGACGGCAAGCGCATCGGCGTGATCGGCACCGGGTGCTCCGGGGTGCAGATGGTCCCCGAGCTCGCGCGGCGGGCCGGGCAGGTCTACTCGTTCCAGCGGACACCGCAGTGGCTGTTCGATCGCAAGGGGTACCTGGCCCCGTTCCCCGAGCAGGTCACCTGGCTGGACCGGAACTTCCCGTACTACACCAACTTCCTGCGCTTCCGCGCTAACTGGCTGGCCAGCCCGTACCTGTCGGAGCCGGTCCGGGTGATCGACCCCGACTTCAAGGACCCGCACGCGCGCAGCGCCGTGAACAAGCGGCTGCGCGACGAGCGGATCGCCTTCATCCAGCGCAAGCTGGGGGACCGGCCGGAACTGGCGGAGAAGATGATCCCGCCGCACCCGCCGTACTCCGCCCGCCCGGTCCAGGTGGACAGCGACTACTGCTTTTACGACGCCCTGCTGCGGGACAACGTCACGCTGGTGACCGAAGGCATCGAGCGCATCACCCGCCACGGGATCCGGGCCGCCGACGGCACCGAGCATGAGCTGGACGTCATCGTCTACGCGACCGGTTTCCGGGCCAACGAATGCCTGTGGCCAATGCAGGTCTACGGCCGCGGCGGCCGCTCGGTGCAAGACCTGTGGGCACCGGACGGCCCGCGTGCCTACACGGGCGTGATGCTGCCCGGGTTCCCGAACCTGTTCCTCATCTACGGCCCCAACATGAACTCCTATGGTGGCCTTGGCGTCATCAACTTGGAGGAGATGGCCACCCGTTACGCCCTGCTGTGCGTGCAGCGGCTGATCACCCGCGGCGAGCGAGCCGTTGACGTCAGCCACGAGGCGTACTTGCGGTACAACGAGCAGCTCGACGAGCGCGAGCAGGTCAAGATCTACTCCGATCCCCGCGCCCGCAGCTACTACCGCAACGCCAGCGGCCGGTCGGCGACCAACTGCCCGTTCACGGGCACCGAGATGTGGCACCGGCTCAGGGAGCCGGACTACCGCGACCTGACGGTGACCTGAGGCCACCCTCGCCTGCGGCGGGTGCCGCGCCGGAGGCCTTCCCGGCAGTTGCCTCTCCCAGGCCTAGTCGCAGGCCTTCCCGGTTCTGCCTCTCCCAGGCCTAGTCGCAGGCCTTCCCGGTTCTGCCTCTCCCAGGCCTAGTCGCAGGCCTTCCCGGCCGCGTTGGCGTAGATGCTGCCCTCAATTCGGGTACGCGCTGGCGCCATCGCGGGTGCTATGCGGCTCGCGATGGTGCCAGCGCATGCCCTGGCGGGGCGCAGCGATGGTGCCATCGCGGGCACAAAGCGCCAATCGCGATGGCACCACTGCTGCCTGCGGATCACCGCCTACGGGGCGGATTCTCCGGCAGTGAGGGTGTAGAGGTTCCGGATGTCGCCCTCGACCGGTGCCTGCTTCCAGAAGGTGAACCCGAGCTTGCGGCAGACGTTCTGCGAGGCACGGTTCTCCGGGGCGATGATGGCCAGCAGCTCACCCGCATTCGCCCGGTGAGCCTTGGCCAGCAGGGCCGCGCTGGCCTCGGTGGCCTCGGTGGCGTACCCAAGGCCCCTGCGCTCCGGCACGAGCCGGTAGCCCCATTCCAGCCTTCCTGCCCTCCAAGTTGATGGAGTCCACGCCGGTGTATCCCACGATGAGTCCGGAGGACAGCTCGACCACCGGCTGCTTGCCGAACGGGATGGCCTGGCAGACGGCGACCATGTGGTCGAACCGGTCATTGGCCTCTTCCTCGATGAGGGCACCACGTGGGTAGAACGCCATGAAGTCCTCGTTGCCGAAGAGCTCCACGAACCGGTCCCGGTCGGCCTCCCTGGGCGGGCGCACCAGGAGGCGCGCGGTCGTCACGGCATTCAGGTCCGAATCAGTCACGCCGCCCATCGTGCCGCATTCCGGCGCGTCCGGATCTCAAGGCGGGGTGACCGCGCGCAGGTGCTCGGCCATCATCAGCGGCGTCACGGCCGTGGCGCCGCCGTCCACGGGCAAGGTGACCCCTGTGATCCAGCGGGCCTCGTCGCTGGCCAGGAACGCGACCGCCCAGCCCACGTCCCAGCCGTCGCCCTCGGTGCCGAGCAGCGTGGTCGCCGCGGCCATCCGCTGCCGGAACCTCGTCTCCGGGGTTACCCCGAGGTCAGAGAAGAGCAGCGGCGTGGTGATGTGGCCTGGCGCGACGGTGTTGACCCGGATTCCCTGCCGCCCGTGGGCGTAGGCCATCTCCACCGTCATCGCGTGCAGCGCCCCCTTGGCCGCGGCGTAGGCGATCCGGCCGGCGCCCCGGATCGCGACGATCGACCCGATGTTCACGATGGACCCGCTGCCCTGGCCGATCATGACCGGCACCGCGTGCTTGGACGACAGGAAAGCGGTGCGCAGGCTCACGTCGAGGCAGCGGTCCCAGTCGGCCTCGCTGATCCCGGCGACGTCGCCCGGCACGGCCACAGCGATGTTGTTCACCAGGATGTCGACGGTCCCGAACGCGCTCACCGCCGCCTGCACCATCGCCGCGCAGTCCGCGTCCTTGCGCATGTCCCCGGCGAACACCTGCGCGGTGCCGCCCTCCGCGGCGATCATGGCGCGCGTCTCCTCGGCGCGGTCCTCACGGATGTCGGCCAGCAGCACCCGCGCGCCCTCGCGAGCCAGCACGAGCGCACTCGCCCGGCCGGTGGCCATCCCCGGCCCGGGTGTCGAGCCAGCGCCCGTCACGATCGCGACCTTGCCCTCGACCCGGCCGGCCCGCGGCCGCGGGTCCAGCTGGTCACTCACGTCGACACCATCACCAGGCACGCCCGGGAGTCTAGCCGTCGCGACTAAGTAAGTACATACTTCTCCGTCAGGCACCCCGCCCCCGCCCCTCAACTCCTGGCACTGAGGCCGCATATGTCCTGAGCGAAGCAGCCTGCATTGACGTTGCGGACCTGTGTCCAGATTTTTCTCCGGAAACGTGATGGGTCCTCGCAGGTTAGGGCAAGATCGAGCCCGTGGTCTTTACCAGATCTGAACTTCGCTCGATTGGCTTGACGGTGGTGGCGGTCGTCGCTGCGGCGGTGACCTACTACGTGCGAGTTGGCGGGAGCGTTGCCCCGTTCGTCGTCTCTGGCGTCGCCCTGGCGCTGCTCGCGAGCCTGGTCGGCCGCAGCGTGGAGGCCCTGGGTCCTCGGCTTGGCGCCGGGGGGACAGGGGTGGTGCAAAGCGCGCTGGGCAATCTCCCGGAGCTTTTCGTCGTGCTGTTCGCGCTCAAGAGCAAGCTCTACACGGTGGCCACCGCGACGATCGTCGGCTCGATCCTGGCGAACGTCCTGCTCGTGCTCGGCTTGGCCTTCGTGGTCGGCGGGGCGAAGAACGGCACCCAGTACTTCGAGCAGACGGGCGCCCGGCGGGTCTCGTTGATGATGCTGCTGTCGGTCGCCGCGCTGGTCATGCCCGCGCTCACCGCCCTGCTGCACACCCCGGCGGCCGGGCACGAGCGCGCGCTGTCCGTTGCGGTGTCCATCTTGCTGCTCATCTTGTTCGTGGCGTCGCTGCCCGCGTCCGTCAAGAAGACGCAGGCCGATGGCGCCGGCGAGGACGTCGGCCACGACGCGGGGCAAGGGTGGCCACTGTGGCTCGCGGTCACCCTGCTCACCGCGGCCAGCGTCGCCGCCGCGTTCGTCTCTGACTGGTTCGTGGCCGGGCTGACGCCGGCGATCGGCGCCCTGCACATTTCCCCGGCCTTCGCCGGCCTGGTGATCGTGGCGATCGCGGGCAACGCCGTGGAGAACGTCGTCGGCCTCCAGCTCGCCTACCGCAACCAGCCCGACCACGCGCTGCAGGTGATCTTGCAGAGCCCGGTGCAGATCACGATGATGGTCGCGCCCGTTCTCGTGCTGCTGTCCCCCGTCGTGGGCGCCTCGTTCACGCTGGTGCTGCCGCCACTCCTGCTGGTGTCGCTGCTGGTGGCCGTGGTGGTAGCCGTGATAGCGGTCTTCGACGGCGACTCCAACTGGCTCGAGGGTGCCGCGATGATCACCCTGTACGGGATCATCGCCACGGCCTTCTGGTGGGGCTAGCTCGTGGTCGAAGGCCAGGCTTGAACGGGAATAGGCGCGCGCGAACCCGGTTATCCCGATCGAGAAGTCGGCTTCAGGAGG